>Ga0189279_100298_pt1 | contig 13327 bp, 17 predicted proteins | sample N26B6minimetaG_FD_130324 | JGI IMG/M metagenome (GOLD analysis project Ga0189279, IMG submission 130324) | Marine microbial communities from the Costa Rica Dome - N26 B6 mini metaG | ecosystem: Environmental > Aquatic > Marine > Oceanic > Photic zone | place: Costa Rica: the Eastern Pacific... | reverse complement strand
TCGTCGTGATATATTTACCGTAGCTGATCTGTGCGCGGCCACCGACGCTCTTTTTGAGCTGGATATTGATCACGCCCGCGATCGCGTCGGACCCATATTGCGAGGCGGCGCCGTCGCGCAGCACCTCGATCCGTTCGATCGCGATCGGCGGGATCGTGTTCATGTCGACACCCGCCGACCCGCGGCCCACCGAGCCGTTGAGGTTGAGCAGCGACGAGAGATGCCGGCGCTTGCCGTTGACGAGGACGAGCACCTGATCCGGCGCGAGGCCGCGCAGCGTCGCAGGGCGCAGCGAGTCGGTGCCGTCGGTCAGCGACGGCTGGGGAAAGTTGAACGAAGGGACGAGCTGGTTGAGCAGCCGGTTGGTTTCGGTCGTGCCGCTGTTCTGGAGCGAGTCGGCCGAGATGACGTCGATCGGCACCGTGCTGTCGGCGACGGTCCGGTCGGTGCGGCGCGTTCCGGTGACGATGATCGTCGCGCTTTCGGCATCGTCGGCGCCCGGGGCATCCTGAGCGAAGGCGGGCAGGCTCCACCCGCCCGCGGCGACGGCGGCGGTCAGAGCGAGGATCGAAGTGTGAGTGGCTTTGCGCATATTGGTTCCCTGTTGTTGTTGCAGCCCGCGTACAGACTTCCCCCCGGTCGGAAATCGCGCCACCCCAATTCGACGAGCGGGCGACGATTTATTACATTTTCGTGCAAGCTGTGATTATTCCGCCACAGTGCTATCCCCCAATGCGACATGAAATTTCAAACTATCAAAGGTATCGATACCATTGTTGCGCGACATCGCCGCGCGCAATTGGCTGGACCACTGCCCTTCGCTCGCCTAAAGCCGGCGCGCGATGCACGCCTATGCGAATCCGACCCGTTTCCTGGCCCTTGCCCGTCCGTTGACGCCCTGGCTGCTCGGTCTGGGCCTTGCGCTGCTGTTTGGCGGGGCGTGGGCTGGCCTGACGATGGTGCCCGGCGATTACAAGCAAGGCGAAACCGCGCGCATCCTGTATGTCCATGTGCCGGCGGCGTGGCTGGGGATGGGCGGCTGGAGCGCGCTGGCGGTCACTGGCCTGGTCCAGCTGGTCTGGCGCCACCCGCTCGCCGGGATCGCCGCGCGCGCGATCGCGGTGCCGGGGATGCTGTTTACTGCGCTGTGCCTGGCGACGGGTTCGATCTGGGGCAAGCCGACGTGGGGAACCTGGTGGGAATGGGACGGGCGGATGACCTCTATGCTGGTCCTGCTGTTCCTCTATGCCGGCTTTCTGGCGCTGACGAAGGGCGACGAAGGACAAGGGCGCGGCGGGTCGCTGTCGCGCGGCGCCGCCATCTATGCGCTCGTCGGCGCGATCAACATTCCGATCATCAACCGCAGCGTCGTGTGGTGGAACAGCCTGCACCAAGGGCCGAGCATCACGCTGCGCGGGTCGAGCATCGACGGATCGATGCTGTGGCCGCTCGGGCTGACCGTGCTGGGCTTCTCGCTGCTGTTCGGCGCGATCGTGTTGATGCGGATGCGGCGGATCATCGCCGACAACCGCGTCGCGTCGCGGCTGCGGCGGCTTGCCGACGACGAGGGGGCGTGAGGCGATGCAGGGGGTGATCAGCGGGGGCGGCCAATGGGCCTATGTCGCGGCGGCCTATGCGCTGAGCGCGCTTTTGACCGGCGCGGTGCTGTGGCATAGCTGGCAGGCGATGCGCAAAGCCGAAAAGCGCAGCGACGCGTTGCGCAGGAATCGCGAATGAAGGCGAAACATCAACGGCTGATCCTCGCGCTCGTCGCGCTCGCCGGGGTGACGGGCGCGGGGGTGCTTGGCGCGAGCGCGCTGCGCGACGAGGCGGCCTATTTCCGCACTCCCGAAGAGGTCGCGGGCGGCCACGCGAAGGTCGGCGAGCCGATGCGGCTCGGCGGCATGGTCGCCGCGGGCAGCCTGAAACGGCTGGGCGACGGGGTGACGATCCGCTTCGTGGCGACCGACGGCAAGGCGTCGGTGCCGGTGCAGTTCACCGGCATCGTCCCCGACCTGTTCGCCGAAAAGGCGGGCATGGTCGCCGACGGCCGAATGCGCGCCGACGGCGTGTTCGTCGCCGACCGCATCCTTGCCAAGCATGACGAACGCTATATGCCGCCGCAGATGGGCGACATGCCGAAGGATATGAAGGTGGCGGCGGGGAAATGAGGGTTTTGCGTTCCCGGTTCGTGGCGGACGAGGTAGCGCAATGATCGCCGAACTCGGCCTCGCGCTGCTGTGGATGGCGGCGGCGCTGGCGTGCCTGTCGCTGGTCGCGGGCATCCTGTTCGTGCGCAGCGGCAGGGGCGAGCTTGCGGCGCTGGTGCGGCCGGCAAGCGTCGCGCAGGGGGTGCTGACCGCGGCGTCGTTCGCGTTGCTGATCGCGCTGTTCGCGCGCTCGGACATGTCGGTCGAACTCGTCGCGCGCAACAGCCACAGCCTGAAGCCGATGCTGTTCAAGATCGCGGGGGCGTGGGGCAATCACGAGGGGTCGATGCTGTTGTGGCTGACGATCCTGGGCCTGTCGGGGGGGCTGGTCGCGCTGTTCGAAAAAAGGCTGCGCGAGGATACGCTGATCGCGACGCTCGCGGCGCAGGCGGCGCTGAGCCTGGGCTTCTTTGCCTTCCTGCTGTTTTCGTCGAACCCGTTCAACCGGCTGCCCATCGCGCCGCCCGACGGGCAGGGGCTCAATCCCTTGTTGCAGGACCCGGGTTTGGCGTTCCACCCGCCGACGCTTTACGTCGGTTATGTCGGATTGTCGGTCGCGTTCAGTTTCGCGGTCGGGGCGCTGGTGACGCGCGAGATCGGTCCGGCGTTCGCGCGTGCGATGCGGCCGTGGGTGCTCGGCAGCTGGATTTTCCTGACGCTGGGCATCACCGCCGGCAGTTACTGGGCCTATTACGAGCTTGGCTGGGGCGGCTGGTGGTTCTGGGACCCGGTCGAGAATGTGTCGCTGATCCCGTGGCTCGCGGGGGCGGCGCTGCTCCATTCGGTCGCGGTGACCGCGACGCGCAACGCGCTGCGCGCCTGGACGGTGATGCTTGCGGTGATCGGCTTTTCGATGTCGATGGTCGGCACCTTCATCGTGCGTTCCGGGCTGCTGACCAGCGTCCACAGCTTTGCCGTCGACCCCGAGCGCGGCACCTTCCTGCTCGTGCTGATGGCGATCTATATCGGCGGGGCGCTGATGCTGTTCGCGCTGCGCGCCGGGACGGTCGCCGAGGGCAAGACCTTCGCGCTGTTGAGCCGCGAGGGCGCGCTCGTGATCAACAATTTGCTGCTGACGACGATCCTCGCGCTCGTGCTGCTCGGCACGCTCTATCCGATCGTGGCCGAGGCGATGGGCGAAAAGATTTCGGTCGGACCGCCCTATTACAACAAGGTCGCGGGGCCTCTCGCGCTGATCCTGTGCCTGGTGATGATCGCGGGGCCGCTGCTGCGTTGGCGCCGCGACGACGGACGCACGCTCTGGTCGCGGCTGCCGCTGGCGCTGTTCGCCGGGGCGGCGGTGCTGTTCGGCCTCATCCTGTTCGGCGGATCGGTCGGCGTGCTGCCGCTGCTCGGGATGACGGTCGCCGCGATCGTCGCGGTCGCGAGCCTGGCGCCGCTGTGGAAGCGTAACCTCCGCCGCACGCCGCTGCCGGTCTGGGGCATGGTCGTCGCACATTTCGGGGTCGCGGTCGCGCTCGCCGGGATGGCGGCCGAGAGCGCCTTCATCAAGGAACGGCTCGTCGCCGCGGCGCCGGGCGAGACGGTGAGGGTCGCCGATTTTTCGGTGGCGTTCGAAGGCGTCGAGCCGATCGCGGGGCCGAACTATACCGCGGTCAGGGGGACGCTGGTCGCATCGACGCCGGCGGGCGACCGCTTTGTGCTGCATCCGGCGGCGCGGACTTTCCCCGGCCTGATGGGCGGGGCGCCCACCGAGACGAACGAGGCGGCGCTGCTGACGCGGCCGGGCGGGCAGCTTTACGCGGTGCTCGGGCAGCCGGTGACCGGCGCCGACGGGGCGCAGCGCTATCAACTGCGCCTGTGGTGGAAGCCGCTGGTGTGGTGGATATGGCTCGGCGGCGCGCTGATCGCGATCGGCGCGGCGATGGCAATGCTGGGGCGCGCGCAACTGCTCGCGATCTGGCGCGCGCGGCGGGCGCGCAAGCGCGAGGAGCGCTTCGCATGAGGTCGCGCTGGGTCCTCTTCGTGCCGCTCGCGATCATGGCGCTGTTGTTCGGGGCGTTCGTCTACCGCCTGACGGTGCCCGCCGAGACGCTGATCGAATCGCAATGGATCGACAAGCCGATGCCCTTGTTCGACCTGCCGCCCGCGACCGAAGGCGTCGCGGGGCTCAAGAGCAGCGACCTTGCCGACGGCAAGCCGCGGCTGGTCAACGTCTTTGCAAGCTGGTGCATCCCGTGCCGCGCCGAGGCGCCGCAGCTCGAGGCGCTGCACGCCGCGGGGGTGCCGATCGATGGCATCGCGATCCGCGACCGGCCCGAGGACGTCGCCGCCTTCCTGCAGGAGAATGGCAACCCCTTCGACCGCATCGGATCGGACGTGCAGAGCAGCGTGCAGATCGCGCTCGGATCCTCGGGCGTCCCCGAAACCTTTCTGGTCGACGGCAAGGGGGTCATCCGCGAGCAGATTCAGGGCGTGATTTTGCAGGACGATGTGCCGCGCATCATGGCGAAGCTGGAGGCGATGAAGTGAGCGCATTTGGGCATCGCCGTAGGGATACACTGGCTTTCTGGTTCGCCGTTCTTTTCCTCGGCATCGCGTTCCCTGCGGCCGCGCAGGACCGGCTGCCGCCGGCGCCCTATGCCTATCAGCAGCTCGCCGACCCCGCGAAGGAGGCCGAGGCCAAGGCGTTGATGGAGACGCTGCGCTGCCTGGTGTGCCAGGGACAATCGATCGCCGACAGCGACGCGCCGCTCGCCGGCGATATGCGGCACGAGGTTCGCACCAAGATCGCGGCGGGCGAGAGCCCCGATGCGATCCGCAAATGGCTGGTCGCGCGCTATGGCAACTGGGTGAGCTATGACCCGCCCTTCGACGGCGCGACGGCGCTGCTATGGCTGGCGCCGCTGCTGTTCCTCGCGATCGGATTGTGGCTCGCCTTTGGGCGGCTTCGCGGCGGGGAAGGCAACGAGCCATGATCTGGGCGTGGATATTGCTCGCCGCGGCATTGACCGCCCTCGGCCTGGTCTGGTTGGGCAAGCTGCCGGCGGCATCGCGCCCGCTCGCGGCGGCGGCGGTCATGCTCGGGCTTGCGGGCTATGCCTTGCAGGGAAGCCCGTCGCTGCCCGGCAAGCCGGTCGTGCGGTCCGAACCCGAAAGCTTTGGCGAAGCGCTGACCGACACGCGGCAGGGGATGGCCGACCGCTTTGGCCCGGCCGCGAAATGGCTCGCCATGTCCGACGGCTTCGCGCGCACGGGGAAGACCCAGCTTGCAGCCCAGACGCTCGAAAAGGGACTGGAGAGCAATCCGGATAATGTCGACCTGTGGGTCGCGCTTGGCAATGCGCTTGTCGCGCATGGCGGCGGCGTGATGTCGCCCGCCGCCGCGCTTGCCTTCGACGAAGCGGCGAAGCGCGATCCCTCGCATCCCGCGCCGCCCTTTTTTGCAGGGCTCGCGATGGCGCAGAGCGGCGATTTGAAGGGCGCCGATCGCGTGTGGAGCGACCTTCTCGCGCGCAGTCCCGACGATGCACCGTGGCGCCCGGATCTGGAGATGCGGCTCGACCAGCTGCATCGGGCGATGGGGCCGGGCCTGCCCGCCGACACATCGGCGGGGCCATGATCGCCCCTGTTGTATTTTCTCCGGCTCGTCTAAAGGGCGCGCCATGACTGCTGAGTCGCAACAGGCGGCGGCCGGCGCGGATAGCGCCGCGCTTGCCGCCCATTCGGGCCATCACGGCCACGGCCATCACGGCGACGGCAAGCTGAAGCTTGCGGTCGGCGCGGTTGGCGTGGTCTTCGGCGATATCGGGACGAGCCCGCTCTACGCCTTTCGCGAAACCTTTGCCGGGCATCATTCGATCGATCCCGACCGCCTGCACATCTATGGCGTGCTGAGCCTGGTCTTCTGGTCGATGATGCTGGTCGTCACGTTCAAATATGTGCTGACGATCATGAAGGCCGACAACAAGGGCGAGGGGGGCAGCCTTGCGTTGCTCGCGCTGATCAGCCGCTCGTCGGGCGAGGCGCGCTGGACATGGCCGATCATCCTGCTCGGCGTGTTCGCGACCGCGCTGTTCTATGGCGACAGCATGATCACCCCGGCGATGTCGGTGCTGTCGGCGACCGAGGGCCTGAACTACGTCAATCCGGGATTCCAGCCGTATATCGTGCCGATCGCGCTGGCGATCCTGATAGGGCTGTTCGCGCTGCAATCGCGCGGGACGGCGAAGGTCGGGGCGCTGTTCGGCCCGATCATGCTCGGCTATTTCCTGATGCTCGCGGTGCTGGGCGTGATGCATATCGTCGATCATCCGTCGATCATCATCCACACGCTCAATCCGCTCAACGCGCTACGTTTCTTCTACCTCGACGGCTTTACCGCCTTCATCGCGCTCGGCGCGGTCGTCCTGGCGGTAACGGGCGCCGAGGCGCTCTATGCCGACATGGGGCATTTCGGCCGCGCGCCGATCGGGATGAGCTGGCTGTGCTTCGTGCTGCCCGCGCTGATGCTGAACTATATGGGGCAGGGTGCGATGGTGCTCGAGGCCGACATGGGCACGCGGCTGGGCCTGATTCAGGATCCCTTTTTCCTGATGATGCCCGACGCCTGGCGCGTGCCGGTGGTGATCCTGGCGCTGTTCGCGACGATCATCGCGAGCCAGGCGGTGATCTCTGGCGCCTTTTCGCTGACCCAGCAGGCGATCCAGCTCGGTTTCATCCCGCGCCTGCGCGTCGAACACACCAGCGCGTCGGCGGCGGGGCAGATCTATATCCCGGTCGTCAACTGGTTCCTGATGACGATGGTGATCATCCTGGTCCTGTTCTTCGGATCGTCGAGCAACCTCGCCGCGGCCTATGGCATCGCGGTGACGGGGGCGATGTTCATCGACACCTGCCTGATGTGCGTCGTGCTGTTCGCGCTGTGGAAATGGCCGGCGTGGAAGGCGGTGCCGTTGCTTGCGCTGTTCTTCGTCGTCGACATCGCCTATTTCGGCGCGAACCTGATCAAGGTGCCCGACGGCGGCTGGGTGCCGCTGGCGATCGGATTGACGATCTTTACCATGCTGACCACCTGGTCGCGCGGCCGCAAGCTGATGCAGCAGGAAATGGCGGACGGCGCGATGCCGATCCCGGTGTTCGTCAAATCGGCGGCGAACAGCGCCACCCGCGTGCCGGGCACCGCGGTGTTCATGACCTCTTCGTCGGACGGTGTGCCGCACGCGTTGCTCCATAATCTGAAGCACAACAAGGTGCTGCACGAACGGATCATCCTGTTGACGATCAAGATCGCCGACGTGCCGTTCGTCCGCGAAGAGAAATTGTGCCAGCTCAAGGACCTGGGCAAGGGATTCCACCGGATGGTCCTGCACTATGGTTTCATGCAGCCGGTCGACGTGCCGGAGGCGCTGAAGCGCGTCACCGGATGCGGGGGCGAGTTCAAGATGCTGGAGACGAGTTTCTTTCTGTCACGCCAGACGCTGATCGCCGCCAAGTCGCCGGGAATGCCGATCTGGCGCGAAAAGCTGTTCGCGTGGATGCTGCGCAATTCGGAAAGCGCGATGGAATATTTCCGGCTGCCGACGAATCGGGTGGTCGAGCTGGGCAGCCAGGTGGCGATCTGACGCGCGGCGGCACCGATGCCTGCCAGACCGGACCAATAAGGGTTTGATCCCCCGCGGCGATCTTGCGATGCAGGGTCCATCCTGTGCGCGGGAGAAGTGCCGGTGTCCGATATGTCCCACGCCCTGATCGTCGCCTCTGCGCTGCCGCTTCCCTCGCAGGAGGCGCTGGTCGCTGCGCTGCGGCGGATGGGGCTCGATCCCCGCGAGGCGGATAGCGGCAACGGGCCGTCGGCGCGGGTGCGCTTCGGTGCCGTCACGGCGCTGCTCCGCCGGGCCGGCCCCGACGAACTGATCCAGGCCGATCCGGGCGACCCCACGACGAGCTCGCTCGCCACGACCCTGCCCGCGGCGTGGCGCGACGCGGGGACATGCTGGAACCTGGTGTTCGAGGGCGATCTCGCCCGGGACGGCGCGACGCTGGACGATGCGTTCAAGATGATCGTGCTGCTGATCGACCTGTTCGATGCGAGCCATTTCTTCTGGTCGGCGGCGCGGCTGTGGTCCGACGCCCCACAGCTGCGTGCGTCGATCGCCGAGATGCAGGCCAGCGGGATGCCGCCGGTGCTGCATCTCGTCGCCTTTCGCCGCAGGGGCGAGGACGCCGGCGAACGCATGCGAACGCGCGGGCTGTCGCTGTTCACGGGGCAGGAGCTGGAGGCGGCGGTTCCGGCGGGCTGGACGGTCGCCGACATGGTGAAACGGCTCGCGCGGCTTGCGATCGACGCGATGCTGAACGGCCCGGTGGTCCGCGAGCAGGCCGCGCCGGGGCTGCATGCGGGTGAGCGGGTGCGGCTGATGCCCCCGGATCCCGAAGACCGGGCGGCGATCGTCAAGGTCGCGTTCGACCGAGGGGGGTGATGGCGTCGGTGCGCCGGCCGACCCGCTATCGACGGCGCTGGCGGGGCGCGGCGCCAGTCGCACCGGGGTTCCAGCGGCATCATCTGATCCCGATCGCGCTCCTTGCCCGGCCGCAGATGGCCGCGATGTTCGAGATGCTGGCCAGCGGCGGCTTTGCGCTGCACCGTTTCGACCTCAATGGCGTCGTGCTGCCGGCAAGCGAGCGGACGGCGCTCCGGTCGGGACATGCGCTGCATCGCGGCCCGCATCCCGGCTATAGTGATGTCGTCGCCGCGCGGGTCGAGTGTATCCGCGCGCATTTCGCGGGCGAGGCGCCTACGGTCCAGTGCCGCGCCACCACGACCGCGATCATGCGCCTGAGGCTGTTGCAGGATACGATGCGCCGCGCGCTGACCGACCGCCACGGGCTTGGCTTCTGGCTCAATCGCCGCGACCCGATGCGGCTGTTCGCCGACCGACCCTATCTCGACGATGCGATCGACCGGCTGTACGGCGATTAGGGTCGGGACCCGAGGCGTCAGCCGATATATTTATCCTGAAGTTCGCGCCAGGCGTCGCGATATTGCGCCGCCAGCTGTTCGACAAAATCGGCGACGGGGCGCACGGCTTCGACCGAGCCGATACCCTGGCCCGAGCCCCAGATGTCTTTCCACGCCTTTGCCTTCGTATTGCCGCCCGAGCCGAAATTCATCGTCTTGAGGTCGCCCTGCGGCAGGTTGTCGGGGTCGAGCCCGGCGTTGACGATCGACCCACGCAGATAATTGCCGTGAACGCCGGTGAAGAGGTCCGAATAGACGATGTCGGCGGCGCGGCCCTCTACGATGCCGTTCTTGTAGCCTTCGTCGGCATTGGCTTCGGCACAGGCGATGAAGGCACTGCCGATATAGGCGAGGTCGGCGCCGCACGCCTGGGCGGCGAGGATCGAGCGGCCGTGCGCGATCGCGCCCGACAGCGCGACGGGGCCGTCGAACCAGCTGCGGATTTCCTGCACCAGCGCGAAGGGCGACTGCACCCCGGCATGGCCGCCCGCGCCCGCGGCGACGGGGATCAGGCCGTCGGCGCCCTTTTCGACCGCCTTGCGCGCGAAACGGTCGTTGATGACGTCGTGGAGGGTGATGCCGCCCCAGCCGTGCACCGCCTGATTGAGCTCCTCGCGCGCGCCGAGCGAGGTGATGGTGATCGGCACCTTCCACTTCTCGCACGTCGCGATGTCGGCCTCGAGCCGGTCGTTCGAGCGGTGGACGATCTGGTTGACCGCAAAGGGCGCCGAAAGGCGGTCGGGATTGTCGCGGTCCCACGCCGCGAGTTCCTCGGTAATGCGGTGCAGCCATTCGTCGAGCAGCGACTGCGGCCGCGCGTTGAGCGCCGGAAAGCTGCCGACGATCCCCGCCTTGCACTGGGCGATGACGAGGTCGGGGCCGGAAACGATGAAGAGCGGCGAGCCGATGACGGGCAGGCGCAGGCGGTCGAAGACGGGGGGAAGGGCCATGTGTCACTCTCCGGTTGCTGTTTGGACCTGACCTTAACGTAAACGGAAAGCGGCGCAAGGGGGCGAAGCGAGTGATTGGCGTGCGGCCATTGGCCAAGCATATTTTGAGCCGATATAGAGCCGGGCGGCTCGACCGCCGCTACAAAGATCAGGATGGCGTCTTGTCGGTTGTACTTTGCTTCACGAAGCGCACTTTTTGTTCAATGACAAAGCCCGGTAATGGAGTGTTCCCGAGCCGAACGATGCCAAATTTCAACTGATTGGCTTGCGCACAAGCTTCCGCCGCAAAATTTCGAGGAACGGCTTGATCTGGTCTAGGTTCACAATTGGTTACTGTCCCCGAGGCATCGACTTGCAGGGATATCTTGATGTCCAAGTGATCATCGGCAGCCGCTGGTAGTCTGTTCACCGTCAGTTCGAGCTCAGGTAATTGAGCGAGGCGACCTATCTCGTCTCCCTGCGGAGAATTCGGAATGAACATGCGAAAGAGCGTCCGGACCAGGCCATAAGTGGGCTTACCGCTTTCATCGACAGCGGCGCGCCAACGGCTGGATTTCTGCAAGGTGCAAAATTCATGGGCAAACTTCACGTCACCAAAAGCCTCTATCTCGCGACACTGTGCAATTCTTCCGTCGGGATCAATAATGATCTCGATGATGGCTGCCGCTGATCTTTCGGCTTGCAAATACCGAGTGGGATAATCTGCTGGTCCTGCCTGCCTCGTGGGGACAGGTAGTGGTGCCGCCAAAACGCCTGCGGTGATCAATACCGATAATCCCATTGATTTTATAGCCCCCTCGCCCTGTGCCTACATCGACTTTCTAAAGGACTGAGCGAATCTCTGCAATTGAGAGAAGGTTGGATACTCCGAACGAGGAGGAGATTTTCGGTATTAGGTAGCAAACGCACAAAAGCCCCTACGGGGTCCTTTTGTGCTGTGTGAGCAGGATTTCTGCGGCTTCGGCAGCAGCCGGATTGTTCGCGTAATTTGCATTCATATGCACGGGCACCTTGAAGGATACGCGGTGCGTCTCCTCCTTGGCCTGCCGCGAATTGCTTTGCTTCCCTCCGCCTGCCTCAGCGGACGCGCTGAAAATAGAAGCCACGCGAATCTCGCCGTTAGCCTTTCCAGAGCCCGAGGTCGTCGAACCGCTTTCCTCACTCACCACGACGGATACGTCGAAATCGACGTAAGATCGCTCGGTGATAAGCTCACCGTCGAGCCGCGAGGGGTTGATCGCAATGAGGTCTTTAGCCCTTGCTCGCGCCAGTTCGACGCCGAGGGCAATTTCGTAAAGAGTGTCTTCGATGAAATTGCTCAATCGCACAGCGACCTCCATCGACAGCCGATGGCCACTTGACAGTTTTAACCAAATAGGTTAATATCTATCAATGACCGATCGAGAATGTTTGCTAGCAATCTACAAAGCCGTAGAGGCCTTGTATGTAAAATTGACGGGCGAACCGTTGTCTGTGGCCGTGGACACAGACAACGGGCTGGTCCGTATTCAAAGCTTGGGTGGCACCAATGAGGCTTGCGCCTGTGCCGGAATAGCCGACCAAGCTGTTTGAGCGCGCCGTTTGGCTTCAAAGCGCCTGCCGATAGCTTGCTGGATTTCTAGCGCCGTGGGCCATGTATCAGCATCGTAGCTCCTCGACCGCGAAGACATTACGATGTCCATGGGCAAGCCCCCGCCTTCTCCGAGATTGGAGAAATGAACGGATTCCGGGGACTGCTGCAATCTCTTCCCAACTTCTTCCAGAGAACGAGCGATCCTCGTGAGAGCCGCTTTTGCATCCTCAAATTCGCTGTTGGCGTGAATGTAGGCTTCTAGTTCTTTCATCGCTTCTGTCTCCTTGGAAGTGGCGTCTTAACCCTTCCCTGAGCCAGCGGGCAAGTCATGGGTCAGCGCGGCCACGTCACACCTCATCGCCCGACACAGCTTCACCAATGCGACGAACGTCAGATTATGTTCGCCGCGCTCGATCCGGCCCACGTAGCTGCGATCCAGCCCCGCCTCGTGGGCAAGCCCTTCCTGTGACATACCAAGCTCGCTTCTGCGGGCGCGAATGCGTTTGCCGAGGATGTCGAGATACGGGTCCACGCGGCCACGTCGCGGCAGAGGGGAGTATCAGTCCACGGAGTATTGATCCCTTTGTTAACCTTTGGTCGCTATCTGATCCTCATCTCAACCAATGGAGGGTTCGATGAGGAATTGGAATGGACTGGCGTCGCATAGGCTGGCGTTGAAAACGGCAGTTGCGGTGACCGCGTTCATGGCCGCTGGGACGGCGCAGGCGCAGTCGGTATTTCATTGGCCCGCGCCCGAAGCGCAGCCGGCCGGAGAGGCAAAGCGCTACTATCTGCCCATGGGAACGCCGCTGATGCTCAAAACTCGCACGCAGGTTTCGACCAAGGACAACAAGGTCGGCGACCGCGTGTATCTGGAAGTGGCCGAGAGCGTCAGCTATCGCGGGCAGGTCGTCATTCCGATCGGCGCGCCCGTGGTCGGGGAGGTCGCGAGCTTTCAGCGAAACGGCCATGCGGGCAAGAAGGGTAAGATCGAAATCCGCCTGCTCTATGCGGAAACGCCCAGCGGCCCGGTGCGCCTGACCGGAAGCTCGCGCGACGAGGGAACGAGCGGCACGGCGGCATCGGTGGCAACCATGGTTCTGCTCTCACCGCTCGGCGGCTTCTTCATTCACGGCACCAGCGCGGCGATTCCGCCCGGAACGGCGGTGCAGGCGCACCTTGCGGAAAATCTTCGTTTCACTTGGTATCCGCGATCCGGCCCGAAGGTCGCGCTGCTGCCGGCTACGCCGGACAGCTATGAGGCTACGAAGCCGGGGTTCTCGGGGCTAGGTGTGGCTGACTGATCAATCAGCTTCGATGATGCACTGTATCCGGCCGGTCGCAACCATGACGCCCCGACAGACCCCATGGTCGTCAGCCATGGGCATGTGACCGGCCAGAAATTTGACGCGGGAGGCTTCCGCCATCAGTTCGCCCAGATCACGATAGGGCAGATCGATTGCGAGCGGGTGGCTGTGGCCCATCAGGTAGACTTGATAGACAGCCATCACGCGGCCTCCTTCCGACGCTGCCAATAGCCCTTCCACTGCCGTGACACGGGATGGTGCGAGGCGATCCGCAGCAGTTCTTCGTAATTCTCGTTGGCGGGATA
>Ga0189279_100297_pt1 | contig 13343 bp, 9 predicted proteins | sample N26B6minimetaG_FD_130324 | JGI IMG/M metagenome (GOLD analysis project Ga0189279, IMG submission 130324) | Marine microbial communities from the Costa Rica Dome - N26 B6 mini metaG | ecosystem: Environmental > Aquatic > Marine > Oceanic > Photic zone | place: Costa Rica: the Eastern Pacific... | reverse complement strand
GTGGAAGCGGCCGACGGGAGCTGGCTTGTCAGGCCGCACCTGCACCTGTGCGTGACCGCCAAGATGTGGCGGCATAACAGCCGCCATGGACGGCGTCACATAGCTTGGCTTGGAAACTGGGCGCGCCAGCGTTCCTTCGAGCTTGCTTGGCGAAGGGCGTGCCGGTTGAGCGAGGCGATGCGGGCGTGGCGCTCAGCACCCCGGCATAAAAGGGAATCGAACCCGCGCAACGAGCGCTCATTTCAGGCGACTTGACCTTCCCACACAGTGGGATACAACCCATCCCACACGATGACGAAAGCCTAGGTTTTCTGCGGGTTTCAGAGCAGGCATAGAGTGGAGCGGAATCCCGCTACCCGCTCCAAGACTCCCTCCGAGAACGCCCGGAAACATCCAAAAAACGGCTGATTTCTGTCGATTTTTATGCGTCCCTGTTAATGCGGACGTATCTCCACATCCGCCGGCGCCGTTCGGCTTTTGCCGGCCAAATCTCTTCAAACAAGGTTCGGATCATCAAGCCGCGGATGTCGTTCGCCCAAACGTCGCTCGTGCGCGAGAGCAAATATGCGGGTTCGCATCGCACGGCGGTATGGGAACTCGAATCAGCCGGAAATCCCGGCTGACCTCAGGCTTTCTGCCGGTGGTCGAGGATATAGGGACATGTAAAAATGGAGGAGAGTGAGGGATTCGAACCCTCGGTACCCTTGCGGGCACTTCGCATTTCGAGTGCGACGCTTTCGACCACTCAGCCAACTCTCCTCGCTGAGGCAGGGGCCAACTAGCGACGCGCGCGCGATCTTGCAACCCTCTCGTCACAATTTTCGCGCCGTCCCGCGAACGGGCTGGCGAGCGGGGTGGGGGCCTGCTAGCCCACTATCATAAGTGATAGAATTCTGGAGCAGGCCATGCCTTTGTCGGGTGTGAGGGTAATCGATTTCGGGCGCTATATCGCCGGGCCATATTGCGCCGCGTTGCTGGCCGATTATGGCGCCGACGTGATCCGGGTCGAGGCACCCGGGGGCAACGACGACCGCTACACGGTTCCGGTGGCCGATGACGGATCGGGGGCGATGTTCCTGCAGATGAACCGGAATAAGCGCTGCCTGACGCTGAAGCCCGGATCGCCCGAGGGACGAAAGATCGTGCGGCGCCTGGTCGAGACCGCCGATGTCGTCGTCGCGAACCTCCCCCACGAGGCATTGGTCAAGCTGGGGCTCGACCATGACAGCCTCGCCGCGATCAACCCGCGCATCATCCTGGCGACGGCTTCGGCGTTCGGGCGCGACGGGCCGCTCGCCGCACGGGTCGGCTTCGATGCGGTGGGGCAGGCGATGTCGGGCACGGTCCACCTGACCGGGACGCCCGGGCAACCCTATCGAGCTCAGGTCAATTACGTCGACTTCGGGACCGCGCTTCATTGCGCGTTCGGGGTGATGCTGGCGCTGCGCGAACGCGAATCGACGGGGAAGGGGCAATGCGTCTCGGGGTCGCTGTTCGGGACGGCGCTCGCCATGTCGAATGCGCTGACCATCGATCATGCCCTCAACGGCGTCGAGCGCCACCCGATCGGCAACCGCAGCTTCAGCTCGGCGCCCACCGACCTGTTTCGCACCCGCGATGGCTGGATCGTGACGCAGATCGTCGGCGCCCCGATCTTCCGCCGCTGGGCCGCGTTGGTCGGACATCCCGAACTGGTCGACGATCCGCGCTTTGCCAGCGACATCGCGCGCGGCGACAATGGCGCCGAACTGAGCGAGATCATGCAGCAATGGTGCATTACGCGGACCAACGACGAAGCGGTCGACGAGCTGGCGGCGGCGCGCGTCCCCGCGGCGCCGGTCGTGCGCCCCGCCGAGGCGCTGTCGCACCCGCAGGTCGCGGCGATGGGGCTCGTCGAAGAGGTCGAATATCCCGGTACGCCGTGCGCGGCGCCGGTGATCCGCGCCCCGATCTCGCTCTCCGCCAGCCCCAAGGCGGCCGTGCAGCCTGCGCCGCGCGCTGGCGAGCACAGCGACGCGATCCTGCGCGAAATCGGGTATGACGACGCGGCTATCGCCGCTTTCCGCTCACAAAGGATAATTTGAAGGCTCGCGGGTGGACGCGGCGGCTGCCGTGCATTAGATACCGTTCAGTATAGAATTTAGCGCAGGAGCCAGCAATGAGCGATCAGACCGACTATGTCCCCCCGAAAATCTGGACGTGGGACAAGGACAGCGGCGGGCGTTTCGCCAATATCAACCGGCCGATCGCCGGACCGACGCACGACAAGGATCTTCCCGTCGGCAAGCACCCCCTGCAACTCTATTCGCTCGGGACGCCCAATGGCGTGAAGGTCACCGTCATGCTCGAGGAACTGCTCGAGGCGGGCCACGCCGATGCCGAATATGACGCCTGGCTGATCCGGATCAACGAGGGCGACCAGTTTTCGAGCGGCTTCGTTGCAGCCAATCCGAACAGCAAGATCCCCGCGCTGGTCGACCGCAGCGGGGCCGAACCGATCCGCGTTTTCGAATCGGGTGCGATCCTGGTCTATCTGGCGGAGAAATTCGGCGCTTTTCTGCCGACCGATCCGGCGAAACGCGCCGAAACGCTGTCGTGGCTGATGTGGCAGATGGGCAGCGCGCCCTTCCTGGGCGGTGGCTTCGGGCATTTTTACGCTTATGCTCCGTTCAAGCAGGAATATCCGATCAACCGCTATGCGATGGAAGTGAAACGCCAGCTCGACGTTCTCGATCGTCGCCTCGCAGAGACGGACTTCATAGCGGGCGACGATTATACGATCGCGGATATGGCGATCTGGCCCTGGTATGGTGCGCTCGCCAAGGGCCTTGTCTACGACGCCGGCGAATTCCTCCAGGTTCAGGACTATAAAAATGTCCAGCGCTGGACCGATCAAGTCGCCGCCCGCCCGGCGGTAAAGCGCGGCCGCATGGTCAATCGCGTGATGGGCGACCCGGCCAGCCAGCTTCACGAACGCCACGATGCGTCGGATTTCGACCTGCGGACGCAGGACCGGATCGCCCCCGAGCCGGCCGCCGAATAGCGCATTTTGCGGATCCCGCGCCGCGCCGGGCGCTAACGGAGCGTCAAGAGACAGGGCGATCGGCGAGAAATCGCGACGATATTTGACGTAAATTACGCTAAATCGCCGGGCAGCGCGGGCGACGCGTTATTGACGCCTTGCGGCGATGCTGATGGCATGTCCTGTCCGATCAGTCCCCGTCGGTGCCCCGCTCGCTCGCTGCCTTCGGCCGCTTCGCGACTCTTGCGCGGCGAGCGGGCGGCGGCGATGGTCGAAATGGCTCTCGTGTTGCCGCTGTTCCTGGCGCTCGCGATGGGCATCCTGGTCTATGGCCGTTATTTCATGCTCGCGCACAGCGTGCAGCAGGCGGCGAACGACGGCGCCCGCGCGGCGATCGCGGGGCTCGACCCGGGCGACCGCGAAGCGATTGCGGTTCGCGCGGTCGACCGCAGCCTCGCGGTCGTTGCAGGAGCCTCCACCGACGCGCGTGCGGTCGCGGTGTCGGAAACAGCCGATACCGTCACGGTCGCCGTCACCTTCAATATTCCCGACGACGATCTCCTGCGCTCTTCGTTCATCCCGTCGCCGGACACGGTCATCCGCGCCCGCGCCACCTTCGAACTGCCGGCGGATTGAGGGCGATGCGGCGCCTCCTCTTCTCTACCCTTGCCGGCGACTCTCGTGGCGGTATCAGCCTCATGGTCGCCTTCGGGCTTACGATGCTGGTCGGATCCGCCGCGCTCGCGGTCGATGTCGGATCGCTGTATCTCGATCGCCGCAAGCTGCAAGGGATCGCCGATGCTGCGGCCCTCGCGGCCGTCCAGCATCCTGAAAACGCGCGATCCGCCGCCGAACGGATCATTGCGACCAACTGCGACTGCGGCATCGCCATCCGGACGTTCGTCGCGGGCACGTACAAGCGCGACGTCACGGTCCCCGCGGAAAGCCGCTTTTCGACGGGCGGGATCGCGCCCAATGCCATCCGCATCGTTTTGACGCGCAAGCGCCCACTCTTCTTCGGCCGCTTTCTGACCGGGCGCGAGGACAGCGTCATCAGCGCGTCGGCAACGAGCGCGCGGCAGGGCTATGCGGCCTTCTCGCTCGGGTCGCGCGTCGCGTCCCTGCACGGCGGCGCGGTCAACGCGGTGCTTTCGGCACTAACGGGCAGCCAGGTGGACCTGTCGCTGATGGATTATCAGGCGCTTGCAAGCGCCGATGTCGACCTGCTCGCCTTTTCGGACGCGCTGCGCACCGAACTCGACGCCGACGCGCTGACCTTCGGGCAGACGCTCGACGCCGAAGCGACGCTGCCGCAGGTGATTTCCGCGCTGGCGAGCGCCAGCGACGGGCAGGTTGCGACCGTGCTCCAGACCCTCGCCGACGATGCGCTGCCTCGGTCGCTGGTTCCGTCGCGCGCCATCGATCTCGGCCCGCGCGCATCGAGCATCCGCGTCGATGCCGCCAACCCGGTGCGCGTCAACGCGATGAGCCTGCTTCAGGCTATGCTCGCGCTCGGCAGCGCCGACCGCCAGCTCGACCTGTCGCTGGCCAGCGACCTTCCGGGCGGATCGGGGATCGACGTGGCGCTTTTGATCGGCGAGCCGCCCGCGAACTCGCCGTTGATCGCCGTGACCGACGACCAGGACGTGATCGTGCGTACCGCGCAGGTGCGGCTAAAGATCGGTGCGACGATCGCGACCCCGCTTGCGAGCGTCAACCTGCCGCTGGTGGCCGAACTCGGCTCGGCGGCGGCGCGGATATCTTCGATCGACTGCGGCCGCAACGCGAGCCCTGCGGTGTCGCTGGCAGTCACGACATCGCCGGCGATGGTCGCGATCGGAACGGTCGATGCCGGAACCTTTCAGGACATGACCAGACCACTCGTCCCTCAGGCCGCCCGCGTCGTGAAACTGCCGCTCGCAAGCGTCGACGCGCGGGCCAGGCTCGACCTCGCGGACCTCACCGAAAAGCCGCTTGGCTTCTCGCGCGAAGAGATCGCGGCGGGATCGGTGAAGACGGTCGAAAGCAGCGGACTTACGGCCGGCGCGGCCCGCTCGCTCGCCGACGATCTCGACCTCCAGGTCAATCTCCTGGGCCTGGGGCTCAATCTCGGACCGCTCACCTCGACCGTCGGCAATGCGGTCGGGCTCGCCGCCCCGGTGCTGGACGGGGTGCTCGAAGGCGTCACCGGCGCGCTCGGACTCCATCTCGGCGAAGCCGACGCGCGCGTCAATGAACTGCGCTGCCATCACGCCCGCCTCGTCTGATCGTCCGCTATGGCGCGGAATCGGACCAGGTTTCGCGTCGATCGCTCCGACTTGGCGACCAGTGCGATGCCGGATCGCCTACAAGATCGGCTGGTCTTGTCGTTTCGGGAGGCGAGTGTGGAGCCAGCCAGAGGGGCGCAGCGCGTGTCCGCTGCCGAATTTATCCGCGGCTTCGGCAATTGGCGGCTGCAAGCGGCGCGCAAGCCGGTCGTCGTCACGCATCACGGAAAGGATGCGCATGTGCTGATTTCGCTCGCCGATTACCGCCGGCTCGGCGCCGCCGGAGGCGAAGGCGGCGACCCGCTCCTTGCGTCACAGGCCGCGCTGCTCGAAACGCTGCGCGATGCGATCATCCTGATCGATCCGCGGCGGCGGGTGAGGGCGGTCAATCCGGCGGCGGCAGACATGCTCGAGCGCGCTGCCGGAGAGCTTGTCGGCGGTGCGCTGGACGACATCCTGCCGGCGCTCGGCGGATCGATGATTCAGGCCCATCTCCAGCGGATGCTCGACCATCGCGAACGCTTTTCGGGGGAAGTGCCGGGCCTGATACGGCCGCGCTGCTGGCTGCGCATCGACCTTGTCCCGCTTCCCGTCGGCGGCGCGATCGTGATGCGCGATACCAGCGACATTTGGGATGCGCAGGACGAACAGGACAGCCGGCGTGCGCTGGCCGACGCCATCGAGACCGACGGCAGCATCGGCGTCGCGCGCCTGTCGGTTCGCGAGCGGGTCGAAGCCGCCAACCCGGCGCTCGCAACCATGATCGGCGCCGACGAGACCGCGATGCGGCGTGTCCGCTTTTCGGCGCTGCTCACGAGTGGCGCGCGCCAGGCTTTTGCCGACGCGATCGAAACGCTGTTCCGTAGCGGCGCGCCGATGCGGATCGCTTCCGAATTGATTACGCGCGAGGGCGGCGCGCTTCCGGTGCATCTCGCGCTGGTCGAACGGCGATCGGCCTATGCCAGCGAAGGCGCGATCGTCCTCGCGACGCGACGCTAGAGCCAGGTTCCGCGTTCGATGTCGCGGCCGCCCGCCCGAAGCGAGAAATAATCGCCGTCCTGCCCCACGATCAGCGGCCCGTCAAAGTGGCTCCGCGCCCCGTCGAGAAAGGCGGCATCGAAATAGCGCGACGGCAGGGGCGGAACGATGTGGCTGAGCACCAGCATCTTGACCCCGGCGCGCCGGGCGCTGTCGGCGGCCTGCGCCGGGCTGGCATGATAGTCCAGGATATCGTGCATGATCTGCCCCGTCTGCCCCCGCCCGGCGGCCTTCAGCCGGTCGGAGAGCATCTGCACCATCTGCGGCTGCAACGCTTCGTGAACCAGCAGGTCGGCCCCCTTCGCGGCCCGCTCGAGCGACGTCGATGCCGCGGTGTCGCCGCTGATCACGACGCTGCGCCCCTTATAGTCGAAGCGATAGCCGACCGCGGGCTGGACCGGGCGATGGTCGACCGGAAAGGCGGTCACCGTCAGGCCGTTCGCGTCATAGACCACCGTCGGCTCGGCGGGCATGGCAAAGGGCAGGGCGGTCGCCCCGGCGGCGGCGGGCGGCGCGATCGCGGCGCCGTGATGCGCGGTGCGATAACCGTTGTCGAGCGCATAGGCCGCATCGAACCCCGCGATCACCGCTTCGACCCCCGGCGGTCCGCGGACGGGGAGCGGGGTCTTGTTGCCGCTCGCGGTCCAGCGCAGCAGCATCATCGGCCCCATCCCGTCGATATGATCCGAATGATAATGAGTCAGGAACAGTCCGCCTATCTTCGCATTGGGAAGGCCCATCAGCGAAATGTTGCGCGCGCCGCCCTCGCCGGCGTCGACGACGAACATGGCCTTGCCCGCAATGACCACGGTGCAGGCTCCGGCGCGCTCGCGGTTGGGCAGCGGCGACCCGGTGCCGCAGAGCGCGACGTGCAACCCGTCGGGCAAGCTCGCCAGCCGGTCGCGCGTGACGTTGCGTTCGACGGCACGGTCGAACAGCCACAGCCCGATCGGCCGCTGGAACAGAAACGCCGCCGCCACCGCGATTGCGGCAATCGACAGCACGAACAGCGCCAGGCGCCTGCCCTTGGTCATTGGTCATCCCCACCCGTTTTTTCCATCATGCGCCGGGGAAGGGCGCTGGACAAGCCCGCTCGTTCGGCGCAATTTGACGATGTTCACACATGTGAAGGTTGCGGCTCGCAACTTTCCGTTTACGTAAAGGTGAGCGCTTTCTATAAGGGCGCCATTGCCCAAGGGAGAATCAAGATGGACATGGAGTTCAGCCCCGAAGATCTCGCCTTCCAGAAGGAAGTGCGCGACTTCATCGCCGAAAACTATCCCGCCGAGCTACGCGGCAAGCAGGACGAGGGCGACGAACTCGGCAAGGAGGATTTCCTCGCCTGGCACCGGATTCTCTACAAAAAGGGCTGGGTCGCCCCCGCGTGGCCGGTCGAATATGGCGGCACCGGCTGGACCCCGACGCAGCGTTTCATCTTTTCGGAGGAAACCGCGCGGGCCGACTGCATCCGCCTGCTGCCCTTCGGCCTGTCGATGGTCGGGCCGGTGATCTACACCTTTGGCACTCCCGAGCAAAAGGCGCGTTTCCTGCCGCGCATCCTGTCGGGCGAGGATTGGTGGTGCCAGGGCTATTCGGAGCCCGGCGCCGGGTCGGACCTCGCGAGCCTGCGGACCACCGCGGTGCGCGATGGCGACCATTATGTCGTCAACGGGCAAAAGACGTGGACGACGATGGCGCAGCACGCCGATTGGGGCTTCTTCCTCGTGCGCACCGACAAGGATGCGAAGCAGCAGGAAGGCATCAGCTTCCTTTTGATCGACATGAAATCGCCCGGCATCACCGTGCGCCCGATCATCACGCTCGGCGGCGAGCATGAAGTCAACGAAGTCTGGCTGGAGGACGTCCGCGTCCCCGTCGACCAGCGCGTTTACGAAGAGAATAAGGGCTGGACCTGTGCCAAATTCCTCCTCGCGCACGAACGCACCGGAATCGCCGGCGTGGCATCGTCGAAGCGCGGAATCGAAAAGGTGAAGCAAATCGCGCGCACCGAACTCGACGGCGACAGGCCGCTGCTCCAGAATCCCTTCTTCAAGCGCAAGGTCGCCGAGCTCGAGGTCGACCTGACCGCGCTCGAATTCACCGAATTGCGCGGGCTCGCCGGCCCGAACGCCGGCAAGGGGCCGGGCCCCGAATCGAGCCTGCTCAAGATCAAGGGCAGCGAAATCCAGCAGCGGCTGACCGAACTGACGCTCGAAGCGGTCGGCCATTATGGCGCGCCCTATTTCCGCGGCTTCGGAGAGGGCGACAACGAACATCCGATCGGTCCCGACTACGCGCACCGCGCGGCGCCGACCTATTTCAACATGCGCAAGACGACCATTTATGGCGGATCGAACGAGATCCAGCGCAACATCATCGCGAAGATGGTGCTCGGCCTCTAAAATATTGACGTCATTCCGGCGGAGGCCGGAATCTCAACACCTCGACCTTGAGACCCCGGCCTTAGTCGGGGTGACGGTGAAATTAGGGAACAAAGATAATGGATTTCACCTACACTGAAACGCAGGACATGATCCGCGACACGCTGTCGCGCTTTCTGGCCGATACCTATGACTTCGAAACGCGCCAGAAGTTCATCAATGGCGACGAGGGTCGCGATCCCGCGATCTGGACCGCGCTCGCGCAGGAGCTCGGGATGCTCGGCGCTCCGTTTGCCGAAGAGTATGGCGGTCTTGGCGGCGGCGCGCTCGAAAATGCCATCATCATGGAAGAGCTGGGCAAGGTGCTCGGCATCGAACCCTATCTGCCGACTGTCGTGATCGGCGGCGGCGCCTTGAAGGCCGTCGGCGGCGCGCAGGCCGATGCAATGATCCCCGAAATCATCGCGGGCAATGCGATCATCGCCTTTGCCTATGCCGAGCCGCAGGGCCGCTACAACCTTGCCAATCTGACCACGACCGCACGGAAGGACGGCGCGGGCTATGTGCTGAACGGCCATAAGGGCGTCGTCTATGCGGCGCCTTGGGCGACCCACCTGCTCGTGACCGCGCGCACCGGTGGCGGCCAGCGCGATCGCGACGGGGTTTCGCTGTTCCTGATCGATGCGAAACTGCCCGGCATCGTGCGCCGCGACTATCCGACCGTCGATGGCAATCGCGCGTCCGAAATCTACTTCGAAAATGTGGCGATCCCGGGCGACGCGCTGCTCGGCGGCGAAGGCGAGGGGATCGGCCTGATCGAACAGGTGGTCGACGAAGCGACCGTCGCGATCTGCGCGGAGGCGACCGGTGTGATGCAAAAACTGCATGAAGGCACGCTCGAATATACCCAGCAGCGCAAGCAGTTCGGCATCCCGATCTCGAAATTCCAGGTGCTCCAGCACCGCATGGTCGACATGTTCATGGAGGTCGAGCAGGCGCGCTCGATGACGATCATGGGCACGCTCAAGCTCGACTTGCCGGCGAACGACCGCATGGCGGCGGTGTCGGCGGCGAAGAACAAGGTGTCGCGCGGCGCCAAATTCGTCGGCCAGAACGCGATCCAGACCCACGGCGGCATCGGCATCACGCAGGAACTCGCCGTCGGCCATTATTTCAAGCGCGCGACGATGATCGAAGGCCAGTTCGGCAGCGCCGACTATCATATCGAACGCTTCGAACGACTGACGCTGGCCGACTGACCCGCGGCCCGCCCCGCCGATTGCCGGGGAGGAGCGCACACCGCGATCCTCCTCCTCCCCATTCGCATCGGGCGGCAAGGAAAGGGCAGCGAGCGACGGTCTGAGGCAATCTCCGCTCCCCGCCCCGAAGCCGACGTCGCAAAAAATGCTGTCCTACATCGTTCGGCTGTGCCAGCCTTCGCCTCGGCTCTTCATTTGGCGGGCCAAGGCGGTCACAGCCCGGTTTACGGATGCGGTCGGGATCCATCGGCGGCAGCACAAGGCTGAACTTTGCTGAACTTTGCAACGACGACCCGGCGGGCGAGAGGCTATTCTCAACGCTAGATCGATCGGCTCTAATAAGCGACGTCGAGCGCCAGCCGCAGCGTCCGGGGCCTTAGCGGGGTCAGGAAGCCGGCGCTGCCTTCGACGAAGGGGGTGCCGAGCGCGAAGCGGTTGCCGCGCGAATCGAACAGGTTGGTCAGCGTCAGCGTCAGGCCGCGTCGTTCGTTGCCGAGGCGCATCGCGAGCCCCGTATCGACATAGTCGCCCTGACCTTCGCCGAGCACCGGGCCGATGCCCAGCCGCGAGGGGCCAACATAATTGGCCCAGCCGTTGACGCGGAATTCCTCGCCGTCGCCGACGATCGTCCAATAGCTGACAGCGCCGCGCACCGCATGACTCGCGACATTGGGAATGCGGCCGAGCCGCGCGGGCGCCGCCATCGCAATCAGCGCGATCTGGGGGGACAGGTCGTCGACCCTGCTCTCGTTGTACACCGCCCCCAGTTCGAACGACACTTGCCGTGTCGGCCGAACCGCGAGCGCGCCCGAGATGCTCGTGATCCGCCCGTCGCCGATATTCGCGGTGCTGGGGAAACCGCTCGCGTCGATGAAATCGGCCTGGATGTCGCGCCAGCGGCTGTAGGAGAGCGATACATAGGCGTCGAACGGCGTCTTGCCGCGCTCGCCGACGCGCACGCCGCCCTCCCAGGTGCGGACCTGGTCGTTGCGATAGCGGCGTACGAAATCGCTGTCGATCGCAAGGCCGCCGGGACGGAATCCCTCCTGATAGCGCGCATAGACCGTCAGGTTGCGGAGCGGCGTCGCGAGCAGCGAGAAGGAGGGGAGGAGGTCGGTTTCGGTCCGGTGCGCGGTGACCGCGCGGTTGGCGTAAGCGAGCGCGAACGGCACATCTTCGCCGCTGCCGCCGAGCCGCGCGTGCGAGACGCGCACCCCGCCCGCGGCGACGAGGCCGGGCACGATCTCGACCGTCGCTTCGCCATAGCCGGTGAATTCGGTGATGCGGTTGGTCACGCCGGTAAGCGGGGCCTGGAACATCGCCTGCCCGTATTCGCGGCGCTGGCGGGTGCGATTGTCGACGAAGCTGGCGCCGACGACCCAGCCGAACCCGCGGTGAAAGGGGCGCGACAGGCGCGTCTCGCTGACGATCATGCGCGTTGCATTATACTGATCGAGCAGTTGCGGGGTATCGCCGGCTTTGCCGGCGTCGAAGCGTTCGAACAGATGATGATCGATAAAGGCGTTCGACGATTGCAGGCGCAGGCCGTCCCACTCCTTCGCGACCACGAACGTTCCCATGCCGTAGCGCGCCCGCGCATTTTGCTCGACCATCGAATAGCGGGTGAGCGGCGGGGCGTCCTTGTCCGCATATTGCGCGTCTTCGGACGTGATCTTCTGATAGACGCCGCCCAGATCGATCGTCCAGCCGCCGCCCGCATCGAAGCGGAAAGTGGCGCGTCCGCCACGGGTGTTGACGCGGTTGACGTCATTCTGTCCGCGCAGCGGATTGTCGATATAGCCGCCCTCGGTCAGCATATAACCGACCAGGCGCAACGCATGTCCGTCGTCGCCGACGGGCAGGTTGGCGATCGCACCGATGTCGCCGCCGGGGTCGCCATGCTGGGTGATCGACGCGCCGGCGATCGCCTGAAGCTCGATCGCATCGGGATCGGGGGCGTTCGGCACGACGCGAATGATGCCGCCAAGCGAACCCGCGCCATAGAGTGTGCCTTGCGGCCCTTCGAGCACCTCGACATTGTCGACGTCATACAGCCTGAGGTCGGGGTCGGGGGCGTTATAGCTCAGGCGGATATCGCCCAGATATTGCCCGACGGTCGCCTGCGTCGGTCCGGTGAAACTCGAATCGGCGATGCCGCGGATGAACAGCTTGTTGCGCCCGGCGCCGAGATGCGTCGAGGACACGGTCGCCATGCGCGACAGGATCGATTCGGTGCCGCGTTCGCCGCCAAACGCCAAATCGCCGCCATCCAGCGAGGTGGCGACGCCTGCATAATGCGAATAGGGGGTATCGGCTTTCGACGCGGTGACGATAATCTCGTCCTCGGGCCGGGCGACGACGTGCTTCGGTACCGCGGGCGGCGGCGGCGAAGCGCGCGGCGGCGAGGTCGAACGCGGCGCGACGCGGTGGGCCGGACGTCGTTCTATCCGCCAGCTCGTGCCGCTGACGCGCACCGCACGGGCCGGGGTGCCGGCGAGCATGCGCCGGATCGCTTCGCCCGGCGCCATGCGGCCGCGTACGGAGCGAACGCGGCTATTCCACAGCTCGGCGTCGGCGACACTGATGCTGATCCGCGCCTGGCGGCTGAGCACCGGCAGCGCTGCCGACAGCGTGCCCTTCGGGACATCGAACGCGTGCTCTTCCTCCGCCGCGGCCTGCGCGGGCAGCGCGATCGCCGCGGCGGCGGCAAGGAAAGGCGCGATCGGGCAAGTCATGTCAGCGCATCAGCACCCAGCCGTCGCCCTGCTTCTCGGCGCGCGTCCCCGACAGGGCGGCGAGGTCGGCGACCGTGCGCGCGCGGTCCCTGTCGATGACGAGCGCGCCCCGGAACGACAAGGCTTCGGCATTGGGGGCGATGCGGACGTCCATCCCGGCGGTGCGGCGCAGGTCGTCCGCGACCTGGGGCAGCGGCGCGCCGTTATAGACGAGCAGCCCGGTACGCCATCCGCCGACGGTGGCGACGTCGACGTCGCGCACCTCGGGCGCGGCGCCGTCGCGTGCCTCCACACCCTTGCCCGCCGCGAGCCGGACGTTTTCGCGCGCCGGATTATAGGCAACCAGTCCCTCGGATACCGCGACCGCCGTCCGCCCTTCGCCGCGCACGACGTTGAATGCGGTGCCCAGGTCGACGATCCGCGCGTCGCCGGCTTCGACGAGGAACGGCGCGTCGTCGCGGTGGACGATGTGGAACATCGCTTCGCCGCGATCGAGGCGCGCGAACCGCGGGCGATCGTCGTCGAGCGTGACGGCCGACGCGCCGTTGATCTCGATCCGCGAACCGTCGGCAAGCTCGATGCTGCGATGTTCGCCCGCGGCGGTCTCGATCTGCCGCATGTCGTCGAACAGGCCAAAGGTC
>Ga0189279_100296_pt1 | contig 13381 bp, 13 predicted proteins | sample N26B6minimetaG_FD_130324 | JGI IMG/M metagenome (GOLD analysis project Ga0189279, IMG submission 130324) | Marine microbial communities from the Costa Rica Dome - N26 B6 mini metaG | ecosystem: Environmental > Aquatic > Marine > Oceanic > Photic zone | place: Costa Rica: the Eastern Pacific... | reverse complement strand
CTTCGCGTCGCGTTCGATCGAGGTGCCGATCGCGCGCGCCAGCGGCACCATCCGCCGGGCGGTGACGGCGCGCCCCAGCCGCGCATCCTCGAACATGTCGAGCACCGCTTTGCCCGACCGTTCGACCAGCTTCTGCGCGCGGCGGCGCTCGGCGCGATAGCCGGTCCGCCGCAGCGTCGCTTCGCGCGGTGGTGCTGGCGGCGGCAGTAACGGTTCGCCGGCGTCGTAGCGGAGCGCCAGCGACGGTGCCGTAGGCGCCGCGCCGCGCCGCCTTCCGCTCCCCTTGCCTCCGCGCAGCGGCGGCGCCACCGGCGACGGCGTTTCGGGCGCGATATCGCCGCGCTCGGTATCGATCACCAGCCCTTCGATCCGCGAATTGCGGATACGCATCACCTCGTCGAGCGAGGAAATCCTGAAATTTCGGCGCCAGAACGGATGATCGAACCACGACCCTTCAAAGGCGTGGACGAACATCCCGATCTCGACATCCTCCGGACTGATCCTGTGTAGCATGCACCCTGGGTCCCGTGCGCGCGATTGACCTGAAAGAGGGATAACGGCGCGAAAAGCGCGGACTTAAATCACAAGGGATATCCACGTCCGACCCGTCGCGGCCATTGGTCCTCCTTAAGCTCCTCCTCTTCAGAGGAGGAGTTAGGAAGAGTCAGGGCAATGTCTCGAATCCACCCCGCTCTGTCGTTCGGTACCGATCCGGAACAGCGCTGCGACGACGGCAACGGGATGCGCCTCTCCCCGCCCTTAATCCCCCGCGAAATCGAACGCGCTGACCCCGCGCTCGCCCTCGCGAAAGCGCAGCGTGCGGCCGAGTGGCGGCATCGAGCGCTGGATGCAGCCGCTGCGCGTACAGCGCCGACACCCCAGCCCGATCGCGGTCGCGGACGCGCGCATCAGGTCGATGCCGCGCGCGGCGGTCAGCGGCGCGGCGACTTTCGCATCGACGCCCACGCAGACCGCGAAGCGCGCCGGCGGGCCGCTGCCCGTCGCGCCGGGCGCTGCGACGCTGCGGCTCTGGGTGAACCAGCGCGATCCGTCCTCCAGTTCGACCAGATCGGCGATCACTTCGCCCGGCCGCGCAAAGGCTTCGTGCACGCCCCACAGCGGACAGCGCGTGTCGCCGTCCGCGAGCGGCGACTGGCTTGCGCCGCTGTACCGCTTGCTCCCCTGCCCCGCACGGTCGATGCGCAGCATGAAGAAGGGCAGCCCGCGCGCGCCGACCCGCTGGAGCGTGGTCAGCCGGTGCGCGACCTGCTCATACCCCGCGCCGAAGCGCCGCTGGAGCAGCAACAGGTCGTATCCCGTCGCATCGCACGCGCGCAGGAAACGGCCATAGGGCATCATCAGCGCCGCGGCGAAATATTGGATCAGGTGGCGCTCGAACAGCCGTGCGGCGGCGCTCTCCGCGAACTCGGCGCCCGCGACGAGCGCGTCGATCTCGTCCTTTGCTTCCATCTGCGCGAGCGTCGCCGCCGCCTGGAAGGTGCGGCTCGCGGGACGCAGCAGTTCGTTGAGCATCAGCTGCCGCGCGTGCCAGTCGAGCCAGCGCAGCCGGTCGGGCATCACGTCGGCGGGCAATATCCGGATACCGAGCTGGTGGCGGGTGCGCAACCGCTCGGCGATCGTCCCGTACAGGTCGCCGCCGGCGAGGCGCAATTCGTCGGCCAATTCCTCGGCCTTAGCGTCGAGATCGGCGAAATGGTTGCGCCATTTCTCGATCGCACGGCGTACCGCGGCAACTTCGGGCGCATCGGCAAGAACGGGCGCCGCCGCCGCTTCGCCGCCCGCGTCGAACAGGCGGGCAAAGGCGGCGGCGGTTGCTGGGGCGGCCTGCAACCATTCTTCGACCTCGTGCGGCGCGATGCCAAGGTCGGCGAAGCGCGGATCGGTGAGCCGCCGCCGCAGGCCCGCGAGCCCGCCGGGCACCTCCTCGCCGCCAAGCCGCGCGGCGTCGAACCCGAACCGTTCGGCCAGCCGCACGATCACCGTCGCCGACAGCGGGCGCTGGCCGTGCTCGATCAGGTTGAGGTAGCTCGGCGAAATGTCGAGCGCCTCGGCCATCGCCGCCTGCGTCAACCCCGCCTCGCGCCGCAACCGCCGCACCGCCGGCCCTGCAAACACGCGCCGCTCCGTCATAGCTTGTAACTTTCTTTACTAATTCACATCTCATTTTGCACTTTTACGGCGTATTTCACAAGAATTATTCACAAAGCTTTTCACATTGCGCGGCACTTTCGGCACCTTCGGCTCATCCCAACCGCCCCCGCGGCGCAGCCAAGGACAAAGACGATGAGCTACACCGAAGACATGGCGCAAGCCGGCCGCCTGATCCGCGACCAGGATGGTCGCTGGGACGCGATCGGTGCCGAAAACGTCGCCCGCATGCGCGCCCAGAACAAGTTCAAGACCGGCCTCGACATCGCCCGCTATACCGCGCGCATCATGCGCGCCGACATGGCGGCCTATGACGCCGACCCCGCCAACTACACCCAGTCGCTCGGCTGCTGGCATGGCTTTGTTGCTCAGCAGAAGATGATCGCGATCAAGAAGCATTTCGGCACGACCAAGCAGCGCTACATCTACCTCTCGGGCTGGATGATCGCGGCGCTGCGCAGCGAGTTTGGCCCGCTGCCCGACCAGTCGATGCACGAAAAGACCAGCGTTCCGGAGCTGATCGAGGAAATCTACACCTTCCTGCGCCAGGCCGACGCACGCGAACTCGGCGGTCTGTTCCGCGACCTCGACGCCGCGCGCGCCGCGGGTGACGAAGTCAAGGCGAAGCAGATCCAGCACGCCATCGACAATCACGAAACCCATGTCGTGCCGATCATCGCCGACATCGATGCGGGCTTCGGCAATGCCGAGGCGACCTATCTGCTCGCCAAGAAGATGATCGAGGCCGGTGCCTGCGCGCTGCAGATCGAGAACCAGGTCTCGGACGAAAAGCAGTGCGGCCACCAGGACGGGAAGGTCACCGTCCCGCACGAGGATTTCCTGCAAAAGATCCGCGCGCTCCGCTATGCCTTCATGGAAATGGGCGTCGAGGATGGCGTCATCGTTGCGCGCACCGACAGCCTGGGTGCGGGCCTCACCAAGCAGATCGCCTTCACGCGCGAGCCGGGTGACCTTGGCGACCAGTATAACAGCTTCCTCGATTGCGAAGAGGTCAGCGGCGCGGGCAATCCCGGCGATGTGCTGATCAATAGGGGCGGCAAGCTGGTGCGCCCGAAGCGCCTGCCCTCGAACCTCTATCAGTTCCGCCCCGGAACCGGCGAGGACCGCTGTGTGCTCGACTGCATCACCAGCCTGCAGAACGGCGCCGACCTGATCTGGATCGAGACCGAAAAGCCGCACATCGAACAGATTGCCGGCATGGTCGACCGCATCCGCGAGGTCGTGCCCAATGCGAAGCTCGCCTATAATAACTCGCCGAGCTTCAACTGGACGCTGAACTTCCGCCAACAGGTGTTCGACGCATGGGAAAAGGAGGGTAAGGACGTCAGCGCCTATGATCGCGCCAAGCTGATGAGCGTCGATTATGACGGCAGCGAGCTCGCATCCGAGGCCGACGACCGCATCCGCAGCTTCCAGCGCGATGCCGCGAAGCGCGCGGGCATCTTCCATCACCTGATCACGCTGCCGACCTATCACACCGCCGCGCTGTCGACCGACAATCTGGCGAAGGAATATTTCGGCGACGAAGCGATGCTGGGATATGTCAAGAACGTCCAGCGCGCCGAGATCCGCCAAGGCATCGCCTGCGTAAAGCACCAGAATATGAGCGGCAGCGACATCGGCGACGATCACAAGGAATATTTCGCCGGCGAAGCCGCGCTGAAGGCCGCGGGCAAGGACAATACGATGAACCAGTTCGCTGCCTGATCCATGAGCTTGGCGCGGGGGATTTCGTTGCCCCCCGCGCCTCCCGAGCTTTCCTGGGGAGGAAAGCCTGCCCGCCGGATGTCCTTTGCACATCCGGCGGGCATTTTATCCCCTCTTGCCACTCCGCGCCGTCCGTGCATTATGATGCGATGCACAACGATACCCGCATGACCCTGTTGCAAGCGATTGCGACCAAGCGGATGGTCGCGGCCGATTACAATGGCGCGCGCCTGACCCTTGCTCCCCACCTGATGTTCGAACGGCACGGAGACCTGTTCGTGAGCGCCCTCAACCCCGCCAAGAGCATCCGCTCGGACGAAGATCCGCGGCTTGGACATTTCAAGCTCGGCGGCCTCAGCGCCGTCGAATTGCTCGAACAGGAATTCGATCCGCTGCCCGGTTACGAAGCCGAACCGCCAAAGGCGGACGATACACTCGTGCTCGCGGTCTGAATTACCGCGCCGTTTCCCCCGGCCCGCCATCGCGCGTCTTGACCAGCGACCAGATCACCCCGCCCGCAATCAGCCCGATCGTAACGCCCAGGCTGACGAGCGGCGGGAATTTTCCGCCTCCCATCACGAAATCGGCGACGAATATCTTCGACCCGATAAACACGAGCACCAGCGCCAGCGCATATTTGAGATAGTGGAAACGGTGGACCATCGCCGCGAGTGCGAAATAGAGCGCGCGCAAGCCTAAAATTGCCATGATGTTCGACGTGTAGACGATGAAGGGGTCCGTGGTGATCGCGAAGATCGCCGGAACGCTGTCGACCGCGAACACGAGGTCGGCGAGATTGATGACGACCAGCGCGAGGAACAACGGCGTCGCTGCGAGCGCCAACTTTCCCGTCTTTGCGTCCGACACGCGAACAAAGAATTTTTCGTCGTGCAGGTCCTGCGTGATCGGAATATGACGCGACAGCCATCCGACCACGGGATTGCCCGCGACGTCCATCGGTTTCTCGCCGGCGAACAGCATCTTGATCCCGGTCAAGATCAGGAAAGCCGCAAATACATAGAGCAGCCAGCCATATTGGGTGACCAGCGCCGCGCCACCCGCGATCATGATTCCGCGCAGCACGATCACCGCCATGATGCCCCACAGCAGCGCCCGATACTGAAAGCGCGCCGGGATCGCGAACGTGGCGAAGATCAAGGAAATCACGAAGATATTGTCGATCGAAAGCGCCTTTTCGATGAAAAAGCCGGTGAAATATTGCATCCCCGCTTCGCCGCCCTTCGCCGCCCATATCCAGCCGCCGAACATGATCGCGATGCCGATGTACATCGCCGAAAGCCTGAGGCTTTCGCTGATGCCCATTTCCCTGTTTTCCTTGTGCAGGATGCCGAGGTCGAAGGCCGTGAGGGCGACGACCAGGCCCAGAAAGGCGAGCCAGAACCACAGCGGGGTGCCGAGCCAGTCGATAAGCAGAAAATCCATCATTCCATCCCACGCAAAACGGACGCGCCGCCCTACGGCGACGCGCCCTTCCATTCGATGTGCTGAAAATTAGACCGCGATGGTCGGTCGCCGCATCAGCGAGGCGAGGCGATCCTTGACCGCGAGCTTCAGCTTCTTGAGCCGGAGCACCCGGAACGGATCGCCGCCGCTCAGGCGCGCTTCGCGCCGTACCGCGTCGTCCAGGCGACGATGCAGCACCGTCAGGCGATAGATGTGGGCATGTAAAGACATATGGCCTCCTGTATGAGCGAACTCAAAAACAGGTGACGCCGATGCCGGAAGCCCTTGGTAGGGGGGAGGTGGGCCGCCAGAGGCATCGGTGTCACCCGATGCGGTCCGACATCACGCCTCGGAACAAACTTCCGTGGACGCCAGAGGGGCCCGGCCCGCATGACACCTATGTAGGAAATTCGCCTGTAGCGTGCAAGACCCTCACGCCGCGCTGGTCGGTTTCAATATCGCGGAGAGAGCAAAATCGGCCTCCCGGGGGCAAGCCCGGGAGGCCGGAAGTCGGGAGGGGGGCGTTATACATGTTCGGCGTCCGCGACCTCGCAGCCTACGAACAGCGTGAAAACCGGCATTTCTTCATGGCCCCAGACGATGCCGCTGAAGGCGGTCGGGGCGCGATCAGGAAACGCGATTAAAATGCGCCGTTTCCAGTTTCTCCTGCTGGTTGCTGGACCAGACGATCGTTTCGGTCATGGATTTCGAATCCTTGGCGACGGTATAGACGCGCGTCGAAACCCGCGCGCCCGCCTTGCCCAGCGTCATCACCAATGTGTCCGGCGCCGGTTGGCGCAGAGCCACCGTGTCGATGAACTCCATATTCCCCGTGACGGGCACGGGAACGCCATCCAGAGCCGCAGTCGATTCCGCATGCTGGCTCGACCCGTCGGGCGCGACGATTTCGACCCGCGTCGTCCATTTGCCGTCTTGCGACGCACGGAATGTCATCGTGACTCGCCGGGGTCGTTCGTTCTCGGGCATGAGCGACGCGTCGAGCGACCAGCTTCCGACCAGCGGCAATTGCCTGGATGCGGCGCCGTAAACGGCATCGGCTGTCCCTTCCCGATCGGGCGAGGGGTTGGCTGCGAGCATTAATCCGGCGGCGACCAGGGGTATTGCAATAAGCATGACGATCATTCCTTTCGAACCACGAACCCCGGGTTTTGCGGGGTGCGCCGGATCTGTCACCGCGTGACCCCGGCTCGAAAGATCGATTTTTTCGTCACAAGTTTTTTGGAGGTCGAGCAGCCGCGCCAATTCGCGACTGCTGCCAACGCCCGTCTTCCGCCGCGCGCTGCGCAATCGCTCGTTGATCGAGGTTTCCGAACGGCCCAGGCGCGCGGCGATCGTCTTGACGGTGTGGCCGGCAACCAACAGATTCAGAATTTCCATTTCCCGGTCGGAAAGGCACGCCGACAGGCCGGAAGCAGGTTCATTGGCGGACATGCCGCCTGCTCACCACAGCCCTGCAAACAGGTCCAGCCCAATTTATTTGGGACGCGGGGCGCGCGGGAAGATTGACTGCGGGTCTAGGACGCGCCCTTCGCCATCAGCTTCATCGCCAATGCGGTAAGCGCCTCGGTTGCGGTCGAAATGACCGCCGGAGCGTCGGGGGCCCAGAAAGGGGAATGCAGGCTGGGCAGCGTGCGCCCGTCCTTCTGCGCCGCCGCAAACTCGCCAGCTGGTACGCCGCCCACCCAGAAAATCATGCTCTTGATGCTTTTGTCCTCGCGGGCGAAGCGGCCGAAATCCTCGCCGCCCATTACCGGCGGCATCTTGACGACGCGCTGGTCTCCGAACCGTGCCGTCAGGACCGATGCCATCTCTTCGGTGAAATCGGGCGTATTGAAGGTCGAAGGCGTATATTCATCGCGATCGACTTTCACGACCGGCAGCTTGTCGTCGGGAAGCCCCGCAGCGATCCCCTCGCCCCTTGCGATGCGCGCGATCCCGTCGAGCAGGTGATCGCGAACCTCGTCGGTATAGCTGCGCACGGTCAGTTGCAGCTTCGCCTCGTCGGGGATGATATTGTGCTTTGCTCCGGCATGAAAACTGCCGACCGTCACCACCGCGCTGTCGAGCGGGCTGACCTCGCGCGAAACAAGGGTCTGCAAGGACGTCACGATCCGGCTGGCCAGTACGATCGGGTCCTTGGTCGCTTGCGGATAGGCGCCGTGCCCTCCCACACCCTTTACCGTGATATCGACGCTGTCGACGTTGGCGAGCGCATAACCCGGCGTATACCCGATCTTGCCCGCCGGAAACCCTGCCGCATCGTGGAAGGCGATCGCATATTCGGGCTTGGGAAAGCGCGTATAGAGGCCGTCTTCCAACATCATCCGCGCGCCGGCGCCGCGCTCCTCGGCCGGCTGGCCTATCATCACCAGCGTACCCGACCATTTATCCTTATTCGCCACCATCAGCCGCGCCACGCCGATCCAGCTCGTCATGTGCGTATCGTGGCCGCACGCGTGCATGACGCCGGTTTCGACGCCCTCGTCGGTGGTGACCCGCACCTGCGATGCGCCGGGCAGGCCCGTCTGCTCGGTCACGGGCAGGCCGTCCATGTCGGCGCGAACCAGCACCACCGGTCCCGGCCCGTTCTTCATCACCGCGACGACACCGGTGCCGCCGACCTTTTCGGTGACGTCGAAGCCGAGTTTTCTGGCCTCGGCCGCGAGGATTCCCGCCGAACGAACCTCGTGGAAACTAAGTTCGGGATGCGCGTGAAGGTCGGCATAGATGTCGATCAGTGACGGCATCTCGGCCTTTACCTGTTCGCCCAATGTTTGCGCCGACGCCGGCAGGCCGAGTGCCAACGCCGCAAGACCTGTCCACAAAACTCGCATAGTCGCCCCCTTGTGCAAATTGTCAGTTGGCCGGAACCAGTTCGATCACGTCCAGCAACGATTCATAGGCCGGTGCCGGCAGGACAAGCCGCCAGCGATTGTCGCCAATGCGTTCGACCAGGCCGGCCATATCGCGCATCCGGTCGTTGCCATAGCTGACCGGCATCTCCTCATCGCCGAGTTCCAGCGTGCCGAGAAACACCTGCCGCTTCAGATTATCGGGAAAAATCAGGCCAACGGGACGCTGCGACCCCGTCAGCTTGGTCAGGCTGACCAGCCCCTGCTCTTCCGCGACCCGGCACCGAAACCAGTCATAGGCAACATAGCCGAGCGTGCCGCGCTGCGCACCGATCTTTACCGTTCGGCAGCGATAATCACCCGCCGGCAGATAGGGATTGGGAAGCGCAGCCGTCGGCTGCAACACCACCCCTTCGCGTTCGATGTCGGCACCATATCCCTTCGCCTGCGCATCGGCCAGCGCCGCCTGCCAGCTGCGATACCAGTTCCGTATCCGCATCCGGTCCTGTTCGGTGGCGGTGGCCCGCCACGTCCCCGCGGCGGGCGTGTCGGCTGCCGACGTCGGCATCGGCGGCACCGTCTGGCACGCGGCGAGGCCAAGCCCCGCCGCGAGGAACATATATTTCGCGCGACCCCACATCATATCTACTCCCGGCCCCATATGCGTTAACCTTAGGATAAGGGGTCACATTGCTCAAGGCCGGGACAGGAAAAAGGAGATCAGGCGGCGGTCCAGCCGCCGTCTACGCTCAGATTTGCTCCGGTGATATTTGCCGCTTCGTCGCGCGTCAGAAAGACCGCAAGCGCCGCAACCTGCTCCACGGTGACGAACTGCTTCGTCGGCTGCCCAGCCAGCAGGACATCGTTGATCACCTGTTCGCGCGTCATGTGACGCGCCTTCATCGTGTCGGGAATCTGTCCTTCGACCAGCGGCGTCCAGACGTATCCCGGGCTGATGCAGTTGGCGGTGATGCCCGCCTCGGCCACCTCCAGCGCAACGGTCTTGGTCAGCCCGGCAAGTCCGTGCTTCGCAGCGACATAGGCCGATTTGAACGGAGAGGCGACAAGCGAGTGCGCCGACGCGGTGCCGATAATCCGCCCCCACCCCTTCTTGCGCATCCCCGGCACGGCGTGACGGATGGTGTGAAAGGCCGACGACAGGTTGAGCGCCAGGATCAGATCCCATTTTTCGGGCGGGAAATCCTCGATCGGAGAGACGAACTGGGTCCCGGCATTGTTCACGAGGATGTCGACCCCGCCCAAGTCCTTGTCGGCGCGCGCGAACATCTCGCCGATTTCGTCGGCCTTGGTCAGGTCTGCGCTATCATATACGGCTTTGGCTCCATTGAGCCTTTCCAATCCCGCGCGTTCCGTTTCGATGGCGTCGGCATCGCCAAATCCGTTGATGATGATGTTCGCCCCTTCGGTCGCCAGCGCCTTGGCGATGCCGAGCCCGATACCCGAAGTCGATCCGGTGACGAGCGCCGTCTTGCCTTTGAGATGCATGATGATGGTCCTTTCTTCGTTGGGGAGAGAGAGTCAGGAAACGTCCGGCGTCGCCTTTGGTCGCAATTCGTTCGACTGAACCGCGAAACTTTCGGAGCGACCCTCGGCGATGCTCTGCGCGAGCAAGTGGCCGTCCTTCATTGCCGCTTCGACCGCCGCGCGCCCGAGCGCCCAGTTCGCCTCCATCGTCGAACGCGAAAATTCGAAATCGCGCGCACCGGTCTGCCAGGACGGCGGTTCGTGGATCAACTGGACGACATTCAACGCGCGGCAATCGACCATCTTCTCGACCGCCTTCACCTCGGGAAGCGCGCGGGTGGCCTCGGGAAGCTTGTCGATCATTTTCTGGACAAGCTGATGCTCCTTGCGGCGACGGACGAGGCCGTCCGATATGCGGCGCGTCCGGCTCGAATAACGGATATCCTTTTCGCGCGACCAGGCTTCTTCCAGGTCGTGCGGACGACTGCCACGGGCGGGAAAAAGGTCGACCTGGAACACCAGCATGTCATCGCGCGCCGATTGCACGACATGTTCGAGCGGTGTGTTGGAAACGAGCCCTCCGTCCCAATACCAGCTTCCGTCGATCTCGACCGGCGGCAGACCCGGTGGCAGGGCACCCGACGCCAGGATATGTCGCGCGTCGATGCGATCGTTCTTCGTGTCGAAATAGCGGAAATTCCCAGTCTCGACGGCGACCGCGCCAACCGACAGCCGGACCTTGCCTTGATTGACGCGCTCCCAATCGACGAGTCTGTCGAGCGTGGCGACAAGCGGCGTGGTGTCATAGAAGCTGACCGCGGCGGGGGTCTGCGGTTCGGCGAACAGCGGCGGCGGCCACCGCGGCGTAAAGAAACCGGGAACGCCAAAAGTCGCAACCTGTCCGGCGGCGGCGAGGTGCGTCCATTCGCGCACGAGGTCATTGTCGATCGTCGGTAGCGCGGGCAGCGCCGAAGAGGCGCCGTCCCAGAATTCGCGCATCTTCCCGACGGCTTCGTCCCGCGGATTCCCCGCGATGATCGCGGCGTTGATCGCGCCGATCGAAATGCCCGCGACCCAATCGAGTTCGACCCCGAGCTCGATGAGTGCCTCATAGACCCCCGCCTGATAGGCACCGAGCGCACCGCCGCCCTGGAGTACCAGCACGACCAGGTCGGGCAGCGGCAAGGCGGCGGGAGCGGCGCGGCGCGGCATGGGACTCGGGGGATCCTTTCGCAGGAGTTCGGGCCGCATAGGTGGCGCGCGGCGCCTGCCTTTGCAACCCCGGCGCCGAAGGCCCTTCCCTTTGGGCCAAGCTGCTGTCAAAACCGGAAGAGGACCGAAACCCCTTGCGCTGGAGACCCGGACGATGCGCCTCGACGATTATGATCCCGGCGACGACATTCGCGACCTCGGACGCGGCGGCGGTGGCTTCGGCAGCGGCGGCGGCAGCGGCATGGGCGGGTTGCTCGTCGGCCTGCTGCCGATGCTGCTCGGGCGCAAGATGGGCTGCGGGACGATCGTCCTCCTCGGCATCCTCGCTTTCGTCTTCCTTGGCCCCGGAGCCAGCTTGCTGAGCACCGGGGGCGGCACCGCCGATCCGATGGCCGACAGCCGCAGCGCGCAGCAGGGTGTCGCATGCGACACCGCGGCCGAGAAATTCGCCTGTAACGTCTTCGGCTCGACGCATCAGGTCTGGGGCCAGCTTATCGAAGGCTACCGCAAGCCGACGCTGAATTTCTTCACCGATCAGAACCGGTCGGGCTGCGGCGCAGCGCAGGCGGCGATGGGTCCCTTCTATTGCCCCGCCGACCAGGGCGTCTATCTCGACACCAGCTTCTTCGACGAACTCGCCAGCCGCTTCGGCGCCGCTGGCGATGCGGCGCAGGCCTATGTCGTCGCGCACGAAGTCGGGCATCATATCCAGACACTGACCGGCACATCGGACAAGGTTCGCCAGATGCAGGCGCGCGCCTCGCAGGAGCAGGGAAATGCGATTCAGGTCCGGATGGAACTGCAAGCCGATTGCTACGCCGGCGTGTGGGCCGCACGTGCGCGCAACCGCGCCGGACAGCCCGTGATGGAAGCCGGCGACATGGAAGAGGCTATGCGCGCCGCCAACGCGATCGGCGACGACACGCTGATGCGCTCGGCGGGCCAGCGCCCCGTGCCCGAAAGTTTCACCCACGGGACCAGCGAGCAGCGCATGACGTGGCTGCGTCGCGGGCTTGAAACCGGAGATCCACGCCAGTGCGACACCTTCAGCGCCTCCCTCTGATCGCAGCGGCGGCGCTCGCCGCGGCACCCGCGTCGGCCGCCACGCTCTATGTCGAAACGGGCCGCCTGATCGACGGCGTGACGAACGAGGTTCGCACCGGCCAATGCGTGACGATCGCGGACGAACGCATCGCGTCGGTCGCGCCCTGCGGCACCACCCCCGCGGGGGCGACGCGGCTCGACTGGTCGGCCTACACCGTTCTGCCCGGTCTGATCGACCTGCACACGCATCTTGCCGATCTGGGCCAGAGCGCCGACCTCGCCGCGCCGATGAAGGCCGGACCCGCCGAGACCGCGCTCGTCGGCGCGCGCAACGCCCGTGTTACATTGAACGCCGGATTCACGAGCGTCCGCGACGTCGGAACCTATCGCGGCCTGACCGACGTCGCGCTGCGGAACGCGATCGAGCGCGGCGACGTGCCGGGGCCGCGCATGTGGGTCGCGGGCGCCTATATCACGATCCCCGGCGGCGGCGGCGAACTCAACGGGGTGGTGCCGAACGACCAGCTTCCCCCCGACATGCGCCTCGGCGTCGCCGCGACGCCCGAAGAGGCCGCCGAAAAGACCGCCTTTCTGCTCGATCATGGTGCCGATTTCATCAAGACGATCGCGACCGGCGCCGTGCTCGCGATCGGGACCGAACCCGGTGCGCCCGAACTCACCGAGGAACAGCTCCGCGCGGTGGTGAAGGTCGCCCACGCGCGCGGCAAGCGCGTAACCGCGCATGCGCATGGCGCCGAAGGTATCAAGAATGCGATCCGCGCCGGGGTCGACAGCATCGAACATGCGAGCCTTGCCGACGAGGAAGCGTTGCAGATGGCCAAGGCCCACGGCACATGGCTCGTCATGGATATCTACAACGGCACCTACATCGATCAGGAAGGCACGAAAGAGGGCTGGCCCGAGGAATATCTGCGCAAAAATCGCGAAACCACCGACACCCAGCGCGCCGCATTCCACCGCGCCGTCGAACTCGGCGTCAAGCTTGGCTACGGCACCGACGCCGGCGTCTATCCACACGGGCTCAACGCGCGGCAGTTCCGCAACATGGTCAAATATGGAATGACGCCGATGCAGGCGATCCAGGCCGCCACCGGCCGCGCCGCCGAGGAAATGGGCCGCGACGATGTGGGCGCGATCGTCCCCGGTCGCTACGCCGACATGGTCGCGGTCAAAGCCGACCCGCTGGCCGAGGTTACGGCGCTCGAAAAGATCGACCATGTGATGAAGGGCGGCGCGATCGTCCGCTGACGATCGATTGTGGCCGTAATCTCCCCTCCCGCTTGCGGGAGGGGTCGGGGGTGGGCCTGCGACGTCGCGATCAGCCCACCCCACTGCGACTAACCAGCAAGCTGGCAAGTCTCGCTGCCCCTCCCGCAGGCGGGAGG
>Ga0189279_100295_pt1 | contig 13407 bp, 14 predicted proteins | sample N26B6minimetaG_FD_130324 | JGI IMG/M metagenome (GOLD analysis project Ga0189279, IMG submission 130324) | Marine microbial communities from the Costa Rica Dome - N26 B6 mini metaG | ecosystem: Environmental > Aquatic > Marine > Oceanic > Photic zone | place: Costa Rica: the Eastern Pacific... | reverse complement strand
GCGCTTCGCGGTCTGCATTTCGACCGCCTCGGTGCGGGCGAGGCGCGGCGGCTGATCGATCAGGGGCACTGGATCTCGGCGAAGCGTGGCGAAATATTGATCCGCGAGAACCAGGCGGCGCCCAGCCTTTTCTACCTTGCCGAAGGCCGCGCGCTGATCCAGCGCGACGGGAGCGATGTCGGGACGCTGGCCGACGGCGCCCTGATCGGCGAGGCGACCGTGCTCGACGGCACCAATGCGACGGGGACGGTGACGCTGACCAGCAACGCGCGGCTCTGGTTCGTGCCGGCGGCCGCGTTGCGCGCCTATCTTGCCGCGAATCCGGAGATCGCCGCGACCCTGCATCAGGGATTCGCGCGCGCGCTGCGCGGAAAACTGGCGAGCGCCAACACGCGCATTGCCGACATGCCGCCGCTATCCTAAACCGCCGGCATGGCACTGACACTTTATGGCATTCCGAACTGCGACACGGTGAAGAAAGCGCGGCGCTGGCTCGACGACGCCGGCATCGCCTATCGCTTCCATGATGTCCGCAAGGACGGGCTCGACCCGAAGCGGCTGCAAGGCTGGATCGACGCGCTCGGGTGGGAGACGTTGCTCAACAGGAGCGGCACGACCTTTCGCAAGCTGCCCGATGCCGACAAGGCCGGGCTCGACGCGGCGAAGGCAAAAGCACTGATGCTGGAGCATCCGGCCATGATCCGCCGTCCGGTGGTCGAGGCGCCCGACGGCGTGAGTGCGGGATTTTCGGCCGATGACTGGCGCGCGCGTTTTGCGGCATGACGGCTTGGCGCGCCGCGGTCCTCGCGCTGCTGCTGCCCGCGGCGTGCAGCGCTGAGCCGATGACCGCGCAGCCGACCCTCGACGGGCAGCCGCCGATCGTTATCGCCCATCGCGGCGCATCGGGCGAGCGGCCCGAACATACGCTCGCAAGCTATGAACTCGCGATCGAGCAGGGAGCCGATTTCATCGAGCCCGATCTCGTGCTCAGCAAGGACGGGGTGCTCGTCGCACGCCACGAGAACGAGATTTCCGAAACGACCGATGTTGCGGACCATCCCGAATTTGCGCGCCGTAAAGCCACGAAGACGATCGATGGTAAGGCGGTAACAGGCTGGTTTACCGAAGACTTCACGCTGGCCGAGCTCAAGACCTTGCGCGCGAAGGAACGTATCCCGCGGCTGCGCGGCACCGCATATGACGGCCGGTTCGCAATCCCGACCTTCGAGGAAATCCTCGATATGCTCGCCCGCGTGAACAAGGGGCGCGAGCGTCCGGTGGGGGTTTATCCCGAGACCAAGCACCCGAGCTATTTCGCGTCTATCGGCCTGCCGCACGAGGCGCCGCTGCTCGCGCTGCTGGACCAACATGGCTATAGCGGCCGCGGCGCCCCCGTTTTCATCCAGAGCTTCGAGGTCGGCAACCTGAGGGCGCTGCGTGCGAAGAGCGACCTGCCGCTGATCCAATTGATGGACGGCGAGGGCGGGCCGGCGGACAATCCCGACATGAGCTACAGTGCGATGGCGACCCCAGCGGGGCTTCAGGCGGTCGCAGCCTATGCCGATGGCATCGGGCCGAACAAGCAGATGATCATCCCGCGCGGTGCACTGGGAACCCTGGGGCAGCCGACGCGTCTGGTCGGGGAGGCGCATGCGGCGGGGTTGAAGGTTCACCCCTGGACCTTTCGCCGCGAAAATTATTTCCTGCCGCTTGCCGACAAGGGCGGCCTGAACCCCGCCGGGCACGGCGACCTGACGGCCGAGATCGACGCCTATCTGAAGGCGGGCGTCGACGGGCTATTCAGCGACAACCCCCGCGAGGCGGTGCGCGCGGTGAAACAAGGAGCAAAGCCATGACCGAACGCCCCCTTGGCCAAAGCGGCCTATCGATCCGTCCGTTCGTGCTCGGCGGCAATGTGTTCGGGATGACCGCCGACAAGGCCGCGAGTTTTGCGGTGCTCGACCGGTTCGTCGAACTGGGCGGCGGGATGATCGACACGGCCGACGTCTATTCGGCGTGGGTCCCGGGGCACAAGGGCGGCGAGTCCGAGAGCATGATGGGCGCCTGGCTGAAGGCAGGCGGCGCGCGCGACAAGATCCGGATCGCCACCAAGGTCGGAATGATGGAGGGCGGGCTGAAGCCCGATCGCATTCGCAGCGCGCTGCAAGGTTCGCTCGACAGGCTCGGCGTCGACACGATCGATCTGTATTTTGCCCACAAGGACGATCCCGAGGTGCCGCTGGACGAAGTGCTCGGGGCGTTTGCGGAACTCGTCGACGCGGGAACGGTGCGCGCAATCGGCGCATCGAACTATTCGGCCGATCGGCTCGCCGAGGCGCTGCGAGTGTCGGCCGAACGGGATCTGCCGCGCTTCACCGTGATGCAGCCCGAGCTCAACCTGATCGATCGCGCGCAATATGAAGGGCCTCTTCAGGAGCTTTGTATCGCCGAAGGTCTGGGCGTCGTTACCTATTTCAGTCTCGCTTCGGGCTATCTGACGGGCAAGTATCGCGAGCCCGGCGACCTGGCGAAGAGCCCGCGCGGCGGCAAGGCGAAAACCTATATGGAGGGCAGGGGACCCGCGGTGCTGGCGGCTATGGATCGCGTCTCCGCCGAAACCGGGGCCACCCTGTCGCAGATCGCGCTTGCCTGGACGACGGCGCAGCCCGGCGTCACCGCGCCGATCGCCAGCGCGACGTCGGTGGCACAGCTCGACGAGATCATGGGCAGCCTCGACGTCACGCTGACGGCCGAACAGGTCGCAGCGCTCGACGGGGCGGGCCGGGCATAGGGCGAACCACGGGCGCTCTGCCGCCGCCCTATTCGCCGCTCCACTGAAACACGGCTTCGAGCGGTTTGCCGAATATGCGCGCGATCCGAAATGCGACCTCCAGCGAGGGGGAATATTTGCCTTGCTCGATCGCCGCGATCGTCTGGCGCGTGACCCCGACCAGGTCGCCCAGCTCGCCCTGCGTCATTTCGCCTGACAGAAAGCGCAAGGTCCGTATGTCGTTGGTGAAGGGCGGCTTAGCCATGCCAGCCGCGCCGATAGCTCAGCAGGATGACCAGGTGGCGCGCCGTTTCGGCGAGCACCAGCGTGAGCAGGGCGGCGTTGACCAGCCGGACGCCGGAGTCGGCGAAGGGCATGATGACGCCGACCACGATCATGCCGGTCATCAGGATATAATAAGCGATCCGCGTACTGCGTCCATCGATGCTCCGGTCGCGCTCGTCGGCGCGCGCGCGCCCCTCCTTCGGGGTCCGGATGGCGAACAAGGTCGTCCCGGCGACCACGACGATCACCTGCGCCAGTGCGATCGATCCGAACAGCCATAGCATCGGGGCCATCGCGCGACCGGCGGGATGTCCCGCCAGAACCAGTCCGAAATAGAGCGTATAGGCGGCTGCCATACTCACGAGGGTCAGCCAGGCGATTTTTTCCCGGAAAGCCACAACGCGATACTCCATGTCGATAAATTCGAACTCAATGTTATATAAAATTAACATAGAGTCAAGTTTGATCTACATTGTCGACGGAACCGCTTGGGAGTGTCCCGGTCCGCGTATAAGCCCGCGTCATGTCTACTCTTCCCAAAACGCTCACCCTCGACACCTCGACCAGCCGCGCGAATCCGACGCCGCAGCCGATGAAGCGGCTTACCGTGCCGCGGATTCGCCAGCAAAAAGGCGGCGACCCGATCGTTATGCTCACCGCCTATACGGTGCGACAGGCCCAGCTTCTGGACCCGCATTGCGACATGCTGCTGGTCGGCGATTCGCTTGCGCAGGTCATCTATGGGCTGCCGCACACGGTCGCGGTGACGATGGAGATGATGGCGCTGCACGGCGCCGCGGTCGTGCGCGGCAGCTATCACGCCGCGGTGATCGTCGACATGCCGTTCGGCAGCTATGAGGCCGGCCCCGAGCAGGCATTTGCCAACGCATCGCGCCTGCTCAAGGAGACCGGCGCCGCAGCGGTAAAGGTCGAGGGCGGCCGGGTGCTCGCGCCGACGATCGAATTCCTGACCCAGCGCGGCATTCCGGTGATGGGGCATGTCGGGCTGACGCCGCAGGCGGTCAACATCCTCGGCGGCTATGGCGTGCGCGGCAAGAGCGACGAGGAAGCCCGGGCGATCGTCGACGACGCGGTGGCGGTGGCGCAGGCGGGCGCCTTTTCGATCGTCATCGAAGGTGTGCTCGAATCGATCGCGATCGAGATCACGAACAAGGTCGCCTGCCCGACGATCGGTATCGGGGCGTCGGCGCAATGCGACGGACAGGTTCTGGTGACCGACGACATGCTCGGGATGTTCGAACGCGTCCCGAAATTCGTGAAGCGATATCAGGACATGGCGGGCGTGATCAGCGGCGCGGTGCGGGAATATGCCGACCAGGTCAGGTCGCGTTCATTTCCGACCGCCGATCAAATCTACGCCGGCTGACCGCCGCCTCGTCCGGCGGGCCCGGCTCCCGAGTGAATCGCTTGGCCTTTTGCCGTGCCGTCGCTAAGGAAGCGACCGGCCCCGGGCCGGACGAGATGATGGAGGATTGATTGGCCCTGAGCCCGACGAACAATGCCGCGCTGTTGCAGGAAGTCGACGAGGCCGTCCGCAAGGACCGGCTCGATTCGATCTGGAAGTCGTATGGGCGCCTGATCGTCGCGGCGGTGATCGCGGCGCTGCTCGCGTTCGGCGGCTATCTCTTCTGGCAGCACCGCGAAGCCGCGGCGCGCGGCGAACAGGCCGAAGCCTTCGTCGCGGCGCTCGAAAAGATCGACGACAACCAACCGCGCACCGCGACGGCCGAACTCGAAAAGATCGTCGCCGGCGACGATGCGGCCTATCGTGCGATGGCCTTGATCGCACAGGCGAATTTGAAGGCGCAGACCGACGATATGAAGGGCGCGGCCGCGCTGGTGGCAAAGGTCGCGGGCGACAGTTCGCTCGATCCGGCGCTGCGCGACATGGCGCTGGTGCGCCAGACCGCGTTCGAACTCGATACGCTGAAGCCCGAAACGGTGATCGCGCGGATGCAGCCGATCGTCGATGCCAAGGATCCCGAATCGCCCTGGTTCGCGAGTGCCGCCGAACTGACGGCGATCGCGCAGTACCAGCTCGGACATTATGATCAGGCGGGTGCGCTTTACGGCCGCATCGCCAAATTGCCCGATATCCCCAAGTCGCTGCAGTCGCGTAGCGTTCAGATGGCGGGGATGTTGGGCGTCGACGCCGTCGCAGACCGTGCGGCCGATAGTGCCGCCAAGGACCAGAAAGGCGAAGCCGCTCCCAAGGCCGCGGCCGCCGCGAAAAGCGAGGAAGCCAAATAATATGCTGAAAAGGCAATTTGTCCTGACTGCGGCGCTGTTCGCGCTGCCGCTGGCGGGGTGCAGCGTGTTCAAGGGCGATGGCCCGAAAAAGACGCCGACCGTCGGCAATCGCGTGTCGATCCTGTCGAACGACAATAGCGTGAAGGTCGACCCGGCGCTCGCCGAGACCGCCGTCGTCCTGCCCGAACCGGTCGTCAATGCCGCCTGGTCGCAGTCGGGCGGCAATGCCTCCAAATCGATGGGCCACCTTGCGCTCGCCGCAACGCGCAGCCAGGTCTGGAGCGCCCAGATCGCCGGCAGTACGAAGAAGCAGCGCCTCGCCGCGTCGCCGGTGATTGCCGACAATCGGCTGTTCGTCGTCGACACCGATGCGGTGGTCACGGCATTCGCCGCCGATACGGGCGCGAAACTATGGTCGCAGGCGATCGGCAGCACGGGCAAGGATTTCCAGGATTCGCTGTTCGGCGGCGGTGCCGCGGTCGACGGCGATGTCGTGTATGCGACAAGCGGCGTCGGCGACGTCGCCGCGCTCAACGCATCCGACGGGTCGGTGATCTGGAAGGTGAAGCCGTCGGGTCCGCTGCGCGGCGCGCCGACGGTCGCCTTCGGCGGGGTCTATGTGATCACGCAGGACAATCAGATCCTGGCGCTCAACGCGGCCAACGGCGCGGTCTTGTGGCAGGCGACCGCCTCGCTCGAGGCCGGCAGCGTCTTCGGTGCGGCGTCGCCGGCGGCCGGCGAGGCGACGATCGTCGCGGGCTTCTCGTCGGGCGAGGTTCAGGCCTATCGGTACGAAAACGGCCGCGATCTTTGGGAGGATGCGCTTGCCCGCACCTCGATCGCGCTGTCGGTGTCCACGCTCACCGACGTCGATGCCGACCCGGTGATCGACCGCGGGCGTGTCTTCGCGCTCGGCCAGGGCGGACGCATGGCGAGTTATGAGCTCAACACCGGGCTGCGCAGCTGGGAAATTTCGATCGCCGGTATTTCGACGCCCTATGTGGTCGGCGAGTGGGTCTATGCGATGACCGACGATGCAAAGCTGCTTTGCGTCGCGCGGTCGTCGGGCAAGATCCGCTGGATCCAGCAGCTTCGCCGCTACCGGGTCGACAAGGAAAAGAAGAAAGAGGATCCCGTCCGCTGGACGGGCCCGATTCTTGCGGGCGGGCGCCTGATCGCGGTGAACAGCCTTGGCGAAATGGCCGAAATTTCGCCGACCGACGGTTCGACCATCGCGACGACCGAATTCAAGTCGCCGCTGTCGCAGATGCCGGTGGTTGCCAACCAAACGCTCTACATCCTTGCGGACGACGGGCGGATCACCGCCTGGCGGTAACAGGGACGGGGCCGCATGTTGCGGCTCCAGACGATAGGATAGAAGCATGGCGCGATCCGCGACGATCGCCATTGTCGGCCGCCCCAATGTCGGCAAGTCGACCCTGTTCAACCGGCTCGTCGGCAAGCGGCTCGCGCTCGTCGACGACCAGCCGGGGGTGACGCGCGACCGGCGCGAGGGCGACGGTCAATTGCTGGGCCTGACCTTTCGCATCGTCGACACGGCGGGGTTCGAGGACCATGACGCCGCCACCCTACCGGGGCGGATGCGGGTGCAGACCGAAAAGGCGGTGCGCGAGGCCGATGCCGCGGTGTTCATGATCGACGCGCGGGCCGGGGTGACGCCGCTCGACGAAGAAATCGCGCGCTGGCTGCGCAGCGAGGACACGCCGATCATCCTTGTCGCGAACAAGGCAGAGGGCAAGCAGGGCGAGGCGGGGCTGATGGAAGCCTATGCGCTCGGTTTCGAAAATCCGCTCGCGCTCAGCGCCGAGCATGGCGAAGGGCTCGTCGACCTGTTCGATGCCCTGCGCCCGGTTGTCGAACCTTTCATGGATGCCGAAGCGACCGAAGCCGCGATCCTCGACGAAGAGGGCGAGGAGCCGCTCGGTCCGCTCAAGCTCGCGATCGTTGGCCGGCCCAACGCCGGAAAATCGACGCTTATCAACCGGATGATCGGCGAGGATCGGCTGATTACCGGCCCGGAAGCAGGGATCACGCGCGATTCGATCCGGGTCGATTGGCAATGGGAAAAGGATGGCGAGGTCCATCCGATCCAGCTGTTCGACACCGCCGGGATGCGCAAGCGCGCCAAGGTTCAGGACAAGTTGGAAAAGCTGTCGGTCGCCGATGCGCTGCACGCGGTCGATTTCGCGGAGGTCGTCGTCCTGCTGCTCGACGCGACCAAGGGGCTGGAGGCGCAGGATCTGCGGATCGCCGACCGCGTGCTGGAAGAAGGGCGCGCGCTGATCGTCGCGCTCAACAAATGGGACGTGGCCGAGGATCCTTCGGCGCTCTACAACGGCGTGCGCGCGGCGCTTGACGACGGGCTGTCACAGATCAAGGGCGTCCCGCTGCTCAGCCTTTCGGGCGCGACGGGGAAGGGAATCGACACGCTGGTGCGCGTCGCCTTCGAACAGCGCGATATCTGGACGCGCCGCGTGTCGACTGCGAAGCTCAACCGCTGGTTCGAGGCCGCCGTCGCGGCCAATCCGCCACCGGCGCCCGGGGGCAAGCGCATCAAGCTGCGCTATATGACGCAGGCGCGTACACGCCCGCCGACTTTCGTCATCTTCGGCAGCCGCACCGATGCGCTGCCTGCGAGCTATCATCGCTATCTGGTCAATGGCATGCGCAAGGAACTGGGGTTCCAGGGCGTGCCGATCCGGATCAATTTCCGTAACACGCGGAACCCTTATGACAATTGACGCCTCCGCCGAGGTGATGGTCGACGCGCGCGGCATGCGGTGTCCTTGGCCCGCGCTGCGACTGGCCCGCGCGATGCGCGAAGCCGGGCGGGTGCGGCTGGTCGCCGACGACCCGCAAGCCGGGCGCGAGATCGCGGCGCTGGCGGCCGAGCGGGGGTGGACGATCGAGCACGCTGACGGCGGCTGCTGGCACGTCCGCCGCTGACCCGATTCGGGGCACAACTGCCGCCGGGTGCGGTTCGTAACCCCTTTTTTACCGACGTCGGGCATGAAGGGTGGCAGGGACCAAGGACCAACTGAACACCAAGGGACGCAACGTGGACGAGATCCTGGTCGATTGGGAGGAATTCCGTGCGACGCGCGCTCAGCTGGGTGCGGCGTTCATCCGGATTCTCGGATATTTCCGCGAGGATGGCACCAAGTCGGTATCGGCGATCGAAGAGGCGATGCGGGCCCGCGATGCGCGCGGCCTCGTGATGCCCGCGCACACGCTGAAGAGCGAAGCGCGGCAATTCGGTGCCGAAAAGCTGGGCGCTTTGTCCGAGGATATCGAGATGTTCGCCCGGCGATGCGTCGAAAGCCAGGTCAGTCCCGAGGAATATCTGCCGCGCGTGGTCGAACTGCGGCCGTTGTTCGAGGAAACGCTCACCGCGCTCGAACGCGAAGCCAATCCGCTTGTCCAGCGCCGGCCTGCCAGTTTCGGACGCGCCGCGAATTACTGAACGATCGTCGCACGGCGACGCATCGGTTGCAGTTCGGCGCGGGCCAGGCTGCGCCACAGCCATTCGAACGGTCCGTAGTGAAACCGGTCCAGCCACGGTTTCGACCACAGCAGCATCGCCGCCCACATGCCCGCGCAGACCAGATAGAGCGGCGCACGGTCGATCCGTCCGAACAGGCCGAATCCATAGCCGTAGAACAGCGTCGTCATCACGATCGAGGTCGTCAGATAATTGGTGAAAGCCATGCGTCCAGCCGCGGCGAGGCGAGCCTGCACCGCATCGGTCGCAAACACCCCGATCGCCCACAGGATCAGCGCGGCCCAGCCGATCGTCATCACGATATCGAAGGGCATCGACAAAAGCGCGGTGGCGCCGAAAACCGCCACACCGTCGAAGCCTTCCCGCACCTGGTAGAGCGCGATCGCGGCAAGCGGCGGGGTCGCGGCCAGGAAGCAGATCAGCGCCCATTTGCGATAGCGGTGTGGGTCCCATTCGCCGGTCAGCATATGCGCCCGGTATAGCGCCATCCCGAGGAGCATCAGGCCCATGCTTTCCCAGAGCATCAGCGCCAGGCCCTGAAACGGTTCCCCCAGCCTGGCCCCGGTGCGATAGGCGACGAGGTCGCGCCAACTGCCGAGGTGCCGTGCGACGTCGGCTGCGTAGCTGGACGAATTCGCGCCCATCGCGGCGTTCATCCGGACAAGCGCGTGCTGCATTTCGGCGCCGCCGTCGCCCGGCAGCGTTCCGGCCGAAGCGGCGAGCAGGCTGCTCCACATCGCTCCGAACAGCAACAGCCCGACCAGGAAGAAACCCGCGGCCCAGAGGAGGAGGGCGCGTATCGAAAGCGCCCGGAACCAGAACAGCAGCAGCCCGCAAGCGGCATAGAGGAACAAGATGTCGCCGAACCAGATAAGATAGAAATGAGCGAGGCCGAACAGTGCCAGCCATGCCATGCGGGCGTAATGGGTGCGCGCGGCGCTGCGCCCCGCCGCCTCGGCGCGTTCGATGACGAGCAACGTGCTGGCGCCGAAGAGCATCGAGAAGAGCCCGCGCATCTTCGAATCGACGAACAGGAAATTGAACGCCCAGGCGGCAAGGCCGGGGGACGAGGGCGGACCGCCCGCCGCAGGGTTGGCATAGGCCGCGAAGGGAAGGGCAAAGGCGACGATGTTCATCGCCAATATGCCCATGACCGCCACGCCGCGGATCGCATCCAGCCCACGATATCGTGACGGCATTGCCGCCGCGCCCATAAGATCTCCGCTCATCGCGACGACGCTACGCACCCGCCGCATCGCGGTCCAGACGCAATGGGTCCGGAACAGTATTGACATTTGTGTCAGTAGTGCTACTTAGGGAAGACACCGATTCTCAGCGAGACCCGCCATGACCACGCTTCCGCTTTCCCACCCCGATCGCACCGATGGCGGATTCCGTCCGCTGAAGGCACTGCGCCATTTCCGCAAGCTGATCGCCGACAAGGAAGACACCGAACAGGTGTTCCACATCATCGAGGCGCTGCGCGACAATCGCTTTTCGAAATCGGCCCAGGCCTTTTTCGCCACCTCCGAGGGGCGCAAGCTGCTGGCCGAGCGGCGCTATCTGCCCGCGATGCTCGACGACCACGACCGGCTGCGCCAACTGCCGGAAGGCAGCGTCGGGCGCGTCTATGTCGACTTCATGGAGCGCGAGGGGCTGACCGCGCAGGGGCTCGTCGATGAATCGCTGAAGTTCCGCCACGGCGCGGCGCGTCATGAGGACCAGATCGAGCTCTATGGCGAGCGGCTGCGCGACACGCACGACCTGTTCCACATCCTGACCGGCTATGGTCGCGATGCGCTCGGCGAACAATGCGTGCTCGCCTTTTCCTACAGCCAGACGCCGAGCTGGGGCACGCTGTTCATCGCGTGGGCCGGGGCTCGCGAAATCCGCAAGGGCTTTGGCAGCCGCTATCCCATTTATGCAGCGGTCCGTGAGGGCCAGCGCATCGGCCGCGCCGCGCAGCAGATCGCGCATCAGGACATCGAAGCACTGCTCGCCGAACCGCTCGACGCGGCACGGGCACGGCTCGCAATCGCCGAACCGTCGGTTTACAGGCAGGTCCATGCGATGATGCGCGCCGACGGCGTCGATCCCTATGACCTGCTGGGCACCAGGGCCGCCGATGCGAATGCGGTGCCGGAACTCGCGCAGGCTGCTTGATCGCGCCGTCATCCGGCCCAGGAATTCGACACGAGCGGATTCCAATGTCGATATCGACGCGATGCACGCTCTACGGGGCGTGCTTCAATCTCGCGATCAGCGCCTGAGCTGCCGCCGGATTGCGCACTTTCGCTCCGGCGATGAAGAAGAGATAGACGTCGCGGCCGCCCTCGGCCCAGCCGCGCGCCCGATCCGCCCACTGGTCGAGCGCCACGTCGTCATAGCCCGTCTCGACCTCGTCGCGCGACCGCTGGAGGCGGGCATAGGTGAAATCGGCTGTCTGCTCGTCGATGCATGGAAATTCATCGCTGTCGGCGAAGACGATCGCCATGTTGCGGTCGCGCGCGAGGTCGACGAACGCCGGATCGCGGAAGCTTTCGTGCCGCACCTCGAGCGCGTGGCGTAGCGGCAGGCCGTCCTGCGCTGTGGGCAAGAGGTCGAGGAAGGCGGCAAAATCGTCGCGCTCGAACCTCTTGGTCGCCATGAATTGCCACAGGATCGGGCCGAGCCGATCTCCGAGCCGGGTCAGACCCTGGGTCAGAAACTTTTCGATCGAGGCCACACCGTCGGCCAGCACTTTGCGGTTTGTCGCGAAACGCGACGCCTTGACGCTGAATTGGAAGCCGTCGGGGACCGCGGCCGCCCAATTGGCGAATGTCTCGGGTTTCTGGCTGCCATAGTAGGTGCCGTTGATTTCGATACCGGTCAGATGCTGCCCGGCATAATCGAGCTCGCGTTTCTGCGGATGTTTCGGCGGGTAGAAGGTGCCGCGCCACGGCTCGAAGGTCCAGCCGCCGACACCGATATGGATGCTCATGATTCAAACACCTCCGTCATCCCGGCGAAGGCCGGGATCTCATCCACGCATACTCACGCTCCGGCGAGATTCCGGCCTCCGCCGGAATGACGGGGAGAGCATGTTATGCCAACGCGGCGTCGGCCCCCATCAGCTTCGGAAAGAAGCCTTCATGAGCCTCGCGCAAGTCGGCCAGCGTGACCTGATGGTCGCTGTCGGGCAGTTCGAACACGATGCGGTCCCGGATCGTGCGGCCCAGCGGGTCGACCGGCACGTCGGCGCGGTTCGCGGCGTCGAGAAAGTCGGCGAGGCAGGTGTCGCACACCGTGACGAGATAGAGACCCTGATCCTCGCCAAAGAAGCTTTCGGCAATCCCGAAGGGCTGTTCCTCGCTGACCATCACCCCGATGTCGGACTTTAGTGCCATTTCGGCAAGGGCAACCGCGACGCCGCCGTCCGATACGTCGTGGCAGGCGGTGATCCACCCCGCGTTGATCGCCTGGCGGATGAAATCGCCGGTACGCTTTTCGGCGCGCAGGTCGACGGGCGGCGGCGGCCCTTCCTCACGCCCGTGGATTTCGCGCAGCCACGCCGACTGGCCAAGGTGGCCCATGCGTTCGCCGACCGCGAGGACGATGTCGCCGGTGCGCTTGAAGCCGATGCCGACCGCTTTCGACAGGTCGTCGATGACGCCGACGCCGCCGATCGCCGGGGTGGGCAGGATCGCGCTGCCGCCGCCCGTTGCCTTGGACTCGTTGTAGAGGCTGACGTTGCCCGACACGATCGGATAATCGAGCGCGCGGCACGCCTGCCCCATCCCGTCGAGACAGCCGACGATCTGGCCCATGATCTCGGGGCGCTGGGGGTTGGCGAAATTCAGGCAATTGGTGATCGCGCGCGGCGTCGCGCCGACCGAGGTGATGTTGCGCCAGGTTTCGGCGACCGCCTGTTTGCCGCCCTCGACCGGGTCGGCGTAGCAATAGCGCGGCGTGCAGTCGGTCGACATGGCAAGCGCGCGCTGGGTGCCGTGGATGCGGACGAGCGCGGCGTCGCCACCGGTCTGCACCGTGTCGGCGCCGACCTGGCTGTCATATTGCTCCCAGATCCAGCGGCGGCTGGCGATGTCGGGCGATCCCATCAGCGCCTTGAGGTCCGCCGCCACGTCGGTGGTTTCGGGGACATCGGTCAGTTCGGGCTGCTGCGGCGTCGGGACGTGCGGCCGGTCATAGAGCGGCGCGTCGTCGGCGAGCGGCGCAAGCGGGATGTCGCAGACGACCTCGCCATGATGTTCCAGCACCATGCGGCCGGTGTCGGTGACGGTGCCGATGACCGCGAAGTCGAGCTCCCATTTCTCGAAGATCGCCTTCGCAAACTCTTCCTTGCCGGGGCGCAGCACCATCAGCATGCGCTCCTGGCTTTCCGACAGCATCATCTCATAGGCGGTCATGCCCGTTTCGCGCTGGGGCACGTCGTCCATCTTGAGGTGGAGGCCGACCCCGCCCTTCGACGCCATCTCGACCGACGACGACGTCAGTCCGGCCGCGCCCATGTCCTGGATCGCGACGATCGCATCCGACGCCATCAGTTCGAGGCAGGCCT
>Ga0189279_100291_pt1 | contig 13486 bp, 10 predicted proteins | sample N26B6minimetaG_FD_130324 | JGI IMG/M metagenome (GOLD analysis project Ga0189279, IMG submission 130324) | Marine microbial communities from the Costa Rica Dome - N26 B6 mini metaG | ecosystem: Environmental > Aquatic > Marine > Oceanic > Photic zone | place: Costa Rica: the Eastern Pacific... | reverse complement strand
ATGGCCCGACACGTTGATCACGTCGTCGACGCGGCCGGTGATGCGCCAATAGCCGTCGGCGTCGCGGCGACAGCCGTCGCCGGTGAAATATTTGCCCTTGTAGGTCGAAAAATAGGTCTGAACGAAACGATCATGGTCGCCATAGACCGATCGCATCTGCCCCGGCCAGCTGTGCGTGATGCACAGATTGCCCTCGGCCGCGCCGCCGGTCTGTTCGTCGACGAGCACACCGCCCTCCGCATCGACGAGCTGCGGACGGATGCCAAAGAAGGGACGCCCGGCGCTGCCCGGCTGCATCGCGTGCGCCCCGGGCAGGGTGGTGATCATGATGCCGCCGGTTTCGGTCTGCCACCAGGTATCGATCACGGGGACGCGGCCCTTGCCGACGACGTCGTGATACCAGCGCCACGCCTCCGGGTTGATAGGCTCGCCGACGCTGCCGAGCAGACGGATCGACGACAGGTCGTGCCGCGTCACATAATCGTCGCCCTCGCGCATCAGCGCGCGGATCGCCGTGGGTGCGGTGTAGAGGATGTTGACCTTGTGCTTGTCGACGACCCGCCAGAAGCGGTCGTGGTCGGGATAGTTGGGAATACCCTCGAACATCACGCTGGTCGCGCCGTTCTGCAGCGGGCCATAGACGACATAGCTGTGCCCCGTGACCCAGCCGATGTCGGCGGTGCACCAAAAGACTTCGCCGGGACGATAGTCGAATCCGTACCAAAAGGTCGTCGCGGTCCACACCGAATAACCGCCGACCGTGTGCAGTACGCCCTTCGGCTTGCCGGTCGAGCCCGAGGTATAGAGGATGAACAGCGGGTCTTCGGCGTTCATCGGCTCGCACGGGCAGTCGGCGCCGACGTCGGCGGAGAGCGCGTCGTACCAATGGTCGCGCCCTTCCTTCATCGCGACGTCGCCGCCGGTGTGCGCGATGACGAGCACGCCCTTTACCGCGACCTTTTCGAGCGCCTTGTCGACATTGGCCTTCAGGGGAATCGTCTTGCCGCCGCGCAGCCCTTCGTCGGCGCAGATCACCCAGTCGCTCGCGCAATCCTCGATTCGGCCGTGGATCGCCTCGGGCGAAAAGCCGCCGAAGATGACGCTGTGGATCGCCCCGATACGCGCGCAGGCGAGCATCGCGACCGCCCCTTCGGGCACCATCGGCATATAGATGGTGACACGATCGCCCTTTTTGACGCCCAGCTTTTTGAGGGTGTTCGCCATGCGGATCGTGTCCGCGAGCAGCGCGGCATAGCTGATATGACGCGTTTCGCCGTCGGGGGCGTCGGGTTCGAAGATGATCGCCGTGCGTTCGCCATGCCCCGCCGCGACATGGCGGTCGAGCGCATTGTGGCACAGGTTCAGGACGCCGTCCTCATACCATTTGATGCTCACCGGGTCGTAGGACCAGTTGGCGATCTTCGTGGGCGGCACGGTCCAGTCGATGCGCTTCGCCTGATCGGCCCAGAAGCCGTCGGGATCGGCGATGCTTTGCGCATAGAGGCGGTCGTAATCGGCCGCGCTGCAATGCGTGTTCGCTGCGGCATCGGCGGGAACGGGGACCAGCGGTTCGGAGGGGGGTAGGTCGGACACGTCAGCTTCTCCCGCTTTCGGTTTCAATCTCGTCTTCCCTGCGATACTCCGCGGCCCGCAAGTTTCAAGGGCAGCGCGCCAGATAGGAAAGGATAGGCGATGACCGCGATCGGCAAAGAGGTGGGACGGCTGTTCGACGGGCTGGGTATCGACCGCAAGCTGTGGAGCGACGGGTCGATGCCGGCGGTTACGCCGTTGAGCGGCGAACGGATCGGCTTGGTCCGCATCGCCGACGCTGCGGCAGTCGACGTGGCGCTCGACACCGCGTCGGCAGCGTTCCGCGCGTGGCGGCAGGTGCCGGCTCCGCATCGCGGCGAACTCGTCCGGTTGTTCGGCGAGGAACTCCGTGCCGCAAAGGACGATCTGGCGAAGCTCGTCACGATCGAGGCAGGCAAAATTCCGTCCGAAGGCGCGGGCGAGGTGCAGGAGATGATCGACATCTGCGACTTCGCCGTCGGCCTGTCGCGCCAGCTGTACGGCCTGACGATCGCGACCGAGCGCGCCGGACATCGGATGATGGAGGTCTGGCATCCGCTCGGGGTCGTCGGCGTGATTTCCGCCTTCAACTTCCCCGTAGCCGTGTGGGCATGGAACGCGGCACTCGCGCTCGTTTGCGGCAACAGCGTCGTGTGGAAGCCATCGGAAAAGACACCGCTGACCGCGCTCGCGACGCAAGCGATTTTCGAGCGCGCGCTCGCGCGGTACGCCGACGCGCCGGCGGGGCTGTCGCAGCTGCTGGTCGGCGGGCGCGAGGTCGGCGAGGCACTGGTCGACGATGCGCGGGTGGCGCTGGTATCGGCGACCGGATCGACGCGTATGGGCCGATCGGTGGCACCCCGGCTCGCGGGCCGCTTTGCACGCGCCATCCTCGAACTCGGCGGGAACAACGGCGTGATCGTCGCGCCGTCGGCCGACCTCGACCTCGCGCTGCACGGGGTGGCATTCGGGGCTATCGGGACCGCCGGACAGCGCTGTACCACGACGCGGCGCCTGTTCCTGCACGACAGCATCTACGACGAATTCGTGGCCAGGCTGAAAGCGGCGTATGCCAGCGTCCCGGTCGGTAACCCGCTAGAGAAGGACGTGCTGGTCGGGCCGCTGATCGATGGTGCGGCCTATGAAGCGATGCGGCTGGCGCTTGCAGCGGCCGAACGCGCCGGCGGGGTCGTTCATGGAGGCGATCGCGTCGGGGAAGGCGAATGCTATTATGTGCGCCCCGCACTCGTCGAGATGCCCGGTCAGGTAGGACCCGTGCGCGAGGAGACCTTTGCGCCGATCCTCTATGTCATGCGTTATGACGACCTGGATGCCGCGATCCGGCTGCACAACGATGTGGCGGCAGGGCTGTCGTCGGCGATCTTCACCACCGACATGCGCGAGGCCGAGCGTTTCCTCGCGGCGAGCGACTGCGGCATCGCCAACGTCAACCTGGGCACGTCGGGCGCCGAGATCGGTGGGGCATTCGGCGGCGAGAAGGAAACCGGCGGCGGACGCGAGTCGGGGTCCGACAGCTGGAAATCCTATATGCGCCGGGCGACGAACACCGTGAATTATTCGGACGCGCTGCCGCTGGCGCAGGGAGTCAGTTTCGAAATCCAGAGCGGGAATTAGGATCAGGACCCATAGAGGTCTGGGCGGCCCGCCAGCCGTACCCCTCTGCAAGCGCGACCATTTGCCCGGCCGTCCCGACCGGTTCCCGCGTTCCATCTGTCAGAAACGCCAGCATCGCCGCGTCGTTCACGTCGACATGCGCGAGCGTTCGCTGGCCCGCAGGGGTGCGCGCGACCACGACGCCGGCTTTCGGGGCGCCATCGCGGGCATAGAAGATCGTATAGCTTTCGATCGTCGCCGGGCCGGCATAATCCTGGACCAGCTCGGGTACTCCGCCGCGCTTTGCTTCGGCTTCGGCCTGATAGTCGAAATCCTGCGGGAATTGCGCCGCAGCGATCGGCCCCTTGCCCAGCACGATGCAGTGATTGTCGGTCGCGAAGCCGCCGTTGGCGAACAGGAAGCCATAGCGGCCTTCGCGGCGCAGGCGCTCGGTCATCGAAACGATCGCGTGGCTCATATAATTGGCGATCGGGCCGCCGCCGAAGGTCAGGCCGCCGAACACGGTCGCGGGCCGGTCGGCCGGCCAGCCGAGCACGCGGCGCGCCATCTTGGGTACGCACGGGAAGCAGCTGTAGAGTTCGACGCAATCGAAATCCTCCGCGGTCATCCCGTTCAGCGCGAGCGTCCGGGCGATCGATGTTTCCATGCTGACGCTGCCGTCGTAACGGTCGCGGGCGAGGATGCTGGCGGGCTCCTTCGCCGCGGCCCCCATGCCGACATAGATCAGGCGATCCTCCGCAATCCCGCGCCGTCGCGCTTCGGCAAGGCTGGCGACGAGGAAGCCCGCACCTTGATTGACCGACGAGTTGGCGACCATCAGCTTGGAGTAAGGAAAGGCGATCGGCCGGTTGCGCTCGTTGACGCGCAGAATGTCGGCGGGGGTTGCGGGCTTGCGGATCCAGGCGCCCTCGTTGCCGGCGGCGACTTGCGAGAAGCGCGACCAGATTTCGGCGCTTTCGGCCTGGGCTTCGGCGAGGCTTTGGCCCCAGGCCGCGCGGGTGGCATTTTCATAGAGCGGGTAGACGTCGACCGGCGCGGAAAGGCCATGCCGCTGCGCATAGTCGGGCTCGCGCCGCGTCGCGACCTTGCGGATGGCATTATAGCTTTTGTCCTCGCCGCTCGCAGCCTTCGCGGCGCGGCCCGCGGCGGTGCGCAGCGCCTCGGCGCCGACGATCGCGGCGAGTTTGACCTCACCCGCGCCGATGCGGTTTGCGGCTTCGTTGAGGAGGCGGACCGGGGTGTCGCCGTGCGGCGCCGCCGACTGATAATGGACCGTCGGGCTCGCGCCGATCGCGGCAGCGAGTGGGTCGCAAAGCTCGCCAAGACTGTAAAAGCTTATCTGGTCGACGATCGCGAGGCTGTCTATCTCGGCAAGCGGCACCCCGGCGTCCGCCGCCGCGCGCTCGAGTGCCGCGACCATCAGGCCGAGCGAGTCGAGGCCCTGGTCGGGATCGTCGGGGCGGTCGTTGACCTGCCCGACGCCGATGATGACGGGAATGCGCTCGGGATCGGTCGTCGCCATTGTCAGCGCGCCTTCCACTCGGGCTTGCGCTTTTCGGCGAAGGCGCGCGGGCCTTCGCGGGCATCCTCGCTGCGCATCAGGGCAGCACGTTCGATCGTATTATGCTCCCAATAGGGCGCATCGGCGGCGATGCGGCCGTCCTGAATGCCGAGCGCGACGCGCTTCGATGCCTGTACCGAGAGCGGAGCATTGGCGGCGATCTTGTCGGCGAGCGCGATCGCGGTGGGCATCAGATCGGCGAGCGGGACGACGCGGTTGACGAGGCCGAACTGCGCGGCGCGCGCGGCGGGGATCGGGTCGCCGGTCAGCATATGCTCCATTGCGAGCTTGCGCGGCATCTGCTGCGCGAGGCGGAATGCGCCGCCCGCCGCGGCGAAGAGGCCGACCTTGACCTCGGGCAGCCCGAATTGCGCATGATCCGCCGCGACGATCAGGTCGCTCATCAGGGCAATCTCGCACCCGCCGCCAAAGGCGAAACCATTGATCGCGGCGATGATCGGCTTCGAGATCGGGTGCGCCACCATGCCCGCGAAGCCCCACGCCTGTTGCTCGGCATTGTCGGGCGCAAGACTTTCGCCGCGCGAGAGGGCGACCAGGTCGGCGCCCGCGCAAAAGCTCTTGTCGCCCGCGCCGGTAATGATGACGGCGCGGATTTCGGGGTCGTCTTCCGCCACTTCGAGCGCGGTGCCGATGCCGACATGAACCGCGGCGTTGACCGCATTGCGCGCCTCTGGCCGGTTGATCGTGAGGATCAGGATATGGCCGCGGCGTTCGGTGAGGATGGTGGTGTCGGTCATCGCGAATCTCTCCCTTTCGGGCGAGTATCGCGGGAGGTTGACGTTTACGTCAACTGGAAAGGACGGCCGCGCACATAAGCTGTGCGCTCCCGCGAAGGCGGGAGCCCCTCACCGGCCGGTGCTATTTGAAACCGGCAGGAGATGGATCCCCGCCTGCGCGGGGATTCACCATTGTTGCAGGTTCCGTAAAATCAGATCGACTGGCCGGTCTTTGCCCAATCCGCCAGGAAGCCTTCGATGCCCTTTTCGGTCAGGACATGCTTGAACAGCCCCTTGATGACCGCCGGCGGCGCCGTCATCACGTCGGCGCCAATCTTCGCGGCTTCGAGGACATGGATGCCGTGGCGAACGCTCGCAACGAGGATCTCCGTCGCGAAGTCGTAATTGTCGTAGATCAGGCGGATGTCGGCGATCAGGCCCATGCCGTCGAAGCCATTGTCGTCGTGGCGGCCGACAAAGGGGGAGACAAAGGTCGCGCCGGCCTTCGCCGCAAGAAGCGCCTGGTTCGCTGAAAAGCACAGCGTGACGTTGACCATCGTGCCGTCGCTGGTCAGGGCCTTGCAGGTCTTGAGCCCGTCGATCGTCAGCGGCACCTTGATGCAGACATTGTCGGCGATCTTGCGGAGGATCTCGGCCTCCTTCATCATCGTTTCATGGTCGAGCGCGACGACTTCGGCCGACACCGGACCGTCGACGAGCGCGCAGATTTCCTTCGTCACTTCCTTGAAGTCGCGGCCGGACTTGGCGATCAGCGACGGGTTGGTGGTGACACCGTCGAGCAGCCCGGTGGCGGCGAGCTCCTGGATGGCGTCGATCTCGGCGGTGTCGGCGAAGAATTTCATCGGGTGCGCTTTCCTTTGGGAACGGTGATTCGGCATTGCGATACCCCCTACTGCCCTTTCAGCGCCAATGCGAGGGTGGGAAATTGCTGGCGTTCCATATTTGTTCCAGTTAAGCGATCCGCATGGCCAAAGCGAAACGTCAATATGTCTGCCAGAATTGCGGGGGCGTGAGCTATCGCTGGCAGGGGCAGTGCGCCGATTGCGGCGAATGGAACACGCTGATCGAGGACGTCCCCGAAACGGCGTTTTCGGCGAAGCATGACCTCAGTCGCGGCGGGCGGACGCTGGCGCTCGAAACGCTCGATGCCGACAGCCCGATGCCCGCGCGGATGCTGTGCGGTATCGCCGAGTTCGACCGCGCGCTTGGGGGCGGTTTCGTCGCGGGATCGGCAACGCTGATCGGCGGCGATCCGGGGATCGGCAAGTCGACGCTGTTGTTGCAGGCCGCGGGGCGGCTTGCGAAGGCGGGCAGGTCGGTCGTCTATATCAGCGGCGAGGAAGCGGCAGCGCAGGTGCGGCTGCGCGCGCAGCGGCTGGGGCTCGGCGAGGCGCCGGTCGCGCTCGCGAGTGCGACCTCGGTGCGCGACATCCTCGCGACGCTCGATGGGCGGGGCGCCGATTTCGTCGTGATCGATTCGATCCAGACGATGCACAGCGACGTGATCGACAGCGCGCCGGGCACGGTGAGCCAGGTCCGCGCGAGCGCGCAGGAACTGATCCGCTATGCCAAGGACGGCGGCGCCGCGATCGTGCTCGTCGGGCATGTCACGAAGGACGGGACGATCGCGGGACCGCGCGTGCTCGAACATATGGTCGACACCGTGCTCGCGTTCGAGGGCGAGCGCAGCCACCAGTATCGCATCCTGCGGGCGGTGAAGAACCGCTTTGGCGGAACCGACGAAATCGGCGTGTTCGCGATGGGCGAGGAAGGGTTGGGCGAGGTGTCGAACCCTTCGAGCCTGTTCCTGACCGACCGCAGCCGCGACGTCCCGGGTTCGGTGGTCTTTCCAGCGCTCGAAGGGACGCGCCCGGTGCTGGTCGAGGTGCAGGCGCTGACCGTGCGGCTGGCGAGCGGCGCGACGCCGCGCCGCGCGGTCGTCGGTTGGGACAGCGGACGCCTCGCGATGGTGCTCGCGGTGCTCGAAGCGCGCTGCGGGCTCCAGATGGGTGCGGCCGAAGTCTATCTCAACATCGCGGGCGGCTATCGCCTCACCGATCCAGCCGCCGACCTCGCGGTCGCCGCGGCGCTGATCTCCGCGTTCAGCGAGCGGCCGGTGCCGTCCGATGCCATCGTCTTTGGGGAATTGTCGCTGTCGGGCGAGGTGCGCCCCGTCGCGCACGACGCGCTACGCTTGCGCGAGTCGGCAAAGCTCGGCTTTTCAAGGGGATGGGGTCCGAAGGCGATGAAGGGTGTGAACGGGATCGATGTGACCGGTTTCGGCCGGCTCGGCGAACTCGTTGACCTGATGCTGGGCCGTGACTAGACCGGCCAGCGCCATCTTTTTCCGTTCGCCCTGAGCTTGTCGAAGGGCTGTTCTTTTCCTTGCGGGGAGAAAAGGACGGTGCTTCGACAGGCCCGGCACGAACGGATTATTGTATGACCTCTGGTTTGATCGCGGCACTATGGGAAGTCTGACGGCCATGGATATTGTCGTGTTGCTGCTCGTGGGCGGCGGCACGATCCTGGGCTTTTCGCGGGGGCTGGTGCAGGAGGTGACCTCGCTCCTCGCCTGGCTGCTCGCCATTCTTGCCGTGCGCTTCTTTCACGCGACGCTGACCGGTCTGATCGCCGATTATATCAGTGCGCCGGGCGGCGCCGCGATGCTGGCTTTCGTGCTGTTGTTCGGTGGCGTGTTCGCGATCGCGAAATGGGGATCGCGGGCCATGGGACAGCGCAGCCGCGCCTCGATCGTCGGTGGCTTTGACCGCGGTCTCGGGGCGGGGTTCGGCGCGGTCAAGGGGCTGGCGCTCGCCACCGTGCTGTTCATGGGAATCACCCTTCTTTATGACATCGGCTATGGCAATAGCGCGCGCCCGGCGTGGATGACGGGCAGCCGCACCTATCCAGCGCTGAATGCCACCAGCGCGGCGCTGAGCAAGGTGATCGCCGAACGCCGCGAGGACGCGCGCGAAACCGAGGCAGCGGCCGCCGAAGCAGGTACGGCGCGATGAGCGCGGCGCTCTATAATCGCGACATATTGTCGCTGGCGGTCGCAACGGCCGACTTTCCGCTGATCGAAAACGCACGCCGCGCTTCGCTGCGCGCGCCGCTTTGCGGCAGCCGGATCATTGTCGACGTCGATGCGGACGCCGACGGGCTCGTCTCGGCCGTCGGCCTGCATGTCGAAGCCTGCGCGCTCGGACAGGCGTCGGCGGCGCTCCTGGCCCGCCACGCCGCCGGTCGCAGCGCCGACGACTTGCGCGCGACGCGCGACGCGATCGCCGGCTGGTTCGCGGGCGGGGACGATCCGCCCGACTGGCCGGGATTCGATCTACTCGCCGCCGCCCGCGACTATCCGGCGCGTCATGGCGCGATCCTGCTGCCCTTCGATGCCGCGGTCGCCGCGCTCGAAAGCAGGGAAGCGGGCGCATGAGCGGCTTGATCCTTGCCGCTGCGGTCACCGAACGTGCGGCCGAAACGCCGACCGATACCCTGCTGTTCGAAGGGGCGATCCTTCTCGGCGTCGCGACGCTGTTCGTGATGATCTTTCGCCGGCTCGGGCTTGGTGCGGTGCTTGGCTACCTGATCGCCGGTGCGCTCGTCGGCCCGCACGGGCTCGGGCTGGTCGGCGGCGGCGAATCCAAGCTCGCGATCGCGGAGATCGGCATCGCCTTTCTGCTTTTCCTCGTCGGGCTCGAATTGCATCCGCGGCGCCTGTGGGATCTGCGCAAGGCCATCTTCGGTCTCGGGCTCGCGCAGGTGGTCATCACCGGGCTCGTGCTCACCGCGCTGATCCTGCTGACGCAGGGGTTCAGCTGGCAGGCTGCGCTCGTTCTCGGCCTCCCGCTCGCGCTGTCATCGACGGCGCAGGTGTTGCCAAGCCTCAAAAGTTCGGGGCGGATCAACTCGCCCTTCGGGGAAAAGGCCTTTTCGATCCTGCTGTTCCAGGATCTTGCAATCGTACCGATGATCACGATCGTCGCGGCGCTGTCGCGCGCGCCCGCCGACCCGTCGACCCCGCCGGGCGGGATGCTCGCTCTCTATACGGTGCTTGCGATTGTCGGACTGGTGCTCGCGGGACGTTTTGTCGTCAATCCGCTGCTTACCGTCATCGGCCGCTATGGCGAGCGCGAATTGTTCGTGGTCGTCGGCCTGCTCGTGGTGCTGGCGAGCGCCGCGCTGATGCACAGCCTGCATCTCTCGACCGCGCTCGGAGCCTTCATCGCGGGCGTGATGCTCGCCGATTCGCCCTATCGGCACGAGATAGAGGCCGATGTCGAACCATTCCGCCTGATCCTGCTCGGTCTCTTTTTCCTCGCGGTCGGCATGGTGCTGGACGTCAATGTCGTGCTTGCCGACCCGCTCCGCGTCCTTGGCCTTGCCGCGGGGCTCGTCGTGGTCAAAGTCATCGTGCTGACCCTGCTCGTGCGGGCGTTCGGAAAATCCTGGAAGACCGCCCTCGGCCTTGCGCTTCTGCTCAGCCAGGGCGGCGAGTTCGGTTTCCTGCTTTTCACCCAGGCGCAGCAGGCGTTGCTGATTGCGCCGCAGGCGGCAAGCCTGTTCAGCGCCGTCGTCACGCTGTCGATGGTTTCGACCCCGTTCCTGATGCTTTTCGCGCGCAATCTGGAGTTTGCTCCCGACCGCGACGGTCCCGAGCTGGAAGGCCCCGACGAAGCGCCGCGCGGATCGGCGCTGGTGATCGGCTATGGCCGCTTTGGGCAGATCGTGTCGCAGATGCTGCACGCGGTGGATTGTTCGGTGACGCTGATCGACAAGAAGCCGAGCCAGATCGAGTTGTCGGGCCGCTTCGACACCAAGGTCTATTATGGCGACGGTCTGCGCATCGACCTGTTGCGACGGGCAGGCGCCGACGAGGCGCGACTGATCATCTATTGCATCGACGATGCCTCGGTCGACGCCGATACGCTTGCTCCGATCATCGAGGCCTTCCCACAGGCGAAGGTGCTGATGCGGGTGTTCGACCGCCGGCAATTGATGGCGATCGACGGGGCGGGGACGAGCGGTGCGATCCGCGAGGTGTTCGAAAGTTCGGTCGCGCTTGGCCTGATGGCGCTGGAACAGCTGGAAATCGACCCGCGCGAGATCGAGGATGTCGAAACCGCGCTGCGCCAGCTCGACGAGACGCGGCTTGCGGCGCAGATGGACGAGGGCGACCTGTCGGCGGGCCGCGACCATCGCTTCAAGCCCGGTGGCGGCCGCGAATCGGCGAGCGTGCTCGAAACGCTGCGCCAGCGGCGGCAGGCCGCGAAGCTGGCGCGCGACGAAGAGGAAACGATGCAGGCCGCGGACCCGAGGCCGTCGTCAGCCGGCTGACGCCGCGCCGTCCAGAAAATCGGCCACCATGTCGAGGCCATAGTCTTCGGTCACGAAACTGCGCCCGATGCCGCGGGTCAGGATCAACGGCAGCTTGCCGCCCCGTACTTTCTTGTCGTGCGCCATATGCGCCGCCAGCGCCGCGCCGCCCGAGTTGACCCCCGCGCTCGCCAGGCTGTGCGGCAGGCCGACACTGGCAAGATGGTCGCGCACGCGCATCGCATCCTCTGGCGGGCAAAGGCCGCGGTCTGCCGAAAACCGGTGCGCCAGGACCATCCCCGCGGCAACCGCTTCGCCATGGAGCAGGCGATCCGAATAGCCGGTTTCCGCTTCGAGTGCGTGGCCGAAGCTGTGGCCGAGATTCAGGAGCGCGCGGACGTCCTGCGTTTCGCGTTCGTCGGCGGCGACGATCCGCGCCTTTGCCGAAACGCTGTGCGCGATCGCCTTGTGCCGTGCGCCGCTGTCGCCCGCGAGCAGGGCGGCGCCGTTCGTTTCGCACCAGGCAAAGAAATCGGCGTCGTCGATCAAGCCATATTTGACCACTTCGGCATAGCCGGCGGCGAGTTCGCGGCCCGGCAGGGTCGAAAGCGTCGTCGGATCGATCACGACCAGCGCCGGCTGGTGAAAGGCGCCGATCAGATTCTTGCCCGCCGCGACGTTGATCGCGGTCTTGCCGCCCACGCTGCTGTCGACCTGCGCGAGCAGCGTGGTGGGCACCTGCACGAACGAACAGCCGCGTTTGACGATGCTGCATGCGCAACCCACGCGATCGCCGATCACGCCGCCACCCAGCGCGACCACATGCTCGCCGCGTTCGACGCCTTCGCCGATCAGCCACTCGGTCAGGCGCGCGAGCCCGTCCCAGCTCTTCGTGCTCTCTCCGGCGGGGAGGACAAGCGAGGAGAAGGAAACCCCCTCTGCGGCGAGCGAAGCGCCGACACGGGAGAGATAGGGGTCGGCGACATGCGTATCGGTGACGATCATCGTGCGCGGGCGTCCGAGCAGCGGTGCAACATGCGCGCCAATGTCCGCGAGCAGCCCGTCGCCGATCACTATGGGGTAGCTGCGTTCCCCCAGCTCGACCGTCAGCTTTTCCATGTCGGATCTTCCCATTGCGCCAGAGCCTCCAGTATCGCGCGCACCGTTTGCTCGTGCGGATTGCTCGCCGAACCGACGCGCAGATGCGCCTCGGCATAGATGGGATTGCGCACCGCCGCGAGCTCGCGCAGGATAGCGCCCGGGTCGCGATCCTTGAGCAACGGGCGGTGGCTGCGGCGTCCGACGCGCTCGACGAGCGTTGGAATGTCGGCATCGAGCCAGATACACAGGCTGTCCTGCAGGATCAGGGCGCGGGTCTCGTCGTTGATGAAGGCGCCGCCGCCGGTCGCCAGGACCAGCGGCTTCCCGGCCAGCAGCCGCGCGATGACCCGGCGTTCGCCATCGCGGAAATGCGCCTCGCCGAACTTTGCGAATATGTCCGAAATCGTCATGCCGGCAGCGCGTTCGATCTCGTCGTCGGCATCCGCGAAAGCCATGCCCAGGCGCTGTGCCAGCCGCCGTCCGATCGTCGACTTGCCCGCACCCATCAGGCCGACGAGCACGATCGGCCGTGAACGGATCGCGGGATCGATGGCCGGGGCCGGGCTTTTCGGGTTTCGCCGCATGATGCGCGCGGCTATACCGCCCGAAGCGCGCGGGACAATGGTTTTCGGCGCGACGATGTAACCAAGGGTCGCCGGGATATTGCGCAATCAAGACAGATCGGGGAAAGGCCGCTGGGTCGGGCGACTGATCGTGGCGGCCTTGCTGGTTGTCGCCTTCGGACTGTTGCTATTGTTTCTGGGCCGGCCGATCGAGCCGACGATGATTGAGGTGGATGTGACCGACATGATTGCCGCAGGGGCACCCCAATGAGGGCCAGGTCGCTCGCGCTGACGCTCGCCCTGTCGGGCAGCGCGCTCGCCGCGGCGCTTGTCTTGCCCGTGGTTGCGCAGGAATCGCTGCTCCCCGAGGGGTTCGGGAACCCGCCGGAGGCACCCGCACCGGCTCCCGCTCCGACGCCGGCCCCTTCCGCCGCCCCGACCCCGACGCCGGCGGCACCCAGGCCGGGCGGACCGGCCGTGCCGACGGTTGCGCCGACGCTCGGTACTCCAGCCGACGCCGCCGACACCGACGATGGCGAGGCGGCGGAAGAGGAAGAGGACGGCGCACTGTCGAGCCGCCTCAAATATGACCTGCCCCCGGGCGCACGCCGCCTGCTCACACGGATCGGTCCGCTGACTCCCGAAACCGGCGGCATGGCTCCCGATGCGTTCGGCGCGCGCGGTCAATATGCCGCGGCCATCATGCGCAACACCGACGGCCGGCTCGCGTCGCGCTGGGCGCAAATCCTGCTTCGCCGCGCGCTCCTGTCGGCGATCGATACGCCGAAGACGATCAACGGCGCCGACCTGGCCGCCGATCGCGCGGCCCTGTTGCTGCGGATGGGCGAATCGATCGGCGCGCGGTGGCTCGTGCAGTCGGTCGATTATGACCGGGCAAGCAAACGGCTGGTCTCGGTGGCCCAGCAGACCTATCTTGCAACGGCGGATCCCGCCGGCTTGTGCCCCTATGTCCCGGCGGGCCT
>Ga0189279_100290_pt1 | contig 13520 bp, 13 predicted proteins | sample N26B6minimetaG_FD_130324 | JGI IMG/M metagenome (GOLD analysis project Ga0189279, IMG submission 130324) | Marine microbial communities from the Costa Rica Dome - N26 B6 mini metaG | ecosystem: Environmental > Aquatic > Marine > Oceanic > Photic zone | place: Costa Rica: the Eastern Pacific... | reverse complement strand
TTCGCAGCACAAGAACCGTGCGACCGCGATGGGGATGCTGAAGGCGCGGATGTACGAGGCCGAACTGCAGAAGCGCGAGGCCGAGGCGTCGGGCGAATATCAGGCCAAGACCGAAATCGGCTGGGGCCACCAGATCCGCTCTTATGTCCTTCAGCCCTATCAGCTCGTGAAGGACCTGCGCACCGGCGTTACCTCGACCGCACCGCAGGACGTGCTCGACGGCGCTCTCGACCCCTTCATGGCCGCCGCGCTGTCGCAGAAGGTGAGCGGCGAAAAGGTCGAAGTGGAGGATATCGACTGATGGTGCGTGCGGGCGTCCGGGTCGGGCTGGCGGCATCGATGCTGCTTTTCCTGCTCGGCGGCTGCAATTCGCCGTGGGACTCCGACGACGACCGGATCGAAACGGCGCGCAAGTTCCCGCCGGCCGATCGCCCGGTTGCGGCGGTCGGCGCGACGAAATGGTCGACCGAAGAGGCGCGCGACCGCGTCAACGAGGCCGAGGACATCATGGACTCGGCCGACGTCCGCCCGGGGATGACCGTCGCCGACATCGGCGCCGGCGACGGCTATTACACCGTCCGCCTTGCCGCGCGCGTGGGCGCGGGCGGGCGCGTTCTGGCACAGGATATCCAGCCCGAAGTGATCGAGCGGCTTGCCGATCGCGTCGCGCGCGAACGGCTCGACAATGTGTCGCTCAAGCTAGGCGCGGTCGATGACCCGCGGCTTCCCGAAAACAGCTTCGACCGCGTTTTCATGGTGCATATGTACCATGAAATCGGCGAACCTTACGCTTTCCTCTGGCGGCTGCGGCCGGCGCTTCGCCGTGGCGGACAAGTGATCGTCGTTGACGGCGATCGCCCGATTGCCAAGCATGGCACCCCGTTCCGCCTGCTGGTCTGCGAGTTCGATGCGGTCGGCTACAAGCTCTTGTCCTATGACGACAAGCAGACCGCGGGCGGCTATCTCGCGCGTTTCATCCCGGCCGGAAAGCGGCCCGATCCGGGCGCCATCAAGGTATGCGAGAATCCCTGAACCCGGATGGGGAGCCGACACCCGTCGGTCTTGAGCGCAGCGTCATTATCAATAGGCGACTAGTCGTTCCTCATCGTCCATCGCCGCCAGAAAACCGACCAGTCCCCCCATGCGCGCCTCGGGCACGATGTGCGCGGCCGTCAGCCCCGCCAGCGCGAGGCCCGACTGGCAGGCGACGAGTTCGACCTCCATCGCCGCGGCTTCCTCGATCATCTGCATAAGGTCGGGCTGCCCTGCGGCGCGGCGCGCGGGATCGCCCGCGAACGTCATCGGGCGGCGGAGCAGCGCGACCGCTTCGCCCTGCACGAACAGTCGCGCCCGCCACCCGAGCGCCGCCGCCGCCATCGCGGTCTCGAGCGCGGCATAGAGGCGCCCGCCGTCGGGGCTTGCGACGATCAGGCTCAGCGCCGGCATGTCGGACAGTCCGGGTCCTTGGCGACGCCGACCTCGCGCCAGCGTCGCTCGAGCATGTCGAGGATCGCCAGTCGTCCGGTGAGCGGCCGTCCCCAGCCGGCCAGCGCGCGCACCGCTTCCAGCGCCGCCATCGTGCCGATCATCCCCGCGAGCGCCCCCATCACCCCCGTTTCGGCGCAATTGACCGCCTCGCGGTCGGGGTCGGCGCCGACGAGGCAGGCATAGCAGGGGCTGTCGTCGCGCCAGCCCTCGTACAGCGCGACCTGTCCTTCGAACGCACCGATCGCGGCGCTGAGCAGCGGAATTTCGAGCACGACCGCGGCGCGGTTGACGGCGAGCCGCGTGTCGAAATTATCGCTGCCATCGAGGATAAGCGTTGCGCCGGACAGCAATGTTTTGGCGTTGGCCTCTGTAAGCCGGGCAATCCGGGCTGCGAAATCGACGTGTGGATTTATACGGTCGATGGCCTCGGCGGCGATTTCCGCTTTGGGCCGCCCGATGTCGGCGTCGGTGAACAGCGGCTGGCGATGCAGGTTCGACAGTTCGACGGCATCGTCGTCGACGATCGTCAGCGTCCCGATCCCCGCCGCCGCCAGATACGCGATCGCCGGGCAGCCGATGCCGCCCGCGCCGATCACCGCCACATGCGCGGCCTTCAGCTTCGCCTGACCCGCGCCGCCGAACTGCGGCACGATGATCTGGCGCGCATAGCGGTCGAGTTCGGCGTCGCTGAGCACATTATTCGCCCGGGCGCCGCATCTTCATGGCGGCCAGCGAGCCGACGTCCGCCGGCTTTCCGGCCGGCTCGTCCTCGGGGCTCGCCACGCCGGTCGACCCGAAGCCCCCGGCGCCGCGCGCCGTGTCGTCGAGCGCCTCGACCTCTGCGAAGGCGGCGCGCTGCACCGGGGCGGGGACGATCTGGGCGATGCGGTCGCCGCGCCTGATCTCGAAATTGTCCTCGGACAGATTTGCCAGGATCACCTTCACTTCGCCGCGATAGTCGCTGTCGATCGTTCCCGGCGTGTTCAGGCAGGTGATGCCATGTTTCAGGGCGAGGCCCGAACGCGGGCGCACCTGCACCTCATATCCCGGCGGGATCGCCATCGCGAAGCCGGTCGCGACCGCCTGGCGCGCGCCGGGGCGCAGCGTCAGCGTTTCCGCCGCGACGATATCCATCCCCGCCGCGCCTTCGCTGGCATAGGCGGGCAGCGGCAGGCCGCCCCCGTTGGGAAGCCGCAGCAGCCGGATTTCAATCGGAGGCAGGGGGTGAACGGAGGTCGAGTTCATCGGCAATCTTTTCCATCAACTTGCGGGCGACGGCGTCCTTGGGCAGCCGGTCCCAACTGTCCACACCGTCCTTGCTGACGATATGGACGCGGTTCGTTTCGCCGCCCATCGGGTCGGCGGACACATCGTTGGCGACGATCCAGTCGCACTTCTTTCGCGCCAGCTTCGCTTTGGCATGGGCGATCACGTCGTTGGTTTCGGCGGCAAAGCCGACCAGCAGCGCGGGGCGGTCGGCGCTGTTGGCGACGCTCGCCAATATGTCGGGGTTTTCCGCAAGCGCGAGTGGCGGGACGGCACCGCTGCCGTCCTTCTTGATCTTTTGCTTGCTGGTATCGGCGGCGCGCCAGTCGGCGACGGCGGCGACCATGATCGCGGCATCGACCGGCAGGCCGTCCGCGACCTCCTTTGCCATGTCGCGCGCGGTCTCGACGTCGACGCGGATCACGCCCGGCGGCGTGGGCAGCGGCACCGGGCCTGCGATCAACAGCACCTCCGCGCCGGCCTCTGCGGCCGCGGCGGCGATCGCAAAGCCCTGCTTGCCGCTCGACCGGTTGGCGATGTAGCGCACCGGGTCGATCGGCTCGTGCGTCGGTCCCGCGGTGATCAGGATGCGGCGGCCATAAAGCGGCCGGTGGCGCGACGGCGCGAAATCGGGCTGGCCGGCAAGCGGCAGCGGTGCCGCGGTGCGCAGCGCCTCGACGATCGCGGCATGGATCGCCGCCGGTTCGGGCAGGCGGCCGGGGCCATATTCGCCGCACGCCATCTCGCCCTCGTCGGGGTCGATCACCGTCACCCCGTCGCCGCGCAGCGTCGCGACATTGCGCTGCGTCGCGGGGTGCAGCCACATGCGGACATTCATCGCGGGTGCGGCGAGCACCGGCTTGTCGGTCGCCAGCAGCAGGGTGGTCGCCAGATCGTCGGCGATGCCCGCCGCCATCTTTGCCATCAGGTCGGCGGTCGCCGGGGCGACGACGACCAGATCGGCCTCGCGGCTCAGCTGGATATGCCCCATCTCGACCTCGTCCTTCAGGTCGAAGAGGCTGGTATACACCTTGTTCTCGCTCAAGGCCGCGAGCGTTAGCGGCGTCACGAACTGCTCGCCCGCGCGCGTCAGCACGCAGCGCACGACATGCCCCGATTTGCGCAGGAGCCGGACGAGCTCGATGCTCTTGTAGGCCGCGATGCCGCCGCCGATGATCAGCAGGATGCGTTTCGCCGTCATCGCCTCAATATCCCGTCAGAAGAACGTCGAGCGCGCCGACAATGGTGAAATGTTCGGCATCCAGATTGGCCACAGGCCGCCGGAGCCGCTCGCGCGGTATCGCAAAGATCAATTGGGTCGCCATCACCATTGCCTCGTCATTTACCGCAAAGACCGGATTGAGCCGCGGCACCGGCTCGAAGCCGGCAATCGGCATGAGGGGGACGACCACCCGCGTGACCAGATCATCGAGCAGATCACTTTGGCAATCGAGAAGATAGCCCAGCCCGCGCGAGCCGGGATAGACGTCGTATCGCGCCATCAGAACTGCCGATATGTGTCATAGGGCATGCCATTCTTTCGGATATAGTCGTTCCAGCTTTCAATCGCTGCGCGATTTTCTTGTTTCCACGCGGCATCGCGAGCCGCTTTGACCTGCGCCGCAAGGCCTGACTGACATGCCTCGCTGACATTGATACCGAGCTTTCTGGCTTCCTCGACCAGCTCCGCATTCAACGAAACATTGGTCGCCTTCTTGGGGCCTTCGAAACGCGCCGGACGGTTCATCGCCATTCTCCTTGCGCATTACATATGCGCATACCCGCCGCCGATCAATGGCCGACCATGCCGAGGCTGGCGAAGGGCTTTTGATGCTCGCCATATTTGTCGACCAGCGTGGCGCTCGCCTCGTTGAGCCCGATCAGCTCGACCGTCTTGCCCTCGCCGCGTAGCCGCAGGACGATCTTGTCGAGCATTCCGGTCGCCGAAATATCCCAGAAATGCGCGTCGTGAACGTCGATAACCACCGTCTCGACGCCGACTTCGTTGAACTCCATCGCCTCGTAGAGCCTGTCGACCGAGGCGAAGAATATCTGTCCTTCGATGTGATAGCGACGGGTGGCGCCCTCGACGTCGCTGTCGATCGTCAGCAGCTCGCGAACCTTCCACGCGAAGAAAATGCCCGAGAGCAGGACGCCCGTCAGCACGCCGATCGACAGGTCGTGGGTCGCGACGACCATCGCGACGGTCGCGATCATCACGACGTTCGACGGCCAGGGATGGTGCAGCGTTTCGGCGAAGCTTTTCCAGCGGAAGGTCGAGATCGACACGAAGACCATCACCGCGACCAGCGCGGGCATCGGAATCTGCGCGACCCAGCGGCCGAGCGCGACGATCAGAACGAGCAGCATCACCCCGGCGACGAAGGTCGACAGCCGGCGCCGCCCGCCCGATTTGATGTTGATCACCGACTGGCCGATCATCGCGCAGCCGCCCATGCCGCCGATGAAGCCGGTGACGAAATTGGCGACCCCCTGGCCCCAGGTCTCGCGGCGCTTGTCGCTGCGCGTCTCGGTCATGTCATCGACGATCGATGCCGTGAGCAGGCTTTCGAGCAGTCCGACCGCCGCCATCGCCAGCGAAAAGGGCGCGACGATACGCAGCGTGTCCCACGTCAGCGGCACGTCCGGCAGGTGGAAGAAGGGCAGGCTGTCGGGCAATTTGCCCATGTCGCCGACGGTGAAGACGTCGGCGCCGAAATAGATCGACGCGGCGGCGAGCAGCACGATCGCGACGAGCGGCGAGGGGACGGCGGTGGTCAAACGCGGCAGGCCATAGATGATCGCGAGCCCCGCCGCGACCATCGCATAGGTCGCGACGCTCATCGCCTCGCCCGTGAGCTGCGGCAATTGTGCCATGAAGATCAGGATTGCGAGCGCGTTGACGAAGCCGGTGATGACCGAGCGCGAAACGAAGCGCATCAGCAGGTCGAGCCGCAACAGCGCCGCGATCCCCTGGAATACCCCCATCAATATCGTCGCGGCGAAGAGATATTCGACGCCATGCTCGCGCACCAGCGGGCCGACCAGAACTGCGACCGCGGCGGTCGCCGCGCTGATCATTCCGGGGCGGCCGCCGACCATCGCGATGAGGACCGCGATCGAGAAACTCGCATAGAGGCCGACGCTCGGATCGACCCCGGCGATGATCGAAAAGCCGATCGCCTCGGGAATCAGCGCCAGCGCGACCACGAGGCCGGAGAGGAATTCGGTGCGTGGGTTCGCGAGCCAGTCGCGGCGAAAATCATTGTGAAGAGCCATGATGCCCTCCTTTTTTGTCAGGAATGCGTGCGGCCTGCGGCCATCGGCGACCGCGGGCGCGAAAGAAATGGGCGCGGATCGGGCCGCGCTAGGGCGGGGTGAGGGGAAGCCAGGTCATCGCGGCGATGGCCATTGCCGCTCCGCCCAGCGCCGTCAACACATAGCGCCACCAGACGCGCTTCTCGCCCTTGTCCCACATCAGCGGAATGTCGGGCAGCGGCGGCGCCGGCGGCGCCGCGCCCTTTTTCGGCAATTGCTGGTCGAGTCGGCGGACGATGTCGGGGATCAGCGCCAGCGTCCTGCCCTGTTCGCGCAATCCGTCGGCGAGCGCCGCTTCGGGGCCGAGCTCGTCGCGGATCCATTCGCGCACGAACGGACCCGACACGTCCCACATATTGATGCCGGGGTTGAGCATCGTCGCGACGCCTTCGACCATCACCATCGTTTTTTGCAGAAGCAGCAGGTGGGGCTGGGTCTGCATGTCGAAATCGCGCGTGATCGCGAACAGTCCGTCGAGCATCTGGCCGACCGAAAGTTCGCTCACCGGCTTGCCGCGCATCGGCTCGCCGACCGCGCGGAGGGCCGTCGCGAACTCTTCGACGCTGTGATAGTCGGGGACATATTGCGCCTCGAAATGGATTTCGGCGACGCGGCGGTAATTGCCCGTGGTCAGGCCATAGAGAATCTCCGCGAGCCAGTAGCGTGCCTGCCGGTTGATCCGCCCCATGATTCCGAAATCGACCGCCGCGATCGTCCCGTCGGCCTTCACGAACAAATTGCCCTGGTGCATGTCGGCGTGGAAAAAGCCTTCGGCGATCGCCTGGCGCAGAAACGCATGGACAAGGTTCGTCGCCAGCGCCTCCATGTCGTGCCCCGCGGCGATCAGCTGTTCGCGGTGCGAGATCTTGATCCCGTCGATCCACCCGAGCGTCATCACCCGGCTCGCGGTCCGGTCCCAGTCGATCGCCGGAACTTCATAGGTGGGATCGGCGGCCATCGCGTCGCGCAGTTCGGACGCCGATGCCGCCTCGCGCCGCAGGTCGAGCTCGCGCAGGGTCCAGCGCCGGAAATTGGCGATCACCTGCCGTGGCCGCAGCCGCGCCGCCTCGCCGCCGAACGCTTCGAGGTGCGCCGCGGCCCATTCATAGGTGTCGATGTCGCGCGCGAATTGCTTGTCGATTCCGGGGCGACGCACCTTGACCGCGACCTGTCGTCCGTCCGCCGTCACGGCCCGATGAACCTGCGCGATCGACGCCGACCCGACGGGCCGGGGATCGAAGTCGGCATAAAGCGACTCGAGGGGGGCTTCGAACGTCTGCTCGATCTCGGCCCTGATGCGATCGAAGGCGACCGGGGCAAGTGCATCCTGCAAGGTCAGCAGGTTACGCGCCGCTTCCTCGCCGACCAGATCGGGGCGCGTTGCGAGCGTCTGCCCCAGCTTGACCGCGGCGGGGCCGATCGCCTGGAAGGCGGCGGCATAATCGGGCACCTTCGGCTGGATCGTGCCCAGGCGGGCGATCCGGCACAGCCGTTTGACTCCGGTCGGTGTCGCCGGCGCGCTTTCGATCCCGCGCAGCGCCCCGTGGCGCGCAAGGATGCGGCCCCATTTCAGCAGCCGGACAATATGCGTGACGGGACGGGTCATAAGTCAAAGCCCCTCCCCTTCAGGGGAGGGGTTGGGGTGGGGGCTCGCGGACCGGCGCGGCGTAGGCTGCCAGCCCCCACCCCGCTGCGACTAGCCAGCAAGCTGGCAAGTCTCGCTGCCCCTCCCCTGAAGGGAAGGGGTTTAAGGGACTTTGCCCCCCTCACGCCTTCCACCCGCTGTGGATCGCGACCAGTCCGCCCAGGATCGGCTCGGCCTTGACCGCCGTGAAGCCCGCCTCGCGGATCATCTGCGCGAATGCGGGCATCGGCGGAAAGCGGCGGATCGATTCGATCAGATAGCGATAGCTGTCCTCGTCGTCGGCGATCAGCTTGCCCAGCCTGGGCACCAGGTGATGCGAATAGGCGTCGTAAACCTGGGCGAAACCGGGCCATTCGTTGGTCGAGAATTCCAGGCAGAAGAACCGCCCGCCATAGCGCAGCACGCGATGCGCCTCTTTCAGCGCGGCGGGAATGTCGGTGACGTTGCGGATGCCGAAGGCGATCGTATAGGCGTCGAAGAACTGGTCCGGAAAGCTCAACGTCTCGGCATTCTGCTCGGACCAGACGAGCGTGTCGATGCCGCGTTCGGCGGCACGCTCCATGCCGACGCCCAGCATGTCGGGGTTGATGTCGGCAACCGTGATGCTCGCGCCCGACGATTCCATGCGAAAGGCGATGTCGCCCGTCCCGCCGGCCATGTCGAGGATTGCCTCGCCCGCGCGCGGCTTGACCCGGCGCACGAAACGATCCTTCCACAACCGGTGCATGCCGCCCGACATCGCGTCGTTCATGATGTCGTATTTCCGGGCGACGCGGCTGAACACCTCGCCGACCTTCGCGGTTTTCTCGCCCACGGGCACCTGCTCATAGCCGAAGCTCACGGTATCGGGGGTGGCCATGTGCGCGCCTTTGCGAAAGGAGAGAGCGGAACTGCTGTCCCGCGCCTTTAGCCGGGCCTTGCCGTGCGCGCAAATGGCGCGTAGCGCGGGGGTCGGAACCTATGCCCGAGCTACCCGAAGTCGAAACCACCGTGCGCGGTCTCGCGCCCTTCCTCGAGGGGCAACGGCTCGTGACCGTCAGCACCTTTCGCCCCGATTTGCGCCGTCCGTTTCCGGTCGATCTTGCGCAGCGGCTGACCGGCGCGACCGTCACGCGACTGTCGCGGCGGGCCAAATATGGCATCGTTTCGACCGACCGCGACGATCATATGATCTTCCACCTCGGCATGTCGGGACGCTGGCGCACCGAAGGGGGCGACCCGGGCAAGCACGATCATCTGCTGCTCGAAACCGGTGTCGGACACCGCCTCTTCCTCCACGATCCGCGACGCTTCGGGTCGGTCGATCTGGTGACGGGCGACCCGCTCGCGCGCTTCCCTGCCTTCGTGACGCTGGGGCCGGAGCCGCTGGCCGACGATTTCGACGCGGCCTATCTGGCGCGGGCGCTCGCGGGGCGCCGGGCTCCGATCAAGGCGATGCTGCTCGACCAGACGGTCGTAGCGGGGCTCGGCAACATCTATGTCTGCGAAGCGCTCAACATGGCGCGGATCGCACCGACACGCGCCGCCGCCGACGTGTCCCGTGCAAAGCTGGCGCTCCTCGTCCCTGCCATCAAGGCGGTGCTGGCCGCGGCGATCGCCGCCGGCGGATCGACGCTGCGCGACTTTCTGAGTCCGGAAGGCGACCTCGGCTACTTCGCGAAGGACTGGCGCGTCTATGGCCGCGAGGGTGAGGCCTGCGAATGCGGCGGCACGATCGCGCGCATCGTCCAGTCGGGGCGATCGACCTTCTATTGCCCGGCCTGCCAGCGGTGATCGCACGATTGCCGCCCCGCGTCCGGAGGCGCGGGCCCCCCCCGGTCGCGACGCAAATCGGGCGGAAAAGCATTGACCCGACCGTCCTTGATGGCTATGGGCGCACCCTTCGAGCAGGGACCGGTCTTCCGGAACCGGCCGTATCCGGACATTGATTCGCTGCCCATGCGCGATTCGGCTGCTCCGCTTTCGGCTGTGCTCCGACCGTTGAACCGATTAGAAATTTTGAGGAACTTATGGCCAATACGCCGCAGGCAAAGAAGCGCATCCGCCGCAACACCGCGCGCACGATCATCAACAAGACGCGCGTGTCGCGCATCCGCACGCTGGTGAAGAAGGTCGAAGCCGCCGTCGCCGCGGGCGACAAGGACGCGGCCGCCGCCGCGCTCGCCGCGGCGCAGCCCGAAATGGCGCGCGGCGTCGCGAAGGGCGTGCTGCACAAGAACACCGTCGCGCGCAAATATTCGCGCCTGACGAAGAGCGTGAACGCGATCGGCTGATTCGCCTTCACGGCTCGCTTCGGATCAAGGACCCGCCGGTTTTCCGGCGGGTCTTTTTTGTGACTGCAAAAAGTCATTGCTGTTGCAACGCGGTAAGTGACGGATTCGCCGCGATTCGTTGCTGGGGCGAATGCGAAGCTCCTACATCATATTGAAATATAACGATAAATTACCCCTCCTTCGCATTTCCGGGAGGTGCAATGAGTCAAGCGCTTTATTTCAGATTTTTTACGCGCCGCAGCCTTGATCGTTGCCGTTTCTCCTGCCTAACAAGGGACGTCGCCAGCCTTCGCCGGTGGCCGCCACATTGACATGATTCGTTCGCTTTCGGGCCCTTGTGTCCGGGACGGGACGCTTGCGCCCTCGGTCGCAGGCGATGGGGTCGGCGTGTGGGCGGTCGCCGCGCGTCGAGGCGGCGACACGGGGGCCAGCGAGGGGGACGGAATCACGTGACGGCAAAGGGGACAGCCATGGCAGCAGCACGGGACATGGAGCGATGAGCGGCGATGCCGCCGCGCTCTGGCCGCGTGTTGCCGAGGGATTGCGCCGCGATCTCGGCGCGCGGACGTTCGACCACTGGCTGAAGCCGGTGCGCTTTGCCGATTTCTGCACGCTGTCGGGCGTCGTGACGCTGGAGACCGCGAGTCGCTTTTCGGCCAACTGGATCAACGAACGCTTCGGCGACCGGCTCGAGCTTGCGTGGCGGCATCATCTGCCGGCGGTGCGTTCGGTGCTCGTGCGGGCGGGCACCGGTGCGGCCGAGCGGCAGGCGGCGATGACCGCGCCGCCGCTGCCGCCGCTCGCACCCGCCACCGTCGCGGCGCCGGCCGCGCCATCGGCCTTCGATACGAAACTTGGCTTCGATCGCTTCGTTGTCGCGCGCAGCAACATCCTTGCCGCCAACGCCGCCCGCCGCATGGCGATGGTCGAAGCGCCGCAGTTCAATCCGCTCTATCTTTGCTCGGGCACCGGGCAGGGCAAGACGCACCTGCTCCACGCGATCGCGCAGGCGTATGAGGCCGAACATCCCACGGCGACGATCATCCTGATGTCGGCCGAAAAATTCATGCTCGAATTCGTCGGCGCGATGCGCGGCGGCGACATGATGGCGTTCAAGGCGCGGCTGCGCGCCGCCGACCTGCTGCTGCTCGACGACCTGCAATTCGTGATCGGCAAGAATTCGACCCAGGAAGAGCTGCTCCACACGATCGACGACCTGATGTGCTCGGGCAAGCGGCTCGTCGTCACCGCCGACCGGCCGCCCGCGATGCTCGACGGGGTCGAGGCGCGGCTCCTGTCGCGGCTGTCGGGCGGGCTCGTCGCCGATATCGAGGCGCCCGAGGACGATCTGCGCGACCGCATCATCCGCCAGCGGCTCGCCGCGATGCCGATGGTCGAGGTGCCCGATGATGTCGTCGCCTATCTGGTGAAGCATTTCACGCGCAACATCCGCGAGCTGGAGGGCGCGCTCAACAAGCTGCTCGCCTATGCCGCGCTCACCGGGGTGCGGGTCGATCTCGCGCTCGCCGAGGACCGGCTTGCCGAAAATGTCCGCAGCGCGCGTCCGCGGATCACGATCGACGAGATCCAGCGCGCGGTCTGCGCCCATTACAAGCTCGACAAGGCCGAGATGGCATCGAAGCGCCGCGTTCGGGCGATCGCGCGGCCACGCCAGGTCGCGATGTATCTGGCCAAGGAACTGACGCCGCGTTCCTATCCCGAAATCGGCCGCCGGTTCGGTGGGCGCGACCATTCGACGGTGATCCACGCGGTCCGCACCGTCGAGTCGCTGCGCGTCACCGACAGCGAACTCGACGCCGAAATCGCCGCGATCCGCCGCAGCCTCAATAGCTGATCGGTCTCGACCGGGGCGCGCCGCCTTAATGAAAATCGCGTGATTTCGGCAGGATGCGCACATCGCGCGGATGGCCGTGTCGCGGCGATGCCTTGCGGGGATATTGCGGATGCGTCCCCTCGTCGGCGCGCGCCAGGGCGGGCTCGACGCGCGGGCCGGTTCCCAGCGCGTCGAGCATCGCGGTGCGATCGACGATGCGCGACGCCATCAGGTGGACGACGCCCTCCTTGCTGCGTTGCACCTCGCCTTCGACCAGCATCAGCCGCGACGCCATGACGGCGCGGCGATAGCGTTCGAAGTGGCGCGCCCATAGCAGCACATTGACGATCCCGCCCTCGTCCTCGAGCGTGATGAAGATCGCATTGCCCTTGCCCGGGCGCTGGCGGATCAGCACCACCCCCGCGGTGCGGACGATGCGGCCGTTCTTCGCCGCCGCAGTCTCCGGGCAGCTCAGCACGCCCTCCTTCGCGAACGCCTCGCGCAGGAAAGCCATCGGATGTCCTTTCAGCGACAGGCGCGTCGTCTGGTAATCGGTGAGCACCTGTTCGACGCGCGGCATCGGCGGCAGCTTTGCATCGGCTTCGGCACCCAGTTCGCCCGCACCGGCGGCATCGAACAGCGGCAGCACCCCCTGCCGCACCCGCCGGGCGTTCCACAATGCGGGACGCCGGTCGAGCCCCATCGATCCGCACGCGTCGGCCTCGGCGAGCAGGCGCAAGGCGCGGGAAGGAAGGGACGCGCGCCGTGCCAGCTCCTCGACGCTCGCAAAAGGCGCGCTGCGCGCCAGGACGATCGCATCGGCCCACGCCTCGCGGAATCCGTCGACCTGCCGGAAACCGAGCCGGAGTGCGAGGCTGCCGTCTTCGCGGCGCTCGAGGCTGTTGTCCCAACCGCTCGCATTGACGTCGACCCCGCGCACCTCGACGCCATGGTCGCGCGCGTCGCGAACGAGCTGCGCGGGGGCATAGAAACCCATCGGCTGCGAATTGAGCAGCCCGCAGGCGAAGACCGCGGGGTGATGGTGCTTGATCCACGAGGAGACATAGACCAGCCGCGCAAAGGATTGGGCGTGGCTTTCGGGAAAGCCATAGCTGCCGAACCCCTCGATCTGCTTGAAGCAGCGTTCGGCGAAATCGCGTTCGTAGCCGCGCGCGGTCATGCCGCCGATCATTTTATCGCGAAAATTCTCCATCGTCCCCACATTGCGGAAGGTCGCCATCGCGCGGCGCAGGCCATTGGCTTCGTCGGGAGTGAAGTCCGCGGCGACCATCGCCAGCTTCATCGCCTGTTCCTGGAACAGCGGGACGCCATAGGTCTTGCCCAGCACGCCATGCAGCTCGTCGGGGGGGTGCGGCGGCGCGGGGGAGGGATAGTCGACCGGCTCCTCGCCGCTGCGCCGCCGAAGATAGGGATGCACCATGTCCCCCTCGATCGGCCCCGGACGAACGATCGCGACCTGCACCACGAGGTCATAGAATTCCTTTGGTTTCAGTCGTGGCAACATGTTGATCTGCGCGCGGCTTTCGACCTGGAACACGCCGATGCTGTCGCCGCGCTGGAGCATTTCATAGACGGCCGGGTCGTCGCAATCGATGTCGACCTCCAGCGTCCGGTCGCCGAGCCCGTGCACGCGCATCAGGTCGAAACATTTGCGGATGCAGGTCAGCATGCCGAG
>Ga0189279_100288_pt1 | contig 13591 bp, 11 predicted proteins | sample N26B6minimetaG_FD_130324 | JGI IMG/M metagenome (GOLD analysis project Ga0189279, IMG submission 130324) | Marine microbial communities from the Costa Rica Dome - N26 B6 mini metaG | ecosystem: Environmental > Aquatic > Marine > Oceanic > Photic zone | place: Costa Rica: the Eastern Pacific... | reverse complement strand
TAGGTGGGTGCTCGGGTGGGAGAAACCAATGCGAAGCCTGACGAAACGAACACAAGACTGCTTATCGAGGGCCAGCGCTTCAGCACTTCGCCCGTCAGACGGATCGGCGCCGTGAGATTTAGAGCGAGTTCCTGTTCAAGGCCATCGTTGACATCCTTGTCGTGAAGGAATTTCCGTTCGATAAAGGTGCCGGCATTGTTGATCAGGACATCGAGCCGACCGAAACGATCGTTCACTGCGTCGAGCAAGGCCGCCCTTTCCGCAGCGACGGTGACGTCGGCCCGGAACGCAAGCGCACCTGGATACAGGCGAGAAAAGCGCGCGAGGGCTGCAGGCGACCGAGCGCATACCGCAACGCAAGCGCCGGCTTTCATGAAGGCTTCGGCCAGCGCGAGACCAATTCCTGCCGTTCCCCCTGTAATCAATACCACCTGATACATTCGCTTGCTCCTCATCGCTCGTCCCGCAATCATACCGCACCGCTCCGGCGAAGCGGCTCGACACAAGCGCGGTCCCGCGCCGTTGCCTAAAAAGCTGCACGCCTTGGCACGGACACACCGTCGACGCCGACACGGGTAGACGATGACCAGCGCTCGGTTGTATCGCGGCTCACGACTAGCTAGCGTCTCGAAATATTTTCTGCGATCCAACCGCTGGTCGGATTATTGATTTCTGACCAATGGGCAGATCGATGTCAAGTCACACCTCGAAGGGAAATTGCGTGCCAGCCTCTTCTGCGTCGTCGTCGGAAAAACCGTACCACCACGGCAATCTGCGTGAAGCGATCAAGGACGCAGCGCTCGACGTCTTGGCTCGCGAAGGGGCTTCGGCGGTTTCGCTGCGCGATCTGGCAAGAAGCGTCGGGGTCGGACACAGCTCTATTTACGCTCATTTTCGCGATCGCAGCGATCTGCTGGCGGCGATTGCCGGAGCGGGCTTCGCAGAATTGCTGCAGCAGATGAATGCAGCACGTTCGCGGCCTGGTGACTCGGTCGCGAACCTCGCCGCGAGCTATTTGCATTTTGCACGTACCAGCCCCGCCTATTACAAGGCGATGTTCCTCCCGGAAACCAGCCGCCCCGAGAACATCTGCCACGTCAAGGGAGCCTGCGAGCAATGCTTCCAGGTGCTGATCGAAGCCCTTGGCCAAAATGCCTCGCTGTCGGTGCCCGAGACCCGCGAGCGGGCTGTCGGCATCTGGAGCAGCCTGCATGGCCTTGCCATGCTGGGCGACGATGCTGGCCCGCTGCACAATCACATCGCGCCCGACAGTGAACTCGACATAGCCTCCAGCATTGCAAACGCAGTCGCGAAAGGCCCTTGGCGTCCTGGCTGACAATAATTCCCGGCGATCAAGCTGAGGTGGGGCACGTCACCAAGGAACATTTTCAAACAATGGCCATCCCAAGGACTGCAAGCTCTGCGCGCTCGAGTTAATCCGGTCGGCGGCCCACACGCTGCTGTCGGCCCGCCCAGACTCAGGCGGAATTGATTATGTCTTCGACGAAGCCACTGCGCTCGCGGGGCAGCCAATCGAGACTTGCCCTGGTCAATTCGCTGGATGCCGGCGCGTCCATTTGTGCGACGCGGTCAAGCCAGCCGAAATAGCGCTCCGAGTCCTCGGCCGCGAGCGAAGCGGTAGGGATATTCAATCGCTCACCAATCGCCTCGGCGATATCGCGAAAGGAAATGCCTTTCTCGCTCACCGCGTGATAAGCTTGGCCGGCTGCTCCCTTTTCAAGGACGCGGACGTAAAGCCGAGCTGCATCAAGCCGGTGGACGGCTGGCCAGCGATTCTGACCCTCGCCTACATAGATAGACACGCCATTCTCTCGGGCATGGTCGATCAGATATGACGCAAATCCTTGCTTTTGCCGATCATGGACTTGCGGCATCCGTATGATCGAAACGCGCACGTCAAGGGAGACAAACGCCATCGCCGTTTGCTCAGAAACGCGCGGCGTGCCCCGCGGCACACCAGGAGGCACGTCGACCTCCGTTACGGTTTTCCCGGCGATGGAAGGGAGCCCCGATGTGACGATCAGCGGCTTGCTGGTTCCAATCAGCGCGCGGCCGATCGCATCGATGGCGGCGCGGTCTGCTTCGCAATTATCTGCCATGCGCGAGAAGTCGTGATCGAAGGCTGTGTGGATGACGGCGTCCGCTTCCAGCGCTCCCTGATGCAGGCTTTTCAGATCCAGGAGGTCGCCGCGATGTACCTCCGCGCCTGCTTTGCGCAGTTGATCTGCTGCCTTATCGGAACGCGCAAGTGCCGACACCTCGTGCCGCGCTCCGATCAAATTGGCGACCACCGCCGAGCCAATGAAGCCGGTCGCACCGGTCAGGAAGATACGCATGAAACGGTCCTGCGAAACTCGCTGCGATATTCTGTCGAAGCATACCGGAGCGGCGTGAGCGATGCCCCGCTCACCAAGGGACGATTCCGCTATCGTCCGAGAATGTGCCGGTAGGGCCGTCATCGCCGATCAGTGCCAACCGGACGGGCTCGCGCGCACCTTCTTCCACGCTTCGCGTTCCATTGAAGTTGTTGAGGGCCGTGGATGTGAAACCGGGGCACGCCGCGTTGACCTTGATGCGGGTGCCCTGAAGGGCGAGCGCAAAAGCGAGCGTAACGGCATGGGCAGCCGCCTTGGATATCGAGTAGTTTCCAAACATGCTGCGGTGCGGGTTGGCCGGATCCGAATTAAGCGTAAGCGACGCACCTGAACTTGCGGTCAAAACAATGCGCCCCGCCCGCGCCTCGCGCAGTAGCGGCAGCATCGCTTGGGTTACCGCTATAACGCCAAAAACATTGGTCTCGAATACGGTCCGAATGTCTACCAGAGGCGCGTCGGTCAAAAGATTGGTCTTGACCGCTTCCTGAAACTTTTGATCCGGCTTGGCGCGCGAGATACCAGCATTGTTCATCAGGATATCGAGGCGACCGAATTCCGACCGGATGCGCGCCGCCGCCTTGGCTATCGATGCCTCGTCGGTCACGTCGAGTTGAATCGCGTGGGCGCCTTTGCCGATCTCTTTTGCCGCTGCCTCTCCCTTCGACAAATCGCGCGAGCCCAGAAGAACGGCGATGCCGTTCTCGACCAATTGCCGGGCAATCTGAAAGCCAATGCCCTGATTGGCTCCGGTAACGAGCGCGATGCGCTTATCTGTCATATTCGAATAACTCACTTCTGGGGCTGGCGATACGCCAGCAAAAGGGGTATAGATTCGGAACGCTGTTCCGCTTTAATACGGAACCATGTTCCGTTTATCAAGAATGGATTTGGGATGCCCGATAACCATGGGTGAAAGATCGTCAGATCGGCCGCTACGCGCCGACGCCCTACGCAATATCGACACTTTGGTGCGAGCCGCGCGTGATGTGTTTGCCACGTCCGGCGTCGAAGCTCCCATGAGAGAGATCGCAGAGAAGGCCGATGTGGGTATCGGGACGATTTACCGGAACTTTCCGCAACGCTCGGACCTGATCGCGGCCGTTTTTCGCAGCGAGGTCGACGCCTGCGCCGATGCAGCGAACGAGCTTTCCGCGGCCTATCCCCCAGGCGAGGCCCTTGAACGCTGGATGCAACGCTATGTCGATTTCATCGTGGCCAAGCGTGGGCTTGCCTCGGCCTTGCATTCGGGCGACGCGGCCTTTGAGGCACTGCCCGCTTATTTTGACAGCCGCTTCGAACCGGCGCTGCAAAGCCTGCTGGATGCGGCGGCGGCGGCGGGGGAAATTCGCGCGGATGCGGCGCCTTATGATCTCCTGCGTGCGGTCGCGGGCCTTTGCCTGCCATCGAGCGACGGAAATCCGTCACCCGCCCGGCGGCTCGTGGCACTTCTCATCGATGGCCTTCGCTACCGGTCGCCCTATACGGGTCCGCCCGGCGCAAATGCTGAACGCAAATAACCCCGCCCTTCGTGCCTGCTTTCTCGCAGCGATGCGCCGCCAACAACGCGTAACGGCAAGCTCCCGCATGAGCGACGAACAGCTTTGAAGCCCCATGATCCGCCCGCTGCCGCAATATCGGAGATGGCTGGGGTCTGCCGCCACCCATGACGGCCCTCACCTGCCACGACCCCGCCGAGCGTTGTAATGACGGAGTTGACGAGTATTTTCCCAATGCACTTGATTAGGCTGTGAATCGGATCGATTGGTCGGCAAACTGGCAAGCCTGCCACGCCCGCGCCCCCCCCCCCCTGTTGCCGGGGCGAGTGATCTGCCGGGTCCAGTGGCTCGGCAATCGAAAACCTAATCCGATGCGCTAGCGTCGCGCCGCAAGCCAATGCCTTGCGACATGGGTGCTCCCGAACCGGAGCGGATAGCGTCAAAGTCGCTGGGCCACCCAATGGACAATATAGCTGCGTACGGGTTCCATATTGTCGGCACTGCAATGCTCGACCCCACCCTCACGGTCGGTGAAGAATTTAAGTTCGCACTCCGGACTGTTGACCGCTTGATCGTGCGCCTGATGAGCATATTCAAGGGGAATCTGCCGGTCGTTTGCACCATGAGTGATGAGATAGGGTACGGTCATGCGGTGCATGTGCTCCTCCATTGTGACACCATCGGCGAATTCGATAAAGGCATCGAGGTCGTTGTGCCCCCACACCCACATCACATGGTCCCAATAGTGCGGCACCGGGCGGTCACCCTCGCGGTTGAGACGGCGCCGCTGAAGTTCGCCCCAATTATGGTTCGCACCCCATGAAACGCAAAGCTTGAAACGCTTCTCATAGGCCGCGGCGCGCGGGGCATAATAGCCGCCAAGTGACCAGCCCATCATTCCGATCCGAGTTGTGGCGACATCGTTTCGTGTTTCCAGATAATCGACCGCGGCAGACGCCCAGCGCTCGCTGTCGGGGATGGCATTGAGACCGCCCAGCCGGAGCGCCTCGCCCACCCCCGGCTGGTCAACCATCAGCACAGAGATGCCGCGCTTCGCAAAGCTGTCGCGTACCGAGAGGTAGATCATCTCCTTGACGCTATCGAGTCCGTTGCAGAAGACCATGGTCGGGCGCGGCCCCTCGCCCTCGCCCGGGACGAACAGCGCCGGAAAGGACGAACCTTCGTAAGGGATTTCAACGCGCTCGACATCAAGCCCGGCCGCAGCGATTGTCCGGCTCATCGTATCGAGCATCCGCGCATACATGGCCTTGCGCGGTTCATGGCTGCGGCTCTGCATTCTCTCCGCAGTCATGTAATAGGCTGTCGCGCGGGCATATTTCTCGGACGCACCAAGCCCGTCCCCCGCCGCTTCGCTCTCGCGCGCGAGTTCGACTAAGCCATCGGCCATATGTCCCCAACTTTCGAAGAAGGCCTCGGTGCCCTTGTCCTCGCCTTCGCGTGCGATGGCGCGTACCTCGTCATTCGCCTTGTCGATCTCGCCCATGCTAGCCCCCATGCAGAGCGCGAGATTGACCGAGAGATTCCAGACATAATTCCCGGGAAAAGGCTCGTACATGGTATTTAATCCTCGAAAATGGCGACGGCGCGCGTCCAGCCGGCGGAGGCAGCGCGAATTTTCATGGGGAAGCAGGCGATGGTAAAGCCCGTCGGCGGCAGCACCTCGAGATTGTGGAGCTTTTCAAGATGGCAATAGCCGATATGACGGCCGGCCTTGTGGCCTTCCCAGATCAGCGACGCGTCGCCGCTCGCGAGAAATTTCTCGCGCGTGTGGATAAAGGGCGCGTCCCAACTCCACCCGTCGGTGCCCGTGAGGCGAACGCCACGTTCGAGTAGATACATGGTTGCTTCATAACCCATCCCGCAGCCAGCGGTGACATAGTCGTCCTGGCCGTAGCGCTTGCCTGCAGCCGTATTCACAACGACAATTTCCAGCGGCGACAGCTGATGCCCGATACGGATCAGTTCGGCTTCTACCTCGTCCGCAGTCACGACATGGCCATCTGGCAGTTGGGTGAAGTCGAGCTTTACGCCGGGCTGAAAGCACCAGTCGAGCGGCACCTCGTCGATCGTGATCGCTCGTTCGCCGCCGTTCATCGTAGAGGCGAAGTGATAGGGTGCGTCGAGATGAGTGCCGTTGTGGGTGATCAGCTCGATGCGTTCGATTGCCCAAGCTTCCTCGTCAGGCAGGTCGCTCGGCGCGAGTCCGGGGAAAAAGGCAGCTAGTTCGGGCACCGACATTTTGTGATCGATATAGTCGATCTTGGGTCGGAACGGTTCAGGATCCGAGATCACGTCATTTTCGAGAAAGATCGAGAGATCGACAATATGCCGTGCCATGGTCAGAACTCCACCTTGTTGCCGCCTTTCAAACCGAGCATGACGCGAGCCTCGGCGGGGGTCGCGGGCTCGTGACCCATTTCGTGCAAGATGCGCACGATCTTCTGAACTTGTTCCGCGTTCGATTTCGCGAGCACCCCGCGCTCGATGAACAGACTATCCTCAAGGCCCACCCGGACATGCCCGCCGAGCAGCGCCGCCTGCGTCAGAAAAGCCATTTGGTGTCGCCCTGCGGCAAGTACCGACCATTGGAAATTATCGGCACCGAACAGCCGGTCGGCGGTGCGTTTCATGAAGAGGAGATTGTCTAGGTCGGGACCAATTCCGCCCAAGATGCCGAAAATCATCTGGATAAAAAAAGGTGGTTTGACGAGACCGCGATCGACAAAATGCGCCAGGTTGTAGAGGTGCCCGACGTCGTAGCATTCATGTTCGAAGCGCGTGCCCGCCGCGCTCATGGTTTCCAGAATATAGCCAATATCGCGGAAGGTGTTGCGGAATATGAAATCATCCGACCCCTCGACATAGGCCTGCTCCCAAGGATGCTTCCACGTCTTGATGCGCGCCGCCGCGGGAAAGAAAGAGAAGTTGATCGACCCCATGTTGAGAGAACACATCTCGGGCGCGAAGCGCTGGGCGGCGGCAAGCCGTTCCTGCACCGTCATCGTCACCGCGCCACCGGTCGTGATGTTGATGACCGCGTCGTTCGCGCGGTGGATCGCCGGAAGAAACTCGCGATAAACAGCCGGGTCGCCCGTCGGCCGCCCATCCTCGGGCATACGGGCGTGCAGATGGAGAATCGCAGCGCCCGCCTTCGCCGCTTCGATGGCCTGTTCGGCGATCTCTGCCGGGGTGACCGGCAAGGCATCCGACATGCTCGGGACATGCGCCGAGCCCGTCACCGCGCAGCTGATGATGATCTTCGCCATCTCAATTGCTCCTAATATTCGGCCATGAGGGCAGCGGTAGCGCCGTAAAGTAGGCCGCCGGGATCTGCTTCGGGGTTGTGGACCCCCTGCCACTCTTCGAGTTCCCAGCGGCCGATCTTCGTTGAACAGTCGACGACATACCGCGCCCGTTCGAGGCGACGCGCCATGAATTCCTCCAGGATTGTCTCGATCGGGCCGCCGCGGCCGACCAGCTCGGCAAACAGAACGGCGTCCTCGATCGCCATCGCTGCACCCTGAGCGAGGTGCGGGGTCGTGGTATGCGCGGCGTCGCCGAGGATGATGACCCGCCCGCGGTGCCAGGGTCCCTCGACCAGGCCGTTGAGCATGGGGCGATAAACCACATTGTCAGAATCCTGGATCAGTTCGCGCAGTTCCGCGATTAAACCGCCATAGGCCGCAATGCGCGCGCGCATTTCCTCGGCGAGAGTCGCTCCCTCGAACCAGCGATTGTCTCGCTCCGCGGTAACCACGAACATGTACATCAAGCTGGGAGACAGGGGGACGAGGCCGACCTTCGTGTCGGGTCCGAAAAAGACCCCGGCGGTATCCACGCTTGCCGGGCGCGGCAAGTTGTACCGCCACACGCCCTGACCCGTGAACTGCGGCTCCAGGCCGTCGCCGAAAAGATGTGCCCGGGTTTGTGAATAGGATCCGTCGTAGCCGATCACAAAATCATAGCGTCCCGAAGAGCCATCGCTGAACGCAACCGTGACACCGACGCCGTCGTCGTCGATCGATAGCGCCGTCACGCCCAGGCGTATCGCCACCCCGACTTCACGCGCGCCGTCGATCAGGATTTCGTGAAGCCTTGGCCGTGTGATCCCGTTGTTCGCGGGCAGATGTGGGGCAGCGTCGTTGGGCCCGGGCGCATCGACGAGCACCTGCCCGTTCACGTCATGGATACGCCATCCGGCGAACGCGCCACCTGCCGCGACACAGCGATCCGCGAGGCCAACTCGATCAAGGGCGCGCAACGCGTTGTTAGGTTGGATGATTCCCACGCCATAGACGGTCCATTCCGCCTCGCGCTCAATCAGGTCAACCGCGACGCCTTGCTGCCGCAGCGCACGAGCGGCGACAAGACCACCGATACCGCCACCAATGACAAGAGCTTTCGAGAGCGCCGGCATCAGTGGGCCTCCTCGTGACCAGCCTCGCTGGTGAGATAGCGAACATTCCACGCCGGAGGCTGCGCCAGAAAGGGTGGCAGATTATGGACAAAGTGCGAGAAGGCGAAGAGCGGGCTGGTCCATTCGCGCGGCACCCAGTTGTCGTCGACATAGTCGGCATCGGCGCCATATTCGGCTTCGCCGCCCGCTGGGCATGGAATATAGTAAAAGAGCGCGGAGTCGATGCGATGGCGGCCGAGACCCAAGTCCGAAGCCTCCCAGCCTTTGCGCGTCATATGATTGGCGCCAGTCATGATCTCGTCGATGTCCTCGACCCCGAAATTGGCGTGATGAAAGCGAACTTTGCCGTCCATACCTGGGAAAGGAGCCGACGCGTTCAGCAGCAGGAGGTTGTGATGATGGTTCGAACCATCGCAGCGGATATACATACCAAAACCGCTCTGATGGTCGGACAGGCGAAAGCCGAGCGCATCGCGCATGAAGATGAAACCTTCCTCATAGCCCGGAACAGCGAAAACGACGTGCGAGATAACCTTCGGCCGCGCGCGCTCGCGCCATTTGCGATGCTGATTGAGCCGACCCACCCGGCCCGGGGCGTTAAGCGGATCAGGTGCGCACACCACGGCCTTTCTCTCGAAGAGGCACAGCGCCATCGGGACGCCGAAAGGCGTCGCAAATCGCCAGCGACCTTCGGCTTCGCGAACATGAAACGCCCCGAGCCCGGTCACAAGCCGCTCAAGCGCCTGTTCACTGTCGACGCCCCAGACGACCTCGCGTACACCGTCACCCTCCATCGCGGTGGCTGGCAGCGCTGGATCATCGCGATGCCGGATCTCGACCGTCGACCCCTCAGGCAGCTTGAAGAGCCCCCGCGCCGCCTCGCGTTCGACTAGAGTCAGACCGAAATCCTCAAAGAAGCGAATGCTCTTTTCAACGTCGGCGACGCCGTAAACCAGCGATGCGATACCGGTGATCGCCATCATTTTTCTCCATCGGGAAAGAGGCCGGGATCGAAGCGCTGCAGATCGCGTGCCACGACGACCGGTCCGGAATAATGCGAGGCCAAGCCTTGCAGATAGCCCAAAACGCTTGGCTCGCCGTCGAGCCCGGGAACAAGGTGGGTCAGCACCACGCCGCCGACATTTGCCCGCGCGGCGAGCTCGCCGACGTCGTCCGGTGTCAAATGACTAAGGCGCAGATGCTTCAGGATTCCGTCGAGTGCTCCCGGCGGCAGCGCCATCTCGCCGAGGGAGGCTGCGATCGCGGGATAGTCCATGACCTCGCTGACAAGGAGATCGGCGTCCTTGGCCAACAGCTCGACATGGGCTGACGGACCGGTATCGCCAGTGTAAACGATCGAGTGGCCGCCGGCCTCGATCCGGAAAGCGTATGAGCGCGCCTTCACTGCGGACTCGCTACCCGCGGGAAAATGATAATGGGCATTGGTTACGGCGAGGACGCGAATATTCTCGTCGGAATAGATTTCGATCGGACTGTCCGCGACCATCGGAAGGTCGCGCGCGGCGACCGTGCCCGCGAGCGGAGGAATATTTGCGGCGATATTCACCGGAGCCAACTCGATCTGCCGCGCGGCAGCGATGTCCATCCCCACCATCGCGCTCGTTCCAGGCGGCCCGATAACAGGAATTGCCGAATAGCGCGCGTTGACCCAGCGATTGACGAGCAGAGACGAGAGACCTCCCACGTGGTCGATGTGATGGTGCGAGAGAAAAATGCCGCGTAGATTGGCAAGATCGATGCCCGCCTCTGCCATTTGCCGCTGCACCCCCGCGCCAGTGTCGAAGAGATAGACGGCGCCGTTGACAATGACCGCATTGGCCGGTTGAGCGCGCTTCGTCTGCACGCGGGGTCCGCCGCCCGTTCCCAGCGTTACGAACACCGCTTTATCCGAACGCTCCTCGGCATGGGCCTTCGGCGCCGCGAGCAGCAATAGCGCTCCCAGGATAGCCGCTACCGACCGCGAAAAAAATCTGCCTCGTATCAAAACGCGAATCCCGCCCGCACTCCATAGGTGCGCGGTGCTCGCAGGATGTTGAATACGACCGGATAGACGGGTCTCAGACTCGTTCCCGCATAAACGGTCTTGTTCTCGACATTGTTGACGAACGCAGTGAGCGACCAGTTCCCTTTGTCGAGCGTGAGATAAATATCGGACGTCCGATAGCCTCCCTGCTTCTGTTCCGGCAGATATTCGGGGGACAGGAAGCGGCTGGATTCGACTTTTGTCCGCGCGCCTGCCACGAGTTCGCTGGAAGCATCCAGCGAGATCCGGTGCTCATATCCCAAGTTGAGGCTCCACTTCGGCGAGTTGATCTGCGGTTTCCCCGAACAATCAATGAGGAAGGTTGTCGCCGGCGGATTGAGCGGAAAGCGGGGATCTACCGTCGGCGTCGCCGAACAGGCAGTACGCGGCGGATTGGGGCTTGCCGATGCCGCTAGATATGTGAATTCGTTATATTTCCCATTGAGATACTGCAGATTTGCGGTAAGCCGTCCTCGCTCGAATACGCGGTAATTAAATTCTATTTCGGCACCGTAAATGCGCGACGCGCCCGCGTTGGTCGTCACCAGGCCCGACCCGACCACGACATCGCCCATGGCATTGAGATTGCGCGTGGGACCAATATAATTGACCTGCTGGTCCTTATAGTCCCAGTAAAATGCCTCGAGATTGACGGTGAGGTCGCCGAAGCGGTTCTTGCTTCCAAAGGTGTAAGCGGTGATCACTTCGGGATCGAAGCTGTTGTCGAGCGCTGCAATGAAAAAACCGCCCGATTTGAACCCCGTTGCCACATTGGCGTAGATCAGATTGTCAGCTGTCGCGTTCCACTCGATCCCGGCTTTCCAGGTCACTTTGTTGAAACTGCGATCCCCGCCCACTAGGACCGGCGGAACAGTGTTGTTGAACGGATCGACAGGGACGCCTGCGAAGATACCCGTCTGGGTGAGCGCGGTCGTGTTCTTCTTGCGCTCATGACTGTAGCGAACTCCGCCGACGAGACGAAAGTCGGGCAGGATTTCATATGTGGCCTGCCCGAAGACCGCCGAACTGCGATTGCTCAGATCAACCGAGAATTTTGTGCTAAGGACTGCGCCCTGGAGAAAATGATTGAGCGCTGCCTGGTCCTCATCGAAATAATAGCCGCCGAGCACAAACTGCAGTGGCCCGCCCCCGTTTGATGCGAGGCGTACTTCGAGGCTCTTCTGCTTCGCGACCTCTCGCACGCGCGCATAATAGCCCGCATTGTAGCTCAGGTAATTAGGCCGACTGTCGCGGTAGGCAGGAATGACGGAGAGTGTGGCAAAATCGAGATCGTAATCGATATTTGCGGACACGCCCCAAAACTCGCTGTCGACGAACCCGTCCTGTTTTGGTCGCAGAATCCCCGGAAGCTCGCCGTCAGTCTTGGCCGGAGGCGGCAGAGGGCTGGCGAGAATCGCATTGTACAGGGCGCCCGTGCTGATGGGGTCTGCCGAACCGATCCGTTCGCTCACGGGGGGCGCTCCGGGCGCCAGCGGCGAGGGTACGAGCACGCTGCCCGTCCCCTTGCCGCCCTGGTGGAAATAATCCGCCGTCAGCGTTACCTTGGCACGGCCGCTTTCCCAAAGCAGCGAGCCGCGGGCAGCCTGCCCAATTTCGTCATCATACCCGTCCGACAAATAGCCGTCGCGATGCGCTACCTGTCCCGCAACGCGCAGTGCGAGCGTGTCGCCCAAGGGTAGATTGACCGCCGCTTGAGCGCGGACGGCATCGTAGTTGCCAACCTCGAAATTGAACTCGGCACCGAACTCCCCGAGCCGGGGTGCCTTTGGTATGGCATTGATCGCACCGCCCGTCGCGTTACGGCCATAGAGGGTACCCTGCGGACCTTTCAGCACTTCAACGCGCTCAATGTCGTAGAAGGTGCCAAGAAGAGCGGCCGGCCGCGCAATATAGACCTGGTTGAAGTTGAACGCGATTGGATTCTCGGTAAAGGCGTTGCCGACGAGACTGCCGATGCCGCGCAGGTAAAAGCCGACCGAGGTACCGGTTGCGGGCTGGACGATCAGCGAGGGCACCGCCTTGCTGAGCCCGGTAACGTCGGTGACACCAAGCTTCTGGAGATCGCTCCCCCCCACGGCCGCAACCGCGAGCGCGGTATTCTGGAGACTCTCCGAGCGCCGCTGTGCGGTTACGATGATATCGTCGCTGCCTGAAGCGTCATCGGTTGCATTGTCCGGACGCGCCTCAGCGTCGGACTGCGCAAACGCAGGCGCGCTCCAAAAAATCGCTAAGGCGGCAAACGCCGCACTGGATATCAACGCCGGGCGTCGGTTCATCTGTCCCCTCCTCCATTACGCCCGCTTGCGGGGCTGTGATGGTGGGTTGGACGAGCCGGCGCACAAAGAAAAACCGTATCTCACGATCCAAGGTATCACCGTGGCTTGTGGTTAGCCGCTGCCGACCCTGCTTTCGAGATCGCGGGCGACCGTCAGAAACGCGTCGCGCACATATTTATGCCCCGGCGCGGTATCTTGACGGCCGTGCCAGATGAGGACTTCTTCAAGTGGTTTGATGGGAATCGGGCATTCGTAAGTGGCGAGGCCCAAACTCGGAGCAAGTACGTCGCAAAGTCGGCGCTGTACGGTCCCTACCAGCTGTGTTCCGGGCAACATGAAAAGAACGCTGGAGAAATTGGGAGCGGTCGCGGCAATGGTCAGCGGAAGCTGGGCTGCCGCCCAGCCTTGCTCGACGACCGTCTGGATGCCCGGGCCAAGCCGCGTCGCGACATGCGGCAGGCGACTATAGAGGTCGAGCGACATTGCCTTGCGCACGTCGGCATGATTCTTGTCGACCGCGCACACAAATTCATCGTGAAACATGCGCTGGGTGCGCACGTCGGCGGCTCTGCGGAATTCCGGATAAAGGGTCCAATCGCCTGCGGTGATACACATGTCCAATTCCCCCGCAATGATCGCGGCGAGGCTATGCTGGTCGAGCCGATGAAAGTGGCAAGTGATGAAGGGCGCGGTACGCTGCAGTCGTTGCAGAAAGCGCGGAAGGATGACGAGCGATGCATAATCGGACATCGCGATATGCATGACCCTCCGCGCCGAAGACGGATCGAAAAATGGCTGCGTTGCGAGCGCCGCCTCAGCGTGCAGCAATGCCTCGCGCACCGGGTCGACGAGCGAGCGCCCTAGCGGCGTCAATTCGAAGCGGCGCCCGATTCGTATGAGCAGTTCATCACCGAAATGGG
>Ga0189279_100285_pt1 | contig 13735 bp, 17 predicted proteins | sample N26B6minimetaG_FD_130324 | JGI IMG/M metagenome (GOLD analysis project Ga0189279, IMG submission 130324) | Marine microbial communities from the Costa Rica Dome - N26 B6 mini metaG | ecosystem: Environmental > Aquatic > Marine > Oceanic > Photic zone | place: Costa Rica: the Eastern Pacific... | reverse complement strand
CGAGCAACCACACCATTTCGCGCGGCGCCTTGTACGAACCGTAGTAAAGGCCGCGGAAAATGTGGAGATAGACGACGATGAAGAACATGCTCGCGCCGTTCATGTGCGCGTAGCGGATGAACCAGCCGGCGTTCACGTCGCGCATGATATGCTCGACCGAGTTGAAGGCGACACCCGCATTCGCGGCATAGTGCATCGCCAGTACGATGCCGGTGATGATCTGGATCGCGAGCGCGGCCCCGGCCAGGACGCCGAAGTTCCAGAAATAGTTGAGGTTGCGCGGCACCGGATAGCCTGCGCCCACAGCGTTGTAGACGAGACGCGGCAACGGCAGCTTCTCGTCGAGCCACTTCATCAGCGGCTGCTGGGGTTCATATTGCTTGGCCCAGGGAAAGCTCATCTTATCTCGCTCCTCAGCCGATCGTTACAGCGGTGTCGCTGGTGAATTCATAGGGCGGCACGAAGAGGTTCTTCGGCGCCGGGCCTTTGCGGATGCGCGCCGCGGTATCGTAGTGCGACCCGTGGCACGGACAGAAATAGCCGCCGAAATCGCCGCGCGGTTCGCCTTCGGCGGCACCGAGCGGCACGCAGCCCAGGTGGGTACAGACGCCAAGGGTAATCAGCCAGTTCTCCTTGCCCGGCTTCGTGCGCTCGGCAAGCGTCTGGGGATCGCGCAGGTCGCTCAGCGGCACCTTGTTCGCGGCGTCGATCTCGGCGGGGACGAGATTGCGGACGAACACGGGCTGTTTGCGCCAGCTCGTCTTGATCGCCTGTCCGGCCTCGATTCCCGAAATATCGATTTCGGTCGACGACAGTGCGAGCACGTCGGCCGAGGGGTTCATCTGGTTGACCAGCGGGAGGACCACCGTGGCGGCGCCGACACCGGCGAAGCTGACGGCGGCGATATTGATGAAATCCCGGCGCCGGACGCCCTCTTCGATGCCGGCGTTGAGATTGGTTTCACTGGCCATTCGACTGCCCTTGCATGGGTGAACTGACAAAATTCCGCCGGAAAGGACCACCCCGTTGCGTGCAAAAAGATGCACTCGTCCCGGCGGCCCCTCCGGGAATTGCGGGCCTGATAGCCGCACATACTGGGCTTGCCAACAGACAATTTCCGCTTGCGTCGCTGGAGCCTGCCTGTCGCGGGCGGCGCTCGATTTGCGCGCGCGCCCATCCTATGGGGTCGCGATGGACGTCGCACTTTTCCAGCCCGATATCGCGGGCAACGTCGGCACGACGCTGCGAACCGCCGCCTGCCTCGGCGCGGCGGCGCACATCGTCGAGCCGTGCGGCTTTCCCTATTCGGACCAGGCGCTGAAGCGCGCCGGCATGGACTATGCCGTTCGCGCCAATGTGCGCCGCCACGCCGACTGGGATGCCTTTCGCACGTGGAACGCCGCGGCGGGCAAGCGTCTGGTGCTGTTCACCACCGCGGGGGCCACGCCGCTGCCCGCCTTTTGCTTCGCGCCCGACGATCTGCTGCTGTTCGGCGCCGAATCCTCTGGCGTCCCGCCGCACGTTCACGCCGCGGCGGACGCCCGGGTCGCGATTCCGATGCGTCCGGGCTTTCGCTCCTTGAATGTCGCGGTCGCCGCTGGCATCGCGCTTGCCGAGGCGCTTCGGCAAACGAAAGGTTTTGCGTCATGATTTCGCTCGATTCCCAGCAACAGGCCGCGCGCGACTGGTTCGAATCGCTGCGCGACCGGATCTGCACCGAGTTCGAGGCGATCGAGGCTGAAGCCGGCAGCGACGCCCGCTTTGCCTACACGCCGTGGGACCGCGAGGCCGAAGGCGTCGCGCCGGGCGATGGCGGCGGCGGCATGCGCGGGGTGATGACGGGGAAGGTGTTCGAAAAGGTCGGGGTGAATGTCTCGACAGTCGGGGGCCATTTCGCGCCCGATTTCGCGCAATCGATCCACGGCGCGGGCGACGACCCCAGCTTCTTCGCAACCGGAATCAGCCTGGTTGCGCACATGGCGAACCCGCACGTTCCCGCAGTTCATATGAACACGCGCTTCCTCGTCACCCAGAAACGCTGGTTCGGAGGCGGCGCCGACCTGAACCCGCCGATCCCCTACGACGAAGATACCGATGCCTTTCACGCGCGGCTGCGCGCGGCCTGCGCGCCCTTTGGCCCCGATGTCTACGAACGTTACGCCAAATGGGCCGACGATTATTTCTATATTCCGCATCGCGGGGTGCATCGCGGCGTCGGCGGAATTTTCTATGACCATCTCGAATGCGGCGACGATGCCGAGTTCGATCGCAATTTCGAGTTTACCCGCGGGGTTGGCGAGGCATTCCTCGATATCTTCCCGCAAATCGTGCGCCGCCGCATGAACCTGGCTTTCACCGACCAGGATCGTGACGCGCAACTTGTGTGGCGCGGCCGCTATGCCGAGTTCAACCTCGTCTACGACCGCGGCACGCTGTTCGGCCTGAAGACCGGCGGCAATATCGACGCGATCCTGATGAGCCTGCCGCCACTCGCCAAATGGAGCTGAGGGGCGGAACCAACGCCCCTCCCCTCCTCTCGTCGTCAGGCAAACACCTCGCTCGTGCTGGTTCCGCCGAGCGCACGGTAGAGCCCCGCGGGAACCCCGACCTGCAGATAGGCCATCGGAACGCTCAGGACGATCGCGCCGACGATCAGACCGAGCATCGAACCCGGTGCTCCGCCGGCCATTGCGGTCACGCCGACGACCATGCCCAGGATCATGAAAATCACGATCAGCGCGATGCCGAGCAGGATGAAATAGCCAAAGATTTTCCATTGCGACGCGGCAGTCATCCGCCACGAAGCGCCGAGGCCCGCGAGGACGTTGAAGCTGCGTTGGTCGGCCATATAGGGTCCGGTGCAACAGAACCGCGCCGCCAGCCAGGTCGTGAACAGAAGGAACAGCGGCAGCACCAGAAAGATCGTCGCGCCGAGCCCCATCAGCGCCGCGCCGCTCGGCTCACCGCCCGTTGCCATCGTCATCAGCGCGCTGCAGAACAGCAGGAAGCCAAGGATGCCGAGCACGAAAACAATGGCGATCGCCAGCAGGAGGACCGGAAATGCGGCGATCAGGCCAAAGCCGATCGCGGACCCCACCGGCTCGCCGCCGTTGGTCAGGCCGATGCGCCACGATGCAAAATAGCTGCCCGTCTGGAGCACATAGTTGACGAGGCTGAGCAGCACGCCCGTCGCCCCCATTGCGGCCATCATTCCGGTGCCACTCTCTGCCATCGTCGCCGGGTCCAGCATCGTCGCCCCGTTGCCCAGAAGGAATTGAAGAATCAGCGGCACGACGATGCCGACGCCGACCAGCGCGATCGCGTGATTGACTCCCTGCCCGTTGAAGAAGCTGGTCGTATAGGACCAGGCTTGGCTGATGCTAATTCGGTTCATCGCTATTCTCCCCTGCCATCATCTCGTTCAGCCGAATATGCTGCTCGCCTGCTCGCCCGCAAGCTGGCGATAGATCGCCGCGCTGGCGGCAAGCGACACGAAGCCGCCGCCGGCGATAAAGCCGGCCTGGACGACGCCCGTTACCAGCTTGCCAAGTCCGGCATCCGCCCCGAACACCGTCATCGACACCACCCCCGCGATCATGCTGACGATACCGATAACCAGCGTGATCAGGAGGAGGAAAAAGAATATCGCCCACCCGTTCTGCTCGGTCAGCGCAACGCTCGCGCGCAGCGCCGCAAGGGGGTTGTGCAGCCCACGGTCGATCGCCACCGGAACGGACAGCGCGAGCCGGCCGATCACATAGAAGGCGGGAAGGATGAACAGCAGAAAGCCGACGGCAGCCGCCAGCCCGGTCAACAGCTCGATCGCGATCATCGTCGGCAGCATCGTCGCAGCGAAGCTCAGCGATTCGCCGACGCTGATTCCGCCGCGGGACAGCCAGAGCCGCAGGATGGCCGCATGCCCCACCAGCCCGGCGAGCGCCACCGCCAGCCTGGGTCCTATGCTCTGCATCATGTTCTGCTGAAAGGTCGTGAGCAGTTCGGCGGCCCCGGCGCCGTCGGACGGGGCGGCCGGCGTTGGACCGAACCAAGCAAAGGCCAAGGCGGGAAGGAACAGGAATACCGCGGCTATCGTGACCGTAAGCGCTGTGTAGGAACGCATGAGTTGCCGGCTGTCGTCCCACGCCGCGGCCATGTCGAATTTTCGCATTCCATCTCCGTCCGTCATTGCCGCGACAGAGTGGCGATCTTCGCTGCCGCTGTCTAGGGTCGCGGTCCATGAATTGCGCGTTTGCCAGCCTTCCTCTTGCGCCGGCCACCATCGCGGTGCAGATGCGCCCGATGACCCGCCTCCCCCCGCCCGAATGGACCGTCGCGCCGGGCCGCACCGACTATGCCGAGGCGCTCGCCGACATGGAGGCGCGAGCCGCGGCGATCCGCGCCGACGAAGCGGGCGAGCGCATCTGGCTGCTCGAACATCCGCCGCTCTATACCGCCGGCACGAGCGCCGATCCGGCCGAACTGCTCGATCCGCGATTCCCGGTCTACGATGCCGGACGCGGCGGTCGCTACACCTATCACGGTCCGGGCCAGCGCGTCGGCTATGTCCAGCTCGACCTGGCGCAGCGCGGGCGCGACGTTCGCGCCTATGTCCACGCGCTCGAAGGCTGGGTGATCGACGCGCTCGCGGCGTTCGGCGTTGCGGCACGGCGCGCCGACGGGCGCATCGGCATCTGGACCGACGACCCGCAAGGCCGCGAAGCCAAGATCGGGGCGATCGGGGTTCGGGTGCGGCGATGGGTCACGCTGCACGGCTTTTCGCTCAACGTCGCGCCCGACCTGTCGCATTTCGGTGGTATCGTGCCGTGCGGCATCGCCGAATTTCCCGTCACGAGCCTTGCCGCGCTCGGCATCGATGCCGACTTTGCCGCGGTCGACGCGGCGCTGGAGGCCAGCCTTCCCGCCTTTCTCGACAAGCTTTCGTCGAGCGACTAGGACACGCCCATGACGCGCCTCTTCCTGACGTCCGCCCTGCTCCTTTCGCTCACCGCTTGCGGCGGAGGCGATTCGACCGGCAAGACCACGACAAAACTCGATGCGGTCGAGGTCGAGCCGGGAACGATCAGCGATTCGATGATCACGCTCGACGATTCGAACGTCGACGGCACTGCCGTCGACAACAGCGTGCCGAACAACGAGGCCAAGAAGGACGAGAAGAAGCCGCAAGAAGACAGCGAGGATGCATCGGCCGACGAGGGTAGCGAAGACTCCGACGCAGTCCCGGCGCCCGCCGCGAAGAAATCGCTTCCCGCCGCCGACAAACCGGCCGAAGCCGACTGACGCTTAGGGTCAGGACCTAGCGCAGGCCGAGGGCCTTGTGCGTCTGTACGGACAGCCGCCAGCGCGGATCGCCCAACACCAGATCGATACAGGCGCGAACATTATCGGCGGCGTTTGCGTCGTCGAGCGGCTGGATCAGCCGGTGCGCGAAATCGAGTGAAACAAGCCGATCGAGATCGCTTCCGGATTGCGGCCAGACAAGTTTCAGCTCGTCGCCGCTCGTCTGAACGAGATCGCTTCCCGCCTTGGGGCTGACGCATATCCAGTCGATGCTGCGCGGCACCGCATGGGTGCCGTTCGTTTCGACCGCTATCGTGAATCCGGCCCCGTGCAGTGCATCGATCAGCGCATCGTCGACCTGGAGCATCGGCTCGCCGCCGGTCAGGACGACGAAGCGGTCGCCCTCGCCTTTCCCCCAGCTTGCCGCGATGACCTGCACCAACGCGGCAGCGTCGACATATTTCCCGCCAAGCGTCCCGTCGGTGCCGACGAAATCGGTGTCGCAAAATCTGCAGACGGCCTTCGCGCGATCCTGTTCGCGCCCGGACCATAAGTTGCAGCCGGAAAAACGGCAGAATACCGCCCGGCGGCCTGCCTGCAGGCCTTCCCCCTGCAAGGTAAGGAAAATCTCCTTGACCGCGTAGGTCATCGGATCAGACCGCGACGGCGTAACGTGTCGGGTCGGCGAGTCCCGCATCGACGAAGCCCTTGTGGCGCAACCGGCAACTGTCGCATTCGCCGCAATGCAGACCCTCTGGCGTGGGATCGTAACACGACCAGCTCATGCCCGCGTCCATCCCGAGCCGCGCGGCTTCGGCCGCTATGTCGGCCTTGGTCATATGCTGGAGCGGAGCGTGGATCCTGAAATCCACGCCCTTGTCGCCGTCGCGCGTGGCGAGCCGGGCCAGCGCCTCGAACCCGGCGATGAATTCGGGGCGGCAATCGGGATAGCCCGAATAGTCGAGCGCATTCACTCCGATGACGATATCCTGTGCGCACCGCGCCTCGGCCAGACCGAGCGTCAGCGACAGGAAGATCAGGTTGCGCGCCGGGACATAGGTGACCGGCACGTCGTCGCCCACGCCGCCCTTGGGCACCGCAATGTCGTCGGTCAGCGCCGAGCCGCCGAAGCGGCGCAAATCGAGCGGGAGGACGATATGCTCTGCGGCGCCGACCGCCTCGGCAATGCGCGCCGCGGAGTCGAGTTCGACGCGGTGCCGCTGGTTGTAATCGATGGTCAACGCAACGAGGCGCGCGCCCGCCTCTCGCGCAAGGCCGGCGCAAACCATCGAGTCGAGCCCGCCCGACAAGAGGACGATCATCGTCTTTCCGTTCATGCTTTGCATGCGGGCCCGATACGCCCGACCGTGACGCCGCGCAAGGGTCGTCGCTGCGGCGCACAAGAAACGGGCCGTACGGCGTCTGCCACACGGCCCAGTTTGGCATGAAAGCCGTTAGGGAGAAGGACACACATCGGTGCGTCGTGCTTCCCCCTATAGAGAGCGATGGTTAATTTCGCGTTACCCCCGGGCGCTCAGCCGCAGGTGCCGACCCGACGCGCCTCGATGGCTTGCGAGAAGGGCTTTCCTTCCGCGATCCCCTGCGTATCGATCTGGACCAGCCGGTTGGTTTCTGACCGGATCGTCGTGCGGCCGTGCCCGGCGCCGGGGCAGGTATAGTGCACGGTCACCGACGTCGGCGTATCTTCGATCACATAGCGCGAGCAGCCGCCGCGCGGATGGAATATCTGGATCATTCGCCGCGCGTCGCCAAGGCACATCGTTTGAAGCGGCTTGTTCGCGCCGCGTTCGGTCAAATCCCAACGCCCCTTTTCGAGGCGATCGAGCATCGCAAGCGACGGCGCCTGTGCGGGCGCGGCGGCGATCCCGACGCCGATCAGCGCCCCCGCTGCCAGGAGGATTCGATATCTGGGAGAGACGATCGCCATATTATCCTGTCCATTGATGCCCTTGGGCAAAAATGCGACCCCGCATCGCGCAAATAGCAATGCCCCCGCCTCTTTTCAACCGCTTGACCCCGAAACGCCTCGACTCGCCGATATCCGGCGACGAAAAATGTGTCAGGTGGGGACGGAAATTTCGTCGAGCGGGATCGGGAAAATCCGCGAGCAAAAGGCGCAATCGACCTGGATCAAGCCGGATTCGTCCGCCATGTCGCGGCGTTCGCTTTCGGGGAATTTGGCCAGCACGCCCGCAAAATAATCGACGCTGCACCGGCATCCTCGCGACACCCGCTCGCCCGCTTCGATCCGCACCTCCTCCTCATGGAAAAGACGCCAGGCCAGCGTTTCGAGCGACGTCGCGGGGTCGGTAATTTCCTCTGGTTTCAGCGTTTCCGCGATCGTGCGCGCATGTTCCCATTCGGGATGGTCGTGCCGCACGTGCAAGCGGTCGCGACCGACCTCGCCCTCGGGCAGGTGCTGGAGCAACAGTCCACCGGCAAGGCATCCGGCTTCGGCATCGTGCCGCGACGACAAGCGGACGAGGCTGGGTATCTGCTCCGATTGCTCGAAATAATGTTCGGCGGCATCGCCGATCGACGCGCCTTCCAGAGGAACGATTCCCTGATAGCGCTCGCCGCTCGCGGACTGGTCGAACGTAATCGCCAGGAACCCTTCGCCGAACAACGCGAAGAGCGTAGGGTCGCTGCCGACTTCGGCAAGCCGCTCCGCATCGAACTTCAGATAGCCGCGCAGCTCGCCATCCTTATAGTCGCAAACGAGCAATTCGACCGGCCCGCCGCCGGTCTGCGCCTGCAGCGTCAACTGGCTTCCGGCGTCCTTGAGCGTCGATCCGAGCAGGACCGTGAGCGCGAGCGCCTCCGCGAGCAGCTTCTCTGCCGCCGGCGGATAGCTGTGCGCGGCCATGATCCTGTTGAGCACCGGACCCAGCCGCACGAGTCGTCCGCGAACATGACGGCCGGCGATCGTGAACAGCAATGGCTGGTCGAACCAGGTTTCGCTCGTCTCGCTCACAGCTTTTCCAGGGCCCAGAGCAAAACCGACTTCTGCGCATGGACGCGATTTTCCGCCTCGTCCCACACGCGCGACTGGTTGCCGTCGATCACGGCGTCGACCGCTTCTTCGCCGCGATGTGCAGGCAGGCAGTGGAGAAAGAGCGCGCCGTCCTTCGCTTCGCCCATCAGTGCTTCGTCGACCTGATAGGGTGCCATCGCCGCGAGCTTGTTGTGGGCGTGGTCCTGCCCCATCGACACCCAGGTGTCGGTGACGACGACATCGGCCCCGGCGGCCGCCACGCGCGCGTCGCGGACGATGTCGATGCGCGCGCCCTTCGCGTGCGCCGCCTCGACGAAAGCCGCCTCCGGCTCATAACCCTGCGGCACGCCGGCGCGAATATTGAACCCGAACAGCCCCGCCGCCTCGATCAACGAAGCGAGCACATTGTTCCCGTCGCCGAGCCACGCGAGTTCCAGTCCCGGCAACGCCTTGCCATTTTCGACCAGGGTCAGCAGATCGGCAACGATCTGGCACGGATGCGACAGATCGGTCAGGCCGTTGATCACCGGTACGCTGGCATGCGCCGCAAGTTCCTCGATCTTTGCATGATCGTCGGTACGGATCATGATCGCGTCGACATAGCGCGACAGGACACGTGCGGTGTCGGCGATCGTTTCGCCGCGGCCGAGCTGCATCGACCCCGCCTCCATGATCATCGCGCTGCCGCCGAGCTGGCGCATCGCCATGTCGAACGACGCGCGCGTACGCGTCGAATTCTTCTCGAAGATCATCGCGAGGACGTGTCCGGCGAGCGGCGCGTCGGCATCGACACGCCCCTTTGGCCAGCCGGCGCGCGCGGCCTTGCGGTCGACGGCATCGGACAGCATCGCGGCGACGGCATCGCCGCCCGCGTCGGACAGGTTCAGGAAGTGCCGCATCAGCCTTCCGGCGGCGTATAGCTCGCCGCCCCCGCCGACAATTTCTCGATGCACTCGTCGATGTGGCTCTGTTCGATGTTGAGCGGCGGCAGGATACGCACGACATTGTCCCCCGCGGCGACCGTCAGCAAGCCGTGATTGTCGCGCAGATGGGCAACGAAGGGACGGCTTTCGGATTTCATCTTGATCCCGAGCATCAACCCCATGCCACGGACGCTGTCGAACAGGTCGTCATGGTTCGGGATAAGCTGCTCGAGCGCGCCGCGCAGCCGGTCGCCGGTCGCCTTGACCTGTTCGAGGAACCCCTCTTCCAGAACGACGTCGAAAACGGCCTGGCCGGCCGCCATCGCGAGCGGATTGCCGCCATAGGTCGACCCGTGGGTGCCGATCACCATGCCGCGTGCCGCCTTTTCGGTCGCAAGGCAGGCGCCGAGTGGAAATCCGCCGCCGATACCCTTTGCCGTGGCCATGATATCGGGCGCGATGCCGTATTGCTCATACGCATAGAGCGTGCCCGTGCGCGCGACGCCGCACTGTACCTCGTCGAATACCAGCATCATGTCGCGCTCGTTGCAGATATCGCGCAGCGCCTGAAGAAAGGGCTGCGACGCGGGGCGGACCCCGCCTTCGCCCTGAATCGGCTCGACAAGGAAGCCCGCAGTATTGTCGTCGACCAGGTCCAGCGCGGCATTGATGTCGTCGAACGGCGCATAAGCGAAACCGGGCAGCAGCGGGTCGAAACCCTTGCGCAGCTTTTCCTGGTTCGTCGCCGAAATCGTCCCGAGCGTGCGGCCGTGAAACGCGTTGTTGAACGTGATCAGGTTATGCTTTTCGGGATTGCCCGCGCTCGAATGATAGGCCCGCGCGGTCTTGATCGCGCACTCCACCGCTTCGGCGCCCGAATTGGTGAAGAAAACCGTATCGGCGAATGTGTTGTTCACGAGCCGCGCCGCAAAGGCTTCGCCCTGCGGGCTGCCATAGAGGTTGGATACGTGCATCAGCGTCGCCGCCTGCTCCTGGATCGCCTGCGTCAGGTGCGGATGCCCGTGGCCGAGGAGGTTCACCGCGATCCCGCTCGCGAAGTCCAGGTAGCGTTCACCGCGTTCGCCGATCAGATAGGCTCCCTCGCCGCGCACCGGACGCACACCGCACCGGGGATAGACGGGCATCAGCGGCGTGATCGACATGGCTTGCACCTTTCGTGAACAGATAAAGCAAAAAGGCGACCCCATCCGGGCCGCCCATGATTGGGCCGCTCCTATACTGCCGCTGCCGAAGCCGCGTCAACACGGCGGCGCGGCGACCCATGCAACCAAGCCGGGGCGACGGCGTATCACCCGCGATGCTCCGCCTGCTGCCCTTCCTTATCCTCCCGCTCGCGCTTGCGGCATGCGACACGATGCCGCGCGATGCCGCGGGGACCACCGACCGGATCGAAGCGAGCGGGCGAATGCGGGTGGCCGTGATGCCCGACACGCCCGATGCTGCCCCGGCGCTTGCCCTGCTTGCCGACTATGCTCGCGTCCATGGTGCGCGGATCGCCAAAGTCGAAACGCATGGCGAACATGCGCTGCGCGGGCTCGAGGACGGCCGGATCGATGCCGTCGTCGGCCATTTCGCCAAGGCATCGCCCTGGAAAACCGATATCGCGCTGTCGAAGGCGGTCGGCCGGGCCGAGCCGAGCGACGGCCGGCATCCCGTGCTGCGCATCGCCCGGCGCAACGGCGAGAATGCGCTGGTGCTCGCGACCGACCGCCTCGTCGCCGGGTCGGCCCAATGAGCCTGCATGGCGGCATCCCCGACGTGATCGCCGACGATGTGCGCCACGGCGAACGGCTCGAGTGGTGGACCTTGTTCTGGATGGCGGGGGTCGTCCTCCTCATGTGGCTTACCATGGGGGCCAGCCAGGCGATGAAATCGGCGGTCATCGAGGATGTGTTGAGCCTGGTTCCCGCGGTCGTCTTCCTGCTCGCGGTGCGCTGGGAACGGCGCCAACCCAACCGCCGCTTTCCGTTCGGCTATCGCCGCGGCAACAGCCTGGCCTTCCTGATCGCCGCAACCGCGCTGCTCTCGGTCGGAGCGTTCCTGATCTATGAAAGCGCGACCACCCTGTTGCGGCAGGAGCATCCGACGGTCGGCGGCGTCACGCTGTTCGGCCATACGATATGGCTCGGCTGGCTGATGATCGGCGCGCTCCTCTATTCCGTCGTGCCGCCGATCATTCTCGGTCGGATCAAGCAGCCCGTGGCCGAACGCATCAAGGACAAGGTGCTTCATACCGACGCGTTGATGCAAAAGGCCGACTGGCAGACGGGGCTCGCCGGTATCGCCGGAATCCTGGGAATCGGACTGGGTTGGTGGTGGGCCGATTCGACCGCTGCGCTGTTTATCGCCGCGTCGATCGTAAAGGACGCGGTCGGCGCACTGCGTCAGGCGACCGCAGAACTGGCCGACGGCACCCCGCGAAAGCTGGCCTCGAACGCAATCTCTGAAGATGCGGAAAGGCTGATAGAGACGCTCAAGGACCGCTATGGCGATGTGAGTGTGCGGCTGCGCGAAACCGGGCGCTATATCGCGGCAGAGGTGGATTGCCCCTCCCCCGATCCGGTCCCCAAGGCCGAAGACCTGATGCCCCCCGAGCACGCGTGGCGTCTCGCCAGCCTCAGTTTTCGTCCCGAACCGCAGGACCCGCCGGCGTAGCCCGAGTTCTTAAAGCGAAGACGCCGCCTCCATCGCGAGCGTAAGCGAATGCTTGCGAGCCGCGGGGTCGTACATCGACGAGGCGACGATCACCTCGTCGACCCCGGTGCGTTCGCCGAATTCCTTAAGTCCCTGGCGCACGTCCTCGGCCGTGCCGATCGCCGAGCATTGAAGGACGTGGTCGAGTATTGCGCGGGCATTCGGCGGCAAACTGTCCTTATAACCCGCAAGCGGCGGCTTCATCTTGCCCGGATTTCCGGTGCGCAGGGCAACGAACGCCTGTTGCTGCGACGACGCCAGAATTTCGGCCTCCTCGCGCGTGTCGGCCGCAAAAACGTTGAAGGCCGCCGCCGCATAGGGTTCCGACAGCTGTTCCGAAGGCTTGAACTGGCGGCGATAGATGTCGAGCGCCTCGTCGAGCGCGTCGGGCGCGAAATGGCTGGCGAACGCATAGGGGAGCCCGAGCGCGGCCGCGAGCTGTGCGCCGAACAGGCTCGACCCCAGAATCCACAGCGGCACATGCGTGCCCGCCCCCGGCACCGCACGAATGCCGAGCCGCTCGTCGCCGGCAAGGAAAGCCTGCAATTCGACGACATCCTGCGGGAATTGTCGCTCGTCGCTAGCCAGCGTGCGCCGCAGCGCCTGCGCGACGCGCTGATCCGACCCCGGCGCGCGGCCAAGCCCCAGGTCGACGCGCCCCGGAAACAGGGCCTCAAGCGTCCCGAACTGTTCGGCGATCACCATCGGCGCATGATTGGGCAGCATGATCCCCCCCGCGCCGATACGAATGCTCTTCGTGGCGTGGCCGATATGCGCGAGCACCACCGCAGTCGCCGCGCTTGCGATGCCCGTCATGCCGTGATGTTCGGCCACCCAGTATCGATGATAGCCCAGAGCTTCGGCGTGCACCGCGAGCTCCGCAGCATTGGCAAGCGACTGGGCGATCGTGCCAGTGTCGGTGACGGGCACGAGGTCGAGGAAGGAAAGTTTCGGCATGAAACCGATATGCGGTGGGTGGGGCGGCGGTTCAAGGCGCAAAGCCCCTCCTCTTCAGAGGAGGCGGCTGTCGCTTACGCCCGCTCATCCTTCGGCGAATCCATCAGCACATAGGTGGTGATCGAGTGAACCTGCGGCAGAACGCCGAGCACTTCGGTATGGAAATGCTTGTAGGTGACCAGATTTTCGGTCTCGACGCGCAGCAAATATTCGATCGTGCCGGTGATATTGTGGCATTCGCGCACCTCGGGCGCCTCGGCCATCGCTGCCTCGAACCCTGCCTGCGACGCCTTGGTGTGCGACGACAGACCGACGGTGACATAGGCGATGAAGCCGAGCCCCAGCTTCGCCGGATCGAGTACCGCGCGATAGCCCTTGATGACCCCCCGGCGCTCCAGCTCCTGCACGCGGCGCAGACAGGCCGAGGGCGACAGGCCCACGCGATCGGCGAGTTCGATATTGGGTACGCGCCCGTCGCGCGACAATTCCCGCAATATATTGCGGTCAATTGCGCCCATATTTCTCATTAATTGCGAATTATAGAGCATTAACCGCCATCTTTGCAATCCGTTGCGTTGAAATCGCCATTATATTGCGTCTTATGAACCAGGCCGCTCTCCTCGCCCTTTCGGCTTTCGCCTTTGTCTCGTCGATCACGCCCGGGCCGAACAATATGATGCTGATGGCGTCCGGCGCCAATTTCGGCCTGCGCCGGACCGTACCGCACGCGCTTGGCGTCGGACTTGGCTTCATGCTGATGATCCTGTTGGTCGGTGTCGGGCTGATGGGGCTTTTCGATCTCTTCCCGGCGCTCGGCACGATCCTG
>Ga0189279_100283_pt1 | contig 13793 bp, 19 predicted proteins | sample N26B6minimetaG_FD_130324 | JGI IMG/M metagenome (GOLD analysis project Ga0189279, IMG submission 130324) | Marine microbial communities from the Costa Rica Dome - N26 B6 mini metaG | ecosystem: Environmental > Aquatic > Marine > Oceanic > Photic zone | place: Costa Rica: the Eastern Pacific... | reverse complement strand
GCCGACCGGCCCCGCGAGGCTGGCCTGCGAGGCGAGCGAATCGGGAGCGGTCGGCACCGGCTTGGGTCCGAGGTCGGGCGCGGCGCAGCCCGCGAGGAGGCCCAGCAGGGCGGTTGTCGTAAAAATGAAACGAGGCATGGTGTCCAACGATACTAGCTGGTATCATGCGCCAAATAGCGACGGGAGTCGGATTGTCAATCGAAATGATACCAGCCAGTACAGAATTGCCCGATATCGCCAGCGAAAAGCGCCGCAAGGCCTTTGTCGATGCGGCACGCGAGGGCTTTTTCGCCAATGGCTATGCCGGGACGACCATGTCGTCGATCGCGAGCAGGGTCGGGGGATCGAAAACCACGCTCTGGTCCTATTTTCCGTCGAAAGAGGCCCTGTTCGAGGCGGTGGTCGACGACATCGTCGATCAGTATGGCACCGCGCTGCAGATCGAACTGCCGCTCGACGAAGACGTCGTTGCGGTGTTGCGCCGCTTTGCCGATACGCTGCTCGGCACGCTGATGTCGGATCCCTTGCTGTCGCTCTATCAACTCGTCGTCGGCGAGGCGCGGCGCTTTCCGCATCTCGCCGAAACCTTCTACGAACGCGGGCCGCGGCGCGGTAAGGCCCGGCTCGCGGTCTGGATGGGCGAAAAGATGGCGCGCGGCGAATTGCGGAGCGGCGATCCGCTGCGCGCCTGCTATCATCTCGCCGGGCTCTGCCAGGGCGGCTCCTATCAATTCGCGGTGCTCAACTTGCCCGAGGCGAAGCGCCCCGACCCGACGCGGCTCGCCGCCGAACTCGATGCCGCGATCGATACCTTTTATCGCGCGTGGGGTCCGGACGGCTGAGCGGCACGGTCGAGCGCGACGAGGTCCGCAGGCGTATTGAGATTGACGATCGCGCCGCCCGCCTCGATCGCCGACACCCCTGCCGCACCGGCCCACCCGCGTACCGAACGGTCGCCGCCGCAATCGAGATGGTCCGCCAAAGGCGCCGCAAGACGGGCCGGCCAGCAGCCGACGATCGGCGCCGCGGCCAGATAGCAGCCGTCGTCGAACGCCGCGAGGCGGCCGAACAGCGTCTCGTCGATCAGCGGCATGTCGCAGCCGAGCGTCAGCACGCTGCCCTGCCCGGCCGCCGCCGCTTCGTGCAGCGCGGCACATAGTCCGCCCAGCGGACCGAGGCCCGGCGCCGGACGGTCGGCCACGCATCGCAGCCCGCCGGGCGCGTGCCGACGGCCGCAGACGATGACCGCATCGCAATGCCGGGCCAGAATCGCCGCGGCATGCGCGATCAGCGGGCGCCCGCGCCAGGTTGCCAGCGCCTTGTCGCTGCCGAACCGGCGCGCCTCGCCGCCGGCCAATATGGCACCGAGCCGCGTCACCCGCGCCGACTCGAAACGGGACAGCAAAAAAATTCGGCGCATCCGGCACGGCGCACCGACGCCGCGCAAGCCCGCATCCTGCGGTGATTTATCCGATGTAATGCCCGGTCTGTCGCTCGCCCATCCACCCGAATCGCTTACCTCTCTAACTTGATTTCGACTCGCGATGCTCTATGCCATCGGGCGTGCAAGGCGACCCAGACAATTATCTCAGTCTCCTATCGGCCGCGCAAATCGAAACGTTGCGGCACGTTTTCGAGCACAAAAATTCCAAGGAAATCGCCCGGATCATGGACGTCTCGCCGCACACGGTCGATGAACGCGTCCGGCGCGCCCTTAAAAAACTTAATGTATCCAACAGGGTAGACGCCGCGAAAATTCTAGCGAGTAACGGTGTCTTCGAAAATGTTACTCCCTATCAATCTTTGACATATCAATTGGCCGAGCTAGGCGACGACGCCCCTCCCGGTGATGCGGAAACGGGGCGCAGTTCGTTGCGGCAGGTCTTCGATATCGGCCTGCCTTTTCCAACTGCGTCCCAGCCGACGAACCGGCATGGGTTGATGGAAAGGATCATCTGGCCGATCCTGATCGCATTCGCGACGATTTTGGCCTTTTCCGCCCTCTATTCGATCCTTGTCGGACTGGGTCGTGTTTTGACCTGATGTTCGATCCGAATGCTGCGGGGGGGAATCCGTCAGCATTCCTTATGCCAAGGACCAGACAATATGCTGAACGAACGCGTTTCCGCTGCGAAGAAGATCGCCACCGAATTGCACCAGGCCGAAGATGCCATCGACGAGGCGATGATCCGGATTGCCCAGCTCGCAGCGACGCTGCCCGCCGCGCGCCGCGACACGAACATGTCGGCGATCGTCGGCCAGGAAGCCATGGCCAAGATCGCCAACGCGCTGGCCGCGACCGGCGAAGTGCGCCAGCTGCTGACCGACGCGCATCTCGCGCTGACCGTGACGCAAAAGCAGGTCGGGCTGGGCACACGCATGTTCGGCGCCGGCGTGAAGCCGCCGAGCGGCCTTGCGACCGACGAAGGCAGCAACGACCAGGGCATCGCCGCGCCGGCGTTCGCCAAGGCATCGTAAGCCAGGATCGAGGTAGACAATCCATTGTGGACCGTGGCGACATATTATGCCGTGCTGCTGTTGACGGTGGGGGTCGCGATCGCTCGCGGCGGCCCGCTTGAAAAATGGGCAGCTTTCACGGCACTTGTCGCCTCGGTCTGCACCACGATCGTGTCGCCCACCCCGCAATGGACGCACGTCGAAATCAATATCTTCGCGATCGACCTGGTCGCGCTCGTCAGTTTCTGGTTCATCGCGCTGAAGACGCAGCGTTTCTGGCCGTACTGGATAACGGGCTGGCAGCTTATCGCGATTTTCGGCCATCTGCAGAAGCTGATGTTCGTCGAGATATTGGAGCGGCCCTATGCGCTGCTGTCGATGTATATTTCCTATCCGATCCTGCTCGTCATATTGTACGCGGCCGGATCGAGCGGACGAAGGGTGGAAGCGAGAGCATGATGCGTGGTGCCTGAGGGGCACGGCAAATGCAGCAGTTCACGAACCAGGACATCGCCGAGATCAAGTCTCGGATCGATCAGATACAGGACATGCTCGCCGGGCGCGGCGATGCGCTGACCCTGCTGGCGGACCTGCCGGTCGAGCGCGAACCGCAGCCCGGGCTGGTCGAACAGATCGCGTTCGGCATCCAGATGCGCCGCCTGCGCAAGAGCCATTTCGGCGATGCGCAGCTTTCGGGCGGAAGCTGGGACATGATGCTGGACCTTATGCTTGCCCGCGCGAACGAGCGCCAGCTGAGCGCCAGCGACCTGGCGACCGGCGCCGGGGTCCCGCTGTCGTCGGGTCTGCGCATGATCGCCGCGCTCGAAGCGCAGGGACTGGTCCGGCGCGCGCTTGACGAGCGCGACCGGCGCCGCTCGCTCGTCCACCTGACCGACGCCGGGGCCGAACGCATGGAAAGCTATTTCGAAACGATCGGCCGCGCCTGGAACGACCGGATGCGCCGCGCCGCGTAACGCGTGCCGGCCCGGGGCTCCGGTCTTCGGTTCGGATTATTCGGTCATCTCGCGCATCATCGCTTCGATCCGCGCAATCGCATCGCGCTTGATCTGGCATACCCGCGCCGCGCTGACGTCCAGCGTCAGCCCGATTTCCTGAAGATTGAGCTCTTCGAAGAAATAGAGTTGCAGCACCAGCTGCTCGCGCTCGGGCAGCCGCGCGATACAGGCCTCGAGCGCGTGAAGCGTCTCCGCCTGTTCGAGCGCGCCGTCGGCGCTTTCGCCGTCGTCGGCGACGAGGAAGGTACCGGCGTCGATCATCTCGTCGAGCGAGGTCGACCGTCCATAGGCCGCGCTTTTTTCCAGCGCATGATATTCGTCGGCGCTCATCGCGAAGGCCTCTGCCATTTCGGCGGTGGTCGGCGCCCGCATCAGATGCTGTTCGAGCGAGGCGCGGACTGTCTGGAGCCGCTTGCCGGCGACCATCGCCGAACGCCCCACATCGGCCTCGCGGCGAAGCTGGTCGATCATCGCGCCGCGGATGCGCGTCGAGGCATAGGTCGAAAAGGCGTAGCCGCGCTCTTCATAGTGGCGGCTCGCCTCGATCAGCGCGATCAGCCCGGTCTGGATCAGGTCGTCGAGCTCGCTCGTGCGCGAGACCCGCGAAAAGACCTGCCAGGCGATCTTGCGCACCAGCGGCGCATAATCCTCGACCAGCGTCTCGACGCTTTCGCCATAGAAATGGCGGGGCGCCGGTGCGTGCGGCGCGGCGCTCGCGCCGAATTGGTCGGCCCGCTCAGCTCTCATGCGGTTCATCCTTCATCTGGTCGGGGGCGGCGGCGGTCAGGCGCGCCGGTTCGGCGCCGATCGTCGCGACGATCTCGGTCGCCTTCGTCGGCGGAATTTCGAGGTAGGAAATCACCGCGACGTCGGGGAAGGTCGCGCGCACCAGCCGCGACAGCGGCGAGCGGCACAGCGGCGAGGCGACGAGCGCGAAACTGCGCGTCTGGAGCAGCAGCGGCTCGACGGCTTCGCCGATCTGTTCGACGATCTTCATCGCCATGCCGTGCTCGAACGGCCACTCGGCGCCCGGGTTCGCGCGCACCGCCTGGTTGAGCAGCATCTCGATGTCGGGGCTGAAGGTCACGACGGGCAGCGGCATGCGCGCGGGCACGATCGTCTGGACGATCAGCGCCCCGATGCGCTGGCGCACCGCCTCGACCAGCTCGATATCGCCGAGCTGCTGGGTGGCGAGCGCGACCATCGCTTCGGCGATCTTGCGGAAGTCGCGCAGCGGCACGCGTTCCTCGAGCAGCGCCTTGCACAGCGCGGCGACCCGCGGCAGCGCATAGCCCTGGGGACTGAGGTTCGCCGCGAGTTGCGGATAATGCTGCTTCAGGTGATCGATCAGCGCCTGCGCGTCGTCGAGCCCGAACAGCTCCGCGGCCGAGGCGATGATGCTGTTGTTGAGGTGTGTCGCGACCACGGTGGCCGGATCGACGACGGTGTAGCCGGCAGCGATCGCGTCGTTCTGGGCCGCCTTCGGAATCCACAGCGCGTCGAGCCCGAAGGTCGGATCCTTGCACGGCCGGCCGGTCACCTTGGCGACAAGATCGCCCGAATCGAGCGCGAGCATTTCGTTGGGATAGACCTCGTCCTCGCCGACGATCACCCCGGCGACCGAGATGCGATAGGCGTTGCCGGGCAGCGAGAGGTCGTCGGCGACCTTGACCGCCGGGATCACGAAACCGAGTTCCTTCGACAATTGCTTGCGGATGCCGGTGATCCGGCCCATCAGCGGCGCGCCCTTGCGCTCGTCGACCATCGCGACGAGCGCATAGCCGACCTCGAGCTGGCAGGCGCTCGCCTCGCTGACATCGGCCCATTCGATATGGTGCGGATCGGCGGCGGGCGCTGCGGGCTCCGGGGCATCCGCCGCGCGATCGGCCGCGCGCTTCATCTGCCAGCCCATCGCAAAGGCGAGCGCGGAGGCGGGCAGGATCAGCATCTGCGGCATCGCCGGCACGAGGCCGAGGGCGAAAAGAATGCCGCCGACCGCCATCCACACATGCGGCGAGGAGAACTGGCTGCCGATCTGGCCCGACAGGTCGAACGGCGACGAGACGCGGGTGACGATCGCCGCGGCGGCGATCGAGAGCAGCAGCGCCGGGATCTGCGCGACGAGCGCGTCGCCGATCGCCAGCGTGACATAGGTGCCGCCGGCTTCGGAAAAGCCGAGGCCGTGGCTCGCCATGCCGAGGATCAATCCACCGACGATGTTGACGAACAGGATGAGCAGGCCGGCAACGGCATCGCCCTTCACGAATTTCGAGGCACCGTCCATCGAGCCATAGAAATCGGCTTCGGTCGCGACCTCCTGGCGGCGCGTCTTCGCCTCTTCGGGAGACAGCAGCCCCGCGTTGAGGTCGGCGTCGATCGCCATCTGCTTGCCGGGCAGGGCGTCGAGGGTGAAGCGCGCCGACACTTCGGAAACCCGCCCCGCGCCCTTGGTTATCACGACCAGGTTGATGATCATCAGCACGACGAAAACGAAGAGGCCGACGACATAGTCGCCGCCGATCAGGACCTGCCCGAACGCCTCGATGACATGGCCCGCGGCGTGGGTGCCCTCGTGCCCGTGAACGAGCACCACGCGCGTCGAGGCGACATTGAGCGCAAGCCGGAGGAGGGTGGCGAGCAGCAACACGGTCGGAAAGGCCGAGAAATCGAGCGGCTTCGAGGCCGACAGCGCGACCATCAGGATCGCGAGGCTGATCATGATGTTCGCGACGAAGCTGATATCGAGGATCGTCGGCGAAACCGGAATGACCATCAGCGCGACCAGCACGAGCATCCCGGCGGGAAGCGCGGCGGTCGCGGCGACACGGCCGATCCGCGCGGGGTCGAGGGCGGCGCTCATGCGTCCCCTCCCATCGCGGCGAGCCGGCGATAGGCGCTGGCAGCGAAATCCATCGAGAGTTTCCTGGGCATCGGTTCTATGTCCATCATCTGGAGCGGAGGGCGCCCGCCGCCGGCGGCCGCGCCGGTGACGCTGCCCGACCGGACGTGCCAACGGGTTTCGGGAGGCGCCTTGACGTTCGGAATCTTGCCGCCTTCGGCGAGCTTCGCGGCGAAGAGCGTCCGGATTTCGGACAGGCTGCGCATGCTGCCGTCGCCGGCATAAAAGATCGGCCGGTTGGCGGCGGCGGCCTCCGGCAGCATCGCGGCGCCGGGCTGGTCGGGGTTCGCCTCGAGCCCCGCGAGGAAGTGCTTGGCTCCGCCGCTGCCGAGGAAATGCGCAAGATAGAGATCGACCGGCTCCATCGGCCGCCCGAAGCGGCTTTCAAGCTCGGTCCGGTTGTCGGCGGTGAGCGCCGCGGCCATCGCCGACGACGCCGCCGGATCGTCGCGCAGGGCGAGGATGCGCTCGCGCAGCACCGGGTCGACCACCGACAGGCGCCCGCTGGCGTCGCGACCGATCGCATCGGCCGCCCAGCCGAGGCCGTGGCTCGCCCCGTGACGGTCGAGGGTCGCGAGCCAGGTCTGACGCGTGAACTGGAACAGGCCGCGCGCGGACGAGGTTGGCGCCTGCGCGGTCGGGTTGAAACGGCTCTCGACGCGCGCGACATCGACCAGATAGTCGAAATCGATCCCGGTGCGCGCCGACGCCGACTGCACCGCATCCATGACGGGAGCGGCGACAGCGGCCTGGGGCACAGGGGATTTGATCGGCGTCATATACGGGTTCCGCGTTGGTTCGCGGACCCCGCAGCAATCATCGTGCCATTTTCAGGAAAACGGCAGACGTGCGATGGTTATCAATAGCTTAGCGCAGCTCCGCGCGGCGCCGTACCGCGGATCGCATGATTGTTGTCAATCCTCTGACGCGTCCAGTTCTTCAGGATGTTGACGCGGATCGCGGCGGTTTCGAGCTGCTTGAGCGTCTGGCCGATCAGCACGCGGGCACGCGCCTCGCCGCCGGCGGGGATCGCCGCGTTCTGAAACAGGATCACGGCCGTCGCGAGCGCCTCGGACGCCGCGACGATCGCGCCCGGGTCCTGTCCGTCGAGCGCGGCGACGAGCGCGTCGAGCCGCGCCTGCATATCGTCGATCTGGGTCATCATGCCTCGGCGCGTCCCCGATAATGGTCGACCATCGCCCGGGCGGTGGTACCCGCATCGACGGAATAGCTGCCGTCGGCGATCGCCGCGCGCAAGCTGGCCACGCGTGCGGTATCGACCGGCGGCGCCTGGTCGGCGAGCGCCTGGGTCAGGCCGATGAGCCGGGCCGCCGGGACGAGCTCGGCGGCGGGCGGAACCGGCGCGGCGCCGCGCGCGGCGGCGGCTTGGCCGGCGCCGATCTTGCGCAGCGCGACGGCGCGCATCACGCCCCCCACCTGCGGTCCGATCTTGCTGTCTCCCGACATCGCGAGCCTCCAAAGTCCGGTCCGTCGGAAAATCGACGGCGCCTTCGGAAAGGTTTAACGGCGCGCCCCCGGGGCGATTAAGCGATGTCCGGAAAAATTAAAAAATGCCCGGCGGCGTCGGAAAAGCGACACCGCCGGGCAAGGCGGAACCAGGGTCGACGGCCGGGCGCCGTCGGCGAATGCGCGCGATCAGTTGACGACCCGCGCGCGGCCGGGGCCGGTGACGATCGCGCTCAGCGCACTGCGATTGCCGTCGCCGCGCAGCGCGATCGTATCGCCGACGCGGCCATCCTCCGACGCGATCGCACTATAGGAGATCGAGAAGCTGGCGGTGTCGAGCGAGACGCGGACATTGTCGCCGCGGCGGACGACCGGCGCGGCGGGCTTGGCGTAGTTCGCCGGGACGAGGCCGGGGGCGGCCGCGTCGCCGCCGGTCATCGGGACGCGCACGCGCCAGCCGAGCGAGGCGCAGCGCACCGCGAGCGTCTGGCTGTCGATCGCGGTGATCGTCGCCTGTTCGGGACAGCGCTGGAGCTTGATGCGCCGGTCGATCGGCGCCGCGTTGCGGCCCATCGCACCGGCGACCATCGCCGTCAGATTGTCGATCGCGCCCCAGTCCTCGCTCGCCTGCTGCGCGCCGGCGGCGGGGATGATGAAAACGAGCGCGGCAAGCGCAGTGGCGGTCAGGCGGGTCATGGGCCATCTCCTCATCGGTCCAAAATGGTTGCGGGCATGGGTGCACGATGCGTGCCAGATCAGCTTTCGCGCGGGCTTCCGGCGGCCATCGCCGATCGACGTCAATCTTTTGACGAGCGGCAGCGACGCGCGCCGGGGGTCCCGCCACCTGCAACTCCAAAGCCCCGAAAACAGGGCGGAATATCCATTTGGCACGCGCATTGCATTATGCCTTGCAGATAATCTTGCGGATGATCGCGCGCCCGGTCCCGGCCCCCGCCGGATGGGCCGCATCGACAGGAGGAATGGACAGATGGCTTCCGAAAAGCTCTTCGGCCTGCACGCGACGGCGCTCCAGCTGCGCAGCCAGCGCATGATGATGCTCGCCTCGAACATCGCCAATGCCGCCACGCCGAACTACAAGGCGCGCGACCTCGACTTCGCGAAGGCGCTCGACCTCGCGCAGGAAGGTGCCGCGACCGACGCCGCGATCGAATATCGCGTACCGGTGCAATCGTCGCTCGACGGCAACACCGTCGAAATGGCGACCGAACAGACCGAATTTGCCGAAAACGCCCTCGCCTACCGCTCCAGCCTTGCCTTCCTGCAGGGCCGGATCGGCACGCTGACGCGCGCGCTGAAAGGAGAATGACGATGACCGCAGGTCTTTCGATCTTCGACATCAGCGGGCGCGCCATGTCGGCGCAGCTCGTCCGGCTGAACACCACCGCATCGAACCTTGCCAACGCCGGCACGGTCGCAGGCAGCGAAGGCGAAGCCTATCGCTCGATGAAGCCGGTGTTCCGCACCGTGATGGACGGCGCCGGCCGCGCGACCGTCGCAGTCGACCAGGTGACGAGCAGCAAGATGGCGCCCTCGAAGCGTTACGACCCCGACAACCCGCTGGCCGACAAGGACGGCAATGTCTGGGAGGCCGCGGTCGATAGCGCCGCCGAGCTGGTCGAAATGGTCGAGACAGCGCGCCAGTACCAGAACAACGTCCAGGTCCTCGACACCGCAAAGGGCCTGATCAACGAAACCCTGCGGTTGGGACAATAAGCCATGGCGATCGATTCCGTAAACGGCACCGGCACGTCGGCGCAGACGACGACGCTCAGCACGCCGCAGCTCGGCCAGAGCGACTTCCTGCGGCTGATGACGGCGCAGCTGTCGCAGCAGGACCCGTTCAACCCGGTCGATAACAGCGAGATGGTCGCCCAGATGGCGCAATTCTCCAGCCTGGCCGGGGTCAGCGAAACCAACGCGACGCTGACGCAAATCTCCGAACAGCTGACCGCGCAGACGGCGCTGCTCGAACAGATCCGCGCCGCCACCGACACGCCGGCGACGGCGGAAACCGAAGCCACCCAGGAAGGATAAGTCGCATGTCATTCTATACCTCGCTTTCGGGCCTCAAGGGCGCCCAGACCGACATGTCGGTCATCTCGAACAACATCGCGAATGCCGGATCGATCGGCTTCAAGCGCAGCGCAGCGCAGTTCGGCGACATCTTTGCCTCGTCGCCGAGCCAGTCGACCAAGACGATCGCGGGACAGGGTCAGCGCCTGAACGGCATCACCCAGCAGTTCACGCAAGGGTCGTATGAAACGAGCGAAAAGACGCTCGACATGGCGATCGTCGGCGAAGGCTTTTTTGTCGTGAAGGGCGCGCCGCCGACCAACGCGGTCACCTATTCGCGCAACGGCGCCTTCACCCCGCTGGAGGACGGCAGCGTCGTCGACACGACGGGGTCGACGCTGCAGCTGTTGCCGGTCGATGCCGACGGCAACGTCACCGACGCCAGCCTGGGCGCCAGCTATGACCTCGTGATCCCGAAGGCATCGCCGTCGGATCCCGACGCGGCGCTCGTCAACGTCTCGGTCGGTACCGACGGCCTGGTCACCGCGACCTTCGCCGACGGGTCGAACCAGATGCTCGGCAAGATCGCGATGGCGTCCTTCCCCGCGACCGAGGGGCTGCGTCCCGTCGGCGACGCCCATTGGCAGTCGACCGGCGAAAGCGGCGCACCGACAATCGATTCGCCGGGCAGCGGCGCGATGGGCGCGGTCCGCTCCGGTGCGCTCGAACGCTCGAACGTCGACATCACCGAAGAGCTGGTGCTGCTGATCGCGGCCCAGCGCAACTTCCAGGCCAACGCCAAGGCGATCGAGGGCGCATCGACGCTGACCCAGACCGTCATCAACATGAACTGACCGGCGTAACCGCCGCCAGCCCGGAGCCCAGCCATGGACCGCGTCATCTATACCAGCCTTACCGCGATGCGGGGCAGCCAGGCCCGGCAGACGGCGATCGCGAACAACCTCGCGAACGTCAACACGCCGGGCTTCCGCGGCGAAATCGCCGAGGCGCAGTCGCTGTGGCTTCAGGGCAGCGGCGTCGGCGGCCGCGCCGTGTCGTCGGAGGAAGTCGTCGGCGCCGACATGCGCGCCGGTACGATCACCGCGACCGGCCGCGACCTCGACATCGCGATGCAAGGCGACGCGATGCTGGTGGTGCAGGCGCCCAACGGCGAGGAAGCCTATACGCGCCGCGGCGACCTGATGCTTTCCGCCTCGGGCCTGCTTACCACCGGCGACGGCAGCCCGGTCCAGGGAACGCAGGGGCCGGTCACCATCCCGCCCGCCGATTCGATCCAGATCGACGAACAGGGCGGGGTGTGGATCGTTCCCGCCGGCGGCGACGCCGACAATCCGCAGCAGGTCGATCGCATCCGCCTTGCCAGTCCTGCCGGATCCGACGTGGTCAAGGGTCTCGACGGCCTGTTCCGCGTCCGGAACGGCGGCATTCTTCCCGACGACCCCGAAGCGCGGGTCGTCACCCGTTCGCTCGAAGGGTCGAACGTCACCGCGACCACCGCGCTCGTCGAGATGATCGAAGCGAGCAAGAGCTGGGATTCGCAACTCAAGCTGATCAGCGACGCGCGCGAAATGGACAGCGCGACCGCGAACCTGATGCAGCTGCCCCGTTAAGGAGACACGACCATGACCATCGGTGCCTTGCACGTCGCGCGGACCGGCCTTGATGCCCAGAGCTTCAAGATGCAGGTGATCGCGAACAACCTCGCCAACGTGAACACCACGGGCTTCAAGCGCGACCGCGCCAATTTCGAGACGCTGTCGTACCAGATGATGACCCAGCCGGGCGCGACCGCATCGGCCGACAATCGCTATGCGACCGGGCTCAACCTCGGCACCGGCGTCCAGCTTGCCGGCACCTCGCGTATCGACACGCAAGGCACGTTCGCGACCACCGGCAACGCCCTCGACATGGCGATCGACGGCGCCGGCTTCTTTCAGGTCCAGCTTCCCGACGGGCGCACCGGCTATACCCGTGCGGGCAATTTCGAACGCGCCCAGGACGGGACGATCGTCACCTCCGACGGCAAGCCGCTGATCCCGCAGATCCAGGTTCCCGAAGACGCAACCGCGCTGTCGGTCGGCAGCGACGGCACCGTCTCGGCCAGCGTGCCCGGACAGGCCGACGCGGTCGAACTCGGCCGGATCGAGGTCGCCCGCTTTGCCAATCCTTCGGGACTGCAGGCGATCGGCGACAATATGCTCGTCGAAACCACCGCCTCGGGCACGCCGCAGGTCGGCGCCGCGGGCGAGGAAGGCCGCGGCTCGCTGCGCGGCGGAATGCTCGAGGGATCGAACGTCAACGTCGTCGAGGAACTCGTCGACATGATCGAGACGCAGCGCGCCTATGAGGTCAATTCGAAGATGATCCAGGCCAGCGACGAGATGATGAAAAATGCGACGCAGACTCTCTAGGCTCCTGCTCGCCGCCGCCGTCGCGCTCGCGCCCGGCGCCGCGGCCGCGAAGGACAAGATCCCAGACGAGGCCTTTGCCCCGACCGCGCCGGCGCCGCAGGCCGCCGTGCCCGCGAACGGCTCGATCTTTCAGGGCGGCTATGTCCCGCTCACCTCGGGCGGCCGCGCGGGACGGGTCGGCGACATCGTCACGATCCAGCTCGTCGAGCGAACGATCGCATCGAAGAGCAACGCCGCCGGCACCGAGCGTGGCGGCAGCATCGGCCTGTCGCCCCCGACCACCGGGCCCCTGTCGCTGTTCAACCCCAGCGATATCGGCATGGGCGGCAGCAACGAGTTTTCGGGCAAGGGCCAGGCGTCGCAGTCGAACCAGCTCGCCGGCGAGATCAGCGTGACGATCGCCGAAGTCTATCCGAACGGCACGATGCTGGTGAAGGGCGAAAAGCTGCTCACCCTCAATCGCGGCGACGAACGGATCCAGATTTCGGGCATCGTCCGCGCGATCGACATCGGCCCCGACAACCGCGTCCCCTCGACGCGGGTCGCCGACGCCAACATCCGTTACGTGGGCAAGGGCGAGATCGCCCGCGCCAGCCGCCAGGGCTGGTTGCAGCGATTCTTCTCCATCATCAGCCCCTTCTGACCGACGCACCGAACAAGGATCGACACCGTGACCCGGACCCCCATCCTCGCCCTTCTTGCCCTGCTGATGCTCGCCATCGGTTCCGTGTCGCCGGCTTCGGCCGCGCGGATCAAGGACATGGGCCAGTTCCAGGGCATGCGCTCGAACCAGTTGACCGGCTATGGCATCGTCGTCGGGCTCGCGGGGACCGGCGACGACAGCCTCGACTATTCGACGCTCGGCATGAAGGGCGCGGTCTCGCGCTTCGGCCTGACGCTACCGCCGGGCGTGAACCCGGCGCTGAAGAATGCCGCGGCGGTGATGATCACCGCCGATCTGCCGCCCTTTGCCAAGCCCGGCCAGCGCCTCGACGTCACCGTTTCGGCGATCGGCAAGGCGAAAAGCCTGCGCGGCGGCACGCTCGTCCTCGCGCCGCTCTATGGCGCCGACGGCCAGATCTATGCGATGGCGCAGGGCAACCTCGTCATCGGCGGGCTGGGCGTCGACGCCGCCGACGGGTCGAAGCTGACCGTCAACGTCCCGTCGAGCGGCCGCATCGCCAACGGCGCCTCGGTCGAGCGCGCGGTCGACACCGGCTTCGCTTATGGCGACCACCTGCTCTTCAACCTCCACCAGTTCGACGCGACCAACGCGAAGCGCGTGACCGACGCGATCAACAGCGCGCTCGGCCAGGGCGCGGCGGCGATGGTCGACGGCGCCAGCATCTCGATCCGCGCCGGCGGCACCGGCGACGATCGCATGCGCCTGATCTCGATGGTCGAAAATCTCGACGTCGTGCGCGCCGAACCGCCGGCGAAGGTGATCGTCAACGCGCGCACCGGAACCGTGGTCATCAACGGCGCCGT
>Ga0189279_100280_pt1 | contig 14041 bp, 14 predicted proteins | sample N26B6minimetaG_FD_130324 | JGI IMG/M metagenome (GOLD analysis project Ga0189279, IMG submission 130324) | Marine microbial communities from the Costa Rica Dome - N26 B6 mini metaG | ecosystem: Environmental > Aquatic > Marine > Oceanic > Photic zone | place: Costa Rica: the Eastern Pacific... | reverse complement strand
TATTGGACACCTCGATCATGCCGGTCATCCCCTCAGGCAATACAAATGGCCCGACCATGGCGATGGCCTGGCGCGGCGCCGACATCATCCTTCGCGACCGGCCGAAGATTTGATACATGCTGCCTTGGACAGCCCTAGAGAGTCTGGCCGTCGTCGATCGTGAAGATCGATCCTGTCACCTCCGCGCTCGCATCGGATGCAAGATAGAGCAGCATTGGGTCCAGCGCACCTGCCGTCATGACCCGGTGACGCGGGAAGCCCGCCAGAAGCTTCTGGCCCATAGGCTGCTCCCACATCTCGTCGGTCAACTCGGTCATCATATAGCCGGGCGCCAGAACATTGACGTTAATTCCCTTGTTTGCCCAATCCTTGGCAAGCGCTCGTCCCAGCTGGTTCACGCCCGCCTTCGTTGCCGCATATCCAGCTGTTCCGGACGGCACCCAGGCAGCCGTAATCGAAGAGATCAGGACGATTCGGCCTCGGCGGTGATCTGACGATCCGGCGGCGACCATCCGTCGGGCGCCTTCACGCGCGGTCAGAAAAACACCCCGCAGATTAACCGCCATCATCTGATCGAATGCGTCGGCCGCAATTCCCATCGCGCTCCCGGGCGCATTCATCCCGGCGTTCGCTATGACCGTATCGATCGGACCGAAAGCGCGCTCGCCGGAATCGAAGGCGGCGGCAATCGATTCTTCGCACGCGACATCGAGTTCGACCGCGGTCGCACGCCCACCCGCTGCTTCGACCTCCTCGACGAGCGAAGATAGAAGGGCGGTGCGCCGCGCGCCGAGGACCACCGAAGCTCCGACGGACGCGAGAATATGCGCGAAGCGGCGCCCGATCCCGGAGGACGCCCCCGTGACCAGTGCAACACGCCCCGAACAATCGAACGACATATTTCCTCTCCCTCCTGCATTGCCGCGTCAGCGGAATCTGCCGTTGGCCTTGCCAGAAGCCGGGCGCGGGTCCAATGATTATTTAATATCCATAGATAATGGACTCGGCGAGGGCCTCTCGTCGGCCCGGAAGCGAAAGGGAGAGTATGTCGTACGATCAGATCCGCCTCGATAAGCACGAAGGTATTGCGCTGCTGACGCTTCACCGGCCTGAGAGGATGAATGCCTTCACGGTCGAAATGATGACCGAGATTATTTCCGCGCTCGACGATTGCGATGCAGACGACGGCGTGCGAGCGATCATCTTTACCGGCGATGGCGAGCGGGCCTTTTGCGCTGGCGCGGACCTGAGCGGCGGCGCATCGACGTTCGACTACGACAAGCAAGGCGGATCGGAAAGCCCCGTCGCAGCCGATGGAACGATCGACTGGTCGCACGATCTTGTTCGCGACGGGGGCGGCCGCGTGTCGATGCGCATTTTCGATGCCAAAAAGCCCGTAATCGGGGCGATCAATGGCGCCGCGGTTGGCGTCGGCGCGACGATGACGCTGCCGATGGACTCGCGCATCGCAAGCGAGAATGCACGGTTCGGCTTTGTTTTCGCCCGCCGGGGCCTCGTTCCAGAGGCGGCGTCGAGCTGGTTTCTTCCCCGCCTCGTCGGCATCGCCCACGCCGTTGACCTTTGCTATTCGGGACGCCTGATTTCGGCGACCGAAGCCTTGGAAAAGGGCCTGGTTCAAGCGGTGCATAAGCCTGGCGAGCTTGTCGACGCAGCCATTGCGCAAGCACGCGAAATGACGGCAGAAAGCGCGCCGGTTTCGGTCGCGCTGACGCGGCACATGCTGTGGCGCATGTTGGGCGCGGCCCATCCGATGAGTGCGCACCGTTGGGACAGCCGGGTTATCTTTGCTCGGGGGCGGGGGCCCGATGCGGCCGAAGGCGTTTCCAGCTTTCTCGAAAAGCGGTCACCGGCATTCACCGAGAGCGTCGCCAACGACTATCCCTGGTTTGCCGAGTTCGAGGATGCGCCGCCCTATGCCTAGCAGAACCGGTTCGTGCGGGTCATGAACGACCGCCTCGATCAATCCGGGGCCGCCTTCCCCTGCAAAGCCTCGCTGGCATATGAGGATGCGCTGGAAATTCTTTCGCAAGAGGCGCGCCCGCTCGGTCCGGAAGTGCTGGCTCTCGATCTTGCTGCCGGCCGCCGGCTGGCCGAGCCGGTCATTGCCGGCATCGACGGACCGCGGTGGGATTGTGCGGCAATGGACGGCTATGCCGTGCGCAATTCCGACCTGAAAGCCGGTGTCCGACGATTTTCCAAGCTCGGCCCCGTGGTCGCCGGCGATCCGGTGCCGGGGTCTATCGGTGAGCGATCGGCAATGCGGGTGATGACCGGCGCGCCCCTGCCCCCTGACGCGGACAGGGTCATCATGATCGAACTCTGCCGGGAAAATAGCGAAACAGTCGAAATCGCCGTGCCGACGGGGAAGCCGCACGTTCGGCGTCGCGGATCCGATTTCCAATCCGGTCAGCGGCTCCTCGACATCGGCCGCGAACTCACGCCCGCCGCGCTCGTTGCGGCGGCGGCGGGGGACAATTCGCACGTTGCCGTCTGGCGGCAAGCCCGGATGCATATTGTTGCAACGGGCGACGAACTCGTGCCCCCGGGGAAGGCGGCGAATACTTCCGACCGCATCCCGGACAGCCTCAGCGCGGCGATCCGGCAGATGAGCTGCCAATGGGGCTCCGCCCAGGTGCGCTGCACCCGGACGGGCGACGACCCCGCCGCCATCCGCCGGGCCTTCTCCGAGGAGGACGACCTGACGGTCATTGTGGGCGGGGCATCACGGGGCGATCGCGATTTTGCACGGGCCGCTCTGATCCCCTGCGGGCTAAGGCTCTTTTTCGCAGACGTCGCGATGAAGCCCGGCAAGCCCAGCTGGTACGGCAAGGCCGGCAGATCGCATATTCTGGGCCTGCCGGGCAATCCCACCGCGGCACTCACGGTTGCGCGCCTCTTCCTGGCACCATTGCTGGTCGGTCTCGGCGGCGGAGAGCCGCGATCTGCGCTCTTATGGAAGGACCAGCGCGTGGCTCGCGACATCGTTAGTCAAGGCGATCGCGAGGCTTTTCTTATCGGAGACGTCGTCGACGGCGCGGCCTTCCCCCTCGAGCGTCAGGAGGCGTCCGCACAACATCTGCTCGGGCAAGCGACAATATTGATCCGCCGGCCCGCGCATGCGGCAGCGTCGCCGCAGGGTAGCTTGGTGCCGGTCTTGCCCCTCTAACCTCGCGCGCCCGTCAATGCTCAAGGCCGCCATCGACCGCGAGGATGAGGCCCGTCACATAGGAGGCGAGCGGCGAGGCGACAGGGACGGCGGGGGTCGCCATGTCTTCAGCCATACCCATGCTGCGCCACGAAGGCGCAGCGAGGCCATTCTCCAGCCGCGCGGGATGCGGCGCAGTCGATCGAACTTGCGCATCTGCCGCTCGCCCGATTATTTATCTAACAGGTGTATCTTGCCGCACCGCTCAACGGATCGTGGTTCGATTGACCGGCACCGAGCAAACGCTTTGGCGGGCCAAGCCGATGTCCTGCTGTTTGCCGTCGCGTTGCAGGCGCAGCAGCCAATAAGCCCCGCCGCGTTTTTCGACCTTCGGGAAGAGCCCGTCCTCGTCCTGATAGGCACCGGGATTCATCAAGGCCGCCTTGATCGCCAAAGCTGTGAGCTTTTTCATAAGGTTAACTTACTTTTTTACCCCCACATCCCCCACACTTTTCATTGCGCTGCGGTGAAATCCAATGGGACGCAGAGGGCCGAACCAAGCGATGATACGCCGGGTTTTCTTCCATTTCTGGGGATTTTGGGGATGCCCTCGGACCAGAGGGTGGTGGACAGGGCTGGATTCGAACCAGCGTACGGAAACCCGGGCAGATTTACAGTCTGCTGCCTTTAACCACTCGGCCACCTGTCCATGGGGTCCGCGTTGGGAAGTGGCCCAATGGCGAAACGAGGCTTGCCTGTCAATGGCAGTCGTGGGAAAGGCGCGGCCATGAGGCAATTTTCCCGTCATCGCCGCCCGCAAGGCGGCAATAATCGCGGCCAGGGCATCCGTTTCTGGGGCCGCCACGCGGTCCTGGCGGCGCTCGCCAATCCCGAGCGCCGCGTGAAGCGAATCTGGGGCACGCGCGAAGCGCTGGGGCAGCTCGATCTGCCGCCCGTCGTTCCGATCTCCTACGCCGATGTCGCCGACCTCGCGCGGCTCGTCGCGCGCGACGCTCCCCATCAGGGCCTTGTCATAGAGGTCGACCCGCTCGACGGGCTGTTCCTCGGCGACGTGCTGCAGGAAGAGGTCGACGCCGGCAGCACGCGCCCGCTCATCATACTCGACCAGGTAACCGACCCGCACAATATCGGCGCCGTGCTGCGCTCTGCCGCCGCGTTCGATGCCGCGGCGATCGTGACCCAGGACCGGCACAGCCCGCCGGAGAGCGGCGTGATCGCCCGCTCGGCCTCCGGGGCGCTCGAAAGCGTACCGTGGGTGCGCGTCGTCAATCTTTCGCGGGCGCTGGAAGAGATTGCCGAAGCGCAATATTGGCGCATCGGGCTCACCGGCGACACCGAAACGACACTGGGCCAGACGCTCGACGGCAGCAAGGTTGCCCTGGTGCTCGGGTCGGAAGGCGAAGGGATGCGTCACAATGTCATGGAGCATTGCGACGTTCTGGCGCGGCTGCCAATTTCGCCGCGCATGGAAAGCCTGAATATCTCGAATGCAGCGGCCGTCGCTCTTTACGCAGTGGCGACGGCCGCAGCCTGAGCGACATCAATCCTCTTCGGCGATCCGCACCTTCAGGCCGTCGAGCGCGTCGCTGAACGGGATCTGGCACGACAGGCGCGACGTGTCGTCGCGGTCGCTCGTCGAATCGAGCAGGTCGTTCTCGTCCTCGCTCATCGCCGGAATCGCGTTCGTGTCGCCGGCTTCGACATGGACGTGGCACGTCGCGCACGAACAGCATCCACCGCACAGCGCGAGCAGTTCGTCGAAGCCCGCGTCGCGGATATTTTCCATCACGGTCAGGCTGGTATCGCCCTCGATCTCATGTTCGGTCCCGTCGCGCGTCACAACAATCAGCTTGGCCATGCTCGTCCCCAATATCGTTTGATTCGAGAGGCGCTATGTCGCGCGTTGCGCGCCAAATCAAGCGTTGCTAAGGAATACGCTGTGGAACAAAAGGGGAATATGATATGGGCCTGAGCCAAGAGCAGTTGAATGCCGGAATCGACGCGCTCGCGCGGGTCGAGCCCGATTTCGCACGCGCGCTCGGACATGCGGGCTATCCCGAACCACGCATCCGGGAGCCGGGTTATACGACCTTGCTGCGCACCATCGTCGGCCAGCAGGTCAGCGTCGCGGCGGCCACATCGATCTGGAACAAGCTCGAAGCGGCATTCGGCACCGGCTGCCCCGCCGAAGTGATGGCGGCCGCCGACTTCGACGCGCTGCGCGCGTGCGGCCTTTCGGCCCAGAAGCAGAGCTATGCGAAAAGCCTTGCCCGGCTCATCCTCGACGGCGAGCTCGACGTCGCCGCCCTTCCCGCCGATGATGAAGACGCGATCGCGTTGCTGACCAAGGTGAAGGGGATCGGGCGCTGGTCGGCCGAAATCTATCTGCTTTTCGCCGAAGGCCGGCCCGACATCTGGCCGGCGGGCGACCTCGCGGTGCAAGAGGCGGTCGGCCGCATCCTGCGGCTGGAGGCGCGGCCGAGCGAGAAACGGGTTCGCGAGCTCGCCGAAGGCTGGCGCCCGCACCGCGGCGCCGCCGCGATCTTCAGTTGGCATTGCTATAATATGGCCGTGATCTAGGCGGGTTGGATCGGGTCGATTCAACAACGGCGCGATATTTCCAAAGTTCAGGAAAGTTCAGCCTTGTGCGCCCGCTCGTCCGGAACCGATGGCCAGGCCGGAGACCTCCCGTCCGCCTCGTCGGGGCCGTGTCCCAAGCCGGGCAGCGACCGCTGTTATCCACCAAATGAAAGAGCCGGATGAAAGCTGTCACAGCCGAATAATGTAGGACAGCGTTTTTTTGCAATGGTGGTTTTGGGGTAGGAAGCGGACATTCGTCTGTCGGTTTACGTTTGCGACCACATCATCGATTTTAGCTATTTTTGACGTCGCAACGATAATCGTAGCGATGGGACAATTTATTGGTTGCGCCCTCATAATAGATAAACGCCGCTTTCTCATCCCAGTCGAGAATGCCGTGCTCATTTAGCGTGGCAATCCGCAGATCCTTCGCTTCGTTCGGGTAGCGATCTCGATAGAGATGAAGCCCTCGCACTTTGTTCGTGGGCAACAGAAATACAGCACCCTCCAACTGTTGAGCGCCGCCTTCATACGTCGCTGTGCCACTAGCATGCCAAAGCACAGTCCCCTCGTGGAAAGACTTACCAGTCAATCCTGCCTTAAGATCAATTTCCCCCGGCCTATCGTTTGAATTTGGAATCGGGACCGGATGATTTTGCTGCAGCGCAGTGAAAACGCAATGTAATTGGGCGGTTTCTGAGGCTGGCGAAGGGGGAAAAAGGTATCGCTCTCCCAAAAAAAATACCGCGGCGCCTGCAACTAAAACCACGTATCTTGACAGTGCTTTCATCCTAGAAGCCTCAAACCTATCGCGCAGATACTCTAAGCAAGACGGAACCCTTCCGTGTCCTTATCATGGCGTTAGATTTGAATGTCCACTATCGGTCGTTCACCGCCATTCGTCATCCCGGACTCGATCCGGGATCCATTCACGCGACGCTGCGCTAATGGACCCCGGATCAAGTCCGGGGTGACGATGAAGAATATGTCCGCAATCGGTCGATTCCGAACACTTCCATTCCCGGTCGCATCGAGCGAAGTCGAGACACCCGTCGAAATAACGCGACGCCGAGGGGCATCTCGACTACGCTCGATGCGACCGGGTTAGGATAGGCCAGAACCGTCCCCTTACGGTCGAATAAGCGCAAACGCCTCGCCGTCGCCATTGCGGGCCAACCATATGGAGCCGCTCCCGACCACGAATAGAAAAAGGCCGGGCGGAGCATCCTCCACCCGGCCTTTCCATGTCGAGCGTCGCGACGCTTATTTCTTCGCAGGCGCAGCCTTCTTCGCCGGAGCCTTCTTGGCAGCGGGCTTCGCGTCGGCATCGGCCTTCGCGGGGGCTTTCGCCTTGGCGGGCGCCTTCTTGGCAGCCGCGGCCGGCTTGTCCTCGGTCTTCGCCGCCGCGGCCTTCTTGGCCGGCGCCTTCTTGGGCTCGGCTGCTTCGGCCTTCTTGTCGTCCTTGGGCTCGGCCGCCTTCTTGGCCGCGGGCTTTTTCGCCGCCGCCTTCTTGGCCGGCTTCTCGTCGTGATCGTGGCCGCAGCCCGGACCGTGAACATGCTCTTCGTCGGCTTCGATCGCCGCTTCGAGTTCGTCGCGGGTCACTTCGCGGTCGCTGATCTCGGCCTTTTCGAACAGGAAGTCGACGACCTTGTCCTCATAGAGCGGCGCGCGCAGCTGCGCCGCGGCGAGCGCGTCCTGCTGGACATACTCCATGAACCGCTGGCGATCTTCGGGGCGATACTGCTGCGCCGCCTGCATGATCAGGCGCTGCATTTCCTGGTTCGACACCTGGACGCCGTGTGCCTGGCCGATTTCCGAAAGCAGCAGGCCCAGGCGGACGCGGCGCACCGCGATCGAGCGATATTCGTCGCGATCCTTTTCGAGCTCGGCCTTCGCCGCCTCGGGATCCTCCTCGTGGCTGGCTTCATGCTCGAGCTGCTGCCAGATCTGGTTGAACTCGGCCTCGACCATTGTCGGGGGGACGTCGAAGTCGTGCGACGCGGCGAGCTGGTCGAGCAGCTTGCGCTTCATATAGGTGCGCGTGAGCCCATTATGCTCCTGCTCGACCTGGTCCTTCATCAGCTCCTTGAGCTTGTCGAGGCTTTCGAGGCCGAGCGATTTTGCGAACTCGTCATCGATCTTGCTGTCGGCGGGCACCTTGACCGTCTTCACGGTCACGGCGAACTCGGCGTCCTTGCCCTTCAGCGTCTCGACCGGATATTCGTCGGGGAAGGTCACTTTCACGGTCTTTTCGTCGCCGGCCTTCACGCCGACGAGCTGGTCTTCGAAGCCGGGGATGAGCTGGCCCGAACCGATTTCGACCGCCATGTCCTCGCCGGTGCCGCCATCGAACGCGACGCCGTCGACGCTGCCGGCGAAGTCGATGATCACCTGGTCGCCGGTCGCGGCCTTCTTCGTCTTGGGCGCGTCCTCGAACCGCTTCATCTGCGCGGCGAACTCATCGATCTTCGCCATGATCGCCTTGTCGTCGGCGGGAACGGTCAGCCGCTCGAGCGTCAGACCGTCGATCGACGGCGCCTCGATCTCGGGCAGCACTTCCAGCGCGACCGTGATCTCGGCATCCTTGCCGCGCTCGTAACCGTCGCCAAGCGAAACCGCGGGCTGCAGCGCGGGACGCAGCTTTTCCTTGGTCATCAGGTCCTGCACACCGGCATCGATCGCCTTGTTGAGCGCATCGGCCGACAGCGCCTCGCCATGCATCTTGCGGATCAGATTCGGCGGCACCTTGCCGGGGCGGAAGCCGGGCATGCGCACCTGCGGCGCAACCGCTTTCACTTCCTCATCGACGCGGGCGTCGATATCCTTCGCGGTGATGGTCAGGCGATATTCGCGCTTCAGGCCTTCGTTCAGCGTTTCGACGGTCTTCATTGCCTTGGTCTTGTCCTTACTCAAAATCTCGTAACATCCCGGCCTGCTCTTTGTCGCGGGCTGGTGCGGGCGAAGGGACTCGAACCCCCACATCTTGCGATACTGGTACCTAAAACCAGCGCGTCTACCAATTCCGCCACGCCCGCTCAGAGCTGCCGGCCGGGTGCGCGGGTGCCATGCGCCGAGCCGCGCACGCCCGTGCGGGCCGGGCGGCGCTATAGCAGACGGGGCGCCGAGAGCAAGGGCGAACGCCCGCGAAACTGTCGCGGCGGAACGCCCCGCGCGCGGGCGCGTTTTGCGTGATGAGGAGACAGACGATGGCCGATCCCTATCCAAAGCCGCAACCCGACAAGATCGAACCCCAATCACCCCCCGAACAGCCGGTACGGCCGACCCCGCAGGAAGACCCTGCCGGCCAGCCCGCCGAAATTCCCGGCAGTCCCGGCGGCGGGGATATCGACGAGCCGGGCCGGGGGCCGAGCGAGCTGCCGCCCCAGCCGTCCCGGACCTGACCCAAAGCACCTTGACCGCCCCCTCCCCCGCCGCCAAGCTTGCGGCGAGGGAGAGGGGCATGACCATATGGACCGGGGCGCTTGCCTTGCTTGGCGCGCTGTCCGCGCTGCCCGTGGCGGCGCAGGATAATACGCTCTATCGCGGCGGACCCATCATCACGATGGACGGCGACACACCGCAGACGGTCGAGGCGGTGGTCACGCGAGATGGCCGGATCGCCTATGTCGGCGACGAGGCGGGTGCGCGCGCCGCCGCGGGACGGGACCCCGCGATCCGCGACCTGCACGGCGCCACCCTGCTTCCCGGTTTCGTCGACGCCCATTCGCATTTCGCGGTCGCGATGCAGATGGCGGGCGGGCTCGACCTCTGGGACACGTCGTTACCGCCCGTCACCGATATCGCAGGGCTTCAGCGCGTCATCGGCGACTTCATCGCGCAACAGGCGATCCCGCCGGGGGGTTGGGTGATCGTCTGGCAATATGACAATGAAAAGCTGGCAGAGAAACGCCACATCACCCGCGCCGAACTCGACGCGGTGGCGGCCGATCGCAAGATCGTCGTGCTTCACCAGTCGCTTCACGGCCTTGTCGCCAACAGCGCCGCCCTTGCCGCCGCAAAGCTGACCGATGCCAGCGAGGCGCCGCCCGGCGGCCTGATGCTACGCGACGACGCCGGGCGTCTGAATGGTGTTCTGCTCGAAAAATCGACCTTCATCATGCTCGCCGCGATGCCGCAACTCACCGCGAAACAGAAATTTGGCCGGCTCGACGCCGCGCAGCAGCGATATTTCGCCGAGGGCTACACCCATGCGCAGGATGGCGCGACCCAGCCGGCCGACCTGGCCTTCTTCACCAGCCCCGAGGTGCGCGAACATCTGAAGATCGACCTCGCGCTCCTGCCCTTCTACACCGGACTGGACGCGCTGCTCGCCGATCCCGACATCCGTTTCGGGGTCTATGACGAGCATGTGAAACTTGCCGGGGTCAAATTCCTCCTCGATGGCTCCCCCCAAGCGCGCACCGCCTTTTTCACGCGCGATTACGCGCGCGGCAGCCCCGATGGCACACATCCCTGGCACGGCCAGCCGATCATCGGCCAGGACCGGTTCGACACGCTCGCGCGGCGGGTCAACGACCGCGGCTGGCAGATATTCGTCCATGCCAACGGCGACGCCGCGATCGACATGGCGATCAGGGGCTTCGACGCCCTCGGCATCACGGCCGCCGACGATCGCCGGCCGATCGTCATCCATTCGCAGTTCCAGCGTCCCGACCAGCTCGCCGACTATGCGCGCATCGGTGTCGGCCCGGCTTATTTTTCGAACCACACATGGTTTTGGGGCGACGTGCACCGCAGCAATTTCCCGAAGGCGGTGGTCGATTTCATCAGCCCCTTCCGCTCGGCGCGCGCCGCGGGGCTCACCCCCTCGAACCACAGCGATTTCAGCGTCACGCCGCTCGATACGCGATTCATGCTGTGGACTTCGATGGCGCGCGTTTCGCCTACCGGCGTGGTCAGCGGCGCGAGTGAGCGTCTGACGGCTTATGAAGGCCTGCAGGCCCTCACCACCGGTCCCGCGTGGCAGATCTTCGAAGAAGATCGCAAGGGGCGTATCAAGGTAGGCCTGCTCGCCGATTTCGTCATCCTCGACCGCAATCCGCTGACCACACCGGTCGAAGAGATCAGGGACATCAAGGTTCTGGAAACGGTGAAGGAAGGCCAAACGGTGTGGACCGCGAAACCCGACTGACCCTTCGTGCCCGCCGCCGGATCAACCCGCCTTGACCGCGTCGGGATGCGCGCGCTGAAAGGCATCCAGCTCAAGGCAGGCCGCGTCGATCGCAACGAGCCGCGGCCAGGCGTCGAGCGGCAGGTCGAAACGCCGCGCATTGTACATTTGCGGAACCAGGCAGCAGTCGGCGATCCCCGGCGCGTCGCCGCCCAGATAACGCCCCTCGCCCGCCATCGATTCGAGCGCGTCGAATCCTTCCGCAACCCAGTGGCGATACCAATGATCCTTGGTCTGTTCGTTGAGCCCCAGATCCCTGGTCAGATATTTGAGCACGCGCAGATTGTTGAGCGGATGGACGTCGCAGGCGACGACATGCGCCTGCGCCAGCGCGACGGCGCGCGGCATCGCCTCGTCGGGGATCAGCCGCGGTTCGGGGTGCGCGCGGTCGAGCCAGTCGAGGATCGCAAGACTCTGGATGATCGTGTCGCCGTCGGCAACGAGCATCGGGACGAAACCCTGCGCATTCTGAGCGAGATAGGCGTCGCTCTTCTGTTCGCCCGCAATCAGGCTGACCTCGACGCGCTCATAATCGAGTCCCTTCAGGTTCAGCGCGATGCGGACTCGATAGCTGGCCGAGGAACGGAAATAATCGTGGAGAACGAGGGCGGTCATTTGCATAGGCCTCTTGATTCCGAACCGCCCCGTCTCCGTTCATGCCCAGCTTGTCGAAGCATTGTTCTTCCTTCGACGTCGCGAAAAAAGCACGGCCCCTCGACAAGCTCAGGGCGAACGGTTCTGAAGGCGGCGACATATGACGATACAGGCAGTTGCCGCCTAATGCCCGTCCTTCGGCATCTGCGCAATCCACTCCCGCAGCAGCGCCGCGCCTTCCTTGTGCACGGTCGAGCGCCCCAGTTCGGGCATTGCGATTCCGGCTTCCAGGCTTTCGAGACGATAGATCAGGAAACTGTGGTCGGGGTCGCCGGGCTTGATTGCGAAATCCATCCCGCCGCTGCCGCGCCCCGCGGCGGTCGGGCGCTTGCCGATGCCCAGGTTGACCCCCCGCGGGTCGGTCCAGCGGAGGAACAGCCCGCTGTTCGACGCGCTGCCCTGCGGGTTGTGGCAATGGCCGCAATTGACGTCGAGATAGGCGCGGGCGCGTTGTTCCAGCGAACCGCTCGCCGGATCGTCCCAACGCGGCATCGGGTCGGACGCGGTCGGTGGTCTCACGAAAAAACGTGCAAAGTCCGCACGTTCGAGCGCGTTACCGAAATCGATATTCGCCGCCTTGGGGCCGATCGGGACGATCGTGCCCGCCTTGCTGTGGCACTCCTTGCACTGATTCTTGTTCGGCACTGCGTATTGGATGCTGTGCATCGCGCCGCCCGGCGCCCTGAATGTCACCGGCACGCGGCGCCCCGCGATCGCCAGCGTGGCATCCTTGCCGTCGGCATCCCAGATATAGGGCAGCGCGGTCCAGCCTTCGGCGCGGTGGAGCAGCAGGCGCGTCTCGACCGGACGGCCGCCATTCTGTTCGGGCCAGCCAAAGCTCTTGACGATCATGCTGCCGACCGGAAAGTCGATATGGCCGTCGGCCGCCAGCGTCGCCTGCTTGCCCGGCGGTACCCAGATCAACCGCTGCTTCTGCGCATAATCGCTGAACAAGGGTGTGTGCAGCGTATAGCCGAGCAGCGCGTCGACCGGCTCGCTCGTACCCGCGCGGAACACCCCGAATTCGGAGAGTTTGCGCGGCATCGCATCGCCGTCGATCGCCGCCTGGTTCGGAGCCGCTCCGGGGACCGCGAACGCGCCGCTCGCGCACAGCAGCGCCGCGACAACAGCGGCGGCGACACGCTTCACAGGACCTTGACCTCCATGCTTTCGGGCAGGGTGACGCCGGGCAGCGGCGTCGGCGCATCACCCTTCAGATCCGCCGGCGAGGGTTGCGCGTCGCTCTGCGGGGTCGACACGTCGGGCAGATTGAGCGACAGCACGCCAACGTCGTCGTTGACGATCGCATTGCCCGCGCCGTCCCACAGCACCGGCGGGATCGCGCCGCCCATCGCCGCCGCCATGTCGGCGCCGCCGGGAAAGGCTGGCGCAAAGCCCGCCTTGCCGTGCGCATTGTCCCACACCGCGATATCCTGGGGCAACGGCTGGTATTTCGCGTCGTCATAGGGGTAGCGATAGCCGACGATCATCACGTTGGCAGTGCCGTTATTCTCCAGCACATTGTCGAATATCTCGACGTGCCGGTTCGCCATCACCAGCACCCCGGTGCCGGTCGGAACGCTTGCGACGATATTGCCCTTGGGCGCGAAGTTCGGGGTGCTGTTGTCCTGGACGATATTGTCGAAGACGCGGACATTGTGTCCGCCCTGCTGCGGCAGGCTCGGCAGGTCGAACACCAATATCCCGCCGGTGTTCCGCGTCGCGATATTGTCGTAGACGTCGGCATCGTAGCAATTTTCGATCTCGATCCCGGCGACATTCTCCTTTGCGATCGAATCGCGCACGACGATGTTTTTCGACTGGCCGACATAGATTCCGGCGTCCGACGCGCCGCGGACATAGACGCTGTCGATCAGCACATCGCTGCTTTCGACCGGATAGATGCCATAGGCGCCGTTGGTCTCCTTGGGGCCCGCCGTCCATTCGACGCGCAGTTCGTGATAGACGATACGGTTGGCATCCTTCGACTTGATCCCGTCGCCCCGGGTGTTGAGTACGGCGAAGTTGGTCAGCAGAACGTCGTCGGAGGTGACGAGGAGCCCCTCGCCCGCGCCTTGCTGGCCGGCGAAGTCGAGGATCGATCCTTCGCCGTCCTTGGTCCCCGCGCCGCGTACCGTCACATTGTCGACGTCGAGCGACAGCCCGTCGGTCAGCGTCCATACTCCGGCGCCCAGTTCGACGACATCGCCCGGCTCGGCCAGGATCAGGGCTTCCTGCAACTTCTCGTTCGCATCGGCGCCTTCCGCGCCGACGTGAAGCGTCTTCGCCGCGGCGGGGGCGGCGCAGGCTAAACATGCCGCCAAGGATGCGGCGAACCGATGGACTCGCATGAGACTCTCCCTTGTTTTTTGAAATCATGGTGCAAGACTGGAACAAAGCCAAGCCATGTTGCCCACATGGACGGG
>Ga0189279_100278_pt1 | contig 14190 bp, 10 predicted proteins | sample N26B6minimetaG_FD_130324 | JGI IMG/M metagenome (GOLD analysis project Ga0189279, IMG submission 130324) | Marine microbial communities from the Costa Rica Dome - N26 B6 mini metaG | ecosystem: Environmental > Aquatic > Marine > Oceanic > Photic zone | place: Costa Rica: the Eastern Pacific... | reverse complement strand
GCGGATCGAGCCCGGCGGCGAGGGCAGGCTCTTCGGCGATCCGTCCCTGCGTTGCGAGCAGGGCGTCGATCACGGTGTTGCCCGTAATATGAATGGCATCGCCTGCGACATTTTCGGCCCGCAGCGCAGCCGCGGCGGTCTCGGTCGGCGCGAAGTGCAGGTCGGCGACCGCGCCCGCGACCTTGCGGTTCACCTCTTCGGGCCAGGGGTGATAGATGTTGCCGCTGCGCAGCCCGGCCTCGACATGGCCGACCGGGATCTTGCGGAAATAGGCCGCGAGCGTCGCAGCCATCGTCGTCAGCGTGTCGCCGTGAACGAGGATGCGATCGGGACGCTCGGCGTCGAACTTCGCGCCAAGGCCTGTGACGAGGCGCGCGAGCAAGGCATCAAGACTCTGGTTTGCCTGCATGACGTCAAGGTCGATGTCAGGGGTGATCCGGGCAATGCGGAGCACCTGGTCGAGCATCTCGCGATGCTGTGCCGTGACGCAAACTCTGGCTTCGACGCCCGGTTGGTCGCGCAGGGCATGAACGACCGGGAACATCTTGATCGCTTCGGGCCGCGTACCAAAAACCGTCATTACCTTCATTCGATACATCTCCACCGGGCGGCCAACAGCATCGCGCGTAACTGGCTGCCGGGTAACAAGAAAGTCTTGCGACGCACTTAAGCGGCGACCTCGGAGCCGCAAAAAAGGCGCACGGGCCCGTGCCGCCTTTGCAACGATGCCACCGTCCAAGGCGTATTGCCACCAGCAGAGCGGATGGCTAGGGGGATGGCAAGGTTGCGCCCCATCGGCCATGGACGCCGGAAAATCGACGATCAAGCGACGGCAGCATAATGATTTCCCTCTCCAATTTCTGGAAACGCAAAGCCAGGTCCGCGGCTCCCGCCGCTTCGCACTTCGCCGTGCCCGAGGGGCGGCGCGTCTATGCGATCGGCGACATCCACGGGCGCGACGACCTGTTCGCGCAGATGATCGACCGGATCAGGGCCGATAATGCGGGGCGGACGCCCGCGCAGGTGACGCTTATTTTGCTCGGCGATCTGGTCGACCGCGGGGACCAGTCGGCCGCCGTGGTCGAACGCGCAATGAACCTGCGGGCCGAGTTCCCTGACACGCGGCTGCTGATCGGGAACCACGAGGAGTGTTTCCTGGCGGCGCTGACGGGCGACGTGAGGCGGGTGCGTTACTTCATGCGGATCGGCGGCGATGCGACGGTGCGCAGCTACTGGCAAGACGACAAGAGCTTCGCCACCGCCACCTTCGAGGATGTCGCGGCGCGCTTGCCGAGTATCGTCCCGGCAGAGCATGTCAATTATCTCGGCATGGGCGAGGATGTCGTCGAGATCGGCGACTATGTTTTCGTCCATGCCGGAATCCGGCCTGGCGTCCCGATCGAGAAGCAGTCGCTGTCGGATCTGCGCTGGATTCGCGATGAATTTCTGGGCGACCCCAGCGACCACGGCAAGATGATCGTGCACGGCCACAGCATTACGAGCGAACCCGATGAGCAGCCGAACCGTATCGGCATCGACGTCGGGGCTTTTCGCAGCGGAACGCTCGCCGCATTGGGGCTTGAGGGGGACCGGCGCTGGTTCCTCTTTTCGAACGAACAGGCCATCGAAAACGCAGCCTGAGACATATCCGGGGGGAGTATCGACAAAGCCAGGGACCGAATGAACGCCGGTCCTTCCGTCAATCGGCTGTCGCACATGCGTGCCAGCCTGATTTTCATCGTGGGAGTATTTGACGCGTGAGCAGCAAGGTTTTCATCACCGGCACCGCAGGTTTCATCGGCTATCATCTGGCGCAGTTGCTGCTGGACGAGGGGTTCGAGGTCGTCGGCTATGACGGGATGACCGACTATTACGACCCGCAACTGAAGCGTCGCCGGCACCAGAATCTTTTGCAGAACGCCCGTTTCCGGGCGGTAGAGGCCATGCTCGAGGATCGGCAGGCGTTCGATGCCGCGGTCGATGCGTTCGAACCCGATGTGATCGTACATCTTGCTGGTCAGGCGGGCGTTCGGTACTCGCTCGAAGATCCCGGCTCCTATGTCCAGAGCAATATCGTCGGCACGTTCCACGTCCTGGAAGCCGCCAAGCGCCATGCCGTAAAGCACCTGCTGATCGCCTCGACCTCCTCGGTTTACGGCGCGAACGAGACGATGCCGTTCCGCGAGACCGATAAAGCCGATTTGCAGGTTTCCTTTTACGCCGCGACCAAAAAGGCCACCGAAGCGATGGCGCACAGCCATGCTCATCTGTGGGATATCCCGACCACGATGTTCCGCTTCTTTACGGTATACGGGCCGTGGGGGCGCCCCGACATGGCGCTCTTCAAATTCGTGAGTGCGATCCTTGAGGGGCGACCGATCGATATCTACAACGGCGGCAATCTGTCGCGTGATTTTACGCATGTCGGCGATCTGGTGCGGGCGATCCGCCTGCTCATCGATGCGGTACCGGAGCGGCCGCAGTCGGCGGACGCGATCGAGGAAGGGGATAGCCTTTCGCCGGTCGCGCCCTATCGCGTCGTCAACATTGGCGGCGGCCAGCCTGTGAAGCTGATGGACTTCGTCGAAGCGGTCGAAAAGGCTGTCGGAAAGCCCGCCACGCGCAATATGCTGCCGATGCAGCCGGGCGACGTTGTGGCAACCTGGGCCGATGCCACGTTGTTGGAGCGTTTGACGGGCTTCAAACCAGGCATTTCAATCAACGAAGGCGTCGCGGAATTTGTCGCCTGGTATCGCGACTATTACCGTATCTGACATAGGGGACTGGCTGCGCAGGCTCCTGCCGCCGCAATTCGGTCTCCGGCCGTCTCAAAATGGCAGTGCTCGTCCGGTTTGTCGCGCAAGCGGCGGATTCGGGTGGGATTGAAGGGTATTATTGGCGGGCAACGGCAGCAAACCATCATTTGTTGCAATGCCCGGGGTGGATGATAAGAGCGGTCGAATAGGGATGGAGAATCGATTTTGTTAAGGAAATCAGCCGCCTTGGCGGCCGGCCTCATGATTTCGGGCTGTGCGAGCACCAATCTGCCTCAAGGTCCTGAAGCCTATGAGATAATTCCCGCTCCGTCGAGTCAGGCGACGATGAGCGAATATCGTATCGGCCCCCTGGATGTCCTTAAGATCACCGTATTTCAGGAGCCCGATCTGTCGCTTGAAGAGGTGCCGGTGGATGCCAGCGGCAATATCCTGTTCCCGCTGATCGGCCAGGTTTCGGTGACGGGCAAGACCAGCACCGAGCTTTCGAGCCTGATCGGCGAGCGCCTTGGCGAACGCTATCTCGTCGATCCGCAGGTCTCGACGATCGTCTCCTCTTCGGCGACGCAGAACGTCACAGTGGAAGGCGCGGTCAAAAAGCCGGGCGTCTTCCCGCTGCAGGGCCCGACCACGCTTCTCCAGGCAATGGCGATGGCCGAAGGGCCGACACAAACGGCGAAGCTGGGCGAGATCATCGTTTTCCGCCGCAAGCAGGACGGCGTCTACGCGGCGCAGTTCAACCTCGACGATATCCGCAAGGGTCGTGCGGACAATCCGGAAATTCTCGGTAGCGATATCGTCGTCGTCGGCAACAGCTTTGCAAAGCAGCTGTTCCGCGACTTCATGCAGCTTTCGCCGCTTCTCGCGACGGTATTCGTCCGGCTCGACGGCAATTGATCAATATTCTGAACTGGAACGTGTCGAACTATGGATAGTGCCCCCAACCGGATCGCGGCTGGTAACGCAAATGGTCGTATCGCGTCGAGCGACGAGGCCGATTACGGTTCGGACGATGCCGTTTTCACGCTGAATTTTGCTGCCATCTGGGCCGCCATCTATCGGTCGCGGTACTGGATCGCCGGGATCGTCGTCGGGTGCCTGCTCGTCGGCATCGTGGTGACGCTGTTGTCGACGCCGATTTACCGCGCCGAATCGACCGTCCAGATCGACCAGGAAGCAGCCAAGGTGCTGGGGACCGAGGACACGAATGCGACCGCCGCCATCCAGGATTCAGACCGTTTCCTGAAGACGCAGCTCGACGTGATCCGCAGCCGCTCGCTCGCGCAGATGGTGGGCGAGGATCTGAAGCTGTTCAACAATCCGCAGTTTCTTGAAACGATGCACGTCGACCCCGACCAGGCATCCTCGACCAACCTGCCGCCCGAGGAGGCGCAACGCGAGCTCGTGATGCAGGTGCTCGATGAAAATCTCACGGTATCGCTGCCGATCGACTCGCGTATTGCAACGGTGGCGTTCGACAGTCCCGACCCCGCGCTTGCGGCGCGCATTTCCAACAGTTTCGCGCAGAATTTCATTCGCAACAATTTGCAGCGGAAATTCGACACCTCGTCCTATGCGCGCGATTTTCTGAAGCAGCAGCTCGACGAGGCCGCGATCCGGCTCGCGGATTCGGAGCGCGAAGCGCTCGACTATGCGCGGCGGACGCGGATTATCGACGCCAGCAACGCGGCGTCGGTCGAGGGAAACCAGGCCGCTAGTCCGAAGTCGCTCCTAACCGCCACCCTGGTCCGGCTCAACCAGGATTATGCGACCGCGGTCGCGCGGCGGATCGAAGCGCAGGAGAAATGGGAGACCGCGCGCGGGCAGCAACTGATGACGTTGCCGGAAGTGTTGAACAACGTCGCGATCCAGCAGCTGCTCCAGCAACGCGCGCTTGTCCAGGCGGAGTATGAACTGGAACTGCAACGCCGCAAGGAAGAGTTCCCGACGGTCAAGCAGGCGAAGGCCCGCCTCGACGAGCTCAACCGCCAGGTCGAGGTGATCGCGTCGAGCGTCCGCGAAACGCTGCGCGGCAACTACCGGACGGCACTTGCGCAAGAGCAGGCGCTTGAATCGCAGATTACCGAACTCAAGAACGAAACGCTGAACGAGCAAGGCGAGTCGGTGCAGCTGGGCATTCTCCAGCGCAAGACCAACAACGATCGCCAGCTCTATGACCTGTTGCTCAGCCGCTACAACGAATTGAATGCCGAAGCCGGTGTTCAGGCGAACAATCTGTCGATCGTCGACCGCGCGGAAACGCCGGTGGAGCCTATCAAACCGAGCATTCCGTTCAACATGGCGCTGTCGCTGCTGGCCGGTTTGATGCTGGCCGGGTTGTTCGTCTTCGGCCGCGAACAGCTGTTCAACACGATTCGCACCCCCGACGACATCAACCGCAAGCTGGGTCTGCCATCGTTGGGCGCCATCCCGAAGCTGCAGGACGACAGCCCGGTCGAAGAGCAGATCCTCGACCCCAAGTCGCTCGTCGCCGAAACCTTCTCGAGCCTTCGCTCGTCGCTGATGCTCGTGACGTCGCACGGCTTGCCACGCAGCCTGATGTTCACCAGCGCGAGGCAGGGGGAGGGCAAATCCTCGTCCTGTTTCGCGACCGCGGTGGCGTTGAGCCGGATCGGCAAGAAAGTCCTCGTCATCGACCTCGACTTGCGGCGACCCAATCAGCACAACAAGTTCGGGCTGAAGAACGGCGCCGGCATGTCCGACCTTCTTTCGCACAACAAGACCGCTTCGGAGGTTGTGCAGCCGACGGAAATCGACGGGGTGTTCTTCATCCCCAGCGGCGGCATTCCGCCGAATCCGACCGAATTGCTCGCCGGCGAAGCGGCGCGCAAGGTGCTGGCCGATCTGGAAGCGCAATATGACGTGATGCTGATCGACAGCCCGCCCACCTTGGGGCTGGCCGATGCGGTGGAGATCGCGTCGATGGCGGAGGCGAGTATCTTCGTGATCGAAGCGGCGCAGAGTCAGGCCGGACATTCGAAGGCCGCGATCCAGCGTCTGGCCCAGGGCGGCGCCCATGTCATCGGCGCGCTGCTGACGAAGTTCGACGTCAAGGAATCGGGATATGGTTATGAATATGCCTATCAATATTCCTACGAATATCGGTAGGGCACGCATCGCTTCGCATTGCAGAGCCAGGTGAGATTTACCGTTGACCGACGTCTGTTTTCTGGTTCCGGCCTATAATCCCGATCGCGCCGCGATGGACGATACATTGCGGTCGATCGCGACGCAGGGATTCGCCTGCCGAACCCTGATCGTCGACGACGGCTCGCGCGAACCCGTGACCGTGGCGGACCGACCCGGCGTGGAGGTTCTGCGCGTCGAGCCCAACGGCGGCATTACCAACGCCTTGCGCGCCGGGGTCGAGCATATTCTCGCCGATCCGGACATCCGCTACGTCGCACGGCTCGACATCGGCGATTTCAATCGTCCGCAGCGCATCGAACAACAGCGCGCGTTCATGGAGGACCATCCCGATGTCGACCTGCTCGGCGGTCGGTCGGACGTCACGGACATGACGGGGCAATCGCTCTTCCGCTATGGCGTGTCCGATCCCGTTGCGCTGGCGCGATCCGTCTATCGCGCGACGCCATTCATGCACTCGACTTTCTTCATCCGCTGTGATGCCCTGCGGCGGCTTGGCAATTACGACGCCGATTTCGTCATGGCGCAGGATTACGAGATGGCGCTCCGTTATCATCGCATGGGCGTGCTGCGCTGTCTCGACGACATTGTCATCGATTATGTCCGCGACCCCGCCGGCCTCAGCCTTCAGCGGCGCAAGACGTCGCTGCGTATGCGGATCAAGGCGCAGTGGACGCATCGGCAGCCGCTCAATCCGCACTGGGTTGCGGGCATGGTTCGATCGATGCTGCTCTATCTGATGCCGGCCGATCTCGCGACCTGGCTCGCGAAGCGGGCCGCCTCGTGAAATACGGCGGCGCTCGGGAAATTCTCGGCACCTATATTTTCTTCGGCATGCGGCTGGCGCTGCCGCTGATCGCGCTGCCGCTCTTTTCGCATATCCTGTCGCCCGGCGACATGGGGGATCTGCTCGCGGCGCAATCGCTCGGCCTGCTCGGCTCGATCTTCATCCAATATGGCTTTCACCAGTCGGCCCCGCGCGAGCTGAGCCTGACGTCGGACCTGGCCGAACACCGGCTGATCGCCTCTCGCGTGGTCCAGTGCCAATTGGTGAACTGCGCGACTGCCGCAATAATAATCGGCATATTGTTTGCACATGGAAGTCATTCGAGCGCAGTGGTCGCACTAACGATGTCCGCGATCATAACCGCTATCGGTACCGGAATGTCCTCAGCCTGGTTCTTTCGGGGAATCGGACGTGCCACTTTGGGGATGGCATTCGATTTTGCCGGTCAGGCAATTGGTTTGATCCTCATTGCGCTTCCTGTCTATCTCAAATTCGGGGTGGGCAGTATTGCCGTAGCTTATGCGGTCGGCCCACTCATATCTGCGATCATCGGTTTAATGCTCGTTGTGCAGAAAACAGGCGGTTTGGTCAGAATTCCGCTACGTGAATCGCTTTCGCGCCTTCGCACGGGGACCGATCTATTCTTTGTGCGCGGCTCTTCTGCCGTGCTGACGACGGGGTCGATCTGGCTCGTGTCGATTATGGCATCGTCGGCGCAAGCCGCCTATTTCGGTATCGCCAGCAAGCTGGTTGGCGCCGCGACGTCGCTCACCCAACCGGTTCTATTTTCAATCATGCCGCGCGTGGCATCGAGAGCATCGAGTGCGCCCCGTGAGGCCGTTGCTATTGCTATCCGATTCGGTGCGATGCTTCTATTGCTGGGATTGTGCAGCGCGATCTTGCTTCAGATTTTTGCGCCATTGGTCATATCCCTTCTTTTTTCGCAAGACATGGCTCCCGCGCGATACTTCGTTGTGGCGCTTGCGTGGATCTGCATACCTATGGCGCTACGCGACACGATCGGCGAGTTGGTCCTCATTCCCTTTCATGCTGACAAATATGTCGCGCGATCAGTCGTGATCGCGATGCTCACAGGTACGCTGACGGCGGTGATCGCCATTCCCCAGATTGGCGGCTGGGGCATGATCGTTGCGCGCTATTCTGCCGAAGCAGTTGCGATCATCCTGCTGACATGGTGGGGGCGCAACGTCATTCGCAGACGCCAAGGCTAGCTAGACCCTTAGCCATGAATTTAGGCTAAAGAGCTTTCTCTTGCTCTTTGTAATCCTCTCCTCGAAATATAGTTCGCATGTCGTGCCGATCTACGAGATTTGGCAAAATTCTCTCTTTTTTGGAGCAATCGAATGGCCTCGGACATTCCCATTACGGAGAAGGCCATAATATCGTACCCACGAAATCTAAAGAAGCCTACAATCAAGTACATCAGCACGAATATCAAAAACGGATCCCTGAATCGCGTTCTAAAGTTTCGACTTATAAAATAGCAAAATACCATCATATAAAGAAATAAACTCTGAACGCCCCCATCCAGAAAAAACTGCAAATATATATTGTGGACATTGCCCTCAATGAAATTGTGCCCAGTTAGTATATTGATTATCCAAACACCGTTTGAGGCTCCATAGCCAAAGGGATTCCGAAGGAGCGCTTCAAGTGCACCCTCGGAAAGTTTGATTCTTCCGACAGTTCCCATGTCGTGAGTGTTCAGCGCTCGGCCGATGATACGATCAAGCAATGAAATTCCCGTTGTGTGATCAGCAATATACAAATAAGTAAAGAAAGCAGATATCAATAGCGCGATAAATGCGCCAATAATTACTTTTGAAGCGTTCTTGCTAGTTAATATGTGAAGGGTCATAAAAATCATAAATATTATGAGTCCGCCACGGCTTGTGTAAACAATATTTATTGCAAGGGTAATAAAGAGATAGGGCCAGAATCCTTTCTTCTTCCAGAAGAAAGCTGCTCCTAGCGCGAGCCAGCTGCCCTCTTGATTCGGCCCTCCGGAAATTAGGCCGTAAACGAAAGCCCTATAGCCGAGAACCAAGAGTGAATATATCTGATCCCAGATAACTACATTTTTTATGATTACTGCTATCGTTCCAATTGAAAATGCTATCTGGCAAGCCTTGAGGGATTTTTCTTTTCCTAATGATACCGCGGAAGATGTGAAAATGATAAGAGCCGCAGCGCAATACAGCAAGTTAACAAATTGGTCATCAATCGGATAGAAGAAAAACGAAATAATTGAAGTAAAAATTATGCAAACAAAAAACGATAATATAATAATATGGGGAATTATTATCCTCGTAGTTAGCACTGTAAAAATGGCAAGTGCGCCAAATGCGATTTGATGCATTTTAAATTGAGAGCTATCTCCAAATGGAGATATGTTGTTCAACAATATAAAAAGTATTGCTGAAGAAAATAGCGCAAACAAAATTTTGTTTTGCGCATGTTCATGCGATGTGCCGATATGAATCTTTTTCACGTTGGCTGTGATTGTATTCATTTATTAAATACTCATGGATTTTTCTATTGTGACAGGCGAGGCTTTCGCCGTTCGTGGCCAACGAAGCGAGACAGGTATCGCGTCACGGGAACTTCGAACAGGATATAGGATAGCCGCGCCGCGATCAACGAAGCGATCACCGCCAGGGCGATAAAGACGAGCGGCTGTTCCATGCTTCCGCCGTGGAGCTTCATCCAGACCGCCTTGACGATCCCGAGCGCGAAGGGGTGGCACAGGTAGAGGCTGTACGAGCTGTCGCCGACATATTTGCCGAATGCCGTGATGTGCCGGAAAAAATGTTCGGGCACGAACAGGATGAAGGCGGTGGAGATGAAGGCCGCGGGAATGCCCAGATGGAGTGCGCGGATGTCCGAAAAGGACAATAGCGCGAGATAGGCGGGCACCATTGCGGCGAGCAAGAGCCAGAAAATCCATGCGCGGGCCTCGACCTTGCCGGTCAGGAAGATCATTCCCAGCACCGCCCCGAACAGGAATTCCAGGATGATGCTGTTCCCCCAAAAGGCCCAGGGTCCCGCCCCATAGGAGCTCCCGACCACCAGCGACGTGACGATCAGGACGGAGAGGACGAGGAAGCATGCTCGCGGTGTCTTTGCGAGCAGGGCCAGCGCGAACAGGAGATAGAAGAACATCTCGTAATTCAGCGTCCACCCCAGCGCGAGGACCGGCGTGAATTCTCCGATCGTGTTTCGATAGGGGAAGAAAAGGAAGGAACTGACGACCATCCCCGTGTCGATGCTGCTGTTGTTGAGCAGCGACGGCACGAGCAGGATCGCCGCCAGCATCGCCACGGTGTAGAACCAGTATAGCGGCACGATGCGGATGAAGCGGCGTTGCAGGAAATAGGCGGGTGCGGACGGCGTTCCGGCGGTCGACAGGCTCGTGAAGACCATGATGAAGCCGCTGACGATGAAGAAGATATCGACGCCGATCCCGAAATCGAACGGCAAACCGGGGAAATGATCGCGCGCCTGCTGCACTTCGGTGACCGCATGGCCGAGCGTGACCACCAGCGCGGCAATTCCGCGCAGCGCCTGGATCGCGATCAGGTGCGGTCTGGGTTTCTCTGCCTTGTTCATGTCAGCGACCAGAGCCCGCGTTGCCGAGGGTATCGCGGAGTGCCGCCATCGTCTCGCGCCGGAAGCGGTCGGGGCCATAGCGTTTTTCGTAAAGCGCCCGCGCGGCGGGCCGCATGGCGGCGAGGCGCGCGGCGTCGACCGAACCCAGAGCCTCCGCGAAACGCTCGACCGAAAGCGGCAGGACAAAGCCGCTGCGTCCGTCCTCGACCAATTGTTCCATGCCGCTGCGGTTCGACAGCATGACCGGCGTTCCGGCGCGCAAGGCTTCGATCAGCACCATCGGCAATCCCTCCCATCGTGACGGCATGACGACCAGGTCGGCATGGCGATAATAGGCGGCGATCCGCTGCGGCGGAACCCAGTCGTGGAAATGGGTGCGCGGCGGCGCGACGGGCCCCGCCTGGCCACCATCGACGACCCCCGCGCCGACGACGTGAAGGTAAAGATCGGGATTGCGCTTCACCGCCTCGGCAAAGGCATCGAGCAGCAGGTCGAGCCCCTTCTGCCGGTCGAACCGGCCCACGAACAGCAGGTTCAGGCGCTTTGTCTCGCCCGCATCATAGGGCGAAACGTCGGCGGCGCCCGCGGGCAGGTCGGGGAGGGCGTTCTCGACCACGATATGGCGGCCGCGATAGCCGCTCGCCTCGGCGATCGCGCGGTCGTTATGCGCGATGTTGACGACCATGTCGGACAGGCCGACGAGCCGCCCCTCGACCGCCGCGACCAGCCTGCGTTTGGAAGGCTGCTCGGAGTAAGGCACCTGCCCCCAGCAGTGCGGGCAATAGGCATATTTCCCCGGCACGCGATGCAGTCGCAGCCACGCCATCGCGATCAACGAGAAGGAGGATTGAAAGAATAATATATCGGGCTTTTCGGCGCGCGCCATCCGCAGTGCGGCGCGGCACAGGGCGGCAACGGTTCCCGCGCCACGTCCCTGGGCTGGAAAGGTCTCGATACGCCCGGCGACGGTCAACTGGTCCGCATGATGCTCGGGCACGAGGTAGATATTGTCCGTTTCGCCGCCGCATAGGGTGTCGAACGTGTTGAGATAGGTCGCGACGCCACCCTTGATGGTCTCGCAGATATGCAGGATTTTCATTATGGTATCGCGTGTCCGGGCGGAGTGAGGTGCAGGGAAGGGCGCGGAGAACTATGCTCTTCCGTCCCCTTGTCGCTCAAAAGGCGTTTTTGTGAAACAGCACCCCGGCGGTCTGGAGCAGGATCTTGATGTCGGAGGTGAGCGACCATCCGGAAACATACTCCAGGTCGGCGTTCAGCCGGTCGCGCAACTGCTGTTCGTGGAAGGTATTGCCGCGGTGCCCCCGAACCTGCGCGAGACCGGTTATGCCGGGCTTCACGACATGGCGATGCCAATAGCTGGAATCGACTTCCCAATAGAGCGATCTGCCCGCCAGGGCGAGCTCGGCGTGGGGCCGCGGGCCGACGAGGCTCATGTCGCCGAACAGGACGTTCAGGAACTGGGGCAGTTCGTCGATGCTCGTCTTGCGGATGAATTCGCCCACGCGCGTGACACGCGGATCGTTTCGCTCGGTCAGCTTGGCGGCCCGTTCATCCTGCATGTCCACCCGCATCGAGCGGAATTTCAATATCTTGAACTTGCGGTTGCCGAGGCCGATGCGGTCCTGCTTGAAAAAGACGGGTCCCGGGCTGTCGAGTTTGATCGCAATCGCAACGACCGCGAGGATCGGAGCCAGCACCGGCAATATCGCGAGCGTCACCGCCAGATCGAAGCTACGCTTGATCAGCCTTTGCGACCAGTCGAGCGGCCCGCTCGTCAGCACCAGGCTCGTCTGGCCCGACCGCTGCGCGATCGAGAGCGGCGCCAGCGCGTCGAGCTCGGGCATGACGATCTCCGTCGGAACGTCGAGCGATTTGAGCATGAAGGCCCACTGGATGCGCTTTTCCGCAGAGCAATGGACGACCACGCTGTCCATTCCGCGCGCCAGATGACCGAGATTGTCTACCATGGCCGGGTCGCCGGGATTGGGCGAAAGTCCGAAATCGCTGGCAGCGATCGATCCGTCGCCGCTTCTGATGCCGCGCGGAACGTCGTCGTAGATGCACAGGGTCGCAAAGGGGAACGCGCCGAGATAGCGACGAGAGACGGATGCGAGCACGTTTCGCCACGCCACCAGCAGGCTGAAGCCGATAAGTGTCCCGATCCCGAACAGCAAACGTGAAAAATCAGCGCCGATCTTAAGGAAGAATGCCACGAGCAGGATTGACGACGCGGCAAAAAGGAACGCCGTCGCCGCGCGAGTCGCGCTCTTGAAATTTTCCAGCAACGCGGTGACTTTGTGCGCGCGATTGTTGAGGCTGATCCCCGAATAGATCGGAAGCAAGATAACCAGGATCCGTACGACCTGGTCGTCGTCGAGATAGCCGTGACGCACAAGGCTTGCCGCGACGAACGCGAGGCTGATGCACAGCAGGTCGACGATCAGCGACCATGTGGCCAATAGCGCACGTTTCCGCCTTTTGCTGCTGAGCAGGCTCAGCGCCCTTCGCCCCGAACCTGTCGGCGTTACATCGGGCAGCCTGGCTTGGTCCGCTTTTGGGCGCTGGGTGCCGCCAATCGAGGTTTCGATATTCATCTGGGCCTCACAATCTCACGTCAAATTCCTGTTGCCGGCATTGCAAGCCAGCAACATCGCGTTCGTAATATGTATGGCGACCCTATTATGCTGCACTGCACAGTAGACGTGAAGCCCTGCCGTGGAGTTACGCATTTGTCAACCATAGCAAATTTCAAATGAGGGCTCGCGCGGCTCAAATGGACGCGGCGGATGCCGTTTTCCGAATACGCTTCTGCCGCGGGTTTGTTGCGGTGAACAGGCGCGCGCGCTCGTCTCGTCGCGTTGTCCCGCCGCATCGTCTCATGGGTCGCCGTTGACGGCATGGCGGTGTATTTCTAGAGCGAGGCAGGCTTGGTACGCGGTTTGACCGGGGCGGGCTGTTTCGGCATCCCTGCGGTGCGCCGCTCAATCTGTGGTATTGAAAGAGATATTTCGTTCATGGCAACTGGTCACGGCGCTGCCGGTCGGCAGATATTGGCGAGCAGGGTTACGGAAATCCTGCTTTACCTGTTGCTGCTCTCCGCCCTGTTGCTGGGCGGCGGGCATATCGGCGCGAATGCGCGCATTTTTCTGTTGTGCCTGATCGGATCGCTGCTGGTTGCGACGACCGTCGTGGCGGGAGCCGGCCCCGCTCTCGCCAGATTGCCGCTATTGCTTCGAATCGGGTTGATCCTCGTGCCGCTGGTGCCTCTCGCGCAGTTGATCCCCTTGCCCCCGGCGGTGTGGAGCGCGCTTCCGGGTCGCGATACGCCGGCTTCGGTTTTCGAGCTCGTGGGAGCTTCAGGCCAGTGGCACCCGCTCACGCTGACCCCCCGCAACACGCTCTTCGCACTGCTCATGCTGCTGCCGCCCTATGCCGCCTTCATCGCGGCAACGACATTGGACGCGCGGTCCCGTACGCGGTGCATTTTCATCTTTCTGGCCGTGGCGGCGCTATCCGTTGCGGTCGGCATCGTCCAGGTGGCGACGCGGGGCGCCGTGCTCGATTTCTTCGCCAGCGGGCATCGCGGCAATTTGATCGGCTTTTTCGCCAATCGCAATCATCAGGGCCTGATGCTCGCGGTTGCCGCATGCTTCAGCATCGCGGTCATTCACCGCTACGTTCGCCCCTGGCAGGCGGCGGCGTCCTGGTCGGCCATTCTGGCCGTGACGTTTCTTGCGGTGGTCGTTGGAACGACCTCGCGCGCGGCTCTCGGCCTGACGGTGGTCAGCCTGGCCCTGATCAGCTACGTGC
>Ga0189279_100276_pt1 | contig 14219 bp, 11 predicted proteins | sample N26B6minimetaG_FD_130324 | JGI IMG/M metagenome (GOLD analysis project Ga0189279, IMG submission 130324) | Marine microbial communities from the Costa Rica Dome - N26 B6 mini metaG | ecosystem: Environmental > Aquatic > Marine > Oceanic > Photic zone | place: Costa Rica: the Eastern Pacific... | reverse complement strand
TCGAGCTCTGGCTCCTGCGGCAGATAGCCGACAGTGATCCCCTCGCCCGGCCAGGCTTCGCCGGTGAAATCCTTGTCGATGCCCGCCATGATCTTCATCAGCGTCGATTTACCCGTACCGTTCGGGCCGACGATGCCGATCTTCGCGTCGGGGTAGAATTGCAGGCTGATGTTGTTCAGCACCGGCTTCTGCGCGCCGGGATAGGTCTTGGAGAGACCCTTCATCACGAAACTATATTGGGCCGCCATCGAAATGCTCCGAAATCCGGGTGAAGCCGCGCCCTCTGGCGGGCGGCGGCGGGGAGACGTTGAATCGAGCGCCGGTTAGCGAATGGGCGCGCACTTGGCAATCGACGCTTGCTCCCCACGCGCCGTTATCGCTAGGACTGCGGCCATGAGAAACATCTATGCTCCCGCCCGCTTCGCCGGCCTCGCGGCCGCCGCCCTCGCCGCTACCGGCGCCCTGGCCTATCAGGCTCCGACCGCGGTGGACCTTGCCCAAAAGGGTGCCGACCCCGCGTGGGAAATTGCCGAAGGGCTGACGACCGAGATTGGACCGCGCCCCGCCGGAACCGAGCGCGAAGCCGCCGCCCGCAAATGGGCGGTTGCCAAACTGAAGGCTATGGGGTTCGCGAAAGTCCGCGAGGAATCCTATACTATGCCGGTGTGGCAGCGCGGCGAGGAAATGGCGTGGCTGACCGGTCCGTTCGTGCCGCAAAAACTGGCGATCACCGCGCTCGGCAACAGCGGCTCGACCGGTCCCGAGGGACTGGAGGGCGAAGTCGCCTATTTCGCGAGCTTCGACGCCCTCGCCGCGGCCCCCGACGCAGCGGTGAAGGGCAAGATCGTCTTTATCGACAACCAGATGAAACCGACGCAGGACGGCAGCGGCTATGGTTTCTATGGCCGCGGACGCTTCGTCGGGCCGAATGTTGCGGCGAAAAAAGGCGCCGCCGCGATCGTTATCCGCTCGATCGGCACGGACGGCCATCGCAACCCGCACGCCGGGGTGACGAATTTCGAAGCCGGCGTAAATCCAATTCCGGCTGGCGCGATCTCGAATCCCGATGCCGATCAGCTTGTTCGGCAGCGCCAGCGCAGCGCTCGTCCGCTCACGATGAAACTCCTCCTGACCCCCAAGTCGATAGGCGAGCAGGCATCTGGCAACGTCATAGCGGAGGTCCCGGGCAGCGATCCGGGTGCGAGCCCGGTGATCGTCGCATGCCACCTCGATAGCTGGGACCTCGGCACGGGGGCAATCGACGACGCGTCGGGCTGCGGAATCATCACCGCGGCCGCCAAGCATGTGATGGAGGCCGGGCGGCCGCGTCGCTCCATCCGCCTGCTCTGGGCGGGCGCCGAAGAGGTGGGCGTTTTCGGCGGGCAGGCCTATTTCGATGCGCATGGCAAGGAAGCGCACGCCGTTGCCATGGAATCGGATTTTGGCGCCGATCGCATCTGGCGTGTCGAATTCAAGCTGCCCGAAAGCGCAGCCGACCTTGAAAAGCGGATCGGGGCCGCGGTCGCACCTTTCGGGGTCGCAACGGGCCGCGACGAGGCGCATGGCGGCGCCGATGTCGGGGCATTGATTCAGGCGGGTGTCCCGGCGGTCGACCTGGGGCAGGATGGAACGCGCTATTTCGACATTCACCATACCCCAGACGACACGCTCGACAAGATCGATCCTGCGCAATTGCGTCAGAATGTCGTGGTCTGGAGCGCGACCCTGGCGATTCTCGCGAACAGCTCCGACAGCGAGTTACCATAGCACTTAACCGGAAAACGCCGTTTTGCGCGCTCGCGTGACATCTCAATTATTTTTGTTGACGATTCACGCGGAACGTCTAAATCCCGCCGCTCGCGCCGCGGGAAATTTCCCAGGCGCGGAAAGGCATTTTAGGGAGCCCACACATCATGAAGAAGTTTGCTGCTATCGCCGTTGCTGCCAGCATGTTCGCCCTCGCCGCTTGCGGTGAAAAGGCTGCTGACGAAGCCACCACCACCGAAGCTCCGGCCGCTGACGCGACCATGGAAGCTGGTGCCGACGCTGCTGCTGCCGGCGCTGACGCCGCTGCCGAAGGTGCGGAAGCTGCTGCAACCGCCGCTGACGCTGCTGCGACCGACGCTGCTCCGGCTGCTGACGCTGCTGCTCCGGCCGATGCCGCTGCCGCTCCGGCTGAAGAAACGAAGTAAGTCACGGCCCTTCGGGGCATTGACCGAACCGAAAAGAGGCGGTCTTCCTTCGGGAAGGCCGCCTTTTTCTTTTGGTCCGGTACCGCACGTCAATGTGGCGCGAGGATTGCGGCGAGAAGCGCGAGGATCGCGAAGGCTACAAGCCCGCCGAGAAAGACGAACCGGCGCGCCCGCGACGTCAGAATGATCTCCCCGCCGCGAACGTCGCGCGCGCGATGGTCCGTATGATTATCCGGATGTGTATCTAGCCGCGCCATGATCAAAGCATCGGATAGCTGAGGCCGTAATAGCCATAGATCGTCCGGCCGTAGTCATCGGTATATTCGGGCGTTTTCTCGCGCTCGTGACGCGGTGCACCCTCGATCTGCGCTTTCGTCAGATTGACGACATATCCGCCCTTGTCGACATCATAGGTCAGCATGTCCCAAGGGATCGGGTAATGATCGCTGCCGAGGCCGAACAGGCCCCCGAATTCGAGCACGGCATATTCGCTTTTGCCCGAGCGCTTTTCGATCATGATGTTGACGATGGTGCCCAGTTTTTCATTTTCGGGGTTATAGACTGCGGTCCCTTCGACTTTGTCGGACGCGATCAGGCGGTGCGTTTGCGGTCTGTCGAGTGTGTCGGTCATGGGTCCTTCTCCTTTGCTGGATGAGGGCGGCAACACAGGGTGGCACCGCCACCTGTCCAACCAACGAGCCAGCATCGCCGATGTTCCTCGACCGGTCGCGGGGCCGGCACGGCTGCGCGGATCGTCAGTCGATCCTTGCCTGAAAGCTGAGGACGAAATTCGTCGGCATTCCCGTCGATCCGGCCATGGCGCCGCGCGGGCGCAGGCAAATATGGCGTATCGCGGGATCATAAGCGGCTACCGGGATGTAGCTGCAACCCGAAAAACTGGTCGGACGCGTCGCTGCGTTCGAGTAGCGGATGTCGGTGCCGCTGTTAAAGGTCAGCGCGCTCGTCGGCGTACCCTGCACAAAGATCGGCGTCGCGGCGCTGCCTACCACGATCCCCGGCGGCAGCGTGTCGACGATCAGCACGCTATTGTTGTCGACGGCCGTCGGGCCACTGTTCTGCACCGCAAAGCTGTATCGCACGATGGCACCGGGAATCGCCTTGGGATTGCTGGCGCCATTCACAGGATCCGACACGAGAGCCGATGTCTTGACGATTGTCAGCGCAGCATTGGGACCCCGTTTGCTGTTGGTGATCGTACAGGTGATGACGTCGCCCATCTGCGGCGTCACGCCGCCACCGGGGACCGTTGGCAGAACCGTCGAAGACCCGGATACGTTCGTGCAGGCCATGACGGCGGTGTATTGATCGAGGAGCGTCGTGCCCGCCGCCGCTTCGCCGAGGGTGAAGGTCTCCCCCGCTGCAAGCTGAACCTGTCCGGTCGATCCGTTGGCGACCGCCGCCCCCGTTCCCGTGGTCGTTGCCGTCGCCACTACCGTTCCATCCTGAACGATCTGGACCGTGAACTGATCGCCGGCAAATTGCCGGCCCGACGCCGCGAGCGCCTTCACAAGTTGCAGATGGGGAAAGGGTGTTTCGGTGAAGGTACAACTGACCGCATCACCGAATTGCAGCGCGCCGAAACTATAGGAGGTTGTGACAACGCCGGCCGGAAGCGGGGTGCCGGACCCGCTGTTGCCGTTGGAGCAACTCAGCACCGAGCGATAGTGCGCCAGGCTGTTGCCGCTGCCGCTCGCCATCGACTGCACGAGCGTCAGCGGCAAAGCTGCCGAACTTGACAGCGCGGCTGCGGTGAAGGGACCGTTGCCTGTTCCGCTCGTGGCGCCCGTGGCAAGTGCGGTTCCCGTACCCGTCGACCGGATCGAAAAGGCGAACTGGTCGGCCGCCGAGACCCGGGTGGGCGCGATTTGAGTGGTCAGTCGGATCGATGCGAAGCGCACCGCGAACATCGCGCCCTGAAGGCCGCTACCGACCAGCGTCGTCGTAACCTGGGTCGGAGAGGTCGAGCCGACGATATAGGCCCCAACCGTCCCGTTGACCCCGGTTTCGGTAAAGCTCGTCGTTCCGGCGCCCGAAACCGTCGGGTACGTCGATCCGCTCACGGGTCCCACCGTATCGAGGATCTGCCAGCCGCCGCCGTTGGTCTGAAACCTCAGGCTTTCTCCGCCGTTCGACGATTCACCATCGGCGCCGACGAACATATATTGGCTGATCGTTCCCGACGTCGGCGGCGTCAGCGTGATGCTGCTGATAGTGACCGTCGTGGTGCCGCCAGCGGTCTGATAGAGGACCGGACGTCCTGCGATACCGGTGAAGGCCGTGTTGCCGACCGCGGCGCCCGACCAGGACGGCGCCGCCGCGGACGTCGCCGTGGCTCCAGACACCTTCAACTGAAAGCTCATTACCGTGCCGTCGGTCAAGGTGAAGGAAAAGCTCTGCCCAGCCGAAGAGCGCGCTGTCGCGTCGTTATAGGCCGACAGGTCCAGCCAGCAATAAGTCTGCCAATCGGCCGGACCGGTGGCACCCTGCGCCGTTGCATAGTAGCAGTTGGCCGCGTGAGCCGGAGCCGCACCGCAGAACAGCGCAACCAACAGGCCCAACGCCCAAAGCCAGTTTTTCCAGCCAATCCGCGCCATCGCTGCAATCGCCTTGGTCCCTTTGCCGAACCCAATAATCGCAATTGCTTAGCGGGGAGTTAAGCCTGTCCCATATCGGGACAGGCGAAATTGGTCGGGGAGACAGGATTCGAACCTGCGACATCCTGCTCCCAAAGCAGGCGCGCTACCGGGCTGCGCTACTCCCCGACCCTGCGCGCGCCTTTATCAGTCTGGCGCGCGAAGTCTATCCCCGCTTTGGGACGACAACGCTATTGTGTCGAGGTGCGGATCAGCCGCGCGTAGAAATCGATCATCCGCTTGAAGCTGTCGACCGCCATATGCTCGTTGGTTCCGTGGATCATGCCGGCTTCCTTGAGCGACAGGTGAATCGGCATGAACCGGTAAACGTCCTTCGACACCGGCTCCATGCTGCGACTGTCGGTACCTGCGACGACGAGCGTGGGAGTCAGCGTCGCGCCGGGGGCATCGGCGCGCGCTGCGGCGGCGATCCACTTCCAGCCCTCGGAGCTGGTCGACGAGATGCGCGAGGGCTCGCGCGGGGGCTTGACCCACGACAGCTCGACTTTCAGATCGCCCACCGCCTCCCGCGCTCGCGCCAGGACGTCGGCCGAGCTGTTCCACGGTGCGATCCGATAGTTGATCAGCGCGTTTGCCGATTGCGGCAGGACGTTTTCCTTTGGGCTGCCCTCCAGCATCGTCGGCGCGATGGTCGTATGGAAAGCCGCCGCGGTCGAGGGCGACGCCGCGATCTGGCGCTTGAGCAATGGCGCGAAAAGCCAGCGATTGGCGACCGCCATCTTGGTCGTACTACCTTTCTTGGCTGCCAGCGCCTCGAGCATCGAGGCACCCGGACCGCGGATCTCCAGCGGGAACGGATTATCGGCGATCGCGAGCACCGCCTTTGCCAGCGTGGTCACGCCGGTTTCGGCGGGCGGCATCGAACTGTGACCCCCGGGCGCGGTCGCCGTCACCTTCAGCGTGCCATACCCCTTTTCGCCGATCCCGATCATGATCGCGGGACCATCGATGACGGGCGTATCGGTCAGAACCAGGCTGCCTTCGTCGATCGTGAAGATCGCCTTTACGCCATCGGCCTTCAGCCTGGCGGCGGCGGCAATGGCGCCCGATCCCCCCGCCTCCTCGTCATGGCCCGACACCAGATAGATGCCGCGCCTGGGCTGGAAGCCCGCATTTGCCAATGCCTCCAGCGCCTCGAACAGGCCGACCAGCGATCCCTTGTCGTCGACGGTACCGCGACCCCACACGGCATTTTCGGCGATCCGCCCCGAAAAGGGCGGATATTTCCAATCGCCTTCGGTTCCCTCGGTGACCGGAACGACGTCCTGGTGCGCCATCACGATGATCGGTGCGAGCGTCGCGTCGCTCCCCGCCCAATGATAGAGGAGCGTGCGGTTCGGCAATATCGTGCGCGCCATCGCCTTGTGCGCGGCCGGATAGGTCGCGGCCAGCCACGCGTGCAGCCGGTCCCATTCGGCGAGCTGATTGTCGGCCGCATCCTGATGCGAAATCGTCGGAATTTGCGCCGCCGCGCTCAGATGCCGGACCGCATCGTCCAGGCTATAGGCCGGCGCGGCAGCGAGCGTGACGTCACTGCCGTCCACGACATCGCGGGGAGCAAAGGTCGCGGTCTGGACCGCAACCGCGCCCGCGGCAACCGCGACGATCGCCAGTCCTCCCAGCAGAATTGCGCGCGTCTTCGCCATGCCCCCTCTCCTTCGCTTTTTCCGCTTGGGCCTTTGGACCAACTTACAGCGATGTTGGCAAGGAAAATGGTGGGCCCGGCAGGACTCGAACCCGCAACCTAGCCGTTATGAGCGGCCAGCTCTAACCATTGAGCTACAGGCCCCCTAGGGGTCGGGCGGCGATAGCGGAGCGGGCGCCCTATTGGCAAGGAGGTTCAGCGATCGGCCAGCGCGACAACGGCGGCGGCGTCGGTCGGTTCCACACCGCGCCGCGCCAGATGATCGAGCACGACATCCCACCAGCGATAGAAACGGTCCAGATCGGCCGCGCTGCGCACATAGGGCGTGTTCCCCGGCCGTAGCGACGGCGAATGAAAGGAAAAGTTCAGCACGGGAAGCCGCATGTCGACCGCGATATCGATCGCCCGGCAAGCCCGCTCGGCGGGGATGCCTTCGGGAGTCAGTGCGATGCGCTCGACAAGCCCAAGCCGCGCGAGCAGAGCCCGGGCGCGCGTCCCCTCGCGCGTCAGGCGATGGTACAGTCCCTGCCCTGCCTGCCCGAGCAGCCCCCCGAATACCGTGGTGACGGGCATTTCAAGCAAATTGCCGGCGGCGGTCGACACGCGCCAGGGATAGAGCGGGGCGGCGCGATAGTCGGGGCCGTGCCCGGCGCGATAGTCGAACCCCGAGCGCACCGATGTATCGCACCGAAAGCCGAGTTCGGCGAGCATCGCTGCGCTTTGCGGGCCGAGGCCATAGCGTCCGGCGCGATAGACGGTTGGCGCCAACCCGAAACGATCGCGGATCGCGTCGCGCAGCGCCGTCATCTTCGCGCGCTGCAACGCGATCGGCAGATTGCCGGTGTAGCTGTTGCGGTCGTTCACTGCCTCTTCGTGAGGCGGCGTCACCCAGGGGTGGAGCTGCGCGCCCACGTCGCAGCGTCCGCCGGCCTGCGCATCACCGAGAATCGCGTGGGCGCGATCGTCGGCGACGATCGGCCAGTCGACCAGATAGATCGGGCGGACCGCCGCCTTTTCGAAATAGGCTTGGCATGCTGCCAGCGCGGGAACCGAATCGAGGCGATAGCCATCGCGCGTGAACGGCGCCGACCAGTCGAAATCCTCTTCGGTGTCGACCGTCACCCAAAAACGCGGCGCCTCGCCGTCGGACAGGCGTATCCAGTCCGCTGCCGCGGGAAAGTCGAACAGATTGCCCGCCGCCTGCACGCCATCCCCCTTCACGGCCCTAGTCGCCCTGCCGGACCTCCCGGTCGGCATCGGCCTTCGGGTTGGCCGAGCGCAAGTGCAAGGTCAAGGCGTTATGCCCGATATCGAGCCGACCGCCCGCCCCGCGCGCGAGCCTGTCGACGAGCCGCAGCGAAAAACCGAGGCTGAGCACCGCGGCCCCCGGCGCCTCGCCGTCGGGGCTGTAGCCCGGATCGAGCAGATCCGCAGCGCTGGCGAAGCGAATCGCCGCGGGACGGACGATCCGCAATTGCAGCATGTCGTCGTGCGCGTTTTCGGTGACCAACTGGCCGACCAGCGCCCCGCCGGGCTCGCAAATGTCGACGAGAGCGGTCAGCAACCGGCCAATCATCCGCCGGGCATCGGTTTCGCTCGCGACGGCGCGGAACGGACCACCCACCCGGGCGATCGTCAGGTCGATCTGCTGGTCTTCCACCAGTTCGGCCAGATCGCCCTCGACCTGGGCCATGATGACGCCAAGGTCGGAGACGTCCGAAGGCATGTCCTCCGCCAGCTTCGCATCGTCCTTCGTCGCGGTGTCAAGGTCGTCGATGATCGCCTGGATCGCCGCGGCGTCGGCGACGATCGTTTCGGCCATCGTGCGATAGGACTGGCTGACAGGCCCGAACATCTGACCCGAAATAATCTGCCCAAAGCCGGAGATCGCATTGAGCGGGCTCCGCAATTCGTGGATGAGCTGGCGGATCGAATCACCGGCATCGCTCGATGCCGGGTGCCCATAGGGTATTTCGTTCCGCGACGGTCGCCGCGCGCTCGCACGATAGCCGCGGAACTGGCCACTCGCCGGGTCGAACCAGGGCAAGGCCGAAAAGCGCCATTCGCCGGCCTCGCTCGCCATGCCTTCGATGGTCATGCGAGCATTCAGGATTTCGGCGCGCTGCCGAAAGGCGCCCGCCGCAACGCCGTCGACGCCGGGTTCGCCGCCGATCGCCGCATCGGCGATCGACAGGCCGATAATCGCCCCGCGCGCGATTCCGTCGACCCAGTGAACGATGCCGTCCGGGCCCGTTTCGAACAGGAATGCCTTGCTGACCGGCGCGGCGCTCGCGTCGGAAGGCGGCTGGTTGCGAGTCGACTGGAATTGGCCGATCCGGCGAACAAGCTCGCTGATCTGGCTCGACCCGGCCGGTACCTGCTCAGCCGCGGAAGACCGGTGAACGGCGGAAAGCGCCTCCGGACGGTCGGGCTCGATGGCCACCTCGCCTCGACCGTGCGAGGAATGCGGCAACGCGACGGAAGCGCTTCCCAGTGCCGCAAGGGCCCGTTGCAGCATCGGCGACAAATTGCCGCGCCCCGCCAGGATCGAGCGCGCGATCGGGCCCGTCGCAGGCAACAGGGCCAGCCAGTCGGCGTCCGCGAGCCGCGCCTCGCGGAGCATCGCGGCCGACACGCTCGGCACGTCGTTGGCATAAAAGGCGACGAGGGGCGCAAAGCGGCAATGCCGCGCGATCGCCCGCGCGCAATCGCCGCGAATCGCTTCGGGCACCTTGGGACGCAGCACGGCAAGCGCATGGAGTGCGCGCCGGATATCCGAATCCGCCAGTTGATTCCCGCGCTGCGCCAGAATATCGGAGAGTTGTCGCCACGCGGCGATGCTTGCCCGCCCATCGGCGGGCGCCTGGCGCAGGATCGTCGCGATCATCGTGTCAGCAGTCACCTGGCACCGGCCCCACACCCGTCTTCATTGGTTAGCATTTCATTACCGGCTAGCGTGAATCGCGGCGGCAGGAAAGCACCTTAACCATCGCGTCGCATTGTGGGACAATTGCAATCGGCTGAAATAATATTATGGTCGCTCAATGCTTGGAAAGCGGAAGTTACAAAATGGCGAGCCAAAAATTCGATCAGATCGATTTGCAGATACTGGACGAGCTGCAGAAAAACGGGCGGATCACCAACGTTGAACTGGCGCAGATGGTGGGGCTGACCGCCCCTCCCTGTCTGCGCCGTGTGCGCGCCCTCGAAGAATCGGGGGTGATCCGCGCCTATCATGCCGACCTCGACGCGGCGAAGCTCGGCTATGGCATCACCGTCTTTGCGATGGTCAGCCTGCGCAGTCAGGCCGAAGCCGACCTGAAGGCGTTCGAGGACTATGTGGGACACCTGCCCGAAGTGCGCGAATGCTACATGCTCAACGGCGAAATAGACTTTCTGTTAAAGGTCGTCGCGCGCGATCTTCAGAGCTTCCAGTCATTCCTGACGGCGCACCTGACGTCGGCGCCGAACGTCACCAGCGTGAAGACATCTCTGACGATTCGCACCGCGAAGCAGGTTGCGGGAATTCCCGTCGAACTCTGACCTCGGCCGTCGATCAGAAAAGGGGCGCCGACCGCAAGGCCGGCGCCCCATTTTTCGCGCAATGATCGAATGAGGTCGGATCAGCTGGCGGTTGCCGGCTGCGGCGTCGCCACAGGCGCGGCATTCAGCTTGGCCAGCCAGAATTTCGCGAGCAGTTGATACGGTCCCGTGATCTGACCAAAGGTCGTCTTTGCCGAAGCGGCATCGCCCGACATCGCTTGCGCGACGGCCATGCGATAGGTCCACATCTCCTTGTCCGCTCCGCCGTTCGCCGCCGCTTGGTACAGCGGGATCGCGTCGGCATAGCGGCCATAGCCAACGAGCGCATCGCCGGTCGCGCCCGCGACCTTAGGATTCGACAGCGTTGAAGGCTTCTTGGCATAGGCTCCGATGGTCGATTCCTCGTCGCCAGCCCGATCGGTCTGCACCTTCAGTACTTCGTTGAGAGCGGTGTCGGTGGCGGGAATGACTTTCGTCCGCTTGCCGGCTTCGATCGCCGAAACCGCCTCGCCCGGCAACGCCGCTTCGGTCGCCAGCTGGGCATATTCGGCATATTCGCTACGATCGAGAAGCGCATTGGTCGCCCGCATCAGGCGAAAGACGTCGAGCGACATCGCCTTGTTTCCGCTGGTCGTTCCCAGCACCAGGCGAAGTGTCTGGTTCCAGGTCGCCGCGTTCGGATACGCCTGGACGCGGAGCGCCAACAGATCGAGCATTTCGTTCGTACGCTTGGATTCCTGCAAAGCACGCGCAGGCGTCACGAACAATTGTTCGGGAGGCTGCTGCCCCGCCGCAAGCATACGGTTGATCTCTTCCTTTGCGAGCGCCACACCCTTGTCGACCTGGCCCCCGCTCACATAGCTGTTGACCAGCAGCAGCGGCAGGTTGGGTTCGGTAGACCCGGCGGCCTTCGCGGCTTCGAAGCGTTGAGCCGCCTTGGCATAATCCTTTTTCTCATAAGCGAACTGGCCCGAGAAAAGGTTATAGACCGGCGCTTCGCTGGCGGGCACCTTCCCGGTCGCCAGCGCCGTGTCGAGCCCCTGCCCCTGCAACGCCTTGTCCTTGTTCAGGATGCCGAGCTGCAATGTGAAGAAGCCGACGAGATATTTATCGTCCTCGGTCGTCGCCTTGGGCTGCGCTTCGGCAAGCGCGGCCTGCAGTGCTGCCGCATCCTTCTTGCTCAACGCTTCGTTCAACCCCTTGAACGAGGGAGCGAAGCCCTTGCTGGGCGAAATCTGCGCGCCCTGCGTTTCTTCCTTCTTCTGTTTTTCTTTGGCAGCCGCCGGGGCCGCCGCCGTCGTCATCAGCGCGCAGCCCAGCAGCGCGGCCATAGCCGTGGCGGGCATCGAGCGAAAACGGTTGACCATGCAAATCTCTCCTTTGAATCGGCCGCCCTGCCCGGACATGCGCAACCCGCGGCCGCGTTTCGATAACGCGGCTAAACGGCTAGCGTTGCCAAGGCAAGACGGCCTTCGTCGTTATCCTTATGGAGAGCGGCGGCTGAACGGGATTTGAACCCGGTTCGTCGTCGCCGAAGATCAGGCGTTTCCGTCGATCGCGTCGATCGCCGCGTGAATGCGGCGCAGGACCGCGGGATCGCCAGGCACCCCGTTCATCGCCTCTTCCGACAATTCGATCAGCGCGACAATTCCAAAGGTCGCCGACAGGCTTTTCAGGCGCAACGCCGCCATATTCCAGTTGGCGTCGCAGCGCGACCGGCGCATCAGGTCGGCCAGTTCGCGCGCTCCGCCCGTAAAGGCGCCGCGCAAATCGAGCGCGGCCGCCGGGTCGTTACCGACGGCGGCGGTCAGGTACCGGTCGAGGGGGCCGCTATCGAACGACATTCCACAGCCTTGTCATGCTGTGGTTAAGTTTCCGTTTCATGGTCGCCATTTGCTGCTAATATGCGATTATGACGGGGCATAAGAAGATCGTCGGTCTGTGGCGGGATTCCGCGACGAACCAGGAAACGGACGTGTCGGCGCCGGGTGATGGCGTCGAACCGGAGGTACAGGCCGAGTCCGAACGCGACTGGCTCGACATGTCGGCGCTCAATGCAGCCGATGCCCCGGTGGCTCCGGACGAGGATTCGCGGCCGACGCTGCGCGACCAGCTTCCCGGAGTTCTGCTCGTGCTTGTCGCGATCGGCTGGACCGCCTTCGCACTCGCGACAGCAACGCAGGGATTTGCCAGAACCCTGCCGCTTGCCGACTGGCCGGCGCTCGTGGCGACGATCGCCATGCCGCTGACCTTGCTCGGGATGGTCTGGATGGTGTGGCTGCGCTCGAGCCGGTCGGAGCAGGCGCGCTTCGCCCGGGTCGCGGCGGCGCTCCGGGCCGAGAATGCGGCGCTCAACGATTCGATCCGCGGTCTTGCGGCGCATCTGGCCGATGCGCAGAGGCAATTGTCCGATCAGGCCCGCACGGTTCAGCAACTCGGGCTCGACACCGTGGCGCGGCTGCACGAAAGCAGCGACAAGCTGGCCAGCAATGCCTCGGTGATCGCGAACGCGCATGACCAGCTCGCCCGCTCGGGCGACGTGGCGATGCAGCGCATGGACGGCTTGCTCGCCGGCCTGCCGCGGATCGACGACGTCGCACAGCGGCTCGCGGTCAATTTCCGCGAGGCGGGCCTTGTGGCGCACCAGCAGGGCGCCAACCTCGAAGCGCGGCTGGCCGCGCTTGCCGAAGAGGCGGCGAAGGCCGCACAGGTGGGTCAGGATTCGGCGGCGGCACTCGACGAGGCTATCGGAGGTCTGCGCGCGCAGAGCAAGGATGCCGAAAACGAATTGCTGGCGGCGTCGGCCCAGGTCACCGGGGCGCACGGCAAGGCGCTGGCGCAGATCACGGGTTCCGCGGCGACCATACGCGACGATCTCTCCGCCACGGTGGAAGCCCTGTCCGAACGCAGCGCGGCAGGGTGGCAGGCATTTCGCGAGGGCGTCGAGGCCGCGACCGCCGAGCTCGACGCGCGCCTCGCGGCGGCGCGCGATGCCGGGGACGCGATCGGTGCGGACATCGCCCGTCACAGCGAAGCCAGCGCCGTGCTGACGGCCCGCATTGGCGAAGATGCCGAACGTGTACGCGAACAGCTGGAGCACCTCGACACCAGCGTTTCCGCGAGCACCGGCGTCATCGGCCGGGCTATCGCCGACACCAAGGCGCAGCTTGCGGCGTTCATGGACGAGGTGACAAAGGGCAACGGCGCTGCGCACCAACTGATCGGCCATGCCGAATCGCTGTTGCTCGCGCTCGATGCAGTGACTCGCGAACTCGACGAGACCCTGCCTCATGCGCTCGATCGCATGGTGGCGCATGGCAAGACGACTCAGACCGCGCTTTCACAGATGAAGCCGATGCTCGAAGCGTCCGAGCTTGTCGCGCAGTCGACCCTGTCGCACGTCAACGCCGTGAAATCGACGCTCCACGCCAATGAGGAGCAGATGGCCGCCCACGGCGAGCGTCAGCAGGCGCTGGTCGACCGGATCAACGCTGCTCTCGGCGAAGCCGACGCCGCGCTCGCCAAGCTGCACAGCGGTGCGGACAGCTTCGCCGAACAGGGCGGCGCGCGGATGGCCGCGACCCTCGACGAGGTGCGCTCGACCGCCGAAGCCGCTGCCGCCGACGCGCGCAGGACGCTCGACGCCCTCGTCGCGGGTGCGCGCGAGGCGATGGAGGCGACCGCCGGCGAAGCCGTCGACGCGGCGTTCAAGACCGAGGTGATGACCCAGCTCGCGGCGATCGAAAACGCATCGCAACGCGCGGTCGAGGCGGCAAACGGTGCTGCCGACCGACTGATGCGCCAGCTCATCACGATCATGGATACCAGCGCGAGCGTCGAACAGCGGGCGGTCGAAGCGGAACAGGCGATCGCCGCGTCGGATCGCGATTCGCTTGCCAAGCAGGTCGGCCTGCTGACCGAAGCCCTCAAATCGACTGCGATCGATGTCACCAAAATCCTGTCCAGCGAAGTCAGCGACACCGCCTGGGATGCGTATCTGAAGGGCGATCGCGGCGTCTTTGCGCGCCGCGCCGTCAAGCTGGTCGAAAACAGCGAGGCGAAGGAAATCCTGCGCCTCTATCAGAACGACGACGGCTTCCACGCCGCGGTGAACCAGTTCATCCACGATTTCGAGGCGATGCTGCGCCTGCTCATCGGCGCCCG
>Ga0189279_100273_pt1 | contig 14364 bp, 15 predicted proteins | sample N26B6minimetaG_FD_130324 | JGI IMG/M metagenome (GOLD analysis project Ga0189279, IMG submission 130324) | Marine microbial communities from the Costa Rica Dome - N26 B6 mini metaG | ecosystem: Environmental > Aquatic > Marine > Oceanic > Photic zone | place: Costa Rica: the Eastern Pacific... | reverse complement strand
ACGCCGCGCCCGCAAGGTGGAGCGAGAAGATCGCCATATCGACCGCCGGCCCCGCCGAGCCGCTGGTCGACAGCGGGGCATAGACCGTCCAGCCCGTGCCGGCGCCGTTGCCGCTGCCGCCGGGCACGAACATCGAGCCGACGAGCATGACGAAGGCAACCGCCGTCAACCAGAAGCTGACGTTGTTCATGCGCGGGAACGCCATGTCGGGCGCGCCGATCATCAGCGGCACGAACCAGTTGCCGAAGCCGCCGATCATCGCGGGCATGACCATGAAGAAGACCATGATCAGGCCGTGTGCGGTGATCATCACGTTCCAGAAATGCTTGCCAGCGGTCGCGTCGCCCGCGCCGCCCATGAACTGCGCCCAGCCCTGGAGATACTGGATGCCCGGTTCGGCCAGCTCGAGGCGCATCATGCCCGAAAGCACGCCGCCGACGATACCGGCGATGATCGCGAAGATCAGATAGAGGGTGCCGATGTCCTTGTGGTTCGTCGACATGAACCAGCGGACGAAAAAGCCCGGCGTGTCGTGATCGTCATGCGCGTGATCGGCATGGCCGTGCGCGGGTGCAGTCGCTGCAATATCGGTCATCTGTCGGACCCCTTGTTAATTCTTGGCAGCCGGCGCGGCGGCGGGCGCAGCGGCATCGGCCGCGGCAGCCGTGTCGGCGGCAGGCGTTTCGTCGGTAGTGCGGACGGCCTCGATCGGGCCTTCGGGCGCCGGCTGCGCGGCGGCGGGCGCCGCGGCCTCGGGGCCGTCGGGGTTTCCGCCCTTCGAGCGGACCCACGCCTTCCACTTGTCCATCGGCAGCGCTTCGACCGCGATCGGCATGAAGCCATGGTCGACGCCGCAAAGCTCCGAGCACTGGCCGTAATAGACGCCCGGCTTGTTCACCGTGAAGGTCGTTTCGTTGGCACGGCCCGGAACCGCATCCATCTTGGTCCACAGTGCGGGAACCGCAAAGCTGTGGATCACGTCGGCGCCGGTGATGATCAGCTTCACCTGTTTGCCGACGGGGACGACCATGCGGTTGTCGACCGCGAGGTGATAGGGCTCGCCCGACGCCTTCGCCTGGTCTTCGGTCAGCATCTTCGAGACATATTCGCCGATGCCCTGATCGGGATAGGCATAGCCCCAATACCATTGATAGCCGGTGACCTTGATCGTCAGCGCATCCTTCTTGGGCGGTTCATATTGCGCCGCAAGCAGGCGGATCGACGGGACTGCGATCACCGCAAGGATCAGCACCGGAATGGCGGTCCAGATGATCTCGATGAAAGTGTTGTGGGTCGTCTTCGACGGCACGGGATTGGCGCTCGCGCGGTAGCGCACGATCACCCACAGCAGCAGGCCGAGAACGAAGAGCGAGATCACCGTGATGATCGGCAGCAGCATATAGTGGCTGAACCAATAGGCCTGCTCGCCGATCGGGCTTTCCTGCGTCTGGAAATTGATCCCCGCATCGACCGGCTGCCCGATGCCGTCGGTCGGCTTCATCGGAACATAGGTCGCATCGCCCGCCGGGGCGGCGGCCGCGTCGCCCGCGGGCGTCGCTGCGGCATCTCCGGCAGCGGCCGGAGTCGCCGCGGTCGTCGCCGCCGGCGCCTCCGCCGGGGTCTGCGCGTGGCCCGCGCCCACCGCGCCCAGCGACAAAGCTGCCGCAATTACAAGGGTTTTCAAGCTCTTCATAAGAATTGTGCCGCCCGTTGCCTGTTGTCTTTATCGATCCCCGAGCCCACCCCGCCGAACGCCAGACACAGGTCACGGCAGCTCGCGGACGGGCTGAATCTCGCGGGGGCTATAGACCCGCTTGCCGCTTGCCTCAAGCATCTCTAACACTATTTTGCAGCAGGAAAATTCGCCCTGCCCGCTCCCTGTCGCCGCCGACGGCGATGCAATGGATATAAAGAAGCTTCTCCCATGACCGACGATGAAATCCTGGCCGAGTTCCGTGCCGCCGACGCGCTGTTGCACGGCCATTTCCTGCTCTCCTCCGGCCGCCACAGCGAATATTATCTGCAGTGCGCGCGCGTGCTGATGGATACCGAGCGCGCCGGGCGGCTCGCGGTCGCGCTGGCGGGCAAGCTGCCGCGCGAACTGCGCCACGCGATCGACCTCGTCGTTTCGCCGGCGATGGGCGGGGTTATCATCGGTCACGAAATGGGCCGCGCTCTCGGCAAGCCGGCGATCTTCGTCGAACGTCCCACCGGCACCTTCGAGCTTCGCCGCGGCTTCGAGATCGACAGGGGCGCCAGGGTGCTGATGGTCGAGGATGTCGTGACCACCGGCCTGTCGTCGCGCGAAGCGATGGAGGCGGTGCGCGCCGCGGGAGGCGAAGTCGTGGCCGAAGCCTCGCTCGTCGACCGGTCGGGCGGCAGCGTCGACCTTGGCGTCCCATTCTACCCGCTCGTCGCCATCAACTTTCCGACCTATGCGCCGGACGAGTTGCCCGCGCATCTCGCTGACTCGTCGGCGGTCAAGCCGGGAAGCCGCGCGGCGGCATGACGGCAGCCCCCGCCCCCCGCCGCCTGCGCCTTGGCGTCAACATCGACCATGTCGCGACGATCCGCAACGCGCGGGGCGGCGAACATCCCGACCCGGTGCGCGCGGCCGAAACCGTCGCGGCGGTCGGCGGCGACGGCATCACCGCGCATCTGCGCGAGGATCGGCGCCATATCCGCGACGACGACCTCGCGCGTATCCAGGCCGCGACCGACCTGCCCCTCAATCTCGAAATGGCGGCGACCGAGGAAATGCTCGCGATCGCGCTGCGCCACGCCCCGCACGCGGCGTGCATCGTCCCGGAAAAGCGCGAGGAACGGACGACCGAGGGCGGGCTCGACGCCGCGGGGCAGCACAATCATCTCGCGCCGATCGTCGCGCGCCTTTCCGATGCCGGCATCCGTGTCAGCCTGTTCATCGAACCCGACGCGCGCCAGATCGAGGCGGCGATGCGTCTGAAGGCGCCGGTCGTCGAATTCCATACCGGTCGCTACGCCCATGCCGAGGGTGAGGAACGCGCCGCCGAACTGCGCCGCCTCGCCGACGCGGCGGCGCTCGCGGCGAAGAACGGCATCGAGCCGCATGCGGGGCACGGGTTGACGTATGAGAATGTCATTCCCGTCGCGGCGATCCCGCAGCTCGCCGAACTCAACATCGGCCATTATCTGATCGGCGAGGCGATCTTCACCGGGCTGGAAAGCGCGGTGCGCCGGATGCGCGACTTGATGGACGAGGCGAGGGGATGAAGAAGCGGGACTTCATCGAGAGGCAATGGCGCATCTCGGTGCGCATTCTCAAGATATTCCCATTCTTCATTCTGCTGATCATCGGCACAAACATCTGGCAGGATGCGCACGCTGGAAAACCGTTTGATTGGATGTATCTTGTCTATGGTGCAGGCTTCCTGCTCTGGACTGGTGTCCTCTATATTTTTATGCGGCTGATCTTCAAATTCGTGCGCGCCAAAACGTTGCATGACGAGCATCGCAAATGATCATCGGCCTCGGTTCCGACCTGTGCAATATCGAGCGGATACAGAATTCGCTCGACCGCTTCGGCGAGCGGTTCGAAATGCGCGTTTTCACCGACATCGAGCGTGCCAAGGCCGCGCGCCGTCCCTTCACCCGCGCCGGCACCTATGCCAAGCGTTTCGCCGCCAAGGAGGCCTTTTCCAAGGCTGTGGGTACCGGTTTCAAACGCGGTGTGTTCATGAAGGACATCGGCGTCGTCAACGCGCCCTCGGGGGCGCCGACGCTGGCGTTGACCGGCGGCGCCGCCGAACGGCTCGCACAGATGGTCCCCGCGGGCCACAGCGCGCATATCCATCTCACGCTTACCGATGATCACCCCTGGGCACAGGCCTTCGTCATCATCGAAGCGATCAAGGACCAATGATGGCAAAGAAGACCAAAACGGCCGACGACGGGAGTTGGGGCAAGTTGATCCGCGACATTGCCGTGATCCTGCTGCTCGTACTCGTCATCCACAGTTGCGTCGCCAAACCCTTTTACATCCCCTCGGATTCGATGATGCCCGGCTTGCGCAACGGCGACCGGCTGATCGTCAGCAAATATCCCTATGGCTGGTCCTACGCTTCGGTCAGCTTCCATCTCGCGCCAAAGATGAAGGGCCGATTGTTCGGCCGCCTGCCCCGGCGCGGCGACATCGTCGTGCTCGAACATCCGGTGACGCGCGTCGATTATATCAAGCGCGTGATCGGCCTGCCCGGCGACACGATCGAATTGCGCGGCGGCGCCTTGATCATAAACGGAAAGCCGATCAAGCGCGAAGTGCAACCGATGCTCTCGATCCCCGTCGACGCGAACCTGCCCGGCCCCGATTCGACGCTCTATCGCTTCGTAACGCGCGATGCGGCGGGCAAGATGGTGCTCGAACTGCCGGTGGTGCGCGAAACGCTGCCCGGTGGCGCGACATTCGACACGATCGACATGGGTCCCGGCTATGCAACCGACGATTACGGCCCGATCACGGTGCCTGCCGACCACCTGTTCCTGATGGGCGACAACCGCGACGGCAGCGCCGACAGCCGCGTCCCCGTCGCGATGAAGGGGCTCGGCGGCCCGGTTCCGTTCGAGGCGATCGCCGGACGCGCCGAGATCATCAGCTTTTCGACCGACGGCACGACCGAATGGTACAACCCGCTCAGCTGGGTCCGCGGGCTCCGCCCGAACCGCGCGGGAACCGATTTGCACCCGCAGCGTGAAGCAGCAGCAGGCAGGGAGTGACGGGTATGGCGCAACCACCGGAAGCGGATAAATCGCGGACCAAGGCGGATCGCCAGAGCCCCGGCCCGACCGAGATCCGCAACCAGCTGGTCCGCGGCGAACTCGTCAGGGCGAGCGTCTGGTTCGGACTCGCGCTGCTCATCGGCGCCTGCATCGTTCTGATCCAGCCGATCCTGCTGATCTTCGCCGGCATCGTCGTCGCCTCGATGCTCGACGGCGGCACCCGCCTGCTCGGACGGGCGCTGCCGATCGCGCGCGGCTGGCGGCTGTTGATCGTGTGCCTCGCGATCATCGCCTTCATGGCTTGGACGATCCTGTTCGCGGGCTCGCAGATCGCGGATCAGGCCGCGACCCTGCAAAAGGTCGTGATGGCGCAGATCGACCGCATTGCCGCCTGGGCCAGCGATCATGGCATGGGCAATCTCCAGCTCGATACAAAGACGATTACCGACAATCTGGCCGGCACCGTCGGACGCGTCACCGCGGCGCTCGGCACGGTGGTCGGCGCGCTGACCAGCCTTGTGATGATCATGGTGCTCGGCATCTTCCTCGCGATCGAGCCGCGGCTTTACGAACGCGGGGTCGCGTGGATGCTGCCGATGAAGGCGCGCGAGGATTTCTACATCACGACCGCGCGCATGGGCTTTACGCTGCGCCGCCTGATGGCGGGACGGCTGCTCGGCATGATCGTCGAAGGAATCGGGACCTGGCTCGCCTGCCTGGCAGTCGGCATCCCGATGGCGGCGCTGATGGGGCTGCTCACCGGCCTGCTCGCCTTCATCCCCAATATCGGTGCGATCGTGTCGGGCGTGCTGCTCGTCCTCGTCGGATTTTCTGCGGGAACCGACACGGGGCTATGGGCGATCGGCATCTATTTCTTCGTCCAGACGGTCGATGGCTATCTGATCGTTCCGATGGTCGCGAAGCAGACGGTCGACCTCGCCCCCGCCCTCGTCCTCGGCGCGCAGATCCTGCTCGGTACGCTGCTGGGTATCCTGGGCCTGTTCCTTGCCGACCCGATCGTCGCGATGATCAAGGTCGCGCTGGAGCGTGAGGCCGAACGCAACGCGTCGGGTCGGCCCAAAGGAAAAGCGGCGGCGTCCCCCTAGGGGAAACGCCGCCGCCCTTTCACCGAATTTTCGCAGCGGACCTCAGGGCGCCGGAGCGCCCGGCGGCGGACCGCCGCGACCGCCAGGACCACCGGCGCCGCCCTGCATCTGCATTTGCTGCATCTGCTGCATCATGGCGCGCACTTCCTCGGCATTGCGGAAATCGATCAATTCGACATCGAAATAGAGCGTGCTGTTCGCGGGGATCGGGCCGACCGCCTTGTAGCCATAACCCTCTTCGGGCGGGATCACGATCTTGTACTTGCCGCCGCGCTGCATCTGCTTCAGCGCCTTGGAAAAGCCGGGGACCGATCCGGCGACCGGCAGCGGCGCCTGTTCCTGCTGGTCGAACACCGTGCCGTCCTTCAGCTTGCCGGTATATTTGATCAGCACCATGTCCTCGTCGGTCGGGCTCGGGCCTTCGCCCGCCTTGACCACTTCAACCGTCGTGCCGTGGCTGACCGTCTGATACCAGGCCGCGCCCGCCGCGATCGCAATCAGCGCCAGCAGGCCGATCCACAGCAGCCACAACCCGCCCTTGCTCACCGGGCGCAATGGAACCGTCGTCACACTCATCGTCGCTGATCCTTCCCTGGCGCCGCGCGCGGCGCAAATGTTCGCGCAGGCCTATAGGCGGACCGGTGCGGAGGGGTCCAGAGGCAAATGCCGCGGACCGGCCGCCGCCCGGCGTTCGCGACCTCCGCTCGCGTCAGTTCCCTTTCACCGCCGCCTGATTGGCGTCGCCGAACATGTTCGACCATTCGCTTTCGTCGAGGTGCTGGTGCCGGCCGACATATTTGGCGGGCGCCTTCAGGTCGTCGCGGCTCATGGCGCGCGCCACCGCCGGGCGGTCGCGAATGCGTTCGAACCAATGGTGCATCGCCGGCCATTCGTCGAGCCCCATCCCCATCACGAACGCCGAGGCGCGCCCCGGCCAGATTGCCATGTCCGCGATGCTATACGCCTCGCCCGCGACATAGGCGCCCTTCTCGAGCCGCCTTTCGAGCACGGTGAGCAGCCGCGTGAGTTCCTTTGTATAGCGGTCCACCGCATAATCCTGTCCCGCCGGGGCATAGCGCAGGAAATGGCTCGCCTGCCCGCCCATCGGGCCGAGGCCCGCGACCTGCCAGGTCAGCCACGACAGCGTCGCCGCGCGCGCCGCGCCCGACGCGGGCAGGAAACGCCCGCTCTTTTCCGCCAGATATTGCAGGATCGCCCCGCTCTCGAACACCGTCACGGGCGCCCCGCCGTCACCAGGGTCGTGATCGACGATCGCCGGCAGCTTGTGATTCGGATTGATCCGCCCAAAGGCCGGGGTCAACTGGTCGCCGTTGAAGATGTCATAGGGGATCACGCGATAGTCGGCGCCGATCTCCTCGAGCATGATGGCGATCTTCTGCCCATTGGGAGTCGCCGAATAATGCAGGTCGATCATCGTCACAGAATCTCGTGGATCACGTGGCGCACACCGAAATCGGTCCGCTCGCCGACTCCGACCGCCAGCACGCCGTTGAGCCAGCCATATCGGGTGCTCGCGGTTTCGAACACGGGGGCGATTCGCAGATAATATCGCGACGGGTCGGCGTCGGGCCGTTCGGGATCGGCAAAGGTCGCGCGCACGTCATCGGGGATCACGCTCCGCCCGGTATAGGACAGATAGATAAGGTCGCCGTCGTCGGTCTGCCACACCGCGCGCGCATCGAACGTGCCTACCGATGCCGCCTCTGCGAGCCGCCCGCCGCGCGACCAGTTGCCGCCGCCCGGCAGGACCACGCCGTTGATTCGCGGCCCGAAAAAGCGGCCGCCGCTGATGTAGCCGAGACGGTGATCGCCGAACGGCGATGTGCCGAGCGCGACGATTCCGCCCCCGACTTCGAATTCCACCGTGCACAGATGCCGCGTCGCGAGCGCCCCTGTGGCTTCCCCCAATTTTTCGTCGTTCATCTTGCGAATCCTTTCCCAACGCTATGGACAAGCATAAAACCATTAGTATACTAAGGGTCAATCAGATTGACGGATCGGGCGGACATCCCGGCACCGTCGGCATCATAGTGATAGGGAGGGTTCCAGATGAAGGCTCTGAACAAGATTCTGCTGTCCAGCGCGGCGACCACCGCGATGCTGATCGCCGCACCGGCGATGGCCCAGGACGACAATGGCGACGCAGCTCCGGCCGCGAACGAGGGCAGCGGCGGCAACGAAATCATCGTCACGGCGCAAAAGCGCGAACAGAGCCTGCAGGACGTTCCGATCTCGATGGAAGTGGTCAGCGGGAAAAAGCTGGCCGACTTCAACTCGAACGACATCAAGTCGGTGATGAACTACACGCCGAACGTCTTCGTCCAGTCGACCGCCGGCAACGACGTCATCTACATCCGCGGCTTCGGCTCGCCGCCGGCGAACTTCGCCTTCGACCAGTCGGTCTCGCTCTATGTCGACGGCGTCTATGCCGGCCGCTCGCGCCAGGCGCAGGCGCCCTTCTTCGACCTGGAGCGCGTCGAAGTGCTGCGCGGTCCGCAAGGTGCGCTGTTCGGCAAGAACACCGCCGCGGGCGCGGTCAGCGTCGTCTCGGCCGGCCCGACCAGCACGCCGCAGGGCGAGTTCACCGCGCTGTATAATTTCGATCAGAAGGGCTTTGACGTCTCGGGCTATATCTCGGGACCGATCAGCGACACGCTGAGCGCGCGGCTCGCGTACAAGATCATCAACCAGGACGGCTATATCCGTAACCTGGCGACCGACCACGACGATCCCGAGATTCGCCAGCAGCTCGCACGCCTGACGCTCAAATGGGAACCGTCGACCGATTTCGATTATACGGTGAAGGCCGAATATGCGAACAAGGATGTCGTTGGCGGCATCACGGTGTCGAGCCCGCTGACCAGCGAACAGGATCCGCAGACGACGCGTTATCTCGAACGCTCGGCGCTCGGCGACGAAGGCACCAAGACCGAATCGCTCATGCTGTCGGGCACCGGCAACATCGCGCTCGGCGACTATACGCTGACCTCGGTGACGGGCTACAGCTGGTTCAACGCCAATATCGTCAATGGTTTCGACCAGACGATCCCGGGCGGCGGCGGCGCGGTGACCAACAATTCGGTCTATAACAGCTTCCCCGAACGCTTCGACCAATTCTCGCAGGAATTGCGCATCCTGTCGCCGACGGGCCGCACCTTCGAATTCATCGCCGGCGTCTATTACGATCATTCGAACTACACGCTCGATCAATATCAAGGCTTCAATATCGAAGATCTGTCGGGCAGCCCCTATTTCGGGCGCATCGACAGCCGCTTCAACCAAAAAGCCGAAAGCTGGTCGGTGTTCGGCCAGGGCACGCTCAACCTTACCGACGCCTTCCGCGCGATCGGCAGCCTGCGATATACGCACACCAGCAAGGATGGCGATTTTGCCGCTCGATTGATCTACGGCCCCTTCGCGATCCGTCCGATTTCGAGCGCCGAAGGATCGATCAGCGAAGGCAATGTCGACCCCTCGATCACGCTGCAATATGATGTTGCGCCGCGCGTGATGCTTTATGCGACCTATGGCCGCGGGTCGAAGTCGGGCGGCTTCGTGTCGAACACTCTCGGCACCACCGATGCGACCTTCACCTTCGCCCCCGAACGCTCGACCAACTATGAAGCGGGCATTAAATCGACGCTGGCGGGCGGAGCGGTCGTCGCGAACGTCTCGGTCTACAAGACGCAGTTCAAGGATCTGCAGGTGTCGGTCTATCAGCCCGAATCGTCGAGCTATCTGACCGGCAACGCCGCAAGCGCCACATCGAAGGGCATCGAAGGATCGCTGAGCATCTTCCCCTTCCGCAATTTCGACATCACCGCGTCGGGCGCGTATCAGGACATCAAATATGATGATTATCCGGGCGCGGCCTGCCTGGCTTCGCAGTCGGCGACCTGTACTCCGGCCACCAACAACCTCGCCGGTTACAGCCCCGCCTATACGTCGAAGTGGACCGGCAGCGTTACCGCGCACGGCCGGATCGAATTTGCGAACGACCTGAAACTCGACATTACCGGTGTCGCCGCCGGTCGCTCGAAATATTTCGACTCCGACGACCAGAGCCCGATCTATGGCTTGCAGAAAGGCTATGTGAAGCTCGATCTGCGCGTTCAGCTCTCGGATCAGGACGAAAGCTGGCACCTCGCGCTGGTCGGCAAGAATCTGACCAACGAGCTGACGACGGGAAGCGCCTTCCGCCTACCCTTCCCGATTACCGGCGTGTCGCGCGCGATCCTCTACCTCGAACCAACGCGCAACATCTCGGTCGAGGCCGGCTTTAAATTCTGACGATGTCCACTGGCGCGGCCGCCATCGACGCTTTCCTCGACCGGGAAGCGGCGGTGGCGGCCGTAACCGCTTATGCGGGCGCGCTCGACGCCCACGACTGGGACGCCTATCGCGCGCTGTTCACCGATCGGATCGCGATCGACTATGGCGCCATCGGTTCGCTGGTTGCGACCGTCGCCGCCGACGAATGGACCACCCGCTGCCGTGCGCTCGAAGGGTTCGACGCCACCGCGCATCGCCTGCACAATATCGTTGCTCGCGTGACGGGCGATGACGCCGTGGTGACAAGCATCGTCGACGCCGCGCATTTCGTCACCGTCGACGGCGAAACGCTGATGGGCGACCTGATCGGGCGCTACCGTCACCATCTCGTGCGCGGCGATGGGTGGAGGATTGCCGGCGTGACCCTGACCGTTGCCGGCTATCCGGCGGGAAAGACCGCCTTCGAGGCTGCTTTCGCCGCCGCCCGAACCCGCTTTGCCGAAAGAGGACCCGAATGATCGACGTCTATTTCACTCCGACCCCCAACGGCCATAAAGTCTCGATCATGCTCGAGGAGACCGGGCTGGAGCACCGTTTGCTCAAGATGGACATGCTCGCCGGCGATCATCTGACCCCCGAATATCGCCGTATCAATCCGAACGGACGACTGCCCGCGATCGTCGACCATGATCCGGTGGGCGGCGGCGCGCCGCTCCCGGTGTTCGAAAGCGGCGCCATCCTGCTCTATCTTGCCGAAAAATCCGGACAATTGCTTCCCGAAGATCCGCGACGGCGCAGCCAGGCGCAGCAATGGCTGATGTGGCAGATGGCCAGCTTCGGCCCGATGCAGGGTCAGGCGCATCACTTCATCCGCTACGCGCCCGAGGGGCAGGATTATCCGGTCGAACGCTATCGTAACGAGACGATCCGGCTGCTCCACGTTCTCGACGGCCGCCTGCGCGAAGCCGATTATCTGGCCGAGGAGTATAGCATCGCCGACATCGCCGCCTGGCCGTGGGCGCGGGCGACCCGCGCGATCGGCCTTTCGCTCGAGGTCTATCCCGCCGTGCAGGACTGGTTCGCGCGGATCGCCGAGCGTCCGGCGGTCGCAGCCGGCACCGACGTCAAGAATGCCGCGAACCTGTCGAGCGCGCGGCCGGTGCTGACCGACGAGCAATGGTCGAACCTGTTCGGCAAGAACATGCTCGCTGCGCCGACACGCTGACCGTCCGGCCGGGCGGCGTCTCACACCGTGTCGGCATGCCCCCACTGATACTCGATCCTGCCGTCCAGCCGCCGCACGGCGACCCAGTCGCCGCCCGCCAGGCTGTCGTCCTCGATCAGCTTCGCGACCCCGCTCGCGATATCCTCAGGCTCGCACGCCTCGTTGTTCGCAAGCACCTGCGTCATCCACTCCGACTTGCCGCCCGCGCCCGTGGTATCGAGAATCGGCGTCGCCACGAGCCCCGGCAGCATGCCCGCCACGCGAACATTGCATTCATCCTTCAGATGCGCGCAGCAGCGCGTGAACATCATCACCGCCGCCTTGGTCGTGGCATACATCGCGTCGTAGAATCCGGTGCCGAGCGCGACCGTCGACACGGTGTTGACGATCACCCCGCCCCCGCGCGCCTTCATCGCCTGCACCGCAATCTGCGTCGCCGCAATCAGCGAGGTCACATTGACGTCGACTATCCACCGGATCCGCGCCGCATCGACATCGGGAAATTGCGGCAGGCCCGACACGACGCCGGCATTATTGTGCAGGATATCGACATCGCCATTCGCCTTGAACCAGGCCTCGGCCGCCGGAATGTCGGAAAGGTCGAGCGCGTGCGCGGTCGCACGCGCGCCCTGAGCTTCGACAAGGCGCGCGGTTTCGGCCAGCGCCTCCTCCTTCACGTCCACCAGCGCGACCGCATCCGCGCCGCGGGCCGCCAGCATCACCGCGGTCGCGCGACCGATGCCGCCCGCCGCTCCGGTCACGATTGCAAGCCTTCCCTTGATTTCCATCTCGCTCTCCCATGCGGTTATTCGCCTTACCGTAAAGCACATTGACAGATAAACTTAAATACCTAAGCATTTCTGCAGAACGAGAATCGCGCAATCCTGGGGAGAGCCATGACGCAAGCCACCGCGATAGAAGCGGGCGCCGCGCCGTCCGGCCGCATCGTTGCCGTGCGGCGCAACATCGCGCTGGCGATGCTGTTCTGCGTCGGCACGATCAACTTCGTCGACCGCCAGCTCCTGTCGGTGCTCGTCGAACCGATCCGCGCCGACATGCAGTTCAGCGATACGCAGTTCGGCCTGCTCACCGGCCTCGCCTTCGCGCTCTTCTATGCCGCGATGGGGGTTCCCGTCGCGATGATCGCCGACCGCTGGAACCGGGTGAAGCTGATCGGCATCGCCTGTGTCGTGTGGAGCGGCTTCACCGCGGCCTGCGGACTGGTGTCCAACTTCTGGCAACTTGCGCTGATGCGCTTCGGCGTCGGAGCGGGCGAAGCCGGTGGCACCGCTCCGTCGCTGTCGGTAATCGCCGACCTCTATCCCCCCGACCGGCGTCCGTTCGCGATCGGCCTGTTCACGCTGAACGGCCCGTTCGGCGTCTTCGTCGGCGCCGCCTTCGGCGCATGGGCGGCAGCGCATATCGGCTGGCGCCATGCCTTTCTGGTCATCGGCCTCGTCGGCATCGTCGTTGCGCCGCTGCTCATCTGGCTGGTACGCGAGCCCGCGCGCGGCGCGATGGACGCGGGCAAGCCCGCCGACGAAGCGCTGCCCTTCAGCCAGAGCCTCGCGATGTTCGTGCGCCGCCGGTCGCTTCGCATGGTGATGATCGGCAGCGGGCTTGCCGCCTTCGTCAGCTATGGCATGCTCAACTGGATCCCCGCCTTCCTGATGCGGACGCAGGGGATGCCGCTCGACGCGATGGCGACCTGGTTCGCGCCCGCCGCGGGCATTACCTTCGGCATCGGGATATTGGGGGGCGGCTGGCTCGTCAGCCACGCTGCGAAACGCTCGCCGCGTGCCTATGGGACGATCCCGGCGCTGGCCACCGCGATCCTGATCCCGACCTTCGCCGCCGCGCTGCTCGTCGACAGCTGGCAGGTTTCGCTGGCGCTGATGCTCGTCCCTATGGCCGCGTGCACGGCCTATGTCGCACCCGCGCTGGCGCTGGTTCAGAACCTTACCCCGCCGCGCAGCCGCGCCACCGCCGCTGCGGTGCTGATGCTGATGTTCAACATCGTCGGCCTGGGCCTCGGCCCGCTGTTCATCGGCGTGGTCAGCGACGCGCTGAAGTCCGCGCACGGCGACGACAGCCTGCGCTGGGCGCTGTTTACGATCCTGCCCTTCGCGCTCGCCGCAGGGCTCGCGCAATTCGCGATGACGCGCCACCTTGAAAAGGATTTTGCCGAATGACCGATGTCCGCGGAAAAACCGCCTTCATCACCGGCGGGGCGAGTGGGCTCGGGCTCGCGACCGCCCGCGCGCTCGTCGCCAAAGGCGCGCGCGTCATCCTTGCCGACATCGACGGGTCCGGCGCCGAGGCCGCGGCAGCAGCCCTTTGCGAAAGCGGCGGCGAGGCGATCGGACTGCAACTCGACGTCACCGACGAAGCAAGCTGGGCGCAGGCAGGCGATACCGCACGCGCCTTTGGCCCGGTGCGCATCCTGTTCAGCAACGCCGGGGTCGGCGGCGGCGCGGGCGCGTTCGAGGATTATGACACCGACGTCTGGCGCTGGAACTATGCGGTCAACGCGCACGCGCATCTCTATGCCTGCCGCACCTTCTTGGGCGCGATGAAGGCAAGCGGAGAGGACGCGCATCTCGTCATCACCTCGTCGATGGTCGCCATCGTGCCGCCGCCGATCTCCGTCGCCTATATCAGCTCGAAATATGCGACGCTCGGCATCGCGATGGCGCTGCGCAACGAGCTTGCCGAAACGAAGGTCGGCCTGTCGGTGCTGATGCCCGGCATGTCGGCGACGCGCATCGTCGAGACGACGCGGACGCTCCGCCCCGGAGAGAGCGAGGCGGGCAAGGCCGCGACGACGAGCCAGGCGATGCAGGGCGTGCTCGCCGGCGGCATGTCGCCCGACCGCATCGGCGCCCGCGTCGTGCGCGCGATCGAGGGCGGCGACTTTTGGATCTTCACCCATCCCGAATGGAAGGCGATGGCCGAACTCGTCACGCAAGACATGCTGGCGGCCTT
>Ga0189279_100271_pt1 | contig 14487 bp, 11 predicted proteins | sample N26B6minimetaG_FD_130324 | JGI IMG/M metagenome (GOLD analysis project Ga0189279, IMG submission 130324) | Marine microbial communities from the Costa Rica Dome - N26 B6 mini metaG | ecosystem: Environmental > Aquatic > Marine > Oceanic > Photic zone | place: Costa Rica: the Eastern Pacific... | reverse complement strand
GAGCAGCCCCGCGATACTCACGAGCACGCGCTCGCGTATCGACAGTCCCTCCCACCAGCTTTGCACGCGTTCGATCATGGCACCGCCCGGACTGTGATATTCGCCATCTGCTGGCCGTCGGCCCCCGCCATAGGCTGCGCGGTAACCCGGTAGCCGCGCGCCTGCAACGCGAGCAGGACCTTGTTCAGATCCTCTACCCGCGGCGCGGCAAGCGTGGTCGTCAGCGTCCCGTCGGTGCGGTGCGAGAGCGTCTTAAGCGTGACCCCCGCGGCGTCGCGCATCGCCTCATAAAGCGCCGAGGCGGGCACCGAAAAGGCGAGCGGCCCGCCGCCCGCCGCTGCCAGCCGGCGATCGACTTCAGCCTCGGCAGCTTCGGCGTCGGGCGCGGCGATCCCTACGCTTTTGGCCATCGTCAACACGGCCTGGTCGGCCCGCGCGGTATCCGCCGACAGGCGAAAGAGATGAACGAGCGGGATCGCCACACTGACCACGACAAGCGCGACGAGCAGCTTTTTACCGAGCGCGATCAAGGCGGGATCGACGGCCCAGCGCCGCTTTGGCTTCCACGCGCCGGACAGCAGGTCGAGCGGTGGTGCGGCCAGCGACAGGATCAGTGCCTCACGCATCCGTTCGCGATCGAGCGGGGCGATGTCCCGCGCGCCGGCAATCAGCGGGTCGAGGTCGGGATCGGACAGGAAGGCGCGCTCGTCGCTCCGCACGATCGCCTCACGCCCCACATCGGCGAGCCAAAGCATATCGGCCTCGGGCGGCGGTACCGTCGCCGCCGCCGGCATGATCGCTGCGGGATCGAGCGTGCGTGCCGCGAGCCACTCGGTCCATGCCGCCATCGCCGCGTGGGTCGTCACCGCGACCGGCACCGCCTGTCCTGCCGTTGCAGGCTGGCCGGCGACGATGTGCAGGCCGGCGGGATCGCCAAGACTGTCCTTGAGCGCGGCGATGCGCGCGGCTGCGGCGGCCTGGGCCGGGGCGGCATCGGGAAAATGGTGCCAGCGTATCGGGACATCGGCCGCCGGCGCGAGCGCGATCAGCCGTTCGTCGGGCGTCTCGTCCCCATCAGGCCGCTCCCACATGTCGATCCAATCATCGTCCTGGCCCGAATCGACGACGACACCGTCATCGACCCGCAGCCAGGCGACGTCGGCGCTATCGGTATGTTCGAGGTCCGCCAACGAAGGCAGCCAGAGCAGCAGGGTTCGCGTCACGTCAGTCGCTCTCACCCCAATCGCGGCGTACCACGATGGGCGGCGCGCTTCCGGCGGCCGGCGCCCCGCCCCAGGCATCGATGAGCGAATTGGCGGTCAAATCTCCATCCCCCAGCGTCACTTGCGTCCTCAAGGCGAGCCAGCGGCTCGTCACCCCGACCTGCCGGTCGACCCCGCCCGGCGGGTCGATTCGCGCGAGCGGCCCGGACTGCCAGAATCTTACGCTGCTGCCATAGCCGTCGGCAGGCCGTCCCGCCAGCACCGCGCGAGCATCGGCCAGACCGAGCTTGCCGGGGAGCAGCATCGCGATCAGCGGGGCTTGCGCAGGGAGCAGCGTGTTGGCATTGAGCGTCACCGGCTCGGCAACCGGCAAGACGCAAAGCCAGGGTTTTAGACGCGCATAGATTTTGGGGGTCATGCCGAGAACGGCCTTCAACTCGCTGATGTCCGCCATCTTGCGGTTGGCGGGAAGATAATTGCCGTCGTTCGTTCGATAGGCGCCGTCCTCGGCACCCGAAGGGCCGTCGCGGCTGTCGCTGTCGATCCAGTCGGCGGCCGCACCGGCGATTCCCTGGGCTTCGCCACGGTTCAGGCCAAGCAGCACCATCAGCTCGGTAAACTGGCTGACGGCCGCAGGCCGCTGGCTAAGCTTTCCCGGTGCTGCCTCGACGACGAGGCTGTTGAGATTGAAGCAGTTATTTGCGTCGGTTAGCCGCGCCCGACCCTGGCCTCCCGGCAGCGGCAGGACGAAATCACGTCCAAGCCAATTGCCTGCGAGCGTCAGTTTTGCCGGATCGCGAGAAACCAGATCTCCGACCCGGCGCAGCGCGATCTGCTCGGCGGCGAAGCTGTAGGCGCGCCCCTGATCGACCATCGCGGCGCTGCCCGCTATGCGCGTTGCGAGCGTGAGCCGGTCGAGCGCGGTCGCGGCGATCACCGCCATCACCGACACGAGCAACAGCACGCTGAGCAAAGCGGCGCCGCGCTCCTGTGCATCGCCACGCGTCATGGCACCGTCCCTTCGCTGTCAGGCGGTGGTGGCGGAGTCGGCGCGGTCAGGAACAGCATAGTCAGCGGTGCACGACCACGGCGCGTCAGGCGCACCTCGACGGCACGCGGCAGCCGGTCGTCAGCGCCCGACGCCCATGTGTCGCTCCAACTTCCATCGATGCTGCGGTAACGCACCGCCACCGCGGCGATATCATCGACAAGCCGATCGCCCGCGCCCAGCGCCATTCCGTCGAGCATCGACTGCGACGCACGGCGCCATTCGTTCCCCATCATCGCATAGCCGACGCGTTCTATGTCCGGGCGCCCGGCGTCGCTCCCACCCGCGCCGGCGTGAACGAAGGCAAAGCCGGTCAACGTACCGATGAAGGCCGGCACCGCCTCGCCCGAAGGTCCGCGCGTCGCGCGCGGGAGCGCCTGCGCAAGATCGTTCGCCATCACGGCGCGCAGCCGGTTGACGCCGCCCATCGCCTGCAACCGTCCCTGCACCGCGTCCTGGGTGTCGATGCTGCTGCGGAGCAGGCCGACGCCCATCGCGGCGATCGCGGCGAAGATCGAAAGCGCGACAAGCATTTCGACGAGGGTGAAGCCGTTCGCGCTCGCCTTGTCCGTTGGGGGAAGAATGTGGAGGCCTCTCATCGCGATGGCCTGATGATCGTAAGCACCGCCTGCCCCCGCCCGCTTTCGGGACGTACGGTCAGGTCGACGCGCAGCAGGCTGTCATCGGCGGTCTTCGCGACGCGCTGTTCGATACGCCAGGTCCGCCCACCATTGGCCACCGCGATCGCATTGTTGCCGATTGTCGGCGGCACGGGATCGCTCCACAGCTCGACCGCGCGATTTTGCGCGACAATTCCCGCCATCGTGCTTTCGTCGAGGTCGCCCGCGGTCCGCACGGCATAGGCGTCCAGTCGCACGAGCGTCAGCGCGGCGATGCTGATGATGCTCAATGCCACCAGCATTTCGAGCAGGGTGAAGCCGGCGTCGCGGCGGGGATCAACGGTCACGACTGACCTCCCCGGTCGCCGACACCCGCACGACCTCGCGCGCCTCGCCGCCCGACAGCATCACGGCTTGCGGCGTCGGGCTGGTGCCGACGCGATCGAAGAGGATGCGCGCAACCCCCTCGCCACCCGCAGCGAAGCGGACGTCGCGCGGCCAATTGCGCCGCTCGAACGCACGGCCGGGCAGCGGCTCCCATTCGCCGTTCACGCGCCGTTCGAAGCCATAGCCCGAGGGCGCGAAGTTCACCGCGACGCTGCGCCCTTCGATCACCGCGACATCGCGCGCCGCCGCGAGACGCGCTGCGAGGCGGTCGGCTTCGCTGCGCACGCTGCGCTCCTCGCCGGGAAGTGTCAGCACGACCGCCGCCGCGGCAAGCCCAAGGATCGCGAGCACGACCATCAGCTCGACCAGCGTAAAGCCGTTCGCCTTTGTCCGGCGGGACCCTGACGCTGGCGCCCTAGCGGTCTCCACCATGAATATCCGCATTCTCGTCGCTGCCGCCGGGCGCGCCGTCGGCGCCGAGCGACCAGATGTCGAACGCCTGCCCGTTCGGTCCCGGCGCCTGATAATTATAGGGGCGGCCCCACGGATCGGCGGGCAGCTTCTTGATATAGCCGCCGCGGCGATAGCGTTCGGGCTGCGCCAGCGACGGCGGCGCGGTGATGAGCGCATTCAGCCCGTCGGTCGACGCGGGATAGGTCAGATTGTCGAGCCGATATTGTTCAAGCGCGTTTTCGAGCGTCGCGATGTCGGCCTTTGCCTTGGTAACCATCGCGCGATCCTGGCTGGGCAGCACGTTGATCATCACTACGGTCGCGAGCAGCCCGATGATGAAGATGACGACCATCAATTCGGTCAGGGTGAAGCCGCGTTCGTCGCGCTTGCGCCGCAAGGTGGCGGGGCGGGACGGATCGAGTATCAGGCGGAAGAAAAGCTGCATAAGCGACATTTATTATAGTCCTGCAAGACTCTGCAACTGGAGGATCGGCAAGAGGATGGAAAGAATGATAAGGGCCACGCATGACCCCATGACGACAATGATGACCGGTTCGAGCAGCGCCATCGAGGCGGCGGTAAAGCGGTCGAATTCGCGTTCGAGATAATCGGCGGCGCGTTCGAGCATCTGCTCGAGCCGCCCCGCGCTCTCGCCGCTCGCGGTCATATAGACGAGCAGCGGAGGAAAGATGCCGGCGTCGCGCAGCCCCGACGACAGGCTGCCGCCGGCGCGCACCTGATCGATCAGGTTGGCGGTTGCCGACGCAAGCGCGGCGTTACGGATCGTCGGCACGGTCAGCCGCAATCCTTCCACCAGCGGCAGGCGGCTCGACACCATCGTCGACAGCGTACGCGCAAAGCGCGCGGCGTAAAGATCGCGGAGCAGGCGTCCGAGCAGCGGCAGCCGCAGCAGCCGCGCATCGACGCGCGCCTTGAAGGCCGGGCGGCGAATCGCGCTGACCCAGCCGAAGGCGGCGGCGGCGATCAGGATCGCGATCAGCCACCACCAGTTCGCGGCGAAGCTCGAAATCGCGATCACCGCGCGGGTCAGGAAGGGCAATTGCTGGCCGACGTCGGTGAATTGCTCGACGACGCGGGGCACAACAAAGATCATCAGCGCCGCGACCACGCCGATCGCGACGAAGGTCAGCACGATCGGATAGGCGAGCGCCGCGATCAGCTTGCCGCGCACTTCGGCCTGGCGTTCGAGAAGGTCGGCGAGCCGCGCGAGGATAACGGTCAGGCTGCCCGTCGTCTCGCCCGCCGACACCATCGCGCGATAGAGCGGCGGGAAGCTGGGCGATTGCCGCGCCATCGCGTCGGATAGCCGGCGCCCTTCGAGCAGCCCGGCGTGGACGTCGCCAATCACGACCCGTGCGGTTTCGGCCTCGCTCTGGCGCGTCAGCGTGCGCAGCGCTTCCTCAAGCGGCGCGACTTCGGCAAGCGTTGCGAGCTGGCGCGTGAAGAGCGCAAGATCCTTGTTCGACAGCCGCGTGCGGCGATAGCCGAACAGTGTCCGCCCGCGCGGTTCGCGTGAGCCGGCAGGTTCGACCGCGACGATGTGGAATTTGCGCCGGACGAGGTCGGCGCGCGCGGCGTCGTCGTTCGCGGCGGTCAGCCGTCCGGTCCGCTCGCGCCCCTTGGGATCGATCGCGACATAGCGATAATCAGGCATCGACATCCTCGCGCCGCGCGACGCGGATCGCTTCCTCGGCGGTGGTCAGCCCCTTGGCGACCATCGCGCGCGCCGAGCTCGCAAGCGTCGGGGCTTTCAGGAACGCATGTTTGGCGATCATCGCCTCATCGCCTCCGGCGTAGATGTAGCGGCGCACCGTTTCATCGATCCTGATCGCCTCGAACACGCCGATGCGGCCCTTGTAACCGCTGTGGTTGCATTGGTCGCAGCCCTTCGGTTTCCAGATCACCGTACCGATGTCGAGGCCGAGCATCGCGGCGATACTGTTGTCGGCCTGGATGGGTTCGCGGCAATTTTCGCAAAGTTTGCGCACAAGCCGCTGCGCGATGACCGCGCGGAGGGTCGAGGCGAGGAGAAAAGGCTCTACTTTCAAATCCTTGAGGCGCGTGATCGCGCCGACCGCATCATTGGTGTGGACGGTCGAAAGCACGAGGTGGCCGGTGAGCGAGGCCTGCACCGCGATGTCGGCGGTCTCGCGGTCGCGGATTTCGCCGACCATCACGACGTCGGGATCCTGACGCAGGATCGCGCGCAGCCCGGCGGCGAAGTCGAGCCCGACCTTGGCATTGACCTGCGTCTGTCCGACCCCGTCGACGGCATATTCGACCGGGTCCTCGACGGTCAGGATATTGCGCTGCCCGTCGTTGAGCTGCTTCAGCGCGGCGTACAGCGTCGTCGTCTTGCCCGAGCCCGTGGGGCCGGTGACGAGGATGATGCCGTTGGGCTCCGCAAGCGCTTCGCGCAGGATGCGGTCGGTCTCGCCGGTAAGGCCGAGAACGTCGAAGTCGATCCCCGCCGTGTCCTTGTCGAGGATACGCATCACGACCCGCTCGCCGGCGCGGCTCGGCAGGGTCGAAACGCGCACGTCGACCGCTTTGCCCGCGAGCGTCAGCGCGATGCGCCCGTCCTGCGGCACGCGGCGCTCGGCAATGTCGAGCCGCGCCATCACCTTGATGCGACTCACGACGACGGGCGCGACGTGGGGAGGCATGCGCAGATGTTCGCGCAGCACGCCGTCGGTCCGCATTCGCACGACCAGCCCGCTTTCATAGGGCTCGATATGGATGTCGCTGACCCCCTGGCGGACCGCTTCGGCGATGATCGCGTTGATCAGGCGGATCGCGGGCGCATCGTCGGCGCTGTCGAGCAGATCCTCGGCGCTGGGCATCCCGTTGGCGATCATGTCGATATCGCCGCCCTCGAGCGATCCCGCCATCGCGCTGGTCGCGTCGACGGCATAGTGATCCGACAGCAGGCGGTCGAAATCGGCGGGATTCGCGGTCACGACGCGCAAAGGCGCGGACAGATATCGCTTCACCTCGATCAGCACCGCCGGATCGGCATCCTCGCGCAGCGTCGCGAGCCAGGCGCCGTCGCCGGCGGGCGCGATTACGACGCCGTGCGTGCGGGCAAAGCCATAGGGAATGTCCACCGGCGCCGCGGACGGCGTGTCGGCCGGTCCGCCGTCGGTCACGGCCGATCTCCTTGGGGCGTCGAGGGCGGAATATCGACGGGTTCGGGCGTCGCCGGCGTCACGGTGACGTCGGCCGCGGTCGCTGCGCTCGGGGCTGGCGGAACGGTCCCCAGATAATCGCGGACGAGCGTGTCGATCGCGGGTTCCTGATCGGGATTCCGCTGGAGCTGGAAATTACGGATATAGCCGTAGCGGCGCGCGGTCAGCGCGGCATTGTCCTCGCGGCTGCGCAGGATCGTCGGACGAATGAACACCATCAAATTGGTCTTCGAATGGCTGCGGCTGCGCGATTTGAACAATTCGCCGATCAGCGGGATGTCGCTGAGCAGGGGGATGCGCTCGATCGTCTTGCGCTCGTCGTCGTTGAGCAGCCCGCCGATCGCGAACATCTCGCCATCGTCGACCGTCAGCACGGTTTCGAACGAGCGCTTGTTGAGGATGAGATCGCTGTTGCGCGACGAGACCGGCCCGGCAACGCTCGACACTTCCTGGCGGATGAACATCTTCACCTCGCCCGCGGCGTTGACCTGCGGCGTCACCTCCAGCTTGATGCCGACCTCTTCGCGCTGGACGGTGCGGAAGGCGTTGTCGAAATTGTCCGACAGCGCCTCGCCGGTGGTGATCGGCACTTCCTGACCGACGAGGAATTTCGCTTCCTGATTGTCGAGCGTGACGATGTGGGGCGTTGCGAGCAGGTTCGACGTGGTGTCGGACTTTACCGCGTTGACGATCGCGCCGAACACCGTGTCCTTGCCGATATCGCCCGCGAACCCGGCGAATCCTCCGGTCGCGGAGAGCAGCGACGCCGCGGCCGCTTCCTGAAGGCTGGTGCCGAGCGCGCTCGACGTCTGGGTGACGACGGTCGTGCCGTCGACGGTCGTCTTATCCTCGGTCAGCTTGGTCGCACCATAGGCGCCGCCCAGCGTCAGGATATTGGGCGAGGCGTTGCTGTAGCTCGTCGCGGCGAAGGGAATATTCTTGCCGCCGAGCAGGAACTGGACGCCGAGTTTCTTGGCCGCGTCGTCCCCGATCTCGACGACGATGGCCTCGACCAGCACCTGTTGCCGCCGCGTGTCTAGCTGGCGGATCAATTCGCCAAGCTTGCGCTGCACGTCGCTGTTCGCCGCAACGATGATCGCATTGGCGCCTTCGTAGCGGGTGATGATCGCGGGGCCGCGTGTCGCGATGCTGCCGGTCGAGCTGGTCGTCGTCGCGCTGGCTGTCGGAGCGGGGGTCGGGGTCGGGGTCGACTGCGCCCCGCCGCTCGATAGCGAGGATGACGAGGTGGATGGCGACAGCCCGGCCTTTGGCGCCGGGTCGCTGCCCCCGCCGACGAGTTGCTGCAACGTCGGCAGCAGTGTTTCGGCATTGGCGTGCTCGAGCCAGTAGACGCGCAGTTCGGTGCCGCCCGCCGCGCGCTGGTCGAGGTCGTTCGCCATCGTGACGAAGCGCGCGACCATCGCCTGATCGCCGCGCAGCGCGATCGCATTGCTGCTGTCGATCGGAACGATCGCGACGGGCGTCGTCGCCCCCTCTCCCGCCGACGGCACGAGGGCCTGCAAGGCCGACGCGATTTCGCGGGCGCCGGCGTTCTTCAGCGTCACGATCTGGCTCGTCGAGGTATCGCGGTCGATGCTCGAGGCGAGCGCCCGGATGCGGCGGATATTGTCGGCGAAGTCGGCGACGACGAGGCTGTTCGCATTGCGGTTCGCGGTGAGCGAGCCTTGCGGGCTGACAAGCGGGCGCAGCGTTTCGACCGCGGCGACGGCATCGATATGCTTCAGGCGGACAATCTCGGTCACGAACTGGTTCTGGGCGGCGCGGTCGCTGCCGATGCGGCCGGGCTGCGAGGCGGCACCGTCGATCGGCTGGACCCGGTAGCTCCCGTTGGGGCCCGGCACCGCGACGAGGCCGTTCGAGCGCAGCGTGGCAAGGAATATCTCGAAATATTCGCTGCGCGACAGCGGCCGGTCGGTGACGACCGACACCTTGCCGTTGACCCGGCCATCGATGACGAAGGTTCGCCCGGTGATCCGCGCCGCGTCCTGGATGAAGGCACGGATGTCGGCATCGCGAACGTTGAGCGTATATTGCGCCTGCGCGGGGCTGGCGGAAACCAGCGCGGCGGCGAGCATCAGGGACAGTCTGAGACGCATGAAAACCTATTGCTTCGAGAGGAAGATGGCGACCGGGACGACATTGGCACCGCGCTCGACCTCCAGCGAGATGCGGGCACCGGGGATGAGCTGTCCCGCGAGCGCGGCCGCGTCGCCCGCCGAGCCGATCGGCCGGCCGTTCACCGAGCGCACGACATCGCCGGGACGCAGCCCCGCGGCGCGAAAGACGGCGCCGTCGCCCTTTGGCTGGACGAGGAGGCCCGTCACGCGACCCTCCTCGGTACGCGGTGCGAAACCAATGCCCGCCTGAAGCGCCTCCGGCGACATTTCGCCATTGGCGCTGCGTCCGTCGGGCGATGCGGCGCCGGGCTCCGGTGTCGGGGCGGGAAGCGCGGGATTGGCGACCGGCGCGGCGCCGCTCTGGTCGAGAAACAGGCTCTCCTGCGCGCCGCCGCGGTCGAGCGTCACATGGTCGAAGGCCACCCCGGACAGGCGGACGCCGGGGACGATTTCATCGCCGATCGCGTAGCTGTTCTGGACATCGTCCTCGCCGGCGATGATCGCCGACCCGCCGCCGGTCGCCTCGTTGATGTTCACGCCGAAGAGGGTGAGCCCAAGCGCGGTGACCGTCGCGCTGGCCGGGCCCTGGCTGCCGGTGCGAAAGAAGGGGTCGAAGCTCGCGAAGAGCGCCCGGCGCTCGGCGGGTGAGGCGATAATCGCGGTTTGCGGCTGCCACGCGCCGAGCGGCGATAGCGGGACGATCGCCGTCCAGAGGAGCCGGACCGCCTGCCAGACGAGCAGCACCGAAAGCAGGCCGACCAGAAGCCGCGGCGCCAGGTCGCGCGCCGGTCGGGGACGCAGGCGCAACCAGATCGTGAGCGCGCGCGGCAGCCTGAAGGCCGATCCGGGCATCAGCGTCGCCATTGGATTATCCACTACCCCCAACTGAAAATGCGTCCTCGCGAATCGCCTAGGGACGATTGGTGACAATCAGTTGACGGGGAGATTACAGTTTTTTGTCAGTGGGGCGAGTCCGGGGGAGTATGGCAGTTCGAAGAAACCCCTCCTCTTCAGAGGAGGGGAACCCGATCAGAATTTGATCGATGCGCTGAGCGAGAAGGTCCGCCCGAGCTTGTAGCGGTTGAAATAAATCTTGTTGTCGCCCGCTTCCTGCAATTCCTTGTACGTCCGACCGGTCAGGTTTCGCGCCTCGAACTTCAGTTCGATTTCCTTGCCCTTCAGCATCACGCCCTGACGCGCGACGAAGTCGAGCGAAACGCCGGGTTTTTCACGGATGTCGGGCTGCCCCGACGGACCGCGGCTGGTCACGCGCGGGCTGGCATAGGTGAACAGCAGGGTCTGCTGCGACAGCTTTTCCGTGTCCTCGAGCCCGATCTGGACATTGACCAGATGATCCGACTGGCCGGTGAGCGGCGCGCCGTCTATAAAGAAGTTCAGCGCGTTTTGCTCGACACCGTTGATGACCGTCGTATCGCCCTCGCCCACCCTGATCTTCGACTGGGTGTAGGTGTAGTTTCCGATCAGGACGAGGCGGCGGGTCTGCCAGAATGCCGCGTCGGACATCGTATCGAGGGGGATATATTTCTGTACCTCGACCTCCGCGCCATAGAGCGTCGCCTTTGGCGCATTGGCATAGCTGCTGTTGACCGCCGAATCCGAAATCGTCGTGTAGGATTCGATCGGATTGTCGATGGACTTGTAGAAGGCGGCGGCGGTAAAACGCTGGTCGCGATCGAAATACCATTCGTAACGCAGTTCCGCGTTCCACAACTCGCTGTCGACCAGCGACGGATTGCCGCGATAGAGGCGGTTCGATTCGGGATCCTGATAGACCTGTGCCACCAGTTCGCGGAACTGGGGCCGCGCGATCGTTTTCGATCCGTTGGCGCGAAGCTGCATGTCGGGCGCGACTTCCCACGTCAGCGTGACTGCGGGCAGCCAATAGTCGTTGTTCAGGTTGGTCGCGACGATCGCCGACGATCCGGTGTTGAACAAGTCGATGGGAATGACCGTCTGCTTCGCATCTTCGTAGCGCACGCCGGCATTGATGTTCACGCCGGGGATGATTTCGGCCTGGATCTGGCCGTAACCCGCGTGGGTGCGCAGCTTCGCGTCGAAAGCGGCGGTGCCGTCCTGCGCCGACGTTTCGAGCAGGGTGATGTCATACGCCTGGATCGTCGCATCGGAGAGAAGATAGTCGGGGCGCAACTGCTGCACCGCAACGGGCAGGTTCGACGCGCGAAACTGGAAGCTGCGGCTTTCCGACACGCGATGCGTATCGCTGTACGCATAGCCGACGGTCGCGGTGATCCGGGGCGCGAGTTCATAGGAAAGGTCGACGCCGCCGGACCACAGATCCTCGTTGAGGTCCGAAAAGCCGATCGTCGCGTCGCCCTTGTTGCCGCCGAGATCGTTGACGAACTTGTCGCCGGTCGGATCGACGTCGGTCGGCAGGTTGGTGCGGACGTAGGTGAAGCTGCGCTCGTACGGCGCTTCGCGCTGCGAGTTGGCATAGCCGCCGCGAATGTCGACCTTGACCGGGTCGAAATTGAATTCGCCGACGAACTGGCTGTTGATGAGCTGGCGCTCGTACCAGGCCGTGTCCTGCTTCATGATGTCGCGGTCGGTCTGGTTGCGGTCGCTGCCCAGCGCGAGGCGTGCCTGCTTCAGCGTGTCGCGGATATAGAGGTTGGTCCAGCGTACCTTGTGGTCGCCGAGTTCGAGGCCGAAGCCGAGCAGCCCGTTCACGACGATATGGTTGTCGGTAATGACGCGGTTGTAGCTCGTCTGCGGTTCGCCCGACAGGTCCTCGTTGACCGAGGTCTGTTGCAGGGTGTCGCGGGTGCGCCACTTGTTGCTGATCCCCGCGGTCGCGATGATGCCGAGTTGGCCGTCGGCGAGCGGGATCGTCGTACCGCCGGTAATTCCGGCCGACCAGTTGATCGGGATGTGATTATTCTGCTGGAGCAGCGTGGTCGGCGCGTTGACCAGCTGCATCTCCATCGCTTCGAGATCGTCCTGCGTGAAGTCGGCTCCCTCGAGGATTGGCTTGCCGCTCTTCAGCGCCGCGGCGAGCAGCGGCGGGATGTCGCGGGTGCCGTCGTCGAAGCCGGTCCAGTCGGCGTCGCCGCCATAATAGGTATAGCCGAGCTCGTTTGTCGTCTCGCTGTCCCAACCGATCCCGCCGCTGAAGGTCAGAAAGGGTTCGCGCGGGGTCGACTTGGTCGTCAGGTTGATCACGCCACCGCCGAATTCGCCGGGGAAGTTCACCGAATAGCTTTTCTGGACCAGCGTCGAATCGATGACATTGGTGGGGAAGATGTCGAGCGGGACGACGCGCTTGAGCGGCTCGGGACTCGGCAGCGGCGAGCCGTTGAGGAGCGCCAGCGAATAGCGATCGCCGAGGCCGCGGACATAGACGAAGCCGCCGCCGACGACCGACAGACCGGTCACGCGCTGAAGCGAGCCCGAAATATCGCCCTCGCCGGTGCGCGCGATGTCGGCCGACGAAAGCACCGACACGACTTCGGGGGTCGCGCGGACCACGTTGGGGACGTAGCGGCCGGTGACGACGATCTCCTGATCGCTGCCACCGGGGATCGAAACGTCGACATCCTCCTCGGGCTGCTCGTCCTGCGCCGCGGCGGCGGGCTGGTCGCCGGGGGTATCGGCAGCAGGCGCGCTGCCCGCGTCCTGCGCTAGCGCCGAAGGCGCGACAAGGGCGGTGCTGAGGAGGAGCAGGCTGGCGAGAATCGGCCGCTTGGTCATGGTAAATCGTCCCCGAGGAATATGTGGGAAGGGAGCGGGCCAGCCGTCAGGCCCGCCCGCTCCCCGAAGTGGCTTGCGAGCGATCAGGTGACCGGCAAGCTCGAGCAGCTCCCGCTGTCGCTGCCGAAATCTGCCGTCGACGAATTACAGGTCCAGCCCGCGTACCAGGTGTCGTTCGCGTCGGCGACGGCGCCGACATAGGCGGTCGTGTCGAAGAAGCTGTTCAGCGTCTTGGCATCGAAAGGCTCGTAGCCCGTTTCGGTGGCGCCGTTGACGAACAGGTTGGTCAGGCTGGGCGCATAGTCGAAGCGGTTGTTGGTCCCGGCCTCGAAGATCGCCTGGACCTCGGCATCGGTCACCGCCGGGTCGCCGCCGCCGCGGAACGGACGGCTGCCGCACTTCAGCGAGACCGAGAAGAAGCGCGGCGGTCCCTGCTCGTCCTCTCCCGTTTCCTGCGTCGTCGACGTGCTGTCGATCCGGATGCACGACGTGTCGGTCGTGATCAGTCCATTCGCGAACGTATAGTCCGCGCCGCCACGGATGCGGATCGCGGCGCCGTTGCCCGCCGCCGCGTTGCGGTGGATGAAGGTGAAGTTCGAAATGTTCACATTCTGGCGCGGAACCGCCTGCTCATTGCCGTCCGAATCGATTTCCATGATCGAGTCGCCGACCGTTCCGCCCGCGCGCTGGACCGCAATCGCATATTGAATATTCGCCTTGGTCCCGACGTCGGTGTCGAAGCTGTCATCCTCGGCGCCGGTCATGATCATATATTTGAAGTTCGGCCGGCCGCCAAAGACTTCCATCCCGTCGTCCGAGCTGTTGTGGACCTGGATATGGTCGATCTGGGTACCCGATCCGACGCCCGAAGGGGTCAGCCCCTGCAATTCCTTGTCGGCGCTGAGAACGAAGCCCGAGTAGCGGATCTGCACATAGGACAGGCGACCCGAATTATCGGCCGGCTGCGCGCCGCCATAGAGCGCGTTCGACGTGCCTTCGGTGTCGCGTTCGCACTCGACCGTCCCCTCTTCGGCAGACGGCGCAAGGCAGTCGGTGATCGGTGCCCGGCCAAGCAGCACGATGCCGCCCCACAGCTGCGACGTGTTGTCACCAGCCGAACCCGTGACGTTGCCGCGACCGGTGAAAATAATCGGCTGGGTCGGGGTGCCGACCGCGTCGATGCGATTGCCGCGGTTGACGGCGAGATAGGAAACGCCGGTCGAACCAAAGACGATCACGCCCGGATCGATCGTCAGCGTGACGACGTTATTGGTGCTCGCGGCCCCCTGGTCGGTGCCGACGTCGACACGGCCGGGGAGCGAGTAGACGACGCCATCGACCTTCGGGATTGCCGTGGTCGAGTTGAAGCGCGCCGGGAAACCGCAGTTGCGCCACGAGTTGTTGCCGTCGCCGATCGTGCCGGGGTCGGTGAGCTGGTCGCTGCCGCCGATCGTCGGGCAGTCGGCCGCCGGCGTCACGCCCGTCGGGGTGGGGGTCGGCGTCGGGGTCGGGGTGGGGGTCGGCGTCGGCGTGGGGGTCGGCGTCGGAATGACGATCACGCCCTCGCCCGGCGACGCGACGCCGTCGGCGCCGCAGGCCGCAAGGATGGAACAGGCCACGCCGCTGAGCATGACCAAACGAACGCGTGCGAAAGCCGCCATGAAATTCTCCGTTCCCGGT
>Ga0189279_100263_pt1 | contig 14776 bp, 14 predicted proteins | sample N26B6minimetaG_FD_130324 | JGI IMG/M metagenome (GOLD analysis project Ga0189279, IMG submission 130324) | Marine microbial communities from the Costa Rica Dome - N26 B6 mini metaG | ecosystem: Environmental > Aquatic > Marine > Oceanic > Photic zone | place: Costa Rica: the Eastern Pacific... | reverse complement strand
GCGAGGCGTTGCCATGGCCGATGATCGCGGGACCGCACAATTGCACGCCCATCGGCGACACGGGCGGCGCCCCTGCCGCGATGCGTTCGCGCTGCCAGATATAACGCTGCGAAAGGCTCCAGCCGGTACCGCCAAATTCGACCGGCCAGGCAGGCGCGACCCAGCCCTTTTCGTGCAGGATCGCCTGCCAGGCGCGGGCGTGACCGGGGTCGGCGTAAACGCTCGTCATATGGGCGCCGCTTGCGCGTAATTCGTCGGTCAGCTTTTCGGTGAGAAAGGCGCGCACCTCGTCGCGGAAGGCAATTTCGTCGGCGCTCCAGGCAATGTCCATCCCCGTCTCCTCAGGCCGCGCGCGACAGCGCCGCGAAACGGCGGCGATGATAATCGGCTGATCCGAATTCGCTTTCGATTACGGTGGCGCGGCGGAAATAGTGGGTTACCCGAACCTCGTCGCTCATGCCCATTCCGCCGTGGAGCTGGATGGCGTTTTGTCCGATGAACCGGCAGGCGCCCGCAACCGTGACCTTCATCGCCGATACGGCGCGCGCACGATCCTCCGGCGAGGCATCGAGACTTAGCACGGCGCGGTAAACCGCCGAGGTCGCGAGCTCGAACTGCATATACATGTCGACCATCCGGTGCTGCAGCACCTGGAAGCTTGCGATTGCCTGCCTGAATTGACGGCGTCCCTTCGTAAAGGCGATGGTGTCTTCGAGCATGACGCGCATCACGCCGAGCGCCTCGGCACCGAGCATCGCCGCCCCGATGTCGAAGAGCCGAGCGATCGCTTCTTCGCCGCGCAGGAGAGACGCTGCCTCTGGAACCGACACCGCATCAAAAGCAATGTCGGCGGCGCGCCGGCCATCGATCGTAGGATAAGCTTGCAGCGATACGCCAGGGGCGTCAGCATCGACGAGAAAAAGCACAAGCTTATCCTGGTCGCGGGCGCTCACCAGCAGATGCGTTGCATAGGGGGCGGCCATGACGACGGCCTTGCTCCCGTCGAGACGCCAACCCGCTATCGCCGGGGTTGCGGTCGTCCTGATATCCGCCGGGTCGAAGCGACTTTCGGCCTCCGCCCAGGCGAAGGCGCATCGCATGTCGCCCGATACGATCGCCGCCAGCGCATCTTCGCGGCCACCTGCTGCAGCGAAGGCGGCCGCACCGACGACCGCGGTTTCCAGAAAGGGTTCGACCAGCAGATTTGCGCCGAGTTCTTCCGAAACGATCATCATGTCGACGGCATTGCCGCCGGCTCCGCCAGCGGCTTCAGCGACGCCTACCCCCAATATACCGAGATCTTCGGCAAGGCCGCGCCACAATGATTCGTTCCAACCCGCCGCCGCCCGGATGCTGGCCGTTCGCGCGGGAAAGCCGTTTTCGCGCTCGAGATATCCTCTAAGCGCATCGCGCAGCTGACGCTGGCTGTCGGTAAAACTGAAGTCCATCGCACCTCTCCGTCACGCGCCGCTATCACAGATACCAAACCGCCGCAAAAAGAATTAGTCGATTAATTAACTTTTCTTTGTGCCGCTGATATGGCAAGCGGCCGAGCAATGGTGGCCGCCTGTAGCGTCGGCGGCGAACAGACAGACGCTGGCAAGCAGGAAAGGTATGAACATGTCGAACCGGCCGCTTTCCGGCATTCGTATCGTCGATGGCGTAGCGGGACCGCTCGCGATGATCGGGCGGTACCTGGCCGACCTCGGCGCCGAGATCGACCGCTTCGTGCCAGCCGATGTCGACGGCGCCGAAGCGATCGTCGCCAATGCCGGGAAACGCTGCCATGCCGGGGATATGGGGGCCCTGCGGCTGCGAAGGCGATCGCGCGCGCACACATTGTTCTTGCCAGTCCAACGTCTCGCATCGACCTCGCAGCGCTCCGCCGCGCCCGCCCCTCCCTCGTCACGATGAGCGTCAGCGATTTCGGCGAGCACGGGTCACTGGCGAACTGGCGCGCGACCGGACCGGTCCTCCATGCGCTGTCAGCCATGCTGTCGCGATCGGGCATTCGCGGCCGCGAACCGCTGCTTCCGCCAGGCGACCTCGCCTATCAATGCGCCGCACCGCAGGCTGTGTTCGCGTTGCTTGGGGCGCTCTATCGCGCTCTTGGCGGCGGCGACGGCGCCCATTTCGATTTCGCGGCGCTGGACGGTGCCGTGCAAGGGCTCGATCCCGGCTTCGGCATCAACGGCAGCGCGACGATGGGCAAGCCCGTGGGGTTGCTGCTTCGCGATCGTCCGCGCGCGGGCTTTCAATATCCGATTATACGCTGCGCCGACGGCTATGTACGCATTTGCCTGCTCGCCAAGCGCCAGTGGCGCGGCATGTTCCGCTGGATGGGCGAGCCCGAACAATTCGCCTCGCCCGATTTCGACCGGACGTCGCACCGCTACGCCTCGGCGGACCTGCTTCCCTATATATCCGGCTTCTTCGCCGACCGGCGCCGCGTCGACCTCGAGCGAGAGGGACAGGACCATGGCGTCCCGATCGCTTCGGTGCTGACGCTCGACGAATTTCTGGAGAGCGAGCATGCGGCGGCACGTAGCGCAGTCACCACTCTCGCCGACGGCACGCGACTGCCCAACGGCTTTCTGACCATCGATGGCGAGCGCATGGGGCCGTTGCCCGCGCCGGAAGGCGCCGCGTTCCCGGCGCCCGGCGATACCGCTCCCCTCGCCCCCTTCGGCGACCTCAAGGTGCTCGACCTCGGTGTGATCGTCGTCGGCGCGGAAGGCGCGCGCCTGCTCGGCGACCTCGGCGCTGATGTCGTCAAGATCGAGAGCCAGGCCTTTCCCGACGGCAGCCGTCAATCCTATCTCGAGCATGGCATGTCGGTCAGCTTCGCTGCCGGCCACCGCAACAAGCGTAGCCTGGGGATCGACCTGCGCAGCACCGAGGGGCGCGGGCTGTTCCTCGATCTTGTGCAGCAGGCCGACGTCGTCTGCTCGAACTTCAAGCCCGGCACCATGGAGAAATTGGGGCTCGGCGAAGCCGAACTGCGCGCCATCAATCCGCGAATCATCGTATCCGAAAGCTCAGCCTTCGGCGATACAGGGCCGTGGAGCGGGCGGATGGGCTATGGCCCGCTCGTCCGCGCCTCGACCGGGTTGACGCTTGCCTGGCGCTATCCCGATGACCCGCAGAGTTTCAGCGATTCGATCACGGTCTATCCGGACCATGTCGCGGGCCGGATCTGCGCGATCGGGGTCGCGGCGCTGCTGATCCGGCGGCTACGCACCGGGCGCGGCGGTGTCGCCAAGGTCGCGCAGTCCGAAGTGATGATCGGCCATTTCGCGGTCGACGTGGCGCGCGGCACGCCGGCGGGCGGCGCACCCGCCGACTGGCCATTGGGCGTGTTCCGCGCTGCGGGCGAAGACGAATGGTGCGTGATCACCATCACCTCGGATGACGACTGGGTGCGCCTGTGCGATGCGATCGGCTATGCCGAAGGCGCGGCATTTGATGCAGCCGCCAAGCGCCTCGCCGCGCGCGATGCCATCGACGCGCGGATCGAAGCGTGGCTCGCGGACCGCTCTCCGCACGAAGCCGCTGATGCGTTGCAGGCGGCCGGCGTCCCAGCGGCTCCGATGCTGCGCCTCGCCGAACTCCCCGACTTTCCCTATTATCGCGAACGGGGCTTCTATCGCATCGAGAATCATCCGTGGTTGCAGGAGGATGTGGTCGGCGACGCCTATGTCGCAAGGACCGCCGACCTGCCCGCCCCGTCGCGGCGCCCCGCGCCCCTGAGCGGTGAACAGAGCGGCGAGGTCATCGCTGAATGGCTTGGCGTCGACGGGGCGGGTATCGACGTGCTGACAAAAGCCGCAATTCTCGAGCCCCTCGCCGAGAGGACGCGCCAGCAGGCCGAAGAGCATATGGCAAGCCGCGAACCCGCGACCGCCACCAACCGCTGGAAATAGGCCGGGTCGACCGGCTAGCCGATCACCTGATAATCTTCCGAAAGGAAGATCGGCGAGTTCGGCAGGTCGATGAACTTCATCTCGTCGGCGAGCAGCAGTGCGCCCGCAATACGCCCCGCCTCGGTCGCACCGGCGGCGGCGAAGCTTTTCATGTCGTCCCACCATAGCTGCGCGACGCCATCGAAATCATGGCCAGCCGAACCGCGAACCTCGGCGAGCGGAAAGACGCCGGGCAAGGTCAGGCTGTGTGACTGGACATATTTGCGGATCCCGAGCGCCGCGGCATGCTCGCGGACCAGCGGTGCATGCTGGTTGCGCCAATAATCCTGGAACGCCTCGCGCGTCAGGTCCGGCAACCGTTTGAGGCAGAAAGTCACTCGCAGCATCTTCGGGTTCTCCCTTGCTCGACGCATCGGCGCGCCGTGGCCCGCCACTTCGCCATTGCATAGTTTCCTTAAATCTATATATAGTAGATAAAAGATGCAACGGGCGCGCGAACGGCCCCCCCGGGAAAAGGATGAACGGGCGAATGACCTATCAGTCGGCAACGGGCCCGATCGGCGCCGAAGGGCGTTACTGGGACGCGCTTCAGGACGGAAGACTGGAACTGCCACGCTGTACGGGATGCGGGCGATGGCACTGGCCTGCCGTCTGGCGGTGCAGCGCCTGCGGCAGCTGGGATCATGAATGGGTCGAACAGCCGATCGAGGGCGAGGTCTTCACCTATACCCGCACGCATCATCCATTCGGCGGGACCGAGGCCTTCGCGAAACCTTTTTCGACGCTGGTCGTGACGCTCAACTCGGTGCCAGTTCGCCTCATCGGTGTACTCGAAGGCGATGAGACGGGCCTGAAGATCGGCGCCCCCGTCGTCGGAGCGATCGCACGCACCGCATTTGGCGATGCCCAGATCCCCGCGCTGCGCTGGAGCCTTGCATGAGCATCAATTTGTCCGGGCTGACGGCAGCCGCCGGTGTCGGCTATCGACAGTATAAGCGCGGGACCGCGCCGCTTCCCGAACGCGGCGTCCTCGTCCGCGCCATCGTCGATGCCTGCGAGGATGCGGGGTTCGACCCCGCCGACGTCGACGGCTTCGTCTCCTACGGCGACGACAAGAACGAGCCGGTGCGGCTGATGCCCGACCTCGGCACCAAGGCGATCAACTGGTCGGCGCAGGTGTGGGGCGGCGGCGGTGGCGGAATCGCCGGCGCGTTCGGCATTGCTGCTTCGGCGATCCTGACCGGCCAGGCTCGCGCCGTGGTCGTGTTCCGCGCGCTCGTCGAGGGCAACAGCGGGCGGCTGTCGGCGGCTGTGATGGCGCACCATCTCAACGATCATATGGTCGCTTCGGGAATTCTCGCGCCCGCGCAGGTTTGTGCGATGCGCGCGCAGCGGATGTTCGAATACTATGGCGTGCCTTATGAGCTGTGCGAGGAACTCGTCCGCGCTTCCTATTATCATGGCAGCCGCAATCCAGAGGCGGTCGCTTATGGCAAGGACTTCGACCACGACGAATATCGCGGGTCGCGGATCATCGCCGAGCCTTTCCACCTGTTCGATTGTAGCCGCGAAAATGACGGCGCGGGGGCGATCCTGCTTGTATCGACCGAGATGGCCCGCGACCTGAAGAAGAAACCCGTCAAGCTGTTGTCGGTCGCGCAAGGCACCGAGGCAGGTTATGGTGACCTGCTAGAGAACGACGCCACCGAGCTTTATCCCACCGCCGGCTTCCGCGCGATCCGCGACCGGCTCTACGCGATGGCGGGGCTAACTCCCGCGGACATCGACATCGTCCAGCTCTACGAGAATTTTAGCGCGCAGGGCATCGCGTCGCTGATCGATCACGGCTTTTGCACTTACGAGAACGTCGCCGAGGTCGTGCGCTTCGAAAACCTCATCGCGCCGTCGGGCAAGCTGCCCGTCAACACCTCGGGCGGAAATCTGGCGCATGGGTTCGTGCACGGTTTCGTAACCGCAGTCGAAGCGGTGCGCTGCCTGCGCGGCGAAAGCCCGAACCCCGTCCCCGGCGCGCGTACCTGTCTGCTCGCGGGCGGGCCGGGTGCGCCGACGATCAGTTCGGCGATCTTCGGGGTCGACTAGCTGACCGTCGCGATGCCGCCGCTGACGGGCAGCAGCACACCGGTCACCCACGCGCCCGCGCGCGACGAGAGATAAATCACCGCTCCCACAATATCGTCCATCTCGCCCGCGCGCGCGCCGAGCGGCGAGACGAAAGCCTTGGGAACCGCGTCGGCCTCCCCCATACCGAGGAACTGCTCGGTGAGCCTCGAGGGAAAGAGCCCCGGCGCGATCGCGTTGCAGCTGATATTGCGCTTCGCGAGATGGCGTCCGAGGTGACGCGACATCATCGCAATCCCGGACTTGCTCGAGGCATAGGCGAAATTTTCGAGATGGCCGGGATTGAGCGCGGCAATCGACGCAATGTTGATCACCCTCGCCGGGTCGCCAGGCGCGGCGCCGCTTTCGAGGGCTGGCAGCAGCTTGCGCGTCAGGAGGAACGGCGCGGTCAGGTTGAGGCCGAGCACCGCATCGAAGTCCTCGCGTCCGTCGGCGTCGAGGGGCGTCGGGCGATCGGTTCCGGCATTGTTGACCAGGATATGAAGCGGGACCTCGCCGAGCGCCTCCGCGACGCGTGCGATCCCCTCCTCGGTCGCGACGTCGGCCGCGACGCCCTGCGCATTGCCGCCGAGTTCGGCGACGATCGCCTCGACATCTCCCTCGCCGCGGGCAACGACCCACACTTCGACGCCTGCCTGCGCCAGCCCGCGCGCGATCATTCGGCCGATGCCCGAGGTCGCGCCGGTGACCAGCGCGCGCTTGCCCGCAACCTCGAACAGGCCGGCGGTATAGGCTCTGCTCATGCGAGCGCGCCGGGGGTCTGCGGCAGGAAGACGGTCTTCACTTCGGTGAAAGGCTCGATGCCCTCAGGTCCACCTTCGCGGCCCACGCCCGACTTCTTGAAGCCGCCGAAGGGATTGGTCAGGTCGAAGTCGCGGCCGTTCTGAGTGAAATGGCCGGTGCGGATGCGCCGCGCGACACTATAGGCGCGGTCGGTGTCGTGGGTATAGACGCCGCCCGACAGGCCGAACTGGCTGTCGTTGGCGATCGCGATCGCTTCCTCGACGCTGTCATAGGGGATGACCGCGGTGACGGGTCCGAAGATTTCCTCCTGCGCGATGCTCATAGCGTTGGTCGCGTCGGCGAAGACTGTGGGCTCGACATAATAGCCGCTGTTCAACGACGGCGGCCGCCGACCGCCCGTCGCGATGCGCGCGCCCTCGGCTACGCCCTTGTCGAAATAGCTCGACACCTTGGCATGGTGCCGCGCCATTGCGAGCGGCCCCATCATCGTCGTCGCCTCCAGCGGATCGCCGACGCTGGTCGCCGCCATCGCCGCGGCAAGGCTTTCGACATAGGCATCCTTGCGCGCCCGGGGCACGAGCACGCGGCTGAAATTGATGCACACCTGGCCGCACAGCAAGGTAATCATCGGCGCGAGCGCGGGGCCCGTCGCCTCGGGCTCGTAATCGTCGAGCACGATCGCCGCCGACTTGCCGCCGAGTTCCATCGTGAAACGCGCCATGCGGCCGGCGCAGGCCTGCGCGATATGCAACCCAACCTCGGTCGATCCGGTGAAGGCCACTTTGTCGACGCCCGGATGGCGGACGAGCAGGTCCGACGCCTCGCGGTCGGCGGGAAGCAGGTTGATTACGCCTTCGGGAAAACCCGCCTCCTCGGCCGCTTCGGCCAGCATGAAGGCCTCAAGCGGCGTTTCGGGCGCGGGTTTCAGGATGACCGTGCAACCGGTAGCGAGCGCGGGGGCCAGTTTGATCAACAGCGAGGCGAGCGGGCCGTTCCACGGCGCGATCGCGGCGACGACCCCGACAGGCTCGCGCACGACGACCGCGACCTTCGACATCATGCCGTTGGACGGGCGCACATCCTCGAACGGATAGGCTTCGGCGAGCCCGGCATAATAATCGAGCAGTCCGGCGGTGCCCGCACCCGATCCCTGCGCCATCCCGATCGGCACTCCGACTTGCGCAATCCAGGCGCTGTCGAGCGCCGCGCCGCGCCGCTGCAGCGCCTGCGACAGCGCGCGCATATAGGTCGCGCGTTCGGCCGCCGACAGACGCGGCCACGGCCCCTCGTCGAACGCCTTGCGCGCCGCCGCCACCGCGCGCTCGACCTCGGGCGCGCCCGCCGCCACGACCTCGCCGAACGCCTCTTCGGTCGCCGGATTGATCAGCGTAAAGCGGCTACTGCCCTCGGCGGGGATCCAGCGTCCGCCGATAAACAGCCGGTCGGGATGCGCCACCTGCGCGCTGGCTTGGCTGATCATTCTACTCTCCTGATGTCAATTTCAGCGATTGTGGTCGTCATGTTCGGACAGGAATTTCCCGAAGGTCTCGCCGCCGGCCGGAGCGTCGGTCATGTTCGCGATCATCCAGTCATATTCGGCCTGCCAGCCCGCGGCAGGCGAACGTGTGAGACTGCCGTCAACGAGCGCCTTGATTCCCGCGACGCCGTGCGGCGGATGCGCGGCGATGGAGGAGGCCAGCTCGAGCGCACGCGCATCGAGTTCGGAGGCAGCGACGACCTCGTTCACCAGCCCGATGCGTTCGGCCTCGTCGGCGCCGACGATTTGCCCCGTCATCAGGATCGCCTTGGCGCGCGGGGCTCCGATCGCGCGCGGCAGCGACCAGGTGGCGTTTGCGCCTCCATAGCCGACCGCCGTCACCTTGAATCGAAAGGCGGGGGTCGCGATGCGTATATCGCAGGCGAGCGCGAGCAGCGCGCCGGCTCCGAAGCAGATGCCGTCTATCGCCGCGATGACCGGCAGCGGATGCGCGGCGACGCGGCCGAACACCGGGTCGCGCGTCTCGAAGGCCTGGCGCATCATGTCGGCGTCGAAGCCTGCCATTTCATGGATGTCGAAGCCCGCGCTGAATGCCTTGCCGCCGCGTGCGCCAATCACGATCGCGCGGATTTCGGGATCGGCCGCGGCGCGGTCGAGTTGCTCGGCGAACGCAGCGAAGGTCGGCACGTCATAAGCATTATGCACGTCGGGCCGGTTGAAAATCAGGTGCAAGACGCCCGGCGTGGGGGTCGCAACGATCAGCGTGTCGGTCGCCACAAGATGTTCCTCAAATTCGGGGCGGCATATACGCCGCCTGGTCGGGATCGAAGGCGGTCACCATTTCATAGCCGAGCGACGCTTCGAATATCGGCATCGCACCGCGCAGCCAGTGGTTCAGGGCGCGCTTGCTGAGCTCAACCGCGAGCGGCGAACGATCAGCGAGCGTCTCGGCATAGCGCAGCGCAAGCGGCAGCACTTCGCCAGAAGGCACCGCGTCGGAGACGAGCCCGATCCGTTCGGCCTCGCGCCCGCTGAGCTTGTCTCCGGTGAGCAAATGGCGCTTCGCCTTCGCCATCGAGCAAAGCAAGGGCCAGACGATCGCCGCATGATCGCCAGCGGCGAGGCCGATCCGCAGATGCCCGTCGGCAAGATTTGCCTCCTCATTCACCACTGAAATATCGGCGAGCAGACCGAGCGCGAGCCCGATCCCGGCAGCGGGTCCGTTGATCGCCGACACCACGGGCGTGCGCATTTCGATCAGCGCAGTAAGGATTTGCGACGTTTCGCGCATCATTCGGATCTTGTTGGCATAATCATTGCCGTCCGCGGCAATGTCGCTCCAGTCGCCTCCGACGCAAAAGGCGCGCCCCGCTCCCGTTATGACCGCCGCGCGCGCTTCGGAATCCGCATCGATCAGCGCAGGCAGCCGGGCCAGTTCGCTATGCAGGATGTCGTTCGTCGCGTTCATTCGCTCGGCCCTGTCGAGCGTCAGCAGCACGATCCCCGGTGCGGGCCGCTCGACCGCAATATGCCTGAAATTATAGGCGGCGACTGCGCTCATGCGGCAGTGCGGATCAGTTCGGCCGCTTTTTCGCCGATCATGATCGTCGCCGCGTTGGTGTTGCCGCTGGTAATCTGCGGCATGATCGAAGCGTCGGCAACGCGCAGCCGTCCGACGCCGCGCACGCGGCAATCGGGATCGACCACCGACGCCGCGTCCGATCCCATGCGGCAGCTGCCAACGGGGTGATAAGTGATCATCGCCTTGGCGCGGACATAGTCCTCCCAGCCTGAATCATCCACCGGCACCGGGTCAGGCGAGCGGTCGCCGAGGGTGATCGCGCTGAGCGCGGGCATCGCGAAGAGCCGATCGACAAGCTTCATCGCGTCGATCAGCGTGTCGACGTCGGCCTGATCACCGAGCAATTGATGATTGATCACCGGCTCGAGCCCGTCGCCGAGCTCGACCCGGCCGCGCGACTTCGGCCGCGTCAGCGAGACGTTGATGCTGATGCACGGCTCCTTGGGCATCACCGCCTCGGCCGACGAAACCGTCTCGGGCTCGACATTATAGGCAAGCGGCATGAAGTGGAGTTGGACGTCGGGCTCATCGAGCCCGTCTCGTGTTCGTGCCAACCCCATCGCCTGCACCGCGGGCGCGCTCATCGGGCCCCGCCGGCTCCAGAAGAATTTGGCGAGATGCCGCATCATGTCGATCGGCCCCACCTGACTGTTGAGCGTCGGCACGCTGACGAACTTGTTTTGCGTAATGCCGGGATGCTCCTGGAGGTTGTGGCCAACCTCCGGACAGTCAGCCTGCACCGCGATCCCGCGCGACCGCAGATAATCTGCGGCTCCGATCCCCGAACGGAGCAGCAGCGCCGGCGAGCCCATCGATCCCGAAGAGACGATGACCTCGCGGCGAGTGCGGAGTATCCTGGCGTCGCCGTCCTGCCGATATCGGATGCCGACCGCCTCGCCCTTTTCGATCAGGATCGTTTCGACATGCGCGTGGGTCAGCGTCATCAGATTGGGCCGCTTTCGCGCATCGCGCAGATAGGCCTTTTCGGTGCTGCACCGCCAGCCATCGCGCTGCGTCGCCTGCGTCAGATAAGCCCCCTCCATCTCTCCGCCATTATAGTCGTCGAGCCGCGCGAGCCCATATTGCTCGCACGCGCGGAGGAAGAGATCGCACAAGGGATGCGGGTCGCGCATCGGCGACACCGAAAGCGGCCCCTGCGATCCGTGGCTCTGGCTTGGGAGCCCGCTCCATGTTTCGCTGCGCAGGAAATATGGAAAGACGCTGTCGAAGTTCCACCCCGTCGCACCCAGCCGCTCCCATGCATCGAAGTCAGCGCGCGTACCGCGGATATAGACCTGGCCGTTGATCGCGCTACCGCCGCCGAGCATGCGCCCACCCGACCAGATGAAGCGCCGGCCGTTGATCGAAGGATCGGGACGTTGCCAATATTTCCAGTCATAGCGATCGTCGACGAGCATTTTAGCAAAGCCGACCGGCATCTGGACCATCAGCCCGGTCGATTCGCCGCCGGCCTCGACCAGCGCAACGCGGACATCCGGATTCTCGCTCAAACGCGCCGCCAGCACACAGCCTGCACTCCCGCCGCCTATGACGATATAGTCCGCCTCGTCGCTCGACATACCTTCTCCATCAATCGACTAATTAATTATGCAGATCATGCCTGCCTGCATTTGACACCAACACCATGCAATATTAATTGATCAATTGAAAGTGGCTTCATTCGCAGTTGCCGGGACGAGGAAACCATATGCCGAACGTTAATTTCCATGGGGCCGACGGCAACGTCGATCGAGTCGAAGTCGCGGTCGGCGACTCGCTCATGCGCGGCGCGCGCGACAATATGGTCGAGGGAATAGAAGCCGATTGCGGCGGTGTCTGCGCCTGCGCGACCTGCCACATCTATGTCGCTCCCGAATGGATGGAGCGCGTAGGGTCCGCAGGCGCCGAAGAAAGCGAGATGCTGGACTGCGTCAACGACCCGCGTCCCAACAGTCGCCTTTCCTGCCAGATCGCCATGACCGACGAACTGGAGGGCTTGACAGTTTTCCTGCCCGAGTCCCAACGGTAGGTCAGTCGAACATATCGAACAAGGGCAGGGCCTCGGGCATGGATGGAGAGAGCGGCTTGACGATCAAGGCAGCGCGGCGCGAGGAACGTTCGGCATCGGCTGAGGCGCTTTTGAACGCAACGGCGCAGCTCCTGTCCGAGGCGACGACGATCGACGTTTCGCTGAACGAGATTTCGCAGCGCGCGTCGGTCAATTCGGCGATGATCAAATATTATTTCGGCAACAAGGAAGGGCTGTTGCTCGCGCTGCTCGAACGCGACGCCGAAACCGCGATGACCGCGCTGAAAGCCTTGAGCGAAATGGACATTCCGGCCCAGAAGAAACTGAAAATCCACATCAACGGCATTATCAACGCCTATTATCGCTCTCCCTATATTAACCGGTTGATCCACTATATGGTCGAGTCCGGCAGCCCCGCCGCGAGCAGGCGGGTTGCGCAGATATTCATCGAGCCAATGATCGACGCGTATCGCGACATCGTCGCGCAAGGGGTCCGTGAGGGCGTGCTCAAGGACGTCGACCCGGGCCTGCTCTATTATTGCCTGGTCGGCGCGGCGGACCATATTTTTCACGCGGGCTATTCGGTCCCGTCGACGCTCGGAGTCGATCGACTCGACGACGGCATCAAGCAGAAATATGCCGAACTGATCTGCGACATCTATCTGCGCGGACTCGCGCCCTGACATCACGCGGAGTGCAGTGCCGTCAGTTCGACCGCAATCCCGTCCATCAGCGTCGTCCCCGAAACCGCTTCGACGACGTCGGGGCCATGGCCGAGCAGGATGTTCACATTAGCCCCCCCGGCGCGGTTGGCACGCTGCCACCCGCCGGTGCCGTGGCCGAAGCAATGCGGATAGGAAACGGTGCCGCGGCGATGATCGGCGTTGATCTCGATTTCGACCTCGATCGCCCCGAACCGGTTCGACAGCACGGCCCGGTCGCCCCCCTCCAGTCCACGCTCGGCGGCATCGTCGGGGTGGACATGGAGGGTCGGCTTTTGCGAGCGGATCAGACGGTCGACGTTGTGGAGCCAGCCATTATGCGAACGCATGTCGCGCCGCGAGAGCAATTTCAATCCCTCCGCCGGCGCCGCGGCGAACAACCGATCGAGCTCCGAGGCGACCATGTCGTCCCACAAGTGGATGCGGCCGTCAGCATGCGCGATCTTTTCCTGGTTGCCCCAGGGGATTGGAATATCGAGCATCACGCCGTGCGGATGCTCGCGGAGCTTGTCGATCGACCAGCCGCCGGCCCCCGCCGGCCCCTGCCGGATCGCGTCATCGAGCACCTCGAGAGGGCGCAGCTGTCCCCCCGCCGCCTGCGCCGCGACCTCCCTTGGCGAGGTGGCGGGCATACGCAGCCCCATGCGCGCCAATATTTCGCAAAATGTGTCGAACTCGCTCCGCGCCTCGCCGACCGGCGCGATCACCGGTTCGGCATATTGGAGGAAAGGCTGCACCATGCTCATGAACGGGACCATCGGCAGGTCGGCGCGCTCATAGAAGGTCAGACCCGGCAGCACATAGTCGGCATAGGAGCCGGCCTCGTTGATATAGAGATCGAACGACACCGATAGCTCCAGCTGTTCCAATCCGCGCCGCAGCCGGTCGCCGCCGGGGGCCGCGAGCAGCACATTGCCGCCGAGCGACAAAAGCGCCCGCACCTTGCCGGGGCCAGGTTCGAGGATGTCGTCGGGCATGACCGCGGAGGGCAGGAACTGCGTCACGCTCGGAAAATTGCCGATGCGGCTGCGTACCTCGTCATAGCCGCCGGTCGTCGCGCGGTCGCTGCCCGCGAGCACCGGCGTAGCGAAGGTGCTGCCCCCTTCGTGACCGAAGGTCCCGCCGACCATGTTCAGCGCCGAAAGGAGGAAATTGGCCAGCGTCGCATGCGGCCCGCGGCAGATGCCGACGCGGCCGTAACATACCGATTTCGGGCTGGCGGCGAGCCGGCGTGCGAGCCCCTTGATCGTCTCGACCGCAATACCCGTGCGCCGTACCGCTTCGCCATAATCGACGCCTGCGAGCGCCGCGCGCAGCTCGGGCCAGCCGGCGCAGCGTTCGGCAAGAAAGTCGTCGTCGGCCAGTCCTTCGTCGGCGAGCGTCTTGAGCATCGCCAGCATCAGCCAGCAATCCGAATTCGGCTCGATCGCGACATGTTCGTAACGCGCGGCGGTCTCGCTACGGCGCGGGTCGACGACGACCACGCCGCCGCGCGCCGCAACCGCGTCGAGCTGGTGCCGAACGCGCGGCGTGAAAATCAGCGACCCGTGCGATATCAACGGATTGGCTCCGAAAATAAGCATGAACTCGGAGTTGTTGACGTCGGGCACATCGATCGTCAGCGGACTGCCGTAGAGGATCCAGTTGGCGGTGAAACGGGCATTGGTATCCTGCGATCCCGCGCCATAGATTTTCGTCGTGCTCAGCGCCTTCAGAAACATGCGGAAGCCCGTCATCCCGTCGGTCGCATAGGCTGGCGGGTTGCCCTGATAACTCGCCACGGCATCGGGCCCGTGCTCGGCGATAATCGCTGACAGCCGCGTCGCAATATCGTCCAGCGCCTCGTCCCAGCTCACCGGTTCGAAGCGGCCGGGCACGACGCGCTTCATCGGCCGCGTGACCCGGTCGGGATCGTGCGTCACGGCATGATAGGCGATACCCTTGACGCAGGCATGTCCCTGCGACGACGGGTTGTCGGGGTCGGGCCGCGCGCGCACGACCTTGCCGTTCTCTACCGTCGCCACAAGTCCGCATACGGCCGTGCAGATACGGCAGAACGTTACATGGTCGCCGTCCTCGCCCGTCGCTGGTCGCATCGATTCGCTCCAGTTAGTTGATCGGTTAGAGCCTTTCATTCTT
>Ga0189279_100261_pt1 | contig 14947 bp, 14 predicted proteins | sample N26B6minimetaG_FD_130324 | JGI IMG/M metagenome (GOLD analysis project Ga0189279, IMG submission 130324) | Marine microbial communities from the Costa Rica Dome - N26 B6 mini metaG | ecosystem: Environmental > Aquatic > Marine > Oceanic > Photic zone | place: Costa Rica: the Eastern Pacific... | reverse complement strand
TCGTAGCGAATCCGCCGTGGGCCGCGGTCGCGGTGCGACTGATCCGCTCGCTATAGAATTTTGCCTGCGGTCTTGAACGCGTCGAAGACTCGAAGACACCCTTTTTTACCAGGTTGCACAGGAAGAACGGTGGTTCGACAAGCTCCATATGACCGGACGAGGGATAGCCGATGACGCCGCTCCGCGTCTTGTCGATCGCGACGCTCTTCCCCGACACGGAACGCCCCAACTTCGGCCTGTTCGTCGAGCGCAGCCTGCGCGCGCTCGCCGCGCAACCGGCGATCGATCTGACCGTCGTCGCCCCCGTCGGCCTCCCGCCCTGGCCGCTGTCGCTGCATCCGCGCTACGCGGCGCTGCGCCATCTGCCCCGGCAGGACGTGTGGAACGGCCTGACGGTGCACCGGCCCCGCTTCACGCTCGTCCCGAAAATCGGAGCGCGCCTTAATCCCGCCGCGATCGCCCGCGCCGTGCTGCCCATCGCGGGCGAGGTCCGGCCCGATGTCGTCGACGCCCAATTCTTCTATCCCGACGGCCCCGCAGCGATGCGCGTTGCCGAACGATTGGCCCTTCCGTTTTCGATCAAGGCGCGCGGAGCCGACATCAGTCATTTCGGACACGATCCGGCCAGCAAACCCCAACTCCTCCGCGCCGCCGCCGCCGCTACCGGCCTGCTTGCCGTGTCGGATGCAATGCGCAGCGACATGGCGACGCTCGGGATCGACCCGTCCGGGATCGCCGTCCATTATACCGGCATCGATACCGACCGCTTCTCGCCGGGAGACCGCGCCGAGGCGCGCGCGATGCTCGGGATCGCCGACGCACCCACCATCCTGACCGTCGGCGCGCTGATTCCGCGCAAGGGGCAAGCCCTGGTGATCGAAGCGCTGACCGCCCTGCCCGGCGTCCACTACCATCTTGCGGGCGCGGGGGAGGAAGAAGCACGCTATCGGGCGCTGGCCACTCGGCTGGGGGTCGCCGATCGCGTCCACCTGATGGGGCCGGTCGCCAACGCCGATCTGCCGATGCTCTACCGCGCCGCCGACGTCGTCGTCATGCCATCGGCGAGCGAGGGGCTCGCAAATGCGTGGGTGGAAGCGATAGCCTGCGGAACGCCGATCGTCATCAGCGACGCCGGCGGCGCCGCCGAGCTCGTCACCTCGCCGACCGCCGGCCGTATCGTGCCGCGCGATCCCGAAGCGATCGCGGCCGCCATATCGGACATCCTCGCGGCCCCGCCGCTACCCGCGGCGGTCGCCGCAAGCCTTGCCGGCCGCTTCAACTGGGATCGCAACGGCCGCGAGCTGGCCGACCATTTGCGGCGATGCGCGAGGCGCTAGGCGGCAAAGGAAGGTCTGCTTCCGACCGGTTGCGGACCTTCCATCCTCGTCACCCCGGACTTGATCCGGGGTCCATGACTTCAACGCTGCTATGGATCCCGGATCTAGTCCGGGATGACGAAGGAGGATCGAACGTCCGCTCCCCACCCCGAAACCGCCGTTCCAATCCGCTTGTGTTCAGACCACCGCGCCGTCGTCGCCCTTGCTCGCAATCCGCTCGGCGCCCTCGGTCGCCGCGCTCGTGCGCGGGATGAAGCTGTCGGGGCCGACCTTCAGCCACACGAGGATCGGCGCCGACATATAGATCGACGAATAGGTGCCGACGAATATGCCCAGCAGCATCGCCGCGGTGAAGCCGAAGATCACGTCGGGCCCGACCCACAGCAGCACCGCGAGGGCGATGAGCATCGTGAAGCTGGTCATCACCGTGCGCGCCAGCGTTTCGTTGACGCTGAGGTCGAGCAGCGGAACGATCTGCATCTTGCGATATTTCTTCAGATTTTCGCGGATGCGATCATAGACCACGATCGTATCGTTGAGCGAATAGCCGATGATCGTCAGCAGCGCGGCGACGATATTGAGGTCGAACTGCAACTGGGTCAGCGCGAAAAAGCCAAAGGTCAACGCAACGTCGTGAAACAGGGCGAACAGCGCGCCGACCCCGAACTGCCATTCGAAGCGGATCCAGATATAGATCGAAATCGCGACCATCGCGAGCGCCAGGCTCAACGCACCGGTGCGCAGCAATTCGTCGGACACCTTGCCCGAAACCGTCTCGACCGATCCGGTCTTCGCGGTCGGGAACGCCTTGTGGATGCCGTCGACCAGAATCTTGCCCGCGCGATCCGCGGCGGCCTTGTCGCCTTCGGGCAGCGCGGTGCGGATCGAAACCGCCTTGTCCGATCCGAATTGCTGGATCGTCGCTTCGCCAAGGCCGATGTCGCCGACCTTCTCGCGAATCTCGTCGATCTTCGGCATGGCGCCGGTGAATTCGACGCGCACCGACTGGCCGCCGACGAAATCGACGCCCAGATTCAGTCCGCGCACCGCGACCAGCGCGATCGACGCGATGATCATCAGCACGCTGATCGCCATCGCGATGTTCCGCCATTTCAGGAACTGGATATTCGTGTCGTCGGGGACGAGTTTCAGCAGACGCATGGTTTCGGTCCCTTCCCTTAAATGTTGAGCGCGGCCGGGCGCGTCCTGTGCAGCCAGCGGGCCGCGAACAGGCGCGTCACGGTGACGGCGGTGAAGACGCTGGTGACGATGCCGATGGTCAGCACCACGGCGAAGCCCTTGATCGGACCGGAGCCGAACCAGAACATCAGCGCCGCAGCGATCACGTTGGTGATGTTCGCGTCGAAAATCGCGCGGCTTGCTTCCTTGTAGCCGATCTCGACCGCCTGGAACACGCGTCGTCCACGCTTCAATTCCTCGCGTATGCGTTCGTTGATCAGCACGTTGGCGTCGACCGCGGCGCCGATCGTCAATACGAAACCGGCGATGCCGGGCAGCGTCAGCGTCGCATTGAACATGCCCATGATCGCGATAATCAGGGCGATGTTGAACATCAGCGCAACGTTCGCATAAACCCCGAACCGGCCATAAACGACGATCATGAATGCCAGTACCGCGACCGTCGCGACGATCCCGGCGATCGCACCCTTGCGGATCGAATCGGCACCCAGTTCGGGCGTCACGGTGCGCTCCTCGACCACCGCCATCTTCACCGGCAGCGCGCCCGAGCGTAGCGAGATCGCGAGCGCGTTCGCGCTGGCAACGGTGAAATTGCCCGAAATCTGTGCGCTACCGCCCAGGATCGGTTCGTTGATCGACGGCGCCGACAGCACCTGGCCGTCCAGCACCATTGCAAAGCGTTTGCCGACACTCTGCGACGTCACGCGCGCGAAGGTCGCCGAACCGCCCGAATCGAAGCGGATCGACACCACCGGCTGGTTGGTCTGCGGGTCGAAGCTCTGCTGCGCATCGATCAACTGCTCGCCGCTGATCATCACCTGGCGGCTCAGCACCTCGAACGGCGCGCCATAGCCCTCGCCTGGAGCATAGGGGACGATTTCGCTGCCGACCGGAGCGCGGCCCTGCGCGGCTTCATTGGGGTCGGCATTGGCATCGACCATGCGGAATTCCAGCCGCGCGGTCTTGCCGATCAAATCCTTCAACTGCTGCGGATCCTGAAGGCCCGGTACCTGAACCACGATGCGATCGTCGCCCTGGCGGATGATCGTCGGCTCGCGCGTGCCGAGCGAATTGACGCGGCGGTCGATGATGTCGCGCGCGGTGTCCATCGCGCGGTCGACGGCCTGATCGAGCCCCGCCTGCGTCGGGGTCAGCACGATGCGCGTGGTGTCGACGACTTCGATATCCCAGTCGCGCTGCCCGCTCAGCCCCGCGCCCTGCGTTTCGCGGAACAGCCGCTCGCGCGCTTCGTCGAGCTGGGTCTGGTCGCGCACGAGGAAGCTGATCGACCCGTTGGCGGTCCGCAATTCGCCGATCGCAATATCGTCGTCGGGTCCGCGCTCGCCGCGCATCGCGGTGCGCACGGTCTTTTCCATGTTGGTCAGCTGCGTCTTGCGAAGGTCGGCGAGGTCGGCCTCAAGCAGCAAGTGGCTGCCGCCGGCAAGGTCGAGACCCAGATTGACCTTCGTCTGCGCAAAGGACGGCAGGCTTTCGAACGCCTTTTCGGGGAGAAAACTTGGTATGGCAAAGACGATGCCGAACAGCAGAATGATGCTGATGCCGATGGTTTTCCAGCGCGGGAAATCGAGCATGGTGGGATTCCGTTAGCGATGGCCGGCCCCTGTCGCGGGGCCGCGCCGCGTCAGTCGTTGGCGGGCTTGCCGCCGGGCTGCAGGACGTCCGACAGGGTCGACTTGACGACCTTGATCTTCACCCCTTGCGCGATTTCGACATCGACAAAATCGTCGTCGACGCGCGTGACCTTGCCGACGATCCCGCCGCCGGTAACCACCTGGTCGCGCGGCTTGACCGCCGCGACCTTGGCGCGATGCTCCTTCATCCGCACCTGCTGCGGGCGGATCATGAAGTACCAGAACACGCCGAAGATGAGCACATAGGGAACCAGCATCAGGAAACCGGCTGCCCCGCCCCCCGATCCGGCCGCCTGGGTCAGAAGCAATGACGTCGACATGAATGAAAGACTTTCCGTTCGAAAGCGCCGCCTCTCCATCCCGGAAACCGGCGCGCGAAATGATGGCGCGGCGCCTATCACGCAGGGGCGCGGCGCGCAACCAATGGCTGCGGCCCATCCCCCTCGGCAGGCTTGGCGCAGATGGGGCTTTTCGCGGCCGCTTCAAGCCACCGGCGCGCGATTGCGACCGACGGGCGCTCGCCGCGCTTGCATCGCCCGTCAAGGCGCGCTAGGGGCCTCGCCTGCCCCACGGGGCCGGTCGGGACGTAGCGCAGCCTGGTAGCGCATCACACTGGGGGTGTGGGGGTCGGAGGTTCGAATCCTCTCGTCCCGACCAATTTCATCTTCGCAGCATCGAAATTTTCCGCGGAGGTCGCCATGTCGCGAGCGACACGCGCCACAAGGGCGCTCGAACAGGCGGGCATCGCTTTCACCATCCACGTTTACGACTATGATCCGGGCTCGGCACGCGTCGGGCTCCAGGCCGCCGAAGCGCTGGGCGAGGACCCATCGCGCGTCCTCAAGACCTTGATGCTGCTTGTCGATGGCAAACCCGCCTGCGCGATTCTCGCATCCGATCGCGAGCTGTCGATGAAGCGGGTCGCCGCCGCGTTCGGCGGCAAAGCGGCGGCGATGATGCCCGTAGCGCAAGCAGAGCGCATCTCGGGTTACAAAGTCGGCGGCGTCAGCCCCTTCGGACAGGCGCGCCGCCTTCCGGTCGCGATCGACGAACCCGCCCTCGCGCACGCGCGCGTGTACATCAATGGCGGACAGCGCGGCTTGCAGGTCCGGCTCGACCCGCGCGAAGCCGCGGCGCTCCTCGGTGCCCTGATCGCGCCCGTCGCCGCCTAACCCTTGCGCTCGGCCCGGTCGATTGCGCCGGTGTCGAGCAGCGGCGCGGCATCGATGTCCTGCGCGTCGAGGACGAACGCGAGTTTCTCGACCGCCGCGAGGATCATCGCCTGTTCCCACGCCGGCAGCACCGAAAAGCGCTCGGCAAAGGTCATCTGCAACAGGTCGGGCGCCTCGGCGAGCGCCGCGCGTCCCGCCGGGGTCGCCGACAGCAGGAACTGGCGCTTGTCCTTTTCGCTCCGCGCCCGCGTCGCAAGCCCGCCCGCCACCAGTCGGTCGACGATCGCCGTGATCGTCGCATGGCTGAACTGCAGACGTTGCGCGACCTGGCCCGGGGTCACGGGGTCGCCGCCGCCCATTTCGTTGAGCACCAGAAGCTGCGACGGGGTGAGGCCCGTCATCGCCGCCAGCTTGCGGCTACCCGACTCGGTCGCGCGCAGGATGCGGCGCAGCGCGCGCAGGGTCGCGTTGGGAATATCGCTGTCCATTTCGCTTGCTTAGCCGCGCGTTGCTGCGACGCCAACGGCAATATCACGTCGCACACGGGCAATTTTTATTTCATATATTGAAACAGTTTTGCCCGGCGGGGTTGATCGCGAGGGAACAATCGCTATGTATCGCGCGCTTTCAAAAGACCCGGCAAACGGGTATAGCGAGATAGATATTTCAGGAGATGAACAATCTTTGACCGGCAAAAAGACGATACGTCCTTGCCAGATGCCAGCGATCACCCTTCCGCCGAAAGCACGGACGGCATTGTCCTGCGCAAGCCGCAGGCCACCGACGGCCCCGCAGTCACCGCGCTGATCGCGGCCTGCCCGCCCCTCGATCGCAATTCGGCCTACTGCAACCTCGTTCAGTGCACCCATTTCGCGGATCATTGCGTGGTCGCCGAAAAGGATGGCCAGGTCGTGGGCTGGGTATCGGGTCATCGCCCGCCGTCGGCCCCCGACGAATTCTTCGTCTGGCAGGTCGCGGTATCGACGGCGGCACGCGGTCGAAAGCTGGCGGGCCGGATGATCAATCACCTGATCGACCGGCCGGAGCAGGACGGCGTGACCCATCTGATCACGACCGTCACCGACGACAATCAAGCCTCATGGGCGCTCTTCAAGGGCCTCGCCCGCGATTGGGATACCAGCCTGGAACGCAGCGCCCTGTTCGAGCGCGAAGCCCATTTCGCCGGCGCCCACGACACCGAATACCAGGCCCGCATCGGGCCGCTAAAACATAAGAAACCGCAGGAAATACAGGGACAATAGACATGACTATCACCACCCCCAAACCGTCCGGCCAGATTCCGGACCGCAGCATCTATGAGCGTCGCGAAAGCGCCGTCCGCAGCTATGCCCGCGCCATGCCGCGCCAGTTCGACAAGGCCGAAGGCGTGTGGATGCACGACAATCAGGGCGGTCGCTATCTCGACTTCCTGTCGGGTTGCTCGACGCTCAACTACGGCCACAATCACCCGATCCTGAAGCAGGCGTTGATCGATTATATCTCGGCCGACGGCATCACCCACGGGCTTGATCTTCACACCGATGCGAAGGAGCGTTTCCTGACCACCTATGAAGAGCTGATCCTGAAGCCGCGCGGGCTCGATTATCGCGCCATGTTTACCGGCCCGACCGGGACCAATGCGGTCGAGGCGGCAATCAAGCTCGCGCGCAAGATCACCGGCCGCGAAACGGTCATCGCTTTCACCAACGGCTTCCACGGCATGACGCTCGGCGCCCTCGCCTGCACCGGCAACGCCGCGAAGCGCGGGGGTGCCGGTGTGCCCCTCAGCCACGTCAGCCACGAACCTTATGATGGCTATTACGGGCCCGACGTCGATACCGCGGAACTGCTCGAACAGCGCCTTACCGACCCGTCGAGCGGCCTCGACGCGCCGGCCGCGATCCTCGTCGAGACGGTTCAGGGCGAAGGCGGGCTCAATGCCGCATCGCCCGAATGGCTCCGCAAGATCGCCGTGCTGGCGAAAGAGCATGGCGCGTTGCTGATCGTCGACGACATCCAGGCGGGATGCGGGCGGACCGGCAATTTCTTCAGCTTCGAAGGCATGGGCTTCACGCCCGACATCGTCACGCAAGCCAAGTCGCTTTCAGGGATGGGCCTGCCGTTCGCCCTGACCCTGTTCCGTCCCGAACTCGATCGATGGTCGCCGGGCGAGCATAACGGCACCTTCCGCGGCAACAACCATGCGTTCGTCACGGCGACCGCTGCGCTGCGCCATTTCTGGAGCGACACGGCATTTCAGGACGATATCGCGCGTCGCGGCCAGCTTCTCGAACAACGCCTCGACGCGATGGCAAAGGAGCATGGCTTCGAAACCCGCGGGCGCGGGATGATGCGCGGCATCAACGTCGGCTCGGGCGAAATCGCGGAGGCCGTGACTGCGGCCTGCTTCGCCCAGGGGCTGATCATCGAAACGAGCGGCGCCCACGGCGAAGTGATCAAGGTGCTCGCTCCGCTCGTCATCGACGACGCGCTGCTCGCCGAAGGGCTCGACATCCTCGAAGCCAGGCTGCGCGAAGCGATGGTCCAGGACCTCGCCGTCGCCGCCGAATAGCCGACCGATCAACCAGACACATCAATTCAGGAGATAATCCGCATGTTCATCCGCAATCTTGGTGAAATCCGCAAGAGCGACCGCAACGTCCGTTCGGACGGCTGGGCCAGCGCCCGCCTGCTGCTCAAGGACGACAATATGGGCTTCTCGTTCCACGTCACGACGATGTTCGCCGGACAGGAACTGAAAATGCACTATCAGAACCATCTGGAGGCGGTCCTCGTCCTCAAGGGCACGGGCACGATCGAAGATCTCGCCACCGGCGAAATCCACAAGCTTCAGCCCGGCGTGATGTATGCGCTCAACGACAATGATCGCCACATCGTGCGCCCCGAAACCGACATATTGACCGCGTGTGTTTTCAACCCGCCGGTCACGGGCAAGGAAGTGCACGACGAAAACGGCGCCTACCCGGCCGAGGCCGACATGGTCGCCGCCGACTGACCACTCCCTCGCGCTCAGCGAGCCATCGACCGACCCACAGACACAATAGCAGGGGGACGTCTCATGAAAGACCTCTATCCATCAAGGCGCTCGGCGATGCCCGAGATGCTGCCCAGGCTCGATCCGGTCGTCCATAACGAATGGACGGCCGACGCGCCGATCAGCCGCGAACAGACCGACCAATTCGATCGCGACGGTTATCTCGTGCTCGACGATATCTTTTCCGACGCCGAAGTCGCCTATCTCCAGGGTGCGGCGGGGACGCTGCTCGGCGATCCCGACGCGCTCGATGCCGAAACGATCATCGCCGAACCGCAGAGCAAGGAAATCCGCTCGATCTTCGAACTTCATCGCCAGAGCGACGTGATGGCGCGCCTTGCCGCCGACGCGCGCCTGTCGAACGTCGCGCGCTTCCTGCTCGGCGACGATGTCTACGTCCACCAGTCGCGCCTGAACTACAAGCCCGGCTTCAAGGGCAAGGAATTCTATTGGCACAGCGATTTCGAAACCTGGCACGTCGAAGACGGCATGCCGCGGATGCGCGCGCTGTCGATGTCGATCCTGCTCGCCGAAAACGGACCCAATAATGGTCCGCTGATGGTGCTCCCGGGCTCGCATCGCAGCTTCCTCAGCTGTGTCGGCGAAACGCCTGAAAATCATTATCTCAGCTCGTTGAAGAAACAGGAATATGGCGTGCCGGACGAGGACAGCCTGGCCGAAATCGCCCATGAACAAGGCATTGCCGCACCCACCGGGAAACCCGGAACGGTCATCATCTTCGACTGCAACCTGATGCACGGGTCGAACGGCAACATTACGCCCTTCCCGCGCTCGAACGCCTTTTTCGTTTATAACGCCGTCAGCAACCAGCTTCAGGCGCCGTTCGGTGTCGAGAGGCCGCGTCCGCGCTTTCTGGCTCATCGCGGCGCCCCGGTGCCGCTGACTGTCGCAAACGGACCGCTGACCCAACAGGAGCTTGCCGCATGACCGGAACGCACAGCGTCGAAAAGATCGGCGGCACTTCGATGGCCGCCACCTCCACCCTGTTCGACAATGTCCTGATCGCGGGACGGTCGGGCCAGGACCTCTATAACCGCATCTTCGTCGTCTCGGCCTATGCCGGAATGACGAACCTGCTGCTTGAAAACAAGAAGACGGGCGAACCCGGCGTTTACGGACATTTTGTCGACGACGACGATGCCGATGCCTGGCGCGAAGCGATGGACAAGGTTCGTACCGCCATGCGCGAACGCAATGCCGGGATGTTCGTGAGGCCCGAAAGCCGGGACGAGGCCGATCGCTTCGTCGATGCCCGCATCGACGCGGTAACCGCGTGTCTCGACGACCTCGCGCGACTGCGCAGCCACGGGCGCTTCAGCCTGAAGGAACAGCTGGTGACGGTGCGCGAGCTGCTCGCCGGGATCGGCGAAGCGCATAGCGCGCACAGCACCGCGCTCCTGCTCCGCGACCGCGACGTCAATGCCCGGTTCGTCGACCTGACACTCTGGAACGAGGACGATCTGCGAAGCCTCGATGAGCGCATCAAAGAGGCTTTCGCGTCGATCGACCTCGCCACCACCCTTCCCGTCGTCACCGGCTATGCCGGCTGCGAAGGGGGCATGGTACGCCGTTATGCGCGCGGCTATACGGAGATGACCTTCTCGCGGCTCGCGGTCCTGACCCGCGCGCGCGAGGCGATCATCCACAAGGAATTCCACCTTTCGAGCGCCGATCCAAAGCTGGTCGGCGAGGACAAGGCGCGCAAGATCGGCCGCACCAACTACGATGTCGCCGACCAGCTCGCCAACCTTGGCATGGAGGCGATTCACCCCGGTGCCGGACGCGGCCTTCGCCAGTCGGGCATTCCGCTGCGCGTGCGCAACACCTTCGACCGCGAGGACGAGGGCACGCTCGTGACCGGCGATTATGTCTCGGACGTTCCAAGGGTCGAGATCGTCACCGGCATTCAGCAGATGCAGGCGCTGCAATTCTTTGAACAGGACATGGTGGGGGTAAAGGGCTATGACGCCGCGATCCTCGATGCGCTGACGCGGCACAAGCTGTGGATCGTCAGCAAATCCTCGAACGCCAATACGATCACCCATTATCTGTCGGCCAGTGCCGCGGCGGTGAACAAGGCGCTCGTCGAGTTGCAGGACAAATATCCCGATGCCGAAATCACCAAGCAGCCGGTGGCGATGGTATCGGTGATCGGCAGCGATATCTCGCGCCCCCGCCTCGTCCCCGACGCGCTGCGCGCGCTCGACGACGCTGGCGTGTCGCTGGTCGCGATGCAGCACCAGATCCGCAACGTCGACGTGCAATTTCTCATCGAACCGCGCGATTTCGACAAGGCAGTGGCCGTCCTGCACAAGACGCTGGTCGAGGAAGACGGGGCCGCGGTGGAGAACCGGCGCGCCGCGTAAGGCGGTTGCCCGGCCCATCCATGCTCGCATCGATCCTGCCGGTCCGAAGTCTGCTGACCGCCATCTTCGTGATGATGGCGGGCAGCGGCTTCCTGTCGACGCTGATCGGGCTGCGGCTCGAACGCGCGGGCAGCGGGACGATGATCATCGGCCTCGTGGCAACCGCCTATTTCGGCGGGCTCGTCCTTGGCGCGCTGCGCGCCGGGAGCATCGTCCGCCGGGTCGGGCATATTCGGGCCTATGCCGCGTTCGTCGCGTTGCTTTCGGCCAGCACCCTCACTTATGCGCTGTTCCAGCAGCCCTTGTTGTGGGGCGCGCTTCGCTTCGTCGACGGGGTCTGCGTGGCGGGCGTCTTCATCTGCGTCGAAAGCTGGCTCAACGACCGCGCCGAGCCTGAAACGCGCGGCACGATCCTCGCCTTCTACATGGTGTCGCTCTATTCGGGCCAGGCGCTTGGCCAGCTCTTGCTCCGTTCGGGCAACACGGCGCCGCAAATTCCCTTCGAGCTCGCGTCGATCCTGATCTCGCTTGCCATCATCCCCGTGTGCCTGACGCGCAGCCACGCCCCGGCGCTCGAAGAGGCCGCCTCGCTGCCGCTCCGCCGGTTGTTCGAAGCCTCGCCGCTCGGGGTGGTCGGCGCGGGGATCACCGGGCTGCTGCTTGGTGCCTTCTATGGCCTCGCCGCCATCTATGCGCGCCGGCTCGGGCTCAGCCTTGCCGATACCGCGACCTTCATGATGGTCGTTATCCTCGGCGGGGTTGCGCTGCAATGGCCGCTCGGACGTCTTTCGGATCGCTATGATCGTCGCCGCGTGATCGTCGGCGGGTTCGTGGCCACCCTTGCCGTCAGCCTCGGCCTCGGCCTCCAGCCATCGGGTGTCTTGCTGCTCGCGCTCGGCTTCGCGTTCGGCGGCCTCAGCTTCGCACTATATCCGTTGAGCGTCGCCCATGCCAACGATCGGCTCCTGCCGTCGGAGCGCGTGACCGCGAGCGGGCAGCTCGTCCTTCTCTATTCGGCGGGCGCCGCCGCCGGACCGATCGCCGGCGCCGCGGCGATGACCTTCGCGGGCGCCGGCGGCCTTTTCCTTTTCATCGCACTCTGCGCCCTGGCGATGACGGGTTTCGGGCTGTGGCGCCTCGCGGTGACCGACGCGGTGCCGACCGAGGCGCAGCAGGACTTCCAGATCCTGCCGCGCACGACCCCGACCGCGGCGCTCCTCGACCCCGCCCTTTCCGACGATGACGATGCGGCCAAGGGGGCCGCGCCCCAGCAACAGGTGACCTAGATGACAAGCGACACGATGGCCCCGGCCGGCCCGGCCCCGACCGGCGAAAAGACCGATCCCGCGACGCTGCGCCGCGCCATTACGGCGTCGGCGCTCGGCAATGCGACCGAATGGTTCGACTATGGCATCTATGCCTATGGCGTCACCTATATCTCCGCCGCGCTCTTTCCCGGCGATACCGACGAAGCGGTGCTGTTCGCGCTCGCGACCTTCGCCATTTCGTTCCTCGTCCGCCCCCTTGGCGGCCTGTTCTGGGGGCCGCTCGGCGACCGCATCGGCCGCAAGTCGGTGCTCGCACTCACCATCCTGATGATGGCGGGCGCGACCTTCGGGGTCGGGCTGATTCCCGATTACGACCATATCGGCTTCTGGGCGCCCACGCTGCTCATCGTCCTGCGCATGGTGCAGGGCTTCTCGACCGGCGGTGAATATGGCGGAGCGGCGACCTTCATGGCCGAATATGCGCCCGACGACCGGCGCGGCTTCTTTGGCAGCTTCCTCGAATTCGGGACGCTCGCGGGTTTCTCGCTCGGCGCCTCGCTGATGCTGATCTTTTCGCTGACGCTGGGCGATACGGCGATGCACGACTGGGGCTGGCGCATCCCCTTCATGGTCGCCGCGCCGATGGGGCTCGTGGGTACCTACCTGCGCTCGAAGATGGAGGATACCCCGGTCTTTCTGGAGGAGTGCGTGGTCGAGGAAGGGCGTCAGGCGCCCGGGCTCGGCGCCCTGGTGCGCGATCACTGGCGTCCGCTGCTGGTCGTCGGCGGGCTGGTCGTCGCGCTGAATGTCGTCAACTACACGCTGCTCAGCTATATGCCGACCTACCTCCAGCGCCGCATCGGCCTCACCACCGACGAGGCGCTGATCGTGCCGATCATCGGCATGCTGTTCATGATGCTGTTCCTGCCCTTCGCCGGCGCGCTTTCCGACCGCATCGGACGCCGCGCGATGTGGCGCTTCTCGCTGCTCGGCCTGCTCGTCTTCGTCGTCCCGCTCTATATGCTGATGGGAACGGGGCTGACCGGCGCGATCGTCGGCTTCATCCTTCTCGGGCTGCTCTATGTCCCGCAGCTTGCGACGATATCGGCCACCTTCCCCGCGCTCTTTCCCACCTCGGTGCGCTTCGCGGGCTTTGCCATCGCCTATAATGTCTCGACGTCGATTTTTGGCGGCACCGCGCCCGCGATCGGCAGCGGGCTGATCAGCTGGACCGGGGACCAGCTGATGCCCGCTTACTATATGATCTTCTCGTGCCTCGTCGGGCTCGTCGCACTCAAATATATGCCCGAAACCGCCGGCCGGTCGCTGCGGGGCAATCCCTTTGTATCAGACGGCGACGACTGAGGCCGGCGCCTCGGCGGGACGCCGCGCATAGAGGCCGTACGACGCGATGACGGCATAGCAGAGCGCGGGCAGCGCCAGCGCGGTGCCCAGCCCGACATGGTCGGCCAGCGCGCCATAGAGCGCCGGGATCACCGCGCCGCCGGCGATGGCGACATTGATGATCCCCGACCCGTCGGCCGCCCGCGCGCCGAGCTTTTCGCATGCGAGGCTGAAGATCGTCGGGAACATGATCGAGTTCATCAGCCCGACGGCGATCAGCGCATAGCCCGAAACCGTACCGCTGCTGCTTACCGAAACGCCGATCAGCGCCAGCGCCCCGCATGCGACCATCGCGAGCAGCAGCCCCGGATTGATCACCCGCAGCAGGCCCGATCCGATAAACCGGCCGACGAGCGCCCCGCCCCAGTAAAAGGACAGCAGCTTGCCCGCCTCTGCATCCGTCAGGTTCAGGACGTGCGGTTGCGCCAGATAATTGACGAGGAAGCTGCCGATTGCGACCTCGGCGCCGACATAGAGGAAGATGCAAAGCGCCCCGAAACCGAAACGCCGGCGCTTCAGCAGCGCCAGACCGTCGGCCAGCGTCGAGGCCTCGTGCTTTTCCCCCTTCAGGCGATTGCGGAACAGCCATACCGCCGCCGCAACCACCGCGAGTGCGGCCGCGATGCCCAGATAGCCGTGCACGATCGCCTGGCTTTCGGCGGTACGATAGGCGTCGAGTTCGATTCCCGAAAGCTGGTCGGCGCTGACCTTCGCCAGCCCGCCGAGAATCAGGATCGCACCGAAATAGGGAAAGATCGTCGTCCCCAGCGAATTGAACGCCTGGGCAAAGGTCAGCCGGCTGTGCGCGGTCTTTGCCGGGCCGAGCAGGCTGATCAGGGGATTGGCGACCACCTGCACCAGCACGACGCCGCTCGCGAGAACGAAATAGGCAAAGAGGAACAGGCCAAACACCGCGGTCTGGCTCGCCGGAATGAACAGGAAACAGCCGACAATCATCGTCGCCAGCCCCGCCACCGCGCCGCGCATATAGCCGATCCGCTTGACCAGGCGCGCGCCGGGAATGCCGACGATCGCATAGGCGACGAAAAACCACACCTGTACCAGCGACGCCTCGAAGAAGCTCAGCGTGAACAGTTCCTTCAGCTTGGGAATGATCACGTCGTTGAGCGAGGTGATGCCGCCGAAGATGAAGAACAGGCCCAGCACGAACAACCGCAGCTCGGGGGCGTCGACATGCGCCCCTTCGCTTTCGACGGGGTTCGGGTCGCTGCTGTTGCTGGCGTTGGGCGCAAGGGCCATGAAATCGTCTCCCCATCCTATACGGGAGGGTGGCCCTCCCCTTATCTCGCCGACGCTAGCGAGAGCGCTCGCGGCTGACCATCCGCTATCCCGGCCCGCATAGCTATGCAAGGGAACGTTCCCAAAGCGAAGAGCCGGGCCTTTTGCGAAATGAGCGCTTGGGGGTGGGGAGCGGACGTTGCCTATCCGTCATCCCGGCGCAGGCCGGGATG
>Ga0189279_100258_pt1 | contig 15116 bp, 15 predicted proteins | sample N26B6minimetaG_FD_130324 | JGI IMG/M metagenome (GOLD analysis project Ga0189279, IMG submission 130324) | Marine microbial communities from the Costa Rica Dome - N26 B6 mini metaG | ecosystem: Environmental > Aquatic > Marine > Oceanic > Photic zone | place: Costa Rica: the Eastern Pacific... | reverse complement strand
TGTCCTGCTCGGCGACGCCGACGGTCATCGCATTGACCAGGATATTGCCGTCATAGGCCTTGTGAAAATTGACCTCGCCGCCGACGGTGGGAACGCCGACGCAATTGCCATAGCCGCCGATGCCATGCACGACGCCCGAAATGAGGTGCTTCATCTTCGGATGGTCGGGGCGCCCGAAGCGCAGCGCATTGAGGTTCGCGACCGGCCGCGCGCCCATCGTGAAGACGTCGCGCAAAATGCCGCCGACCCCGGTCGCCGCGCCCTGATAAGGTTCGATGTACGACGGATGGTTGTGGCTCTCCATCTTGAAGATGGCGGCGAGTTTCTTCCCGCCTTCGCCTTCGCCGATGTCGATGACCCCCGCATTTTCGCCGGGGCCGCAGATCACCCAGGGCGCTTCGGTCGGCAGTTTCTTCAGGTGGATGCGCGAGCTTTTGTAGCTGCAATGCTCGGACCACATGACCGAGAAGATGCCGAGTTCGACCAGATTCGGCTCGCGCCCGAGAGCGTGCAGGACGCGGTCATATTCTTCCGGAGACAGGCCGTGATCGGCGACGATCTCGGGCGTGATGACGGAGGCGGGCGCGGCAGCAGTCTGAGTCATGGCGCGCCTTTAGCGTTGCGCGCGCGATAGGAACAGACCCCATGTGGCCGAAAAGGGCCACATGGGGTCCGAAACCTGTCCGGCTCAGCGCGACGCGAGGGTGGTCGCAGGCTGGTCGAGCGGTTCGACGTCGCGCAGCGAAAAGCTCACCTGCTGCGATCCGACAGTGCCGCGCACCCGATGCTCGCCGACGCGGAGCTTGAACGGCTTGCCCGAACGTTCTTCGACGCCGCGGATCACGCGATAGCCGTCGGCCTCTTCGACGACATAGCTATAGACGTGGCCGTCATGCTCGAACCGCTGCGGCGCGGCGTCTTTGGCGTGGGCGACGGGCGCCAGCACAGCGAGGCCGAGCGCGGCGGGGAGGATAATGGATTTCATGGTGCAAGTCCTTGTTTGATTGAACAAAACTTGCCTTTAAGCCCCTCTTTTATTGTGCGGTGCAGCATGACGGCCGCACCGCGGCCGGGCAATTGCAAAAAATCGAACCGGGATTTCGCGGCCGGCGTCAGCCGCGGGGCACGAAGGTCAGCACCAGCCAGGCGGCGGCACCCGCCGCCAGACCGGTGGCGACCGTGCCCCATGCGATGTCGAGCAGGGTGACCTTGGTCGACCAGATCTTCATCGTCGCATGGTTGGTCAGGTCGTAGGTCATGTAGCAGAAGAAGCCGAACAGCGCCCCCCATTGTGCAGCAACCTGCCACTTGCCCGCTGCGAGTGCCGGGGCGATCGCGAATATCTGGATTCCCAGCATGTAGAGCGCGTAGAAGACCAGCGCGGGAACAGGGCGCCAGCCTTCCATCAAGAGCGGGCCGATCGCGGGGCGATAGACGGCCGGCACCATTTTGCCGAGCCAGATCGCATCGAGCAGCCCGAACAGGATGGCGGTGGCGATATAGGCGGCGGCGAACTGGAGCGTCATGCCGCGACCTCCGGCGTGCGCGGGTTTCGCCCGCGGCCCGCCCACCAGGCTGAGAGCGCGAGAACCGCATAGGCGAAGAGCATCGTGGCGGGGATGGCGATCGAATAGGCGGCCTGTTTCGGGCCGAACCAGTCGATCGCCTGGAACAGGACGAGCAGCCCGGCGAGTGCCCACAGCCGGACGGTGCCGCGCTCGCCACGCGTCCGGCGGGCATAATAGAGGAGCGCGGCGCCCGCGAGCCCGATTTCGATCGGCATTTCGATGGCCGGGTGGTTCCACAACCCGAAACCGAGCTTTGGCGGCGCACCGAACAGAGTGAGGTCGGGGATGTGGACGAGCAGGTCGAGCAGCCAGTGCGACAGGACGACGACACCCGCGCCGATCGCGGCGGCGCGCCGCCGCGTCGCGGCCCAGACGATGGCGCCGAATATCAGGCCCCACAGTGCGGCACCGAGCAAGCTGTGGGTATAGGGCATGCGATAAAGGTCCATCGGGTTCATCGCGGTGATGCCGGGAACCACACGCATCGCTTCGGCTCCCGAAATCAGTAGCGCGGCGAAACCGATATCGACGAGTTGGGCCGCCACGAACAGCGTGCCGAGACCCGCGGCGCGGGGGCGTGTGGCGGCGACCAGCGCCGGCGCGAAATGGCCGATGAACATGGCCGGATGCTATCCGAGCGGTTCGCGACGTCAAGCTTGACCGCATGGGGGCGAAAGGGCCAAAGCAGGGCGATGACGGAAACTCCCGACACTGACACCGCCGCCGCTATCGCCTCGCTGTCGTTCGAAGCGGCGATGGGCGAGCTCGAAACGATCGTCCGGCGGCTCGAAAGCGGCGACGTCAGCCTCGAGGAATCGGTGGCGCTCTATGAGCGCGGGCACGCGCTGCGCGCGCATTGCGAAGCCCGGCTCGCGGCGGCGCAGGCGCGAATCGAACAGGTCGGCCTGGGGCCCGACGGCCAGCCGGCGGGAACCACGCCCTTCGGCGAAAGCTGACGCGTGGCGGCGCTCGTCGACGGCGATCCGGCGCAGGACGGCGCGGTGCTGCGCGCGGCGCAGGAAGAGGTCGCGGTGGCGATCGACCGGCTGTTCGACCAGTTGCTTACCGTTCCCGCGGATCCGCGCGGCCCCCTCTATGGCGCGATGCGCCACGCCGCGATCGGCGGCGGCAAGCGGCTGCGTCCGCTGCTCGTTCGCGCGGCGGGCGACCTGTATCATGTCGACCGCGCCCTGTCGCTGCGGGTCGGCGCGGCGGTCGAGGCGATGCACGTCTATTCGCTGATCCACGACGACCTGCCGTGCATGGACGACGACGATCTTCGCCGCGGGAAGCCGACGGTACACAAGGCATTCGGCGAAGCGACCGCGGTGCTGGCGGGCGATTCGCTCCATGCACTCGCCTTCGAATGGCTGATCGACCCCGCGACGCACGGCGACCCCTTCGTCCGCGGCGAGCTGATCCGCGAACTCGCCCGCGCGGCGGGGCCGGCGGGCATGGCGGGGGGGCAGATGATGGACCTTGCCGCCGAAACCTCCGATTTCGACCTGCCCACCGTCACCCGGCTCCAGCAGCTCAAGACCGGCGCGCTGATCGGCTTTTCGGTCGAGGCGGGTGCGATTCTCGCGCGTATCCCCGACGAAGGACGGCGGCCGCTGCGCGGCTATGCCCGCGACATCGGGCTCGCGTTCCAGATCGCCGACGACATCATGGACGTCGAGGGCGACGAGGCCCTGGCGGGCAAGGCGCTGCACAAGGACGAGGCGGCGGGCAAAGCGACCTTCGTGACCTTGATGGGACTGGCGCGCGCACGCGAGCAGGCGCAGTTGCTCGTCGAGCAGGCGATCGACCATCTCGCGAATTTCGGCGAAGAGGCGACGCTGCTGCGTGCGATCGCGCGCTATGTCGTGGAAAGGGACCGTTGATGCGCATTGGGGTTTATCCCGGAACATTCGATCCGATCACGCTCGGCCACATGGATATCATCCGGCGCGGGGCGAAGCTGGTCGACCGGCTGGTCATCGGGGTGACGACGAACATCACCAAATCGCCCCTGTTCGACGACGACGAACGGATCGCGATGGTGCGCCGCGAGGTGGCGACGATCGAAGGAGACATCCATGTCGTCGGATTCAACGCGCTGCTGATGGATTTTGCCGAGCGCCAGGGAGCGACGGTGATCGTACGCGGCCTGCGCGCCGTCGCCGACTTCGAATATGAATATCAGATGGCGGGGATGAACCAGCAATTGAACGACCGGATCGAAACGGTCTTCCTGATGGCCGACGTCGGCTTGCAGCCGATCGCCTCGCGGCTGGTCAAGGAAATCGCCATATTCGGCGGCGATATCCACAAGTTCGTGACCCCCGCGGTGCGCGAGGCGGTGGTCGATCGCATCGCCGAGCGTGGGCTGCGGCAAGGCGACGACTGAGCCGATCATTGAGCGTTCAGCATTTTCCCGCTAGGGCGCGCCGGATGGGGCGCCAGACGGTTTTAGTGACAAAGGTCGACACGATATGAGATTCATCTTCCGCCCCCTGCTGACGACGGTGATGGCGTTCGGGTTGACGGCTGCGGCCGTAGCGCAGGAGGTGCCGTCGGCGCCGCCCCCCAACCCCGAGGATGCCACGGGGCAGCCGCCCGCCGAGGCACCTGCCGACGACGGCGAGGCGGCCCCCGCCCCGCCATCGCCGCCCAGCGATGCGCCCGCCGCCGATCCGGCGACAACCGAGGTGGCGCCGGTCGCTCCGGCGATGACGCCCGACCAGTATATGGGCAATCCCGAATATATGCTCGACCTCGACCTTTCGACCGGCGGCCGGGTGGTGATTCAGCTCTATCCCGATGTCGCGCCGAATCATGTCGAACGCGTCAAGCAACTCACGCGTTCGGGCTTTTACGACGGGGTGAAATTCCACCGCGTTATCGACGGTTTCATGGCGCAGACCGGCGACCCGACCGCAACGGGGCAGGGCGGGTCGGACCTTCCCGACCTGGCGGCCGAATTCAACGACCGCCCGCACCTGCGCGGGACGGTCGCGATGGCGCGCGCCAACGACCCGAACAGTGCGAACAGCCAGTTTTTCATCATGCTCCAGCCGCGATTCTCGCTCGATCACAATTATACGGTGTTCGGACGCGTCGTGTCGGGAATGCAATATGTCGATGCGATCCATAAGGGCGAGCCGCCGGCGGTGATGTCGCGGATGGTCCAGGTTTCGGTCGCCGCCGACAAGAAGCCGATGCCGCCTGCGTCGATGTTGACCGAGGACAAGCCCGCCGCGGCGTCGGATATCACCGCCGGCGACCTGAACGCACCGATCCAGTAAGCCGCTCGGGACGCAGCGCGATGCGCGTCGACGACTTCGATTTCGACCTGCCGCCCGAGCGGATCGCGCTGCGCCCCGCGCGGCCGCGCGATGCCGCGCGCATGCTGGTCGTCGCGGCCGGCGCGATCGAGGATGCGGGGGTGCGCGACCTTCCGGCCCGCCTGCGCGCGGGCGACTGCCTCGTCTTCAACGATACGCGGGTCATCCCGGCGCAGCTCGAAGGGCGACGAGGCGTTCGGGATGACGGCGCGCAGAGCGCACCGGGGGCAAAAATCGGCGCGACGCTACACAAGCGCGTCGACCTGCGGCGCTGGCAGGCCTTCGTCCGCAACGCAAAGCGGCTGCGGGTGGGCGAAACGGTCGAGTTCGGCGCCGGAGTGTCGGCGGTCGCCGAGGATCGGCTGGCCGACGGCAGCTTCATCCTGGCCTTCGCGGGCGAAGAGCCGGTCGAAGTGCTGCTCGAACGCGCGGGCACGATGCCGCTGCCACCGTATATCGCGGGCAAGCGCGCGACCGACGACGCCGACCGCGCCGATTATCAGACGATGTTCGCGCGCGAGGACGGCGCGGTTGCGGCGCCGACCGCGGCCCTGCATTTCACGCCTCCGCTGCTCGATGCGCTGGCCGCCGCCGGGATCGCGACCGAAACGCTGACGCTGCACGTCGGGGCGGGCACATTCCTGCCTGTAAAGGCCGACGACACCGAGGATCATGTCATGCACGCCGAATGGGGCCGCATCGATCCGGAAACCGCGGCGCGCCTCAACGCTGTGCGGGCCCGGGGTGGGCGGATCGTCGCGGTGGGCACGACCAGCCTGCGCCTGCTCGAAAGTGCGGCGCGGGACGACGGCACGATCGCCCCGTTCGCAGGCGACACCTCGATTTTCATCACCCCCGGTTATCGCTTTCGCGCGATCGACGGATTGATGACCAATTTTCACTTGCCGCGTTCGACCTTGTTCATGTTGGTCAGTGCGCTGATGGGGCTCGACGTGATGCACGCCGCCTATGCGCATGCGATCGCCGGCGGCTATCGCTTCTACAGCTATGGCGATTCGAGCCTGCTGCTCCCCTGACCAGCCCGGTCGGGCCTGCTTTGGTCGTTTACAATATCGCAAGGGCTTGGAGTGCATAGCCTTTTAAGGGTTGGGACCAGCAAGAGTTATCGGGATGGAAATGCCGTCGAGGATCGACGCCAGCGACCCAGTGGAGGTCGCCGAAGAAGGTGGGCAGCGGGGCTTTTTCGGCAAGCTCGGATCGCGCATGGCGCGCGGGCGCGTCGATTCGGTCCCCGCTCTCGATACCCGCGAAGCCCTGCTCCTCCTGAAGAATTACGAGGAAAGCCGCGAAGGCTGGTTCTGGTCGACCGATGCCAAGGGGCGGTTGACCTATATCTCGTCGCCGATCGCGAGCGTGATCGGCCGGTCCGAGACGGCGATTCTCGGTAGTGCCTTTACCGACCTGTTCCTCCCTGCCGACAGCAATGGCGAACGGCAGCGCACCCTGCCGTTCCTGCTGACGCGCCAATCGAAGTTCGACAAATTGCCGCTACGGGCGGCGACCGACGGCGAAGAGCGCTGGTGGGCGGTTTCCGGGCGCCCGCATTTCGACGATAGTGGCAAATTTGCCGGCTATCGGGGCAGCGGCACCGATATCACGGCGCAGCGCCAGTCCGCCGAGGACGCCTCGCGCCTTGCGCTCTACGATTCGCTGACCGGCCTCGCGAATCGCTTTCATATCTCCAAGAAGCTCGATTCGACGCTCGCCGCCTTCGCGCAGCAGCAGCGCAGCTGTGCGATCATGCTGCTCGATCTCGATCGCTTCAAGCAGGTCAACGACACGCTGGGCCACCCGGCCGGCGACGCGCTGCTGAAGCAGGTCGCCGAACGGTTGCTAAAGATCGTCGGCGACAAGGAAATGGTCAGCCGCCTCGGCGGCGACGAGTTCCAGATCCTCCTCCCCGACCAGGAGGATCGCGGGGCGCTCGGCGACATGGCGAGCGAGATCATCGCCAGCCTGTCGCAACCCTATTCGGTCGAAGGCAGCCGCTGCATCATCGGTGCGTCGGTCGGGGTTGCGATCAGCCCCTTCGACGGGATGAGCAGCGATGACCTGGTGCGCAACGCCGATTTGGCCCTCTATGCCGCGAAAGGCGGCGGTCGCGGGCGGTTCCGCTTCTATTCGAGCGATCTCCACCAGGCGGCCGAGGACCGCCGCGCTCTCGAAGAGGATTTGCGCGACGCCTTGAGCCGCGGCGAGATGGCGCTTCACTATCAGCCCGTCGTCAACGCGAAATCGAACATGGTCACCGGGGTCGAGGCCCTGATCCGCTGGAACCATCCCGAACGCGGGCCGATCTCGCCGGCGCTGTTCGTTCCCATCGCCGAAGAGGCGAATCTGATCTGGCCGCTCGGCGAATGGGTCCTGCGTCAGGCGTGCGCCGATGCCGCGGGCTGGCCCGGCGAACTGCGGGTCGCGGTCAATGTCTCGCCGATCCAGTTCGCGAACGCCGCGTTGCCGAAGGTCGTCGCGCAGGCCTTGTCGGCGAGCGGGCTTGCGCCCGACCGGCTCGAACTCGAAATTACCGAAAGCGTTTTCCTGGGCGATTCGAACGAAACGGCGCGGATGTTCAAAGCGCTGAAGGGACTCGGCGTGCGGCTGGCGCTCGACGATTTCGGTACCGGCTATTCGTCGCTCGGCTATTTGCAGTCGGCCCCGTTCGACAAGATCAAGATCGACCAGAGTTTCGTGCGGGGCGCGACGGCCAAGGGATCGCGCAACGCCGCGATCATCGCGGCGATCGTCGCGCTTGCCGAGGCGCTCGAAATGGAAACGACGGCCGAGGGGATCGAATCGCTCGACCAGCTCGACCTGATCCGCAAGCTGAACGTCAGCCATGTTCAGGGCTATATCTATTCGAAACCCGTTCCCCAGTCGGACCTCGTCGAACAGGCCGACGCCGGATCGTGGACGATCAAGCCGGTCGGACCGGCCAAACAGCGCAACGACCGCGTGTCGCTGTTCCGCCAGGTCGGAGCGATCCACGACAACCACCGCTATAATGTGGTGATCCGCAACCTGTCGGCGACCGGCGCCTTCATCGAAGGGCTGCTCGACGTGCCGATCGGAACCCAGTTCGTCATCGATTTCGGCGAGGGCCAGCTCGCCACCGCCACGGTGCGTCGGTCGATCAACCACCAGCAGGGTGTCGAGTTCGAACAATCGCTCGTCAGCGACGGCAATGGCGGGCTATGCACGCGCCACCGCGTCTCGCCCTATCTCATCGCGGCGGCCGCGCAGCAATCCCCGGCAATGAGCTTGCCCGCCTTTACGACGACCAGCGATTGGAAGGCGGCCTGACGGGAACCGCTCCCGCGATCGACCGTTTGGACCTGCGACCCTCGAACGATGGAGCAGGACATGGCCGAAACCAAAATCTTCGCGCGACTGAAAGCCGATCACGACCGTCATCGCGACTTGCTCGCGCAAATCGACGAAACGCACGGCGACAGTCCCGAGCGTGAGCGCCTGTTCGAAGCCTTCCGCGTCGAAGTGACCGCGCATGCGGCCTCCGAAGAAATGTCGCTCTATGCCACGATGCTCGCAAAGCCCGACCTGCGCGACGACGCGCAGCACAGCGTGTCCGAGCACAAGGAAATAGAGGATATGCTGACCGAATTGTTCGAAATGGACTTTGCCTCGACCGGCTGGCTCACGCGCTTTCGCACGATGAAGGACCGTTACCTCCACCATATCGACGAGGAGGAGGAGGATATGTTCCCCGCCGCCGAGGATGGCCTGTCCGACGCCAAGAAAATGGAACTCGCGGCGATCTTCGAAAAGGAAAAGCCGAAGGAAAAGGAGAAGGCCGCCGAAGAGGAGCCGTCGAGCGAAGACGAGCGCGAATAGAGGCCGCGCTCGACTTTCCTCGACTTTTTCCCGTGCTGCCGCCATAGGCGCGCGCGATGACCGACAGATTTGCCTTTCATATCGCTGCGACCGACGGCGCGGCGCGGACCGGAACGATTCGCATGCGGCGCGGCGAGATCCGCACGCCGGCCTTCATGCCCGTCGGCACCGCCGCGACGGTAAAGGCGATGCGGCCCGCCGAAGTGCGGGCGACCGGCGCCGACATCATTCTCGGCAATACCTATCATCTGATGCTGCGGCCCGGCGCCGAGCGCATGGCGCGGCTGGGCGGCCTGCACCGGTTCATGGGGTGGGACCGGCCGATCCTGACCGACAGTGGCGGTTATCAGGTCATGAGCCTGTCGGCGCTGACCAGCCAGAGCGAAGAGGGGGTCGCGTTCAAGAGCCACCTCGACGGATCGCGGCACATGCTGACCCCGGAACGATCGATGGAAATCCAGCGCCTGCTGGGCAGCGACATCGTGATGGCGTTCGACGAATGCCCGCCCAACGGCGTCGACGCGGCGCGCGCGGAGGCGAGTATGGAACGCTCGATGCGCTGGGCCGCGCGCAGCCGCTCGGGCTTCGATGCGGGCGAAGACCACGCCGCGCGCGCCGCGTTGTTCGGCATCCAGCAGGGGTCGCTCGACGAAGGGTTGCGCGCGCGGTCGGCGGAGGCGCTGATCGACATCGGCTTCGACGGCTATGCCATCGGCGGACTCGCGGTCGGGGAGGGGCAGGAAGCGATGTTCGGCGTGCTCGATTATGCGCCGGCGCAGCTTCCCGCCGACAGGCCGCGCTATCTGATGGGCGTCGGCAAGCCGGACGATCTGGTCGGAGCCGTCGCGCGCGGGGTCGACATGTTCGATTGCGTGCTGCCGACCCGATCGGGGCGCAATGGCCAGGCCTTTACCTGGGACGGGCCGCTCAACATCCGCAACGCGAAGTTCGGCGAGGACATGGGACCGCTCGATCCCTCTTGCGACTGTCCCGTGTGCGCCACTTGGTCGCGGGCCTATCTGCACCATCTGGTTCGCGCGGGCGAGATGCTCGGGGCCATGCTGATGACCCAGCATAACCTGCATTTCTATCAGGCGCTGATGCAGGCGATGCGGACCGCGATCGCCGCGGGGCATTTCGACGGGTTCCGCAAGGATTTTTCGGCGCGCTACGGGCGCTGACGATCAATCGAGCTTGGAAAGCAGGTCGAGCATCGACTTGGGAATCGTTTCGTCGAGCGCGGACTCATAGGCGCGGCGCAGGGCGATGTTCACGTCCTGCCCTTTCCTGGCCGCTTTCTTGTCGCCGATCTTGCCGGACGTCTTTTGCTGTGACGAACCGGATTCAGACGACATTATCGAGATATCCGTTGGACATGGGGCCTTCTGCTAACCGCGCCTTCACCAAATCGCAATGGCGATTGAAACTTTTATATGAAACCATTTTATCGCTAAATCGTTCCGCTTGAGTAAAATTATGTCGGGGGCAGGCGAACGCCGCGCGCTTCGGCACAGAATCTGCGGGTCACAAGGCGGGCAAGGCGCTCGCATCAGGAGATTGGTCATATGTCACTGGGTCAGGCAATCGCGCCGCATCTTCCCTATTTGCGGCGCTACGGCCGGGCGATCTCGGGCAGTCAGACGAGCGGCGATGCGCTCGTCGCCAAATTGCTCGAAACGCTGGTCGCGCATCCCGATGCGATCGATACGACGGGGGATCTGCGCATCCAGCTTTACCGGATGGTTCACGACAATTTCGGCGTAATTGCCGAAGAGGCGCGCGCCGACGAAGCGGCCGCCGCCGACGTGAAGATCGCCGATGCGCGTCTCAGCCGGATTCCGTCGCTCGCGCGCCAGGCCTTGCTCCTTACCGCGGTGGAAGGGTTCAGCGAGGACGAAACCGGTCGTATCATCGGTCGCGACACCGCAGAGGTGCACCGGTTGATCGACGACGCGATGGACGAGATCGACCGCCAGACGCGTGCCCGCATCCTGATCATCGAGGACGAGCCGATCATCGCGATGGATATCGAGATGATCGTGCGCGATCTGGGGCACGATGTCGTCGCGGTCGCGACAACGCACCGCGAGGCGGTGGCCGAGGCGCAAACCCACCATCCGGGCCTCGTCCTCGCCGATATCCAGCTCGCCGACAATAGTTCGGGGATCGAGGCGGTGCAGGAGATCCTTGGCGAAACGAGCGTGCCGGTCATCTTCATCACCGCCTTCCCCGAACGGCTGCTCACCGGTGACCGCCCCGAACCGGCCTTCCTGCTGACCAAGCCCTACCAGCCGGCAACGCTGCGCGCGGCGATTTCGCAGGTCCTGTTCTTCGACGAAAGCACGGTTCCGGCCTAGGGTCAGGACCCTAGCCCTTCGGGGGGGTGGGCGCCTTCCTGTCTTCGTCCGGCGTCTGCCGCGGCGACGGAAAAGGGAAGGAGGCCCCCCTTTCAACCTTCGTCCAACTATGCCACTGCCCGGCGATGCGCAGCCTCGACGACATCTATGAAGAATATGACTTCCTCGACGGCGACGATCGCTATCGTCTGCTGATCGAACTCGGCCGCACGCTCGAACCGATGCCCGACGCGCTCAAGACCGACGCGACGCGGGTACGCGGCTGCTCGGCAAGCGTCTGGGTCTATCCGGTGCCGCAGGCCGACGGCGACCGGCTCCACTTCCTTGCCGACAGCAATGCCGCGATCACCAAGGGCATCGTCGCGCTGGTTCTCGCGGCGGCGCAGGACAGGCCCGCGGCCGAGGTCGCGGCGATGGACGTCGCCGCCGCGCTCGCGCCGTTCGACCTGACACGCCAGCTCTCGTCGAACCGTACCCAAGGCGTCCCCAACATGATCGCGCTGGTCCAGGACACGGCCCGGCGCATCACCGCTGGTTGAAGGTGATCGGTCCGGCGCGGACGCGCCGGCCTCGCGATTTTTGCAACGCGCACGAAAAAGGGCGCGGGAGGTTCCTCCCGCGCCCCTGTTTCGCGTCGGTCGTCGCGGCTTAGAAGCCGACCACCAGCGAGGCGCTGATCGCGCGCGGCGAACCGAAGTTCACGAACGCAGAGCTGGAGCTTGCGAGCGTGTCGAGACCACCGCTGAACGATCCGACATAGAATTTATCGAACAGGTTGCTGACGTTCAGCTGGATGAAAGAGTTTTCCAAACCTGCGCTTGCCAGCGAATAGCGAACGTCGAGATCGACGATCGTGTATCCCTTGAACTTGGCGCCTGGGAAGATCGTCTTGCTCACGCCACCCACAACGACGTTCTGGATTTCCCCATTGATGTCGTTCAGATAGCGCGAACTCGTCCGCTTCACTTGAGCGCCAAGCGTGAAATCGCCGAAATTGCCCTGAGCGCGGCCGCCATAGAGATATTTCGGGGCGCCACGCTCGCGCTTGCCGCTGGTGCGGAGATAGGCAATTCCGTTATCCACATAGCACAGATCGGCGAGCTGGATGTCGCTGCCGGCGCTGCAACGCGACGTCACGGCATCCTGCTCGATCTTCGATTTGATATAGGAACCGAAGACGTAAAGCTCGATTTCCTTGATCGGCTTGTAGGCGACACTCGCATCGACGCCATATTTCTTGACCGGGCCGAGGTTGGTGTCGGTGCCGTTGCCGTCGATGTCGTAAGCGGTGACGAGGCGATTGTGGTATTTCGAATACCAGCCCGTCAGAGCCGCCTGCACCTGCGAGGTCGAATAGCGCAGGCCCACGTCGAAGCTGTCGGAGGTTTCCGCCACACGATAGGCCGCGTCGCTGTCGGCCGGGAAGTAGAAAGCGTTGTACAGCGCATCGGTGCTCGGCACGGAAACGTTCTTGGCATAGCTGCCGGCGATGCTGAAGGCCGGCGTGATCTTAAAGGTCGCACCGACGTTAGGCAGCAGCTTGTCATACTTCAGCTTCCGCTTCTGCGGCAGCGCGGAGCCACTTGCACGACCGGTGGTTTCGTCGAAAGAATAGGGTCTGGCTGCCATATAATCGGCAATCTGATCTTCCGGAACGCAATCGACGAAGCCGCCCGAGCTGGTGGTAAAGCAATTCTGTTTCAGATCGCGCGTGAAGAACGGAGCACGCAGACCCAGCAGAACCGTCAGGCGCTCGTCGAAGAACTGGCCGCGATATTCACCAGCAACCTGATGGAGCGTCGCGTAGGACAGGCGGTCACGCTTGTTCAGCACGTTGCCTGCATCGTCGGTGAGCGGATCGTTGATCGGGAAGACGTCTACCGGTTCGCCGTTGGGGAAGAGGTAGCCGGCTGCGCCTGTCTGCCGATGGCGCGCGCGGTCGAAGCTGTACGACAGGCGGACACGGTTGGTGTCGTTGAGGTCATAGGCGAGGTTGGCGATGGCGACCCAGCGACGCGTCTGCGTCTGGCTCGGCTGGAGCAGCGTCACCTGACCAATGACGCCATCGTCGTTGAGGTCGCGTCCGAAATAGAAGCGACCGCCGTAGTTGCCCGTTCCGCTGAAGATCACATTGTCGTCATCGTCGGTGAGCGAGTAAAGGCTTTCATTGGCGGAGGTCGTGCCGCCGCCGTTGGCCTTCACATATTGATATGCGCCATCGACCGAGAAGGTTAACCGATCGCTGAGGGTGAAGCGCGACTGCCAGCGAACATTGCCCGTGTTCGACGGGTTATAACGGCGTTCGAAGTCGGTGCCACAGCTGTTGGGCGTGCTCGTCTCGCTGATCGAGCAGGGGTAGCCGCCATTGATGTCATAGAAGCGGCCGGCCTTTTCCCCCGTGAAGGCGTTGGCGCGGAACGGCGAGCCGCCGAAATTGTTCCGGTTCTCGTTATAATGGCCGGCGATCGAGATGAAGTCGCCATTGTCGCCCAGCGGCTGATAGATTTTGCCGTTGTACTGCTGCTTGTGGATGTCGCCATAATTGGCAAATGCGGCGACGTTGCTGGTGTTCGAGGCCGAGAACCACGCTTTCGTGCCCCAGGGCGTGAACGTGCCGGTCTGGACCATTCCGAAAATGCGGTAATAGGGGCGGTCGCCGGCACCCTTGGCCAGAATGTTACCGTAGGATGCGCTGAGCGTCGCGCCCATTTCCTCGCTGGGGACGAGCGTGTTGATGTTGACGGTGCCGCCAACGGCAGCCGCTGTCGGGCTGTCGACGTCGGTCGACCCCAGGTTGACGTTCACGGTCTCGATGAGTTCCGGGTCGACCTGCTGATTGGTGTAGATGGCATAGTTGCCCGAGTCATTCAGGGGGATGCCGTCGAAAGTCTGAGAAATGCGCGACGAATCGAAGCCGCGGATCGTGAACGATCCGCCGCTGGACCCCCAAGGGTCGTTGTTCGTGAAGCTGACGCCGGGGACCAGGTTGATGATTTCATTGACCGACTGCCCCGGACGCTGGCGCTGAATCAACTCGGATCCGATGACAACCTTTGCTTTCGGCGAGTCGGGGATCTGAACGCCCGCAACATCGCGGGTGGCGGAACCGGTCACGACAATTTCATTGTCAAAGTCCGACGAACCGGTCGACTGGGCGAAGGCCGGCGTGGATAGCAGGGCGACCGGAACGAGCGCGGCGCTGGCTGCCAGAGTATAGCGAAATTTCATCTTGGGTGTCCCCTTTGTGTGACAATCGGCGGCGTGCAACTCAGGGCACGCGTCACCTGCGAGCGCCCCTGAAGCTCGCGTGTGGCACGATTGTGACAGCAAATGTGACAATGCAAGGGGACCGCCGGGTGCGGATCGCGCGCGGACCTGAAATCGGCTGATTTCCGTTGATCGCGAAAAAACGGCGGGGCGCCACGGGTCATTTTTTCCCGCAACTGTTGCTGCAATGCAACATGGAGGCGAGGGCGGCGCGCCGGAACGCGCCGCGACTCGGGTCAGGCGGCGTCGCCAGCCTCTTTCGCCTTGTCGGCATAGACGCGGACCGGCTGCTTGCGGCCCTCGACAACGTCCTTGTCCACGACAATCTCGACCACGTCGGTCAGGTCGGGCAGGTCGAACATCGTGTCGAGCAGGATCGCCTCGACGATCGACCGCAGCCCGCGCGCGCCGGTCTTACGTTCGATCGCCTTCTTGGCGACCGCGACGAGTGCGTCGTCGGTAAAGGTCAGCGCGACCTCCTCCAGGTCGAACAGCTTCCTATACTGCTTGACCAGCGCATTCTTCGGCTCGCCCAGGATCTTGACCAGCGCGTCGACGTCGAGGTCCTCGAGCGTCGCGATGACCGGCAGGCGGCCTACGAATTCGGGGATGAGGCCGAACTTGAGCAGGTCCTCGGGCTCGATCTGTTTCAGAACTTCGCCCGCGCGGCGCTCGTCGGGGCCGGCGACATGCGCGCCGAAGCCGATCGACTTGCCCTGCAGGCGGTC
>Ga0189279_100257_pt1 | contig 15119 bp, 13 predicted proteins | sample N26B6minimetaG_FD_130324 | JGI IMG/M metagenome (GOLD analysis project Ga0189279, IMG submission 130324) | Marine microbial communities from the Costa Rica Dome - N26 B6 mini metaG | ecosystem: Environmental > Aquatic > Marine > Oceanic > Photic zone | place: Costa Rica: the Eastern Pacific... | reverse complement strand
CGGACCTCCTATAAAAAGCTCACTCGGTAACCCCGATGAGCGAGGGGAACGGCGCGCCGCCGACCGAGCAGCCGGTTTCGTCGAGTGCGCTCCGCCTGGATGCGGAGGCGCTCAACGACTTCATGGCCGACGCCTTTCCCAATTCGGCGCCGGGATCGCGCGGGCGCGTCGTATCGGTCGAACCGGGCCGCCTCGTCGCCAGGCAGGAGCCCGCCGAGACCATGTTACGGCCCGGCGGCCTGATTTCGGGGCCGACCCAGATGGGGCTAGCCGACATGGCGGCCTATGCGCTCGTCCTCGCACATATCGGGCCGGTCGCGATGGCGGTCACGAGTGCGCTCAATTATCAGTTCCTGCGCCCGTGCCTGCCCGAACCGCTCAATGCAGAGGCTACGCTGCTACGACTTGGCAAGCGGCTCGCGGTGATGGACGTGCGACTTTATACCGACGATGCGAGCCGTCCCGTCGGGCAGGCAAACGTCACTTACGCCATCCCGTAACCGGTCAGGGGACCGCCACCGCCGGCGGCTTGCCCTTTTGCGGCATCATCCGCCGGGCGAGGCCGTGATAGAGACGCGTCGGGCAAACTTGCGCGCTCGTCCAGTCGGCGATGAGGGCGGTCAGGAACAGGGGCAAGATAACGCCGCGCGCCGCGGTCGCCTCGATCAGAATGATGACGGCGGTCAGCGGTGCCCGGACGACGCCGACGAAATAGGCGACCATGCCCATCATCACCACCGCTCCGACCGGGCTTTCCGGAAAAATCGGGGTCAGCAGGTTGCCGAAGCCCGCGCCGACCGCGAGCGAGGGCGCAAAGATGCCGCCCGGTGCGCCGCTGAGTGTCGAGGCGAGGGCGGCGGCGAATTTCGCGGGGAAGAACCACAGCTTGCCGTGATTGCCTTCGACCAGGAATTTGGTCACGTCATAGCCCGTGCCCCATGTGGCACCCTTGGTCAGCACTCCGACCACCGCGACGACGAGACCGCAGCCGGCGGCAAAGAGGATCGGCCGCTTGGCGACCCGGCGTGCCCAGTCGGCGGTCTTGTCGCTCGCGGCGAGAACGATACGGGCGAACAATCCGCCCGCGAGCCCGCCACCAAGACCCGCAATCGGCGCGATGAGCAGCGTGTCGCTGACCGGCAGCGTGTCGCGCATGACGCCGAAATAGACATAGTCGCCCGCCAGCGCGAGGCTGACGAGGCCCGAGATCATCACCGCGCCCATCGTCAGAACCGCGACGCGCTGTTCATAGGCCGATGCCAGCTCTTCGATCGCAAAGGCGATCCCGGCAAGCGGCGTGTTGAACGCCGCCGCGACCCCCGCCGCGCCCCCCGCGATATAGACGCCGGCGGTGATACGGACCTTGAGCAGGCGATGTATGGCAACCATGATCGCCGCGCTTACCTGTACCGTCGGCCCCTCGCGCCCGACCGACCCGCCGACCGCCAGCGTCGTCAGCGTCAGTCCGAGTTTGGCAAAGGCGGTGCGCAGCGACACCAGCGGACCATTCGATTCCTGTTCGGGCCGGCGCCCCGCCGCGATGATCTGCGGAATCCCCGAGCCGCGCGATTCGGGTGAAAAGCGGTTGGCGGCCCAGACAACGAAGGCGAAGCCGGCCGGTGTGAGGAGGATCGGCAGCCACCAGACCTGATGCGCGATATGGAAGATCAGCTTTTGCGCCTCGTCGCCCGCCTTGGCGAAAGCAAGCGCAACGAAGCCGAGCAAGAGCGCCCCGCCCACCATCGCGGCGCGGCGCCAGATGTCGACCACCTCGGTCCGCGCGCGGCGCTGCGCGCGCAGCTGCCACAGGCGCGCCCAGCGCGGCAGTTTCGGCTTGATCGGCATGCGCGCCCTGTGGACCGCACGGAGGCGGAGCGCAACCCCGCACGCGGCTAAAAGCTGTGGCTAACGCACCCTTTTGATGCGCAAGGGACCGCCCTCGACGCGCTCGGTCACGAAATTGGGGATGTCGGCGATCATATCCGACAATCGGCTGTAGCCATAGTTGCGGACGTCGAAGCTGGACCGGTTGCCCGCGATCTGTCCGACCTCTCCGAGCAGCGCGAAGCCGCTATCGTCGCGCTTGGCCGTCTTCCAGGCATTGCCCAGCAATTCGATCACGTCGGGGGCTATGGTCTTTTTGGCCGACGCTTTCCGGTCGGTTCCCGGGGCCTCGATCAGCGCGTCGACGTCGATAAAGCGCGTGCAGGCGCCTTGGAAGCCTTCCGGCGTCTTTGCGCTGCCAAAGCCGTAAACCGGGATGCCATCCTGTCGGACGCGCATGGCGAGAGGCATGAAGTCGCTGTCGCTCGACATGATCCCGAGCCCGTCGAGCCGGCCGCGATAGAGCAGGTCCATCGCATCAATCGTCAGCTTCATGTCTGTGGCGTTCTTGCCTTTGGTCAGGTCGAACTGCTGCTGCGGCTCTATCCCGAAGCGGTGGAGCTGGTCGACCCATCCCTTCAGCGCGGGTTTGCGCCAATTGCCGTAGGCGCGGCGGATATTCACCGTTCCGAGTTCGGCAAGCGCTGTGAGCACCGGGTCGAGTCCCGTAGGCCGCGCATTGTCGGCGTCGATCAACAGGGCGACATTACCGTCAGCCATCGGGCATCTCCTTGGATAGCGGGGCAGCAAGGCTCAGTGCGACGATCGCAATCATGGCGGCCGCGAAGCCGGGAACCAGTTCATAGAGCATTGCGCTCCACCCGGCCTGGATCCAGAGTATGACGACCAGAGCCCCGACGATCATCCCGGCCAGGGCTCCGTTCCGGGTCATCCGTGGCCACATCAACGATAGCAGGATCACCGGGCCGAACGCGGCGCCGAAGCCGGCCCAGGCATTGGAAACGAGGCTCAATACGCTGCCGTCGGGATCCTGTGCAAGGATCATCGCGACCGCTGCCACCGCGACCACCGAAAGGCGTCCTACCGTCACGATTTCGGTTTCGCCGGCATCGCGGCGCACGAAGAGGCGGTAGAAATCCTCGGTCAGCGACGATCCGGTCACCAGAAGCTGCGCCGAAATCGTGCTCATGATGGCAGCGAGGATGGCCGAAAGCAGGAAACCGAGCGCGAGCGGATGAAGCAGGACCTGCCCCAGCAGGATGAACACGGTTTCGGGATCGCCGATCGGCGTCGCATGGGCGGCAAACCAGGCGCGCCCGACCAGTCCGACCGCAATCGCTCCGATCAGCGAAATCAGCATCCAGGACAGGCCGATGAACCGCGCGGTCGGGATGTCTTTCACCGACCGGATCGCCATGAAGCGCACGATGATGTGCGGTTGCCCGAAGTAGCCGAGACCCCACGCCGCGGCCGATATGACCGCGAGCAGGCTGGTGCCTCCGAACAGGCTCAGCATGTCGGGATCGATATCGCGCAGGATGTCGCCGATGCCTGCGCTCTGGTCGAAATGCGTCAGGGCGACCAGGGGAACGGCAACCAGTGCGATCATCATGATCGTGCCCTGAACGAAATCGGTCAGGCTGACCGCCAGGAACCCGCCGAGCACGACATAGGCGACCACCACCGATGCGGTTACCCAAAGCCCTGTCTGATACGAGAGCCCAAAGGCGGATTCGAAGAGCTTGCCGCCCGCGACAAGGCCCGACGCGCTGTATACGGCAAAGAAAACGACGATCACCAGGCTGGCGACGACGCGCAGCACATGGCTGCGATCGGCGAAGCGATTGCCGAGGAATTCGGGAATGGTCAGCGCGCCGTACCGCTCGGTCTGTTCGCGCAGCCGCGGCGCGACGAGCACCCAGTTCGCCCATGCGCCCAGAAACAGCCCGATGCCGATCCAGCTTTCGGCAAGCCCCGAGACATAGATGGCACCGGGCAAGCCCAGCATGAGCCACCCCGACATATCCGACGCGCCCGCCGCAAGCGCCGTCACCGCGGGGCCGAGACTCCGTCCGCTGAGCAGATATTCGCTGCTGTCGGAGGTCGATTTGCGCCAGGCGTAGAGGCCGATGCCGAGCATCAGCGCAAAATAGGCGCCGATGGCGAATAGGGTCGCGTTGGTCATGACCGGAGGGTGTAGCGCGTTTCGAAACGAAAGAAAGGGAGGAGGGCGTTCAGGCTGGGGCGAACGTCCCCTTTCCTTCGTCGAGAAGATGCAGGACGCCGTCGCTGATCGCGAAGAAAGCGCCCCGCAGCTTCAGCGTTCCGCGCTTCTCGCGCTCCTGGATGCACGGAAAGGTCCGCAGATTGGCAAGGCTGACCTTGACCCCGGCCATCTCCATCGCGCGACCGGCATCGCGGTTGTCGATGTCGGCATGGCTCGCGCGGACGTCGGCGCTCGCCTCGTCGAGCAATGCGATCCAGTCGGCGATAAAGCCGCCGCGACCAGGCTCGGCGCCCTCCATCGTCCGGTGCAGCGCGGCATGGCAACCGCCGCACAGGCCGTGGCCCATCACAACGATTTCCTCGACGTTCAGGAACTGCACCGCGAATTCGAGCGCCGCCGAGACGCCGTGGCGTCCGGGAGTCGTCTCGAATGGCGGAACGAGCGCGGCAACGTTTCGGACGACGAAAATCTCGCCCGGATTGGTGTCGAAAATCTGCGCGGGTTCGACACGGCTGTCGGAGCAGGCGATGACCATCACCTTGGGCGATTGCCCTTCGGCGAGCTCGTCCCAGCGTTCGCGTTGTTCCTTCCAGCCTGTCGCGCGAAAGCGGCGATAGCCATCGACCAGTTCTGCAAAGCGAGTCATGCCAGCCCTTTAGCAGAAGATGGATGGTTGAGAAGAGGCGCCCGCGCGCCTATGTGGGCGCCATGAACGCACCCGTCCAACCGCTTTCGCAGCCCTCGCAGCGCGCCCGCAAACCCGACTGGATTCGCGTGAAGGCGCCGACCAGCCCCGGCTATGCCGAGACGCGCAAGCTGATGCGCGATTTGAACCTCAACACCGTGTGCGAGGAAGCGGCGTGCCCCAACATCGGCGAATGCTGGACCAAGAAGCATGCGACGGTGATGATTCTTGGCGACACCTGCACGCGCGCCTGCGCCTTTTGCAACGTCAAGACCGGCATGCCGCGCGCCGTTGACCCGCTCGAGCCCGAGCATGTTGCTGTCGCGGCGGCGAAGATGGGGCTGACGCATATCGTCATCACATCGGTCGATCGCGACGACCTGCCCGATGGCGGCGCCCGCCAGTTCGTTCGCGTGATCGAGGCGCTGCGCCGCGAAACGCCGCAGACCACGATCGAGATCCTGACCCCCGATTTTCGCAATAAGCCGGAGGATGCCGTCGCCTCGATCGTCGACGCCCGTCCCGACGTCTACAACCACAATCTCGAAACGGTGCCGCGGCTCTATCCGACGATCCGCCCCGGCGCGCGCTACTATGCCTCGCTGCGCCTGCTCGAACAGGTAAAACGCCGGGATCCGTCGATCTTCACCAAGTCGGGCATCATGCTCGGCCTCGGTGAAGAGCGGATGGAAGTGCACCAGGTGATGGACGACATGCGCAGCGCCGACATCGACTTCATGACGATGGGCCAATATCTCCAGCCGACGCCGAAGCATACGAAGGTCATCGACTTCGTGACGCCGCAGGCGTTCGACGCCTATGCCCAGATTGCCCGGGCAAAGGGCTTCCTCCAGGTCGCCTCGTCGCCGCTGACGCGGTCGAGCTATCATGCCGGCGACGACTTCGCGGCGATGCGAGCGGCGCGCGAGGCGAAGCTCGCACGCGCGGCCGCCGACTGACCTTGCCACGGCATCACGAAACGCGCGAACTCCCGTACAGCGCGGACCAGATGTTCGCGCTTGTCACCGACATTGCGCGCTACCCCGATTTCCTGCCGTGGGTCGTCGCGCTGCGTGTCAGGAGCGACGACGAAACCGAGGCGTTGGCCGACATGATCGTCGGGTTCAAGGGCCTGCGCGAAAGCTTTTCGTGCCGGGTCGAGAAGCAAAAGCCGACGCGGGTCGACGTCCATTATATCGACGGACCGATGCGCCACCTCGACAATGAATGGCATTTCACGCCAGCCGAAGGCGGCGGCTGCCGCGTCGACTTCATGGTCGATTTCTCGTTTCGCAACCGCCTGTTCGAAACGCTCGCGGGACAAATGTTCGACAAGGCGCTGCGCCGCATGATTGCGGCGTTCGAAGAGCGCGCGGCCGTGCTCTACGGGGCGGGCAACTCGGTATCTTCGGACGGGCGCAACGAGTCTTTCTCGGGCTGAAGCAGCTCGAGGGCGAACAGCGTGGCGGCGTGGCGGATTGCGGCGCGATCGTTCGACTCGAACTGGATACGCTGGGTGAAATAATCGTCCGGGTCCTGGCCGCGCAGCGCGCGGGCGAAGACGACCAGCCCGACGGGCTTTTTTTCCGATCCACCGCCGGGGCCGGCGATCCCGGTAATCGCGACGGCGACGTCGGCGTCGCTTTTCGTCAGCGCGCCGGCCGCCATCGCCCACGCGGTCGCGAGCGCGACTTCACCGAAGGTGTCGAGAATTTCGGTGCTGACGTCGAGCTGTGACTGCTTGGCCTCACGCGAATAGGTGATGAAGCCCGCCGAAAACACATCGCTGCTGCCCGGGATGTCGGTGAGCGCCGTGCATACCATGCCGCCGGTGCAGCTTTCGGCAATCGCGACGCGGCGTCCGGCGGCGCGATTCGCGGTCAGGGCTGCCGTGGCGGCGGCTTCACGCGCGGCAAGGCGCGATTCGAGGTCGGGGTGCAAACTCATGTCTCCGGAAGTTGTAACGTAGCGACGGCCTGGGCGGCGATGCCTTCGCGGCGACCGGTAAAACCCAACCGCTCGGTGGTTGTTGCCTTCACACTAATGCGTGCCACCGAAATCGCAAGGATTTCGGCGATGCGGCCGCGCATCCTGTCCCGATACGGGCCGATTTTGGGCGCTTCGGCGACCAGGGTGAGGTCGAGGTGATTGATGCGACCTCCGGCGTCGGCAACCCGCCGACCGGCGAATTCCAGGAAGCGCCACGACGCCGCGCCCCGCCACTCGGGATCGCTAGGCGGGAAATGCGTGCCGATGTCGCCGTCGGCAAGCGCACCTAGGATCGCATCGGTCAGGGCGTGGAGCGCGACGTCGGCATCACTATGACCTTCAAGTCCATGACTATGCTCGATTTCCAGTCCGCCAAGCCACAGGGGTTTGCCCGCAACCAATCGATGAACGTCATATCCCATGCCGACCGCTGTGCGCATCGTCGTCTCCCTTCCCAACAGGCCCGAAAGGATCGCGACATCGGCCGCATAGGTCAGCTTGTGCAGCCGTTCGTCCCCGTCGACCGCTGCGACCGGCTTGCCGAGTCGCCGCACGAGTTGAGCATCGTCGGTCGCCGTTTCGGCGGACGCGGTGGCGTGCGCGCGGCGTAACGTACCAAGCCGGAACGCCTGCGGCGTCTGCACGCGCGCCACGCTGCTCCGGTCAACGATTTCACCGGCGTCTCGCCCATCCTGCCGTACCAGCGTATCGGCGACGGGCAGGGTCGGGATTGCCGCATCGCTGGTATCGAGCGCGCTCAGCAGCCGGTCGATTACCGCTGCCGACACACCGGGCCTCGCGGCGTCGTGGATCAGGACGCGTGTTTCGTCGGGTCGGTCGGCGAGCGCGACGAGAGCGTTCGCCACCGATTGCTGGCGCTCGCTTCCCGGGCGTACCGAAATCCAGTCCGATGGCAGCGGCGCGATGGCGGCCATGACGTCATCGGTCGCGACCAGCACGCCGCTTGCGATCGCGGGATGCGCCGCAAAGGCGTCGAGGCTCCATCGAAGCACCGGCTTGCTGCCCAGCGATGCAAGCTGCTTGGGCCCGCCAAGAGCGGCACGCGCGCCGACGCCGCCAGCCAGCACGACGGCAACGGCCTGCAATGCGGAAGGGGGCGCGGAGTCGGTCATATCCCGCGCCGGGTAGCGCAGCATCGGCTTGCGGGAAAGCCATAGAGCGTGTAGGGCGCTGCTTAAATTTTAGGCAGTATTGACGAAAGTTCCCCCCAATGGCGCCGCTTCGGCCCATCCAAATCGGCAATATCACGATCGCGGATCCGGTTATCCTCGCGCCGATGACCGGCGTCACCGATCGGCCCTTCCGGACGCTCGTCCGCCGTTATGGCTCGGGGCTCAACGTGACCGAAATGATCGCGAGCCAGGCCGCGATCCGCGAGACGCGCCAGTCGATCCAGAAGGCCGCGTGGGACCCGGTCGAGGAACCGGTGTCGATGCAGCTTGTCGGCTGCACGCCCTATGAAATGGGCGAGGCGGCGAAATTGAACGAGGATCGCGGCGCGGCGATCATCGATATCAACATGGGCTGTCCGGTCCGCAAGGTGACGAACGGCGATGCCGGCTCGGCCCTGATGCGCGACCCGACGCTGGCTGCGGCGCTGATCAAGTCCTGCGTCGACGCCGTTTCGGTGCCGGTGACCGTCAAGATGCGGATGGGATGGGACCATGACAGCCTGAATGCTCCCGAACTCGCGCATATCGCAGAGGATCTGGGCGCAAAGCTGGTGACCGTGCACGGTCGCACCCGCAACCAGATGTACCGCGGGACGGCCGACTGGGCCTTCGTTCGCAACGTCAAGGACGCGGTGTCGATCCCGGTGATCGTGAACGGGGATATCTGTTCGAGCGACGACGCTCGGACCGCGCTCGACCAGAGCGGCGCCGACGGGGTGATGATCGGCCGCGGCGCCTATGGGCGCCCGTGGCTGCTTGGACAGGTCATGGCGGCCCTGCGCGGCGAAGCCGAAAGGCCCGACCCGGGAATCGACGAACAATATGAAATTATCACAACGCACTACCGCGCGATGCTCGACCATTATGGTGAGATGACCGGCGTCAACATGGCGCGCAAGCATCTCGGTTGGTACGTTAAGGGACTGCCGGGTTCGGCCGAGTTTCGCAACAAGGTGAACCAGATCCCCGACAGCAAAGGCGTTCTCGACGCGCTCGAAGGCTTTTACGGTCCCTTCCTGAGCAGGGCGGCCGCGTGACCGCCCATACGTCGAGTATTCCGACGTTCGACCATGACGAGCTGATCCAGTCGCATCCGGTGGCCACGCTGTTGCTCGACCGTGGCGGGGTGGTGCTTTTCGTCAACGCTGCCGCCGAACAGCTTTGCAACGTCAGCCGGTCGGCGATGGTCGGGCGCGTCGTCTATGACGTCATCCGCATGGACCGCAGCTATCGCCAGCGACTGAACGATCCGTCGACCCCGGCGCTGTTCGCGCATCGCGCCGAAATCGCGGTCGGCGGGCGCAAAGCCATTTTCGTCGATATGCAGATGGTGCCCTATGGCCAGAACGGCCATCGCATTCTCGCGCTCGTTCCTTCGCAGAGCGAGGCCGAATTGCTCGGCGGCTCGCTCAGCCGCTCGGGGCGCGCGGCGGGCGCGGCCGCGTCGATGCTGGCGCACGAAATCAAGAATCCGCTCGCCGGGATCAAGGGCGCGGCCCAGTTGCTCGCGCGCAAGGTCGACACGGGCGGCGAGCGTTTCACGACGCTGATCTGCGCCGAGGTCGATCGCATCACCAACTTGATCGACCAGATGGAGCATTTTTCCCGCGGGCAACCGCTCGCCTGTTCGGCGATCAACCTCTACCCGCCGATCCACCAGGCGATGGAGGCCGTGCGCGCCCGGCAATTCGACAGCGTCCGCTTCATCGAGGATTTCGACCCTTCGCTGCCCTTGGTGCTCGGCAACCATGACGCCATGGTCCAGATCCTGCTGAACCTGGTCACCAATGCGTGCGAGGCGCTCGGCGCGCATGACGACGGCACGGTTCGCGTCGCCACGGCCTATCGTCATGGGCTGTCGATCGACAACGGCGACGGGCGCGGGCGCATCGCGCTGCCGATCGAGTTGAGCGTCAGCGACAACGGCCCGGGCGTCCCAGCCGACATTCGCGGCGACCTGTTCGATCCCTTCGTGACAACGAAGCGTGAGGGCAGGGGGCTGGGCCTTGCTCTCGTTGCAAAGCTCGCTCGCGACATGGGCGGGACCGTCCAGCACATGCGCGACGGCGACTGGACGCGCTTCCGCGTCCATTTGCCCACGGCCGGACAAAAGGCGGCAGGCTCGTGACGGCCGACAAGACGATCCTGCTGGTCGAGGACGACCCGGCCATCGCGCTGATCATCCGCGAGACATTATCGACCGAATGCGGTCAGTTCGCGTCGGTCGGCAGCATCGCTGAGCGCAACGCCTGGCTCGCCGACCATCGCCCCGACCTGATCATCACCGATGTCGTGCTGCCCGACGGCGACGGCATCGATTCGCTTCCCGGCGTCGGGGTCGATCCGCTGACCCCGGTCATCGTCCTGTCGGCGCAGAACACGCTCGACACCGCGGTGCGCGCGACGGGGATCGGCAGCTACGATTATCTGCCTAAGCCTTTCGATCTCGACGAGTTGACCGCCAGCGTGCGCGCGGCGCTCCAGCGGCGCACCCTGCCGAGCGCGGGGATCGATCCCGCGCCCGAAGACAGCCACGGGCTGGTCGGTCGCGCGCCCGCGATGCAGGCGGTCTACCGCACGATCGCGCGGCTCGCCACCAATGACCTTGCGGTGCTCATCCTGGGCGAATCGGGGACCGGCAAGGAAGTTGTCGCGCGCGCGATCCATGCGACGGGGCTCCGGCGCAGCGGACCGTTCGTGGCGATCAACATGGCCGCCATCCCCCGCGAACTGATCGAAGCCGAACTGTTCGGGCATGAAAAGGGCGCCTTTACCGGCGCCACGAACCGCAGCGCCGGACGCTTCGAGCAGGCGGCGGGCGGCACGCTCTTCCTCGACGAGATCGGCGATATGCCGCTAGAGGCACAGACGCGGCTGCTGCGCGTCCTGCAAAGCAACGAATATTCGACCGTTGGCGGCAGCCAGGCGCTGAAAGCCGACGTCCGCGTCGTTGCCGCGACCCACCGCGACATGCGTACCCTGGTCGCCGACGGGCGCTTCCGCGAGGACCTCTTCTATCGGCTCAACGTCATCCCGGTGACGTTGCCGCCGCTGCGCGACCGGCGCAGCGACATTCCGGCTCTCGTACGGCATTTCATCGATGCGGGGCGGCATTCGGGCCTGCCCGACCGCCAGTTCGCGCCGGCGGCGATGCAACTGCTCGAACGGCACGACTGGCCGGGCAATGTCCGCGAACTCGGCAACGTCGTTCAGCGCCTCGCGGTGCTCTCGCGCGATACGGTGGTCGCCCCGCGCGACGTCGAGGCGGTGCTCCATGAAAGCGGCGAGGGGGCTTCACTTGCGGCGCCCGCCGACCTGATCGCCCGCGCGATCGACGACTGGGCGCGCGAAGAGCTTGCCCGCGGCGACAGCGACGGCGAAATCCACGCGCGGCTTGAGGCGATCGTCGAAACCGCGCTGCTTCGCCGTACCCTGCGCGAAGTGCGCGGCAACCAGCTCGATGCGGCGCGGCGGCTCGGCATCAATCGCAACACGCTGCGCAAACGGCTCGGCCAGCTCGAAATCGATCCGTCGCAGCCCTGATTCAGGGTCACGCTCCATCACGGACCCCGCGTGGTGGTCCTTGCGACTGAGCGCGCGCAAATCCTGTTGAAGCGCATATTGTGTGTTTTCTATGCAACAGCTTTGTCGTATCGAAGCAACAATGGCGCAATCGGCTCCTTTGATTCCTCCCGATGATATCGACCGCCAGCCGTCGCGCGCATGGCGCTTCGCCGCGCCCGAATATTATACGCTCGCGCTGATGTTCAGCATCGGCATCGCGACCTATATCTTCGTCACCGGCGATGCGCAGAGCGAACGGTTGCTGACCCCGGCGCTCGTCGCGGCGATCATGATCGTCAATCTGGTGCCCGCGATGGCGCTGATCGTGCTGATCGGCAGCCGCATCGCGCGCAGCCGCGCCGAGCGGACGATGGGTGGCGGCAATGGCCGGCTGCACGTCCGACTCGTCGCGCTCTTTTCGCTGCTCGCGGCGGTGCCGACGTTGCTCGTCGTCATCTTCGCGTCGCTGTTGTTCCAATATGGCGTCGATTTCTGGTTCTCGGACCGCTCGCGCGGCATGTTCGAAAATGCCGCGAGCCTGGCCGAGGGCTATTATCAGGAAAACCAACGAGAGGTCGCTAGTAATACTGTCGTTATGGCAGGTGATCTAGGCGATAAGCTGGCACAGGTTTCAATCGATAGCTTGCCATTTCGCGACTATTATTATCTGCAGGTCCTGTCTCGCAATCTCAATGAATCGGCGATCATCGAGATTGGCAAGGACGGCATTGCGCGAACCGCAGCGATGATCGATCCCGATAATCGCGATGCGAAAAGCCGCCTCTCGCAAGAGGTCGTTTCCCGGCTCGATGCGGGCGAGGATGTGGTCGTCGTGCGCCGCTCCGACCGGATCGAGGCGACGACCCGGTTGCCGGGAACGAGCCGTGCCTATCTGTTCGCATCGCGCGATTTCAACGTGCCAGGCTTTCAGCAGTCGCAGCGCGCCAATACGGTGCTGGCCGATTACAACAGCCTGTTCGAACGCTCGCAGCAATTGCAGGTTCGCTTCAACGGCGCCCTCTATCTCGGCTCGCTGTTGCTCCTTGCGCTGGCGGTCATCGCCGCGATCGTCGTCGCCGACCGGATCGTGCGCCCCCTGGGCACGCTGATCGGCGCCACCCGGACGGCGGCGGGGGGCGATTTGTCGGTGCGGGTGCCCTTGCCCGCACGCGACGACGAAATCGCGGTCCTCACCAACGCCTTCAATCGCATGACCGAACAGTTGCAGGGCCAGACGAGCGCGCTAGTCAGTGCCAACAAGCAACTCGAAACACGGCGCAGCTTTATCGAGGCGGTGCTCAGCGGCGTCACCTCGGCCGTGGTGTCGGTCGGTCCCGACCGCCGGATCCTGCTCGCGAACGCAGCGGCCGAGCGGCTGATCAGGAGCGAGGGCGAGGGCCTGACGGGTCGATCGCTCGTTGACGTCGCTCCCGAACTCGTCGCGGTGATCGACGGCGACGAGCATGAAGCGATCGTGCAACTCGCCCGGCGCGATGCCGAGCCCGCGACCCTCGCCGCGAAGGCGGTGGCGCAGGGCGATGGTTTCGTGCTGAGCTTCGAGGACATCACGCAGCAATTGCTCGACCAGCGCCGCGCCGCCTGGTCCGATGTCGCACGGCGCATCGCGCACGAGATCAAGAACCCGCTGACCCCGATCCAGCTCGCGGCGGAACGCTTGCAGCGCCGTTTCGGCGACAAGGTGCAGGGCGACGAAGCGACCTTCCGCAAGCTGACCGACACGGTCATTCGCCAGGTCCACGACATGCGCCGGATGGTCGACGAGTTTTCAAGCTTCGCGCGAATGCCGAAACCGACCTTCGGCGTTGAGGATGTCCGCGACATATTGAAGCAGGCGGTTTTCCTCTTCGAGGTGGCAAAGCCCGACATCCTGTTCAGCATCAAGGCGCCGAACGAGATCGAGCCGCTCGTCTGCGACCGCCGCCTGCTGTCCCAGGCGCTGACGAACATCGTCAAAAATGCGGTGGAAGCGATTGAGGAAAGGTCGAAAAAATCGGGCGATACGACGGGCGGCCATATCGCGGCATCGCTCGACATCGGTCCGCAGGGCGACGTGCGGATTCAGGTCGTCGACGACGGCATCGGCCTTCCCGAGGCGCGCGATGCGATCGCCGAGCCCTATATGACGACGCGGCAGGGCGGGACGGGGCTGGGGCTCGCGATCGTGCTCAAGATCGTCGAACAACATTATGGCGAGCTGGAATTTACCGACAATCCGGCGGGGCAGGGGACATGCGTGACGCTGACCCTTCATCCCGAACGGTTGCGGCCGCTCGCCGGCAAGGGCGGGGAGGGCGAAGCAGGGCAGGCGGAATCGGTTCCGGGCCGCATCCGGAACCGGCAGGATAGAGAAGATCATGGCGCTTGATATTTTGATCGTCGACGACGAACGCGACATTTGCGACCTGGTGGCCGGCGTCATGGAGGACGAAGGCTATGAGGCGCGCACCGCGATGGACAGCGATGCGGCGCTCGACGCGATCCGCCAGCGCCGCCCGTCGCTCGCGCTCGTCGATGTCTGGCTCCAGGGGTCGCGGCTCGATGGTCTTGGCCTTGTGGAAGCGATCAAGGCGTTCGACCCGACGCTGCCGATCATCGTGATTTCGGGGCACGGCGGCCTCGACACCGCGGTCGCGGCGATCCGCCGCGGCGCCTTCGACTTCATCGAAAAGCCGTTCGAGGCGGAACGCCTCATCCATCTCGTTGCGCGCGCAACCGAGAATGAGCGACTGAAATTCGAATATGAGCAATTGCGAGAAAGAGCTGGCCCCGCAGAGGAATTGACCGGCAACAGCAGCGCGATCAACAATGTTCGCGCGACATTGAAGCGCGTCGCCGGCACCGGAAGCCGCGTACTCATTACCGGGGCGCCCGGGGTCGGCAAGGAAGTCGCGGCGCGCGTGCTGCATGGCTGGAGTGGACGGCAGACCGCGCCATTCCGGGTCATATCCTCGGCGCGCATGGATCCCGAAACGGTGGAAGCCGAATTGTTCGGCACCGAAAGCGACGATGGAGCGATCCGCGTCGGTTTGCTCGAACAGGCGCATGGCGGCACTCTGTTTCTCGACGAAGTCGCCGACATGCCGCTGACGACGCAGGGAAAGATATTGCGCGTGCTCACCGACCAGAGCTTCACGCGGGTCGGCGGCCGCACGATGATTCGCGTCGATGTCCGGATCATCTCGGGCTCGGCGCGTGACCTGACCGCCGAGATCGCCGAGGGGCGCTTCCGCGAGGATCTCTATTATCGCCTCAATGTCGTTCCCGTTCATATCCCGCCGCTGCGCGAGCGACGCGACGACATCGCAAGCCTTTGCGACCATTTCGTGCGCCGTTATGCCGTCGATCGCCGTGTTCCTCCGCCCGAAATGAGCGCCGAAGCGATGGCGTCCCTCCAGGCGCACGATTGGCCCGGCAACGTCCGTGAATTGCGGAACGTGATCGAGCGGGTGATGATTCTAGCGCCGAGCAATCGGCTGGCGCAGATCGATGCGGACATGCTCCCTTCGGAACTCGTGCGCGGCGGCACCGACATCCTGCCCGGATCGGAATCGATCACCGCCATTCCGCTCAAGGAAGCCCGGGAGAATTTCGAGCG
>Ga0189279_100255_pt1 | contig 15213 bp, 6 predicted proteins | sample N26B6minimetaG_FD_130324 | JGI IMG/M metagenome (GOLD analysis project Ga0189279, IMG submission 130324) | Marine microbial communities from the Costa Rica Dome - N26 B6 mini metaG | ecosystem: Environmental > Aquatic > Marine > Oceanic > Photic zone | place: Costa Rica: the Eastern Pacific... | reverse complement strand
GGCGCGCACCGCCGACGATGCGCGGCGCTATTACGACAGCTATGCCGCGGCAATCGCGCGTATCGGGCGCGACGCGAAACCGGGCGATCCGTTCGCGAACCACGGCATTTCGATCAAGCTGTCGGCGCTCCATCCGCGCTACGAATATCTGCAGGGGCGGCGCGTGCGGGACGAGCTGATCCCCCGTGTGATCGAACTCGCGCAGGCGGCCAGGGGCGTGAACATCCCGCTGATGATCGACGCCGAAGAGAGCGACCGGCTCGAACCGCACCTCGACGTCTACGGCGCGCTCATCGATGCCGGCATCGCCGACGGCTGGACCGGGCTCGGCATCGTCGTCCAGGCCTATCAGAAACGCGCAAGCGAGGTCATCCGCTGGGTCGCGGCGCGCGCGCGGCGCCGCGGCGTCATGCTGTCGATGCGGCTCGTCAAGGGCGCCTATTGGGATACCGAGATCAAGCGCGCGCAGACGCTGGGGCTCGGCGATTTTCCGGTGTTCACGGCAAAGCTTCACACCGACCTCAACTATCTCGCCTGCGCGCAAATCCTGCGCGAATGCCAGGACTGCCTGTTCCCGGCCTTCGCGAGCCACAACGCGATGACGCTTGCCTTTGTCACCGAATTGTTCGCCGGTGCCGATTACGAGCTGCAGCGGCTGCACGGCATGGGCGAAGGCGCGCACGACGCGATCATGGCGCTGTTCCCGCCACCGCGTCCCGTCCGCATTTACGCGCCCGTCGGGACCCACCGCGACCTGCTCGCCTATCTCGTCCGGCGCCTGCTCGAAAATGGCGCGAACTCCAGCTTCGTCCACCAATTTTCCGATCCCGACGTTACCGCCGAAGAGCTGGCGGTCGATCCGCGCAGCGTCGCGAGCGCGCCCTCCAAACTGCCGACCGGGCTCCAGCTCTACGATCCGGTCCGGCACAACTCGCGCGGTTACGACCTGGGCGACCCCGGCGTGCCCGAGGCGCTGATGACCGCGATCGCCAAAGCGCGGCGCGGCGATCTTGTCGCCGCGCCGGTCGTCGGCGGCGTCGCCCGCGACGGTCCGGCGGAGCCGGTCCGCAATCCCGCGACCGGAACGACGGTTGGACATGTGATCGAGGCAGACGCGAACGCGATCGACGACGCCGTCGCCGCCGCGCGCAAGGCGCAGGACGACTGGAGCCTTGCCGGCGGCGCCTTTCGCGCCGAGCGGCTCGAACGCGCCGCGGATCTGATCGAGGATCGCGACGCGCTGTTCCTGGGCCTCGCGATGGACGAGGCGGGCAAGACGCTGGTCGACGCCGTCGCAGAGATACGCGAAGCGGTCGATTTCCTGCGCTATTATGCGGTTCAGGCGCGCGCCGACTTCACCTGCCCGATCCCCCTCCCCGGCCCGACCGGCGAACGCAACGAGCTGATCCTCGAAGGCAAGGGCATCTTCGCATGCGTCAGCCCCTGGAACTTCCCGCTCGCGATCTTTCTGGGGCAGGTGTCGGCCGCGCTTGCGGCGGGCAACGCCGTGCTGGCCAAGCCCGCCGAGCAGACGCCGTTGATCGCCCATGCCGCGATCGAGATATTGCTCGAAGCCGGAGTGCCGGGCGATATCCTTCACTATCTGCCCGGCCGCGGCGAAACGGTCGGCGCGGCGCTGACCGGGCATGACGACGTCATCGGCGTCGCCTTCACCGGTTCGACCGACGTCGCGCGCGCGATCAACCGGGGCCTCGCGATGCGCGACGGCCCGATCGCGACGCTGATCGCCGAAACCGGGGGCGCGAACGCGATGATCGTCGATTCGACCGCTCTGCCCGAACAGGTTGCGCGCGACGCGGTGGCGAGCGCGTTTCAGTCCGCCGGCCAACGCTGTTCGGCCCTGCGCCTGCTCTGCGTACAGGACGATGTCGCCGCGACGATGATCGACATCGTGGCCGGCGCGATGGCCGAACTCAATGTGGGCGACCCCGCGATCCTGGCGACCGACATCGGGCCGATCATCGACGAAGAGGCGCGCGCCAGCATCGCCGCCTATATCGACGAAGCACGGGCAGCGGGCCGCCTGATCGCCGAAGCGCGGCGCCTCGACCTGCCGGCCGGCGGCACTTTCGTGGCGCCGGCCATGATCCGTCTCGATCATGTCACCGACCTCCGGCGCGAAATATTCGGCCCCGTGCTCCATGTCGCCACGTGGAAGGGCGGCGAACTCGACGCCCTGATCGACGCGATCAATGCGTCGGGCTATGGGCTCACGCTCGGCATCCACACGCGGATCGACGCCGTTGCCGCGCATGTCGCCGCACGGGCGCAGGTCGGCAACGTCTATGTCAACCGCAACCAGATCGGCGCGATCGTCGGTTCGCAGCCCTTCGGGGGCCGGGGCCTGTCCGGCACCGGACCGAAAGCCGGGGGGCCGAACTACCTTCGCCGCTTCGCCGAGGAAAAGTCGATCAGCACCGATATCACCGCGGCGGGCGGCAATGCGGCGCTGATGGCGGGGTGAAAAGGAGACTCGCCCAAAGCGAAAAAGAGAATCTCAAATCCGTTCATGCCGAGCTTGTCGAAGCACCGCTCTTCTTTCTCCAGCGTTAAGGGAAAGAACGGCCCTTCGACAAGCTCAGGGCGAACGGATAAGGGTATCCTTGTGTCATTGTGGCTTCGTATAAGTCTACAAAAAAGGCCGTAGGCCTAAACCCCCGGCACCCCCAGCATCTGGGCCTGCGCCTTCAATCGCTCCGCGGCGCCGGGGTTCGCCGCGACCGCGTCCTTCAGCGCCTGCGCCGCCTTTGCCGTCTCGCCCAGCGTCATGCGGCTGCGCATCAGCATGATCCAGCGGTCGACATCGGCGGGGTTCGCCTTCAACTTGGCCTCTAGCCCGTCGACCATCCCGGCGATCATCGCGTCCTGCTGTCCTTTGGGAAGCTGCGACGCGGCCTCCATCTCGGCCCGCGAGGGCCCCGGAATCGCGCGCGCCGCGACGGGCATTTCGTTCGGCGTCAGCGCACGCGCCCGCGTGTTCGCAAGCCGGTCGGCGACCGCGATCTTGTGGATCGCGCCGACCTGCTCGATCGTGCGGCGCAGGTCGGCTTCCCACGGCGCGCCCTGCGGCGTGTCGGCGAGCAGCGCGAACCAGTCTTCGATCGCGCCCTTGTGATCGCCGCCGACGTCCTTCTTGACGGCGAGGAAATAGCGCGCACGCGGGTCGCCGGCATCGAGCGTCACGGCCTTTTCGAACGCCACCAGCGCCGCCGGGGGCATCGGATCGCGCGCGCTCGCCATCACCCGCGCCTCGCCGAGAGCGGACCAGAGACCGGCCGAATCGGGGGCGATCGCCACCGCCTTTTCATAGGCCGCGGCGGCACCGGCATAATCGCTCGTGTCGAACCGCGCCGCGCCCAGCTTCATCCAGGCATCGGCATCGCCGGGGGTCGCCTCGACCTGCGCTGCGAGAGCCGTCAGCCGATCGCCGGGCGGCACGACGGCCGGGGACGCGGAGTCGGGCGCCGCCGGCCCCGAATCCCGCCATATCGCATAGCCGACCGCCGCGACGAGCAGCAGTAATGCCGCCATCAGGATCGTACGGCTTGCGCGCGTCATTGTCCTGGTCTCGCTCATGTTCGCGGCTCCCCTTCCGCCCCCGGCATAAAGACGCGCTGGCGACTTGCCTTTGCCCCGCGATGGTGTAGCCTCGAAGCGTTGAGGTCGGTCAACGAAAATCGTCATAACAGGGGGTCGCACCGGTTTTCCCAGTCTTTTTTTGAAGGGGGAGGGGTGCCATGGCAGTTTCGGATCACGTCGATTTTCCGACGTTCATGGAAGGCGTTAAGCGGCGCAACCCGGGGCAGCCCGAGTTTGTGCAGGCGGTGCAGGAAGTCGCCGAGGATATTTTCGACTTCATCGGCGACAAGGAAGATTATCATGCGCAGCAGATCCTGCGGCGCATGGCCGAACCCGACCGCGTCGTTTCTTTCCGCGTGTGCTGGGAAGACGACAACGGCAATATCCGCGTTCAGCGCGGCTGGCGGGTCCAGAACAACAATGCGATCGGCCCCTACAAGGGCGGCATCCGCTTTCACCCGAGCGTGACCGAAAGCGTGCTCAAATTCCTGGCGTTCGAACAGACGTTCAAAAATGCGCTGACCGGCCTGCCGATGGGCGGCGGCAAGGGGGGCGCAAACTTCAATCCCAAGGGCAAGAGCGTGCGCGAGATCATGCGCTTTTGCCAGAGCTTCATGACCGAACTCTATCGCCACATCGGCGCGGACGTCGACGTGCCGGCGGGCGACATCGGGGTCGGCGGGCGCGAGATCGGCTTCATGTTCGGACAGTATAAGCGGATCACGAACCAGTTTACCGGGGTCCTGACCGGCAAGGGCATCGAATGGGGCGGCTCGCTGATCCGGCCAGAGGCGACCGGCTATGGCGCGGTCTATTTCCTCGCCAATATGCTCGCGGTGCAGGATCGCGATCTCGTCGGCAAGACCGCGGTGATTTCGGGGTCGGGCAATGTCGCGACGCACGCCGCCGAAAAGATCGTCCAATTGGGCGGCAAGGTGCTCACCCTCTCCGATTCGGGGGGCTTCATCCACGATCCCGACGGCATCACCCAGGAAAAGATCGACTGGGTAAAGGCGCACAAGACGCACCGCCGCGGCCGCATCGAGGATTATGTGGCCGAGTATAAAAGCGCGACCTTCACCGCCGGCAAGACGCCGTGGGGGGTGCCGTGCGACGTCGCCCTGCCCTGCGCGACGCAGAACGAGCTGCTCGGCGCCGACGCGAAAACACTGGTCGACAATGGGTGCATCGCGGTGAGCGAGGGCGCGAACATGCCCACCGACCTGGAGGGTGTCCACATCTTCAAGGATGCGAAAATCCTCTACGCCCCGGGCAAGGCGGCCAACGCCGGCGGCGTCGCGGTATCGGGGCTCGAAATGAGCCAGAACAGCGAGCGGCGGAGCTGGAAGGAAGACGAGCTGCAACAGATGCTCAAGGACATCATGGCCGGAATCCACGACCGCTGCCTGACCTATGGCGACCAGGGCGGCGGCTATGTCGATTATGTGAAAGGCGCCAACATCGCGGGATTCAAGAAGGTCGCCGACGCGATGCTGGCGTTCGGGGTGGTTTAGCGGCTAGACGGTCCAGGGGGGCAGGCATGACGATGCACGCGGCAGGACAGCGCGGTGAACGGCGATGGACGGCGATCGCCGTTTTCGCCGCCGTGCTCGCGATGCTGGTCCTGGCCGCGACGCTCGCCGCGCCGCCGGCGCGCTCGCAGGGCGAAAGCGGCGGCCGCTTCCTCGGCGTCGCATCATGCGCCGGATCGACGTGCCACGGCCGGATGGAAGCGGACGGCACGACCGTCCGCCAGGACGAGCTGATGCGCTGGCAGGAGCCTTCGACCCCCGGCGGCGCGCACAGCCGCGCATGGGCGGTGCTGTCGAACAGCCGCAGCCGCTTCATCGCGGCGAACCTCGGCATCGGCGACCCGAGCCGCGCTGCGATGTGCCTCGGCTGCCACAGCGACGCCGCCGCGAGCCGCGGCACCGCGCCGCTCGCCGACGGGGTGACGTGCGAATCGTGCCACGGCCCCGCGGGCGGCTGGATTGCGACCCATTATGCCGGGGTCGGCGACAACCCCGATCCGGGCGCCGAAATGCGCGAAAAGCACCTCGCCAACCTGCGCGCGGGGCTGCGCAAGCTCGAAGATCCCGTGGTCCGCGCGGGCGTCTGCGTCGACTGTCACTTCGGTTCGGCGGGCGAAGGCCAGTTCGTCACGCACCGCATCATGGCGGCGGGGCATCCGCGCATTTCGTTCGAGCTCGACCTCTTCTCGGCGCTGCAGGCGCATCATCAGGAGGACGCCGACTATGGCTGGCGCAAGTTCGGCGCGCCCGCCGCGCGCACCGACCATGTCCAGATGTGGGCGGTCGGCCAGGCGACGGCGCTCGAACGCAGTCTCGCGCTGTTCCAGTCGAAGCGCGGGACCGAGGGGATGTTCCCCGAATTCTATTTTCTCGACTGTCACAGCTGCCACCGCCGCATCTATGACCAGGCGAAGCCGGTTAAGACGAGCCTCGACAATCCCGGCCGCCCGGGAATCCCCGAAGGCATGCCCCCCTATAATGACGAGAATCTGATCATGCTGTCGGCCGCCGCGCGGCTCGCGTCGCCCGAGCTCTCGGAGCAGCTTGCGGCGCGATCGGCGGCCTTTCACCGCGGGCTCGCGACCGACACGCCGAGCGCGGTGGCCGCCGCGGGCGAGCTCGCCAGGACGGTGTCGGCGCTCAAGGCCGCTTTCGCCGCGCGGAGCTTTGCGGGTACCGACGCCTTTGCGCTCGTCGATGCGATCGCGGCAAAGACGGTCGGCAACCGCCTGACCGACTATGCCGGATCGTCGCAGGCGGTGATGGGGGTCGATACCCTGCTCGGCGCGATGGTGTCGTCGGGTCGGATCACCGTCGGCGCCGCGGCGGGCATCCGCGCCGACATCGACCGCGCCTATGCCGCGGTGAAGGACCCCAATAGCTATCGCCCCGCCGACTTCCAGGCATCGTTCGGCAGCGCGGTGCGCGCGATTCAGGCGCTCAGATAATGGCGCGTCGAAATATATCGTCCGCCTGCCCGAGCGAAGCCAGGGCCATCGCATATGTGATTTCTATGCGTCGAAATGTCCCCTCCCGCTTGCGGGAGGGGCAGCGAGACTTGCGAGCTTGCTCGCTAGTCGCAGCGGGGTGGGCCATAGCGACGTCGTTGCCCACCCCCAACCCCTCCCGCAAGCGGGAGGGGGGAAGACAACGCTCCGCGCTGTTTCGTTCGACCGCCTTCGCTGCGCTCGCCGCGCTGCTGCTCGCGTCGTGCGGCGGCGGGGATGGCGGCGGTACGCCGACGCCGAGCCCTGCGCCCGCCCCCGCGCCGACGCCCACGCCGACAGGGGTCTATACCCCGCCCGCCGCCGAAGCGCTGAGCGTCGCCGACGTCCAGCAGGTCCTGGCCAATGCGATCGCCGAAGCGCAGGCGCGCGGCCTGCCGTCGGTGATCGCGGTGACCGACCGCGTCGGCAATGTGCTCGCGGTCTATCGGATGACCGGCGCGCGCGCGACCGCGACGACCTCGGCGGCGCCGAACGGCGACAATATCGACGCGCAGAACGTCAGCTTCCCCGCCGAAGCCGGCGCGATCGCGAAGGCGGTGACCGGCGCGTACCTCTCGAGCGGCGGCAACGCCTTTTCGACGCGCACCGCTAGCCAGATCGTCCAGGAGCATTTCCCGCCCGCCCCGACCACCGCGGGGCTCGAAAGCGGGCCGCTGTTCGGGGTGCAGTTCAGCCAGCTTCCGTGCAGCGATTTTTCGGCGCGGTTCGGCGGCGGCGGCGGCGCGGCACTGATCGGGCCGAAACGGTCGCCGCTCGGCCTCTCCGCCGATCCGGGCGGGCTGCCGCTCTATAAAAATGGCGTGCTCGTCGGCGGCATCGGCGTGATGGGTGACGGCGATTACGGCAGCGACCCGAACATCCTCGACACCGACAGCGACGCCGAGGAATATATTGCGCTTTCCGGCACGCGCGGCTTCGAGGCGCCCGCGAGCATCACCGCCGACAAGATCACCGTCGACGGAACGAGCCTGCGCTTCTCCGACGCGACCTATGCGGGCCTCCAGACGAGCGGCGGCGCGAGCTTCGCGAGCCTCGGCGCCAGCGCGGGGGCGCTCGTCGCGGTCACGGGCTATGCCAACGCCGCCGTCATCGCGGGCACCGCCTATGGCAGCGAAGCGTCGGGCATCCGCCCCGCGACGACGAGCGAATTTTCAAACCCCGACGCCTATGTGCTGACCAACGGCGGCGGGGCGAACCGCTTCCCGATCCGCGCCGCCACCGACGGCGCGAGCAATAGCGCGTCACTGACCGCCGCCGAGGTGCGCGCGCTGCTTGAGGAAGCGTTCGCGGTGATGAGCCGCGCGCGCGCGCAGATCCGCCGCCCGCTCGACAGCCGCGCGCAGGTGTCGATCAGCGTCGTCGACACCAACGGCGCGGTGCTCGGCATCGTCCGCTCGCCCGATGCGCCGATCTTCGGCACCGACGTGTCGTTGCAAAAGGCGCGCACCGCGACCTTCTTTTCGGGCGCGCAGGCGGGCGCCGATCTGTCGGCGAACGCGAGCGCCGACGTGCGCCACTTCGTCACCGCGGTGCGCAGCTTCCTCAATGACCCGTCGGCGCTCACCGGCACGTTCGCCTTCGCCGACCGGTCGGGGGGCAATTTGTCGCGGCCCTATTTTCCCGACGGCGAGGTCGGGCGACCGAACGGCCCGCTGTCGCGGCCGATCGCGCAGTTCAATCCTTTTTCGACCGGGCTGCAATCGGCGCTGATCATCGGCAATCTGGGCGCGCATCTTAGCTATGTGTCGGGCGCAAGCGCGACCGACACGCCGCAGCGCTGCACGACGCTGCCCGATGTCGTGGCGGGGCAGAACCGGCTGCAGAACGGCATCCAGATCTTCCCGGGCTCGGTCCCCATCTATCGCGGCGACCGGCTGGTCGGCGGGATCGGCGTGTCGGGCGACGGCATCGACCAGGACGATATGATCAGCTTTCTGGGGCTCCACAATGCCGGCGCGCGCGTCGGCGGGATCGGCAATGCCCCGGCGGCGATACGCGCCGACCAGATTGTCGTGCGCCTGACCGACGGCGCGACGGTGCGGCTGCGCTATATCAATTGTCCCTTTGCGCCCTTCCTCGACACGGCGCAGCAGAATGTCTGCGACGGGCTGTAGCGCATGATGGCGGGGGGAAGCCTTTGGCCAGTCATCGCGAGCCTCGCGGCGCAAACGGCGCCCGCGAGCACGCCGCCGGCCGATTCGCCCGCCGCCGAAGCCCCCCCGCTCGACGAGCTCACCCCGCCACCGCCGCCGGTCGAATGGCAGGAGATGATCGGCGACGACCTCGTGACGCAGCTGATCGAGGGACGCCGCCGCCCGGGCTATAATCCCGAGCTTCCCGAGCCGCTGAGCCAGGACAATGAAGGCGCGCTGCGTCCACCACCGCCGGAGGCTTTCCCGGGCATTCGCGACCAGCTTCCCATTCCCGACCGCTGGCGGTTGATCGAAACTCTGGGCGTGGTCAAGGAACGCTGGTTCGACCCCTATCACCAGAACACGCTGAAGGGCGACCGGCCGATCGACCGCGCCAAGGTGCCGTGGCTGCCGATCAAGGGTGACGACTGGTTCTTCGTTGTGAACGCGATTTCGGACAGCGTGTTCGAACCCCGCACCTTTCCGATTCCGGTCGGGGTGCAGACCACCGAGCGCCCGGGCAGCCTCGACGTGTTCGGCAGGAACCGCAGCTTCGTCGCCGCGCAGACCTTCATCGGCGGCGTGGCGCTGATCAAGGGCAACACCGCGTTCAAGCCGCCCGACGTCGAATATCGCCTGACGCTCGCCTATAATTTCAACTATGTCGACGTGCCCGAACGCCGCGTCCTCGACGTGCGACCGTCGAAGAAAAGCCATCGGTACGACAGCTTCCTGGGCGTGCAGGAAGCCTTTATCGACAAGCATCTCGGCAACGACAGCGACCGCTATGATTTCCATTCGATCCGCGTCGGCATCCAGCCGTTCCAGAGCGATTTCCGCGGCTTCCTGTTCAACGACAGCCAGCTCGGCATCCGCCTGTTCGGCAATCGCGACAACAATCGCTTCCAATATAATCTCGCGGCCTTCTGGCGGCTCGAGAAGGACACCAACAGCGGCCTCAACGACGTCACCCAGACCCCGCGCAACGATTATGTCCTGACCGCCAATGTCTATCGCCAGGATTTCCCTTTCGTCGGGCTGACCAGCCAGCTGTCGGCGACGTGGAACATCAACCGCGAAAAGGGCGACATCCAGATCGACCACAACGGCTTCCCGGTGCGCCCGGCGCTGCTCGGGAATTTGCGCGGGCGCGACTATGACGCGGTCTATCTGGGCTACAGCGCCGACGGGCGCATCGGGCGGATCAACGTCACCGCGAGCGTCTATGCCGCGCTCGGCGAGGACCGCAGCAGCATCTTCACCAGCGAGCCCGCGAAGATTCGCGCGGGGTTCGCCGCCGCCGAGTTCAGCTACGATCACGACTGGATGCGCTTCCGCCTGTCGGGGCTCTACGCGACCGGCGACGGCGACCCCTATAACGATACCGAGGGCGGCTTCGACGCGATCTTCGAAAACCCGATCTTTGCCGGCGCCGACACGAGCTACTGGATTCGCCAGACGATTCCCTTTGCCGGCGGCGGGCGCGTCATTTCGATCAACGGCCGCAACGGCCTCCTGAATTCGCTGCGCTCGTCGAAGGAGGAGGGGCAGTCGAACTTCAACAATCCGGGCACCATCCTGCTCGGCGCCGGTGCCGATTTCGACCTGTCGCCCGAGGTGCGGGTGAGCGGCAACGCCAATCATCTGTGGTTCCAGAATACGGCGACGCTGCAAGTCCTGCGCAGCGAAGGGTCGATCCCGAAGGATATCGGCTGGGACCTGTCGGTTGCCGGCATCTGGCGGCCGAAAGCGACGCAGAATATCGTCGGGCGCCTCAGCGCCGCGGTCCTCGTGCCGGGCAAGGGCTTCAGAGACCTGTTTGAAAACAAGCGCCGCGACACCGTCTATGTGTCGATCCTCGCCAATGCGATCCTGAGTTTCTGATGATGACGCGCAAGCTCCTCGCCCTCTTCGCCGTCCTCCTGATGTCGCTGGCCTTCGGCGGGCAGTCGGGCCGTGCGTCCGAAGAGGAAAAGCCGGTCAAGGTCGAGTATCGCTTCACCCCGCCCGCGCCGCGCGAGCAGAGCGAGGCCGACATGATGGCGAAGTCGGAGGGCTGTTACAGTTGTCATGTCCGGACCGACCGCCCGACGATGCACGCGACCCCGGCGGTCCGCCTCGGCTGCACCGATTGTCATGGCGGCGACGCGGCCGAATTCGGCGACCCGACGCTCGGCTATGACGATCCGCGCAACCTGGCGGTGATGAAGCGCGCGCATCCGCAACCGACGTTGCCCGGCGCGTGGCACGACAGCTCGGCGAACCCGCAGCGCAGCTACACTTTGCTCAACAAGGAAGCGCCCGAATATATCCGCTTCGTCAATCCCAGCGACTATCGGGTCGCGCGCGAAGCGTGCGGCGCGTGCCACCTCGAGGTCATCGAGGCGACCGAACGTTCGCTGATGTCGACCGGCGCGATGCTGTGGGGCGGCGGCGCGTACAACAACGGAATCGTGCCCTTCAAAAATTATGTGTTCGGTGAGGCCTATACCCGCACCGGCGAAGCCGCCTGCATCCTGTCGCCCTCGTCGCGGCTCAGCGCGGAGGAGTATAAGGAGGCGTGCAAGCCCGCTTTTCCCTCGGACAAGATATTGACCGACAGCGAAACGAAGCGCGGGGCGCTGGCGCGGCTCTATCCGCTGCCGCGCTGGAACGTCGTCCCGCCGAGCGACGTGTTCCGCGTGTTCGAGCGCGGCGGCCGCAACATCAGCACGCAATTTTCGGAAATCGGCCTGCCGAACCCGACCGGGAGCATCCAGCGGCTCGAGGAGCCCGGCCGCCCCGACCTCAAGCAATCGAATCGCGGTCCCGGCACCGGGCTGCGCATCGCGATCGCGGTCCTCAACATCCACAAGACCCGCCTCAACGACCCCTATATGTGGTTCATGGGGACCAACGACCAGCCCGGCGATTATCGCCAGTCGGGCTGTGCGGGGTGCCATGTCGTCTATGCCAACGACCGCGAGCCGCGGCACAGCCTGCTCTACGCGGGCTTTGGCCGCGACGGCCAGAGCGCGACGATCGACCCGACGATCGCGGGCAAGCGCGCGCACGGCGGCGGCGCGGGGCATGGCAAAGGGCATGGCGCACTGATCGACCCCGCGCATCCCGAAGAGCCGGGGCGTAGCGAATCGGGCCACCCGATCGCCCACGCCTTCACCCGCGCGATCCCGACCGCGCAGTGCATGACCTGCCACATGCACCAGCCGAACATCTTCCTGAACTCATACCTCGGCTACACGATGTGGGACTATGAATCCGACGCGCCGCAGATGTGGCCCGGGCCGGAGAACAGCGCGCCGCGCCCGCCGGGGATGAGCGACGAGGAGTATGAACGGACCTATAAACGGCAGCGCTATCCGGGCGCCGCCGAGGTCCACGAGGTGCTCGAACGCAATCCCGAGGGGGCGAGCCCGCGCGGCCTGTGGTCCGACGTCGAATTTCTGCGCGACGTCTATGACGTCAACGACAGCAACAAGGATACCCAGTTCGCCGACTATCACGGTCACGGCTGGAACTTCCGCGGCATCTTCAAGCGCGACCGCAACGGCAATCTGCTCGACCAGGGCGGCAACATGTCGACCTATGGCACCGACACCGCGCATATCGTCGATCCCAAGGATCCCGAGAAATGGCGCAAGAGCTGCGCGAGCTACAGCGACGCCAAGCAGCGCGAGCTGTGTCTCGCGAGCGCCGATCCCGCAAAGCCCGGGGTCGAGGGCAAGTTCGTGCCGCCGGGGATCAACCCCGGCAAGGCGGTCCATATGATGGACATCCACGCCGAAAATGGGATGCAGTGTGCCGACTGCCATTTCGCGCAGGACGCGCACGGCAACGGCTATATCCAGGGCGAGGTCGCGAACGCGGTCGAGATCGGCTGCAAGGATTGCCACGGCACCGCCGATGCGTATCCGAACCTCTTGACCTCGAACGTCGCGGCGCGGCCGCAGGGCACTAACCTCGCGCTGCTGCGCAACCCCGACGGCCGGCGGCGCTTCGAATTCCAATATGGCGACGATGGCGAGATCACCGGGCTGATCCAGCGCTCGATCGTCGATCCGAAGCTCGAATGGCAGGTCAGCCTGGTCAAGCAATCGGTGACGCCGGGGCCGCATTTCAATGCCAGGGCGGCGCGCGCCAAGCTGATGTCGCGCTCGGGCGCCGACGACGGCGGCTTCGGCTGGGGGCCGGGCGTGGCGAAGTCGGATCGCGCGCACGGCGACGACCGCATGGCCTGCTTCACCTGCCATTTGTCGTGGACGACGAGCTGCGGCGGCTGTCACTTGCCGATCGAGGCGAACTGGAAGACCAGCATGCACCATTTCGAGGGGGAGGAGACGCGCAACTTCGCGACCTATAACCCGCAAGTGGCGCGCGACGAGATGTTCCAGCTCGGCCGGCACATGCTCACCAAGCCCGGCGAGCCCGACGCTGGCGGCAATCCGCGCGGCATCATTGCGCCGATCCGATCGTCCTCGGCGCTGATCCTGTCGTCGACGAACATCAACCGCGAGCGCATCTATGTGCAGCAGCCGCCGATCTCCGCCGCGGGCTTTTCGAGCCAGGCCTTCGCGCCGCATTTCCCGCATACGGTGCGCTTGCAGGAAACCAAGCAGTGCACCGACTGCCACCTGTCCGCGGCCGACGACAATAATGCGATCATGTCGCAGCTGCTGCTGATGGGCACGAATTTCGTCAATTTCGTCGGGCTGAACGTCTGGTCGGGGCTCGAGGACGGCTTCCAGGCGACGCGCGTCACCGAATGGGACGAACCGCAGGCGGTGATCGGCAGCTATCTGCAGCGCTACGCCTATCCCGATTACTGGAAGCTGCACGTCGAACAGAACCACCGCGAGCTCAAGAACTGGGTGCGCGGCAAGACCTTCGACACGAAGGGGTCGGGCGAAAGCCACGCGCTCGAGGAATTCGCCAACATCGTCCAGGACACGAACGGCCGGGTGAACTGCCTGCAACAGCGCGGCGAATATATGTTCGTCGCCGAGGGCAAGGGGGGCTTTCGCGTCTATGACATCGCCTCGATCAGCAACAAGGGCTTCTCCGAACGCATCGTCCGCGCGCCCTTCTCGCCGCTCGGCCACGACACGCATGTGAAGACAACCAACGCGACCTGCATGGCGATCGGCACCACCCAGCCGATCAGCGTCGCGCGCAACGATTATATCCGCCAGAATTTCCCCGAAAATCACGAGCAGGCACTCGCCCCCCTCTATCGCTATGCGGTGATCACCGACAGCGTCGAGGGGCTGATCCTCGTCGATATCGACACGATGGCCGACGGCGAATTTCGCAACAACAAGCTCGACCGCGCGCTGACGTGGAACCCCGGCGATGCGCTCGCGGGGGCGCGGCACGTCACGCTCGCGGGCAATTATGCCTATATCACCGCCGAGCGCGGCCTGATCGTCGTCGACCTGTCGACGCCGCTCGAGCCGAAGATCACCGCCGAGCTGCCGCTGACCGATGCGCGCGCGAGCGCGGTGCAGTTCCGCTACCTCTGGGTCACCGACGCCGAGGGGGTGAAGCTTTTCGACATCACCCATATGGACCGGCCGGTGCCGGTGCCCGCGGGCACGGTGCGGCTCGCCGACGCGCGCAAGCTCTATCTCGCGCGCACCTATATGTATGTCGCGGCAAAGGCCGACGGGCTGGTGATCGTCGACGTCACCCGGCCCGAGGCGCCCGTCGCGTGGCCACCGCTTACCTTCGACGGCGCGATGACCGATGCCGAGGACGTCATCGTCGGGACGACCAACGCCTCGCTCTTCGCCTATGTCGCCGACGGGCGCAGCGGCATCAAGGTGCTCCAGCTCACCAGCCCCGACAATCCCGGCCTCTATGGCTTTTCGCCGAAGCCGACGCCCGAGCTGATCGCGTGGGCGAAAACCCCCGCCCCGGCGCTTTCGCTGTCGAAGGGGCTCGACCGCGACCGCGCGGTCGACGAAACGGGCGGCCAGATCGCCGTCTTCGGCCGCGTCGGCTCGCGCCCCTTCACGCGCAGCGAGATGGAAAAGCTGTTCCTGAACAGCAAGGGGCTGGTCTACAAGGTCAACGACGCGGTGGACGAAACCGGCTGGCGGCCGCCGCTTCTCTACGACAACGGAGGGTAGATGTCTGGCAGCGACCGGTTACGGTACCTCGTCGTCATCCCGGACCTTATCGTCATCCCGGCGCAGTCCGGGATCTCAACCTAACGGTTTTACGCACCGGCGAGATCCCGGCCTTCGCCGGGATGACGGACAGGGGACAGATCACTCCCCACCCAAATCGGACATCCGACGCAAAAAAGGCTGTCCTACATTGTCCGGCTGTGCCAGCCTTCGTCCCGGTTCTTTCATTCGGCGGAGAAAAGCGGTCCCACCCCGGTTTAAGGATGGGGCGGGAGCCTGCGCGGCGTGGTCGCCGAGCGCGCCCGACCGGCGG
>Ga0189279_100252_pt1 | contig 15296 bp, 10 predicted proteins | sample N26B6minimetaG_FD_130324 | JGI IMG/M metagenome (GOLD analysis project Ga0189279, IMG submission 130324) | Marine microbial communities from the Costa Rica Dome - N26 B6 mini metaG | ecosystem: Environmental > Aquatic > Marine > Oceanic > Photic zone | place: Costa Rica: the Eastern Pacific... | reverse complement strand
GAGGCGGCCGAAGCCGGCTTTGCGGCTTTCCCGGACCTCAAACTGATCGCATCGACTGCGCGGCATACGATAACCGCCGATCATCATCGCATCGCGGCCCGCGTAGACCTGCGCGACGGCGGCCATCAGACCGGAGAGGTCGACGTCACGGGCATCGTCGATCGGATCGGGGCGGGGGACGCCTTCGCCGCCGGAGTGCTCCACGCGCATCTCGCGGGCGGCGATGCCCGGACGATGGCCGAAAGCGGCCTGGCGCTCACCTGTCTCAAACATTCGCTGCCGGGTGATGCGAGCCGCTTTGGACAGCGCGATATCGACGCCTTTCACGCCGGCGGACTCGATGTCCGGCGGTGAACCGACCCGGCGCGGGGTCGTCGGCGGGGCGCTGCTGCTCGGCGCGAGCGCGCTGACGCGCACCGCCTGGGCCAATGCGGAGGGCGGGTCGCGGCGGGTCGCGGCCGCCGATGGCGTCTATGCGGGAGTGCCGTGCGGCGTCGAGGGCCGTGCGGTTCGCTTTCGCGGCATCCGCTATGCGCGCGCCGCCCGCTTTTGTGCCCCGAAGCCGGTGACGCGTGCGGACCAGATGCCTGGCGACGCCTTCGGACCGGCCTGCCCGCAGCGCGGCGATCGCTATCGGCCGCAGTCCGAGGATTGCCTGTTCCTCAACGTCTGGACTCCCGCCGCCACGACCGCGGCGAAGCGGCCGGTCCTGCTCTATATCCACGGCGGCGCCTATTCGGCGGGCAGCGTGACCGATCCGGTCAACGACGGAGCCGCGCTGTCGGCGCGGGGCGATGTCGTCGTCGTCACGGTCAACCACCGGCTCAACGCGCTCGGTTACCTCTATCTCGCACGGCTCGACCCGCGCTTTCCCGACAGCGGCAATGCGGGCCAGCTCGACCTGATCGTCGCCCTGCGATGGGTGCAAAGGAACATCGCGGCGTTCGGGGGAGATCCGGGCAGCGTCACCGTCTTTGGCCAGTCGGGCGGTGGCGCGAAAATCGCGACGCTGATGGCGATGCCAGAGGCGCGGGGCCTGTTTCACAAGGCGATCACCATGAGCGGGCAGCAGGTCACCGCCTCCGGGCCGCTCCATGCCACCGCACGCGCTGAGGCGTTCCTCGCCGCGCTGGGCGAGGGCGTCGACCCCGCGACCGCGCCGGTCGACGTCTTGATCGACGCGCTGTCGGCGACCGACCCGTTCCTCGGTGGCGGCGTCTATATGGGACCGGTGCTCGATATGGCGCACCTGACGCGCCACCCCTTCTGGCCCGACGCGGCGCCGCAGTCGCTCGGCATCCCGATGATGCTCGGCAATACGGTGATGGAGACGCGCGCCTTCTATGCAGCCGATGGCAAGCAGCTGAGCGGCCTTTCCTATGCGAATCTGGCCCAGCGGATCGCGCCCGAGATGCGGATCGACATCCATCCCGAATGGGTCGTGGCGCAATTCCGCGCGCGCTATCCCGATGCGCCGCCGGCCGAGCTGTTCCACCGCATCGTCACCGCCGCGCGCAGCTGGCGCGGGCAGGTCGAGGAAGCCGAGGCGCGGGCGCGCGCCGGGGCGCCGGCTTTCGTCTATCAGCTCGATTTCGAGGCGGCGAAGCACACCGACGATATTGCGCTGAGCTTCGGCACGGTGGCCGATCCCACGCCGGCGCAGCGCGCGATGAGCGACACGGTGATGGACGCCTATCTTCGCTTTGCGCGCACCGGCGATGCGGGATGGCCCGCCTATTCGCTGGAACGGCGCGAGACGATGGTGTTCGACACGCAAAGCCGCGTGACGAGCGACCCGCGCCGCTGGGAGCGCGAGCTGTTCGCGCGTGTGCCCTATATCCAGCCGGGGACCTAGACCATCCCGTGACTGCCTAGCCAGTTCCAGAGCAGGTCTGGCCAGATCGATACCGGCAGGCCCGCCGCCTTCATCAAGCCGAACCCGTGCTCGCCGCGCTCGAAGAAGTGGCTTTCGCACGGGCTGCCGATCGCCCGTGCGGCCTCGCGCAGCCGGATGCTGTTCGCGATCGCCACGACGCTGTCGTCTTCGGCGTGGAGCAGCCAGAGCGGCGGCATGTCCTTGCGCACCTGGCGCTCGGGCGAGTGCAGCGCCTCGGCTTCGGGACTCGGCGCGGCGCCGAGCAGGTTGCTGCGGCTTCCGGGATGCGCGATCGCGGCGTCCATCGAGACGACGGGATAGATGCCGGCGACGGCATCGGGTCGGGCCGAAAGCGTATCGGCGGTGTCGAGGGGCGCATGGACGCGCGCGTCGAACCGCGTAAGCAGGCTGGTCGCGACATGACCGCCGGCCGAAAAGCCTCCGAAAGCGACGCGGGCCGGATCGATGCGGTCGATCTCCGCGCGGCTCCGCACGATCCGCATCGCCCGCTGCGCGTCGGCGAGCGGAACCTCTGACCGGTTGGCCCAGCCATTGCCGGGCAGGCGATAGAAAAGGACATAGACGGTGACGCCGCGCGCGGTCAGCCATCGCGCGAGTTCGTACCCTTCCTTGTCGATCACAACATAGCGATAGCCGCCCCCGGGCGCGAGGACGACCGCCGCGCCATTGGGGTTTGCCGGGCGAAAGATGTCGAGGCGCGGCCGGACGATATGTTCGAGCATCCGGTCACTGGCTTGCGGATCGTCGCTGCGCTGAACGACGCGCTCCGCGAGCCCCGGAGGAACGACCAGATGACCCTTTGGCCACAGGGCGAGGCTGGCGTCGGGCGCCACGTCGGCCGGGCGGGTCGGAGCCGCGGCGCGCGCGGTGCCCGCGGCGAGAGGAAGCGCCAGTCCGGCGGCGAGCAGGTGGCGGCGATCGAGCGTCATCGCGTTCCGTCCTGCGGCGGGTTTGGATAGGCGATGATCAGCACCAGCGGCTCGCCGCCCGTCTGGCGGATGCCGACCTTCGCGCCGGTATAGAGCCACGCTGCCATGCCGGCCTTCACCGCCCTCTCCTCGCCATCCGAATGGACGACGCCGGTGCCCGACACGACATAATAGATTTCGTCATGGGCGATGGGGTGGATGCCGATCTGCGCCCCCACATGCAGCGCGCGCTTGCGAAATTCGAAGCTGCGCGGTGCGGGAACGCTGTCGCTGATCCGCCAAGCGGTCGACATCCCGATTTCGCCATGCGGCGGCGGCTCTTCGCGCACCGTATCGGCTTCGTCGATCACCACCATCGGCGGCGCGGCGCCGGTGCCTGCGAGCAGCAGCGCCGCGGCGAGCGCACTCATTTGACGCCACCGCGCGAATCGAGGTCGCGCGCCGACAGATGTTCCTGCGGCATCGGTGCGGTCTGCGCCGGATAGCGGCCCGATTTCGGCTCCATCGTCGCAAGGTTCCACTCGGCCTCGACGAAGGGCGCGCGCACCGGTGCCTCGACTTTGGGATAGGCGCTGACCTGCTTTTCGTCGTCGATGATGTCGCCGCGGCCTTCGGCGACGAAGAAGAGGATACGGATCTCTTCGGCATCGCGCGCCCAGGGGCGGGCGCCGGCGGTTGCGAGCACCGATGTCTCGACATCGCGCGATGGCAGGATCTTCAGACCCTCGAGCGAGGCGAGCGGCGCTTTTGCCCGGATCAGGTCGGCGCGGGTTTCGCCGTAGCGCCCGAATTCGGGCAGGGCATTGCCGTGCCGGTCGACCGCGATATTGTCCTTGGCATAATATTCGAGATCGCCGTCGCCGCCGAGCATCAGGAAGGGCAGGCCCTCATCGGTATAATTGCCTCCGCGCATCACATTGCCGACCGCGGTGATCTGCCCGGTGACATAGGGATGGCCGACCCATTCGAGGTTCATCAGATTATAGTGCACCGCGCGATGCTGCGGATCGTAGATCAGGTTGTTCACCAGCGCCGCCTGCGCGCCGCCCTTGACGAGCGGGCTGCGTTCGACGTTGTGAGCCCAGATGTTGCGATAGAAGAGGATGCCGGTCGTATTGTCGTGAACGAGCGAGCCCTTGCTGTGCTCGCCCTTTGGATGGCTCGCATCGGCCAGGCCCTCGGCGGCGAGATTGTTCGAAAAGGTGATGTCGTGGCTCGTGTTCTTGCGCCACTCGGCGACGTCCTTGCCCGCAAAGCGCGGGCCGGAGGCCGACATATTCTCGTCGATCGCCCACAGGAACGTGCAATGATCGACGATCACATCGTGCGCCGCGACGGTCGAAAAGGCGTCGGCTTCCCATCCGCTGCGCTTTGGCTGGCCATCGACGCCGGTATAGACGCGCAGGTGGCGCATCACGACATCGTGCGTCTTCACGTCGATGCCGGTGCGGATCAGCGTGATCCCCGGTCCCGGCGCGGTCTGGCCGGCGATCGTCAGATAGGGTTCGGTGATGGTCAGCGTCGTGCGGCCCATGTCGATGACGCCGCCGACCTCGAACACGACGATGCGCGGGCCCTTTGCCTCGACCGCAGCCTTGAACGACCCCGGACCATCCGGGGCGAGGGTCGTCACGCGGATGATCTTGCCGCCTCGTCCCCCGGGAGTCGTCGCCGCCGATCCGACCGCGCCGGGAAAGGCGAGGGGGGCGGAATCGAACGCCGCCGCGGGAGTCGCCGTCAGCGAAGTGGCCAGAAAAAGGGCGGAAATCCATAGTGTCGTGGGCATCGTCTCTCTCCTTGCGATTGGGGTCTTGACATAGCAGCCGCAATCCTTCAATCATTTTGACACCGGTTACCTAAATCGGTCAACAACAGAATTTGGGGAGAGGGCGCCCCGGACCGTCGCAAAGTCGGCGGCCTTCCTGCGTACTCTCTGGACATATTGGACGAGCCCGTGGCTCGCGCGGTTTCGTCCACGAAAGTAACCGGTGTCATCCTTGCCAAAGGCGGGGAGACGCTGCGAAAAGGGAGGATGATGATGGCTATTCACAATGCACGGGGTATTCGGGTCTGGGCCAGGCTAGCGTGCGGCGCATCGCTTGCCGCGATGACGGCCGTTCCCGCCTTTGCACAGGACGCGGACGAGGGGGCGGTCAGTGCCGACGAAATCGTCGTGACGGGTTTCCGTGCGTCGCTCGACAAGGCACTCGACCAGAAGCGCAATTCGACCGGCGCGGTCGATGTGATCGTTGCCGAGGACATCGCCAAATTCCCCGATCAGAATCTTGCCGAATCGCTGCAACGCATTCCGGGCATCTCGATCCAGCGCGACGCCGGCGAGGGCCGTGCGATCACCGTTCGCGGCCTGGGCGCACAGTTCACGCGCGTTCGCCTGAACGGCATGGAAACGATCGCGACGTCGACCGACGGTGCATCGGCGAACCGCGACCGCGCCTTCGACTTCAACGTTTTCGCGTCGGAGCTGTTCACCTCGCTCGTCGTTCACAAGACCGCTTCGGCTTCGCTCGACGAAGGTTCGCTCGGTGCGGTCGTCGACCTGAACACGGGCAACCCGCTCGGCGGCAAGGAAGGTTTCACGGCCGTCGCGTCGGTGCAGGGGCGATATAACGACCTGTCGAAAGACGTCGATCCGCGCCTGGCCGGGCTGGTCGCCTGGACCAACGCGGACAAGACCTTCGGCGTTTCGGCGTCGGTCGCCTGGGCCGACTATACGACCCTCGAACTCGGCAACAACAGCGTGCGCTGGGCGCAGGCGCCGTTCCGCAGCGTCGATGGCGTGACCTGCATGAGCGGATCGGCCTTCGTCGCCGATCCGTCGGATGAATGTGTCGCGGTCGCCGAAGCCTTCCATCCCCGCATCCCGCGTTACGGCCTCGTCAGTCACGATCGCGAACGCCTGGGTGCCACCGCGTCGATCCAGTTCGAGCCGACCGAAAATACCAAGCTGTCGATCGACGGGCTCTATTCGACCTTCAAGGAGACCCGCGACGAATATTGGGGCGAGGTGCTGCTGCGCAGCAACGAACGCGGGATCGACGTGTCGAACTATGTCATCGACGGTGACAACAACCTGATCTCTGCCGACCTCGACAACGTCTATGTTCGCACCGAACGCTATTCCCGCCAGAGCAAAACGAAATTCTACCAGATTTCGGGGCGGCTCGAGCAGCGGCTGACCGACGCGTTCAAGCTCAACCTGATCGGCGGCTTTTCGAAATCGAAAGCGGATATCCCCGTCGAAACGACGCTGGCCTTCGACGACACCGACGCGACCGGCTATCACTACGACTATTCGAACATGAAATTCCCGCTCCTGAGCTTCGGCGCTGGAATCGATGATCCCTCGTCGTTCGTGCTCGCCGAATTCCGCGACCGCCCGTCGTACCTGACCAACAAGTTCAAGACCTTCGCGGCCGACTTCGACTGGGATGTTGCCGACGGCTTCAACCTGCTCGGGGGCGGCTTCTTCCGCCAGTTCGATTTCGATACCGTCGGCTACCGCCGCGACAGCACCTATTGCGCGGCCTTCACCTGCGAAGACGGTGTCGGCGGCCTGCCCGTGACCTCCGACATCGCCGACATCTTCGAACTCGGCGACGCTGGTCAGCCTTCGGGCAATACCAACGCGTGGGTCGTCCCCGACCTCGACGCCGGGACCGCGTTGATCGACCTCTATGGGCGCCCCGCGGTGCTCCAGCAGGGCGAACAGCGCGCGGTCACCGAAAAGACCTTCGGCGGCTGGTTGATGGCCGAGTTCGAAACCGAAGTTCTGGGCATGCGCCTGACCGGCAATGCCGGGGTTCGCTACGCGAAGACGAAGCAGAGCTCGTCAGGGTTCACCAGCGGTACGTTCGTCACCGTCGATCGCAGCTATGACGACTGGCTGCCCTCGTTCAACCTGAACCTGCACCCGACCGACAATGTCATCCTGCGCGGCGCAATCGCGAAGGTCATCACGCGTCCGACGCTCGGCAGCCTGACGCCGGGCGGATCGGTCGATCAGTTCAACTTCCGTATCACCTCGGGCAACCCGTTCCTCGACCCCTACCGCGCGACGACATACGACCTGGCCGCGGAATGGTATTTCGCACCCGGAGCGATTGCATCGGTTGCGTTGTTCGCCAAGGATATCGTGAGCTTCCCCATTTCGACCTCCCTCCAGGGAACCTATGCCGACAGCGGCCTGCCGCTGTCGCTGCTGACCCCCGGAACGCCGGCCTATGACGCAGTCGTGGGCGGAGAGGATCCGGGCCGCCAGTTCGAATTCCGTACCACTGGCAACGGCCCCGGCGCGAATTTGAAGGGCGTCGAACTGTCGCTGCAACTGCCCTTCTCGGTCTTTTCGGACTCGCTGCGCTACTTCGGGGTGCTCGCAAATGCGACTTTCGTGAAGAGCGATGTCGACTACAGCATCGCCGGTCCGCTCGCCTATGATCCCGGCCAGAACAAGCTGGTGGCCCAGCCGAACGGCGACTACGTCCAGCCGCTGCTCGGCCTCGCCAAGCGCGCGTGGAATGCCACCGCCTATTATGACGATGGCAAATTCTCTGTCCGCGCATCGGCGGCGTGGCGTGCGGGCTATAACGACAGCACCAGCGGCAACAACAATGTGTTCGAAGGCTATGGCAGCTCGTTCAACGTCGACGCGTCGATCCGCTATGCGCTGACCGACAATATCGAATTGTCGATCGAGGGCACGAACCTGACCGACGATTATCGCTATCGCTTCACCGACCTCGAGGCGAACCGCAATTACGAAAACAACCATTATGGCCGCACCTTCCTGTTCGGAGCGCGGGTCAAGATCTGATTTCCCTGGGACAGTCCCACCCTATATGGCCCGGTCTTCGCACCCGAAGACCGGGCCGATTTTTTTGACCGAGGAGGAAGATGTGACGGGTCGCCGCGACATGCTCAAACTGGCCGGCGCGGGAATGCTGGCATCGGGTTTTTCGTCCGTTTCGGCCGGTGCGAATGCCGCCGACCGGGTTCCCGATACGGCGCCTGGGGCGTCCGGCTGGGCGCGCGGGCTCGACGGCCAGCGCAAGGCCGACCTCGGCGACGGCCGTTTCCTGAACCCCGTCATGGCCGGCGACCATCCCGATCCGTCGATCCTGAAGGACGGGCGCGATTACTACATGACCTTCTCGACCTTCGATTCCTATCCCGGGCTGATCATCTGGCATTCGCGCGACCTTGTGAACTGGCGGCCTGTCGGGCCGGCGCTGACGAGGAACATCGGGTCGGTATGGGCGCCGGAACTGTGCAAGCACGGCGGACGCTTCTACCTGTATATCCCGACCAAGGGACCGGATACGAGCTGGGTGATCTGGGCGGACCGGATCGAGGGACCGTGGAGTGACCCCGTCGATCTGAACCTGCCGCATCATATCGATCCCGGCCACGCCGTTGGCGAGGACGGGACGCGGTGGCTCTTCCTGTCGGGCGGCGATCGCGTGCGGCTGTCGGACGACGGACTGTCGCGTATCGGCGAGCCCGAGCATGTCTATGACCCGTGGCATTATCCCGCCGATTGGGTGGTGGAAGGATTTTCGCCCGAGGGGCCGAAGATCACCCGCCACGGGGATTATTATTATCTCGTCACCGCGGTCGGCGGCACGGCGGGGCCGCCGACGGGCCATATGGTCATCGCGGCGCGATCGCGCTCGATTCACGGGCCGTGGGAAAATTGCCCCCACAATCCGATCGTTCGTACCCTGTCCCAGCAGGAGACATGGTGGTCGCGCGGCCATGCGACGCTGGTCGAGGGGCCCGCGGGCGATTGGTGGAGCGTCTATCACGGCTATGAAAACGGCTATTGGACGCTCGGCCGGCAGACGCTGCTCGACCCGGTCGAATGGACCGGTGACGGCTGGTTTCGCATGACCGGCGGCGATCTGTCGCAGCCAATCGCCAAGCCCGCAGGCGGACAGGCGGTTCCGCATGGCATGGCGCTCTCCGACGGGTTCGACACGCTCGCGCTCGGCGCCAAGTGGAATTTCTTCCGCCCCTCATCCGACGAACGCGACCGCGCGCGGGTCGAGGACGGGACGCTGGTACTGGCGGCGCGGGGCGCGGCGCCGGTCGATTCCTCGCCGTTGCTGCTGATCGCCGGCGACCAGGTCTATCGCTTCGAATGCGATATCGAGATCGCGCCCGGCGGGACCGCTGGCCTGATCCTCTTCTATGACGACAAGCTGTATTGCGGGCTTGGCTTCGACGAAACGCGCTTCGTGACGCACCAATATGGCATCGAACGGGCGCGCCCGGTCAATCCCCACGGCCGCCGGATGCGGATGCGGGTGACCAACGACCGCCATATCGTGACCTTCGATACGAGCGGCGACGGCGGCAGGACGTGGTCGCGCTTCGACCGCGGGATGGAGGTGTCGGGCTACCACCACAATGTCCGCGGCGGTTTCCTGATGCTGCGCCCCGGTCTCTATTCGGCCGGGGCGGGCGAGGCGCGCTTCCGCGACTTCGTGTTTCGCGCGCTCGACTGACGCCCGACGCGCGCGGTCAGGTCGATTCCGGCGGCGCGGCGACCGACTGGCGTTCGATGAACTCCGACGGCAGGACCGGGCTCTCGCCTTCGGCAGCTTTCGCTTCGGGGCCCAGGAATTCGGCGACGAGGGTGCGGGCCGCCCGCATCCCCATTTCGCGGATCGGCCAGCGTACCGTGCTGAGCGCGGGCCAGATATGCGTCGCGGTCGGCGAATCGTCGAACCCGATGATCGACAGGTCGCCCGGGACCGCGATCCCCCGGCCGTGCGCGACGCTGATCACCCCCGCCGCCATTTCGTCGTTGGAACAGAAGATGGCGGTCGGCGGCTCGGGCTGCGACAGGATCGCCTCCGCCGCCTCCACCCCTGCCGCGAAACGATAGTTGCCGGGCGCATAATGCGCGTCGGCGAGAGTCAGCCCGGCCTTGTCGAGTGCCTGGTGAAACCCCTTTTCGCGCTCGGCCGCCGACCGAAATCCCGCGGGACCGCGCACGAACCCGATGCGCCGATGGCCCAGGCGGACCAGCTTGCCCACCGCCTCTGCCACGACTTCGCGGTCGTTGGACGAAACGCAATGCGTCGCGTCGTCGAGCAGGGCCGAGCCGATGCGGACGTAGCGCACCCCAAGCTCGTCGCACAGCGCGGCAAGATCGTCGTTTTCCGAAATCGGTGGCAACAGCATCGCGCCGATCGGCCGCTGCTTTTCCAAAAAGGTGCGCATGTCGTCGAGCAGGCGGTCGGAACCGCGGTCGACCGGCCTTACGATCATCGCAAGGTCGCTGTCCTTGATCGCATCGAGCACGCCCTGCTGGAAATTCAGCACCATCTGCGGGTTGGGATTGTCGTGGAGCAGCGCGATCAGGAAGTTGCGGCGAAAGGCCAGCGCGCGCGCCTGCGGATTGGGTACGAAGCCCAGCGTCTCGATGGCGTCCTGCACCGCCTTGCGCGTCTTTTCGGTGATGAATTCGGACCGGTTGATGACCCGGCTGACCGTCTTTTTCGACACGCCGGCCAGCGCCGCCACGTCGTTGATCGTCGGCTGCTTTCCAGTCTTGCCGCTTGTTCTTGCCGCCATTCGGTCCGCTTTCCGTGGGCGGGGAGGGATACGGTGCCCGCGCGCCGCATTGTCCTGCCCCTTCGATTGTTTGATGGGCGTTCAATTGCGCAAAATCAACCGCATCCGACGCTAATGACTTGCTTTTGACACCGGTGTCTTTTATGCCCCTCCGGGCAGAGAGGGAATTCATCGAAATGGCGGCGACCGAAGAACAGGATAAAGTGGCACGCGCGTTCCTGGCGGCGCGCGCGCAATTGACACCGCTTTCCCGATATCCCGGCGCGATGCCGCAGACGATGGCGGAAGCCTATGCCATCCAGGATGCCGCAATCGCTCGCGACGGGCGCCGGATCGGGGGCTGGAAAGTCGGCCGGATTCCCCCTGAACTGGTCGATCGGTTCGGCGGCAATCGCCTGACCGGTCCGATCTTTGCCGACGAGATCGTCGCGGGGGATGCCGGCACGGTCCCCGAAATGCGCGTTTATCCCGGCGGCTTCGCGGCGGCCGAGGCGGAAGTGCTGCTGCGCTTCGAGGGCGTCGGCACACGCGACTATGATATCGATTCGGTTCGCGGCTGTATTGCGGAGGTGCGAACGGGGATCGAGATCGCCAGTTCGCCTTTTGCCGGGATCAACCTGCACGGACCCGCGGTGACCGCATCGGATTATGGCAACAACAAGGGGCTCGTGCTCGGGCCGGCGATCGACGACTGGCGCAACATGGACCTGGCCGCGATGCCGGTCGAGTTGCGGATCGACGGCGCCCTTATCGGCTCCGCGACGATGGAAACGATGCTCGACGGACCGTTCGGGTCGGCGCTGTTCCTGATTCGCACGCTTCGCGAACGCGACATCGCGATCCCCGACGGCACATGGGTTTCGGCCGGTGCGATCACCGGCGTGCATGAAATTGCGGCGGGACAGCGCGCCGACGCGCTGTTCGGCGGCCAAATCGCGGTCGCCTGCACGGTGGCCCACCTTTAACGAAAAAGACAAGCGGGAGAGACATATGGCGCAGGCAATCGAAGCGGGAGGGGCGCCGCCGGCGCCCAATGTCGGGCGCTATCGCTGGCTCATCGTCGCGCTGCTCTTCCTTGCAACGGCGATCAACTATGTCGACCGCCAGATGATCGGGGTGCTCAAGCCGACGCTCCAGCACGAAATGGGCTGGACCGAAACCGACTTTGCGAACATCGTCTTCTGGTTCCAGGTCGCCTATGCGATCGGCTATATCGGCTTCGGCCGCATCGTCGACATGGTCGGAGCCCGCATCGGCTACACCGTTGCGATCGTCATCTGGACGATCAGCCACATGGCGCACGGCCTCGCGACCAGCGTGACCCAGTTCGCGATGGCGCGCTTCGGCCTCGGGATCGGGGAATCGGGCAACTTCCCGGCCGGCATCCGCGCCGTGACCGACTGGTTTCCGCAAAAGGAACGCGCCTTCGCGATCGGCCTGTTCAACGCCGGCGCCAATGTCGGCGCGATCATTACCCCATTGCTCGTACCCTTCCTCGTCCTGATGTTCGACTGGCGGGTCGCTTTCTACGTCACGGGCCTGTTCGGGGTAATCTGGTTAATCGCGTGGTGGGCCATCTATCGCCATCCTGACGAGCATCCCAAGCTGTCAGAGGGCGAGCGGGCCTGGATCCAGCAGGACCCCGCCGACCCGGTAAAGCCGATCGGCTGGAGCCGCCTTCTCGGGGTCCGGGAAACCTGGTCCTATGCGCTCGGCAAGTTCTTCATCGATCCTATCTGGTGGTTCTTCCTCTTCTGGCTGCCGGGCTATCTGTTCGAACGATATGATCTGGACCTGAAGAGCTTCGGGCTGCCGCTCGCGGTGATCTATCTCATCTCCGACCTGGGCAGCATTGCCGGCGGATGGATGTCATCGAAGCTGATCAAGGCGGGGCGAACGCCCAATTTCGCGCGCAAGTTCACGATGCTCGTCTGTGCGTGCTGCGTCGTACCGGTCTATTTCGCGCAGGACATCGACAATGTGTGGACCGCGGTCCTGATCATCGGGCTCGCGACCGCGGCGCATCAGGCATTTTCGGCGAACCTCTACACCCTGCCGTCCGATATCTTTCCGCGCGGCGCGGTCGGATCGGTGGTCGGCATAGGGGGCACGGTCGGCGCGATCGGCGGGATGAGCATGGCGCTCTTCACCGGTTACATCCTCGAGACGACCGACAATAATTACCAGATATTGTTCGCAATCTGTGCCAGCGCCTATTTCATCGCGCTGCTCGCGGTCCATCTCCTGTCGCCGAAGCTGGCCCGCGTCGAGGTCTAGGACGGATCGATTGCCGCCGCCGGCCTAAACCCGCGTCGCGGGCGGACCAGACATTTAGGAACCGATCATCGCAACCGTATCGAGACGTTCTCGTCCCGGATAGGCGAACAGCAGGTCCGCAGGCTCCGACGCCTGGATCCGCGCCGCTCCTTCGACACGAAAACACTCCCCGGACGCCCAGGGCTGCGCGTTGATTTCACCTGCTCCGCTCAGCGGAACAAGAAAGCCGGGTTGGTCGGGCTCGACTGCGATCTCGGCGATGTTTCCGGCCCAGCGCTCCAGCACGAAGGTCGGCCCTTCGACCAGGATCATCCTGCCCGGCGCGACCTCTCCGGGGCCATCGATACGCTCGAACGGACGCCGCGAGGCGACCGCAATCCCCGCCTCGACGTGCAATTCGCGGGGTCGGCCATAATCGTAGAGCCTGTAAGTCGCGTCGCTGTTCTGCTGGACTTCGATCAGCGATATTCCGGCGCCGATCGCGTGAACCGTTCCCGCCGGTACGAACAGGAAGTCGCCCCGTCGCACGGGTTCCCAGTGCAGAAGGTTTTCAATGGACCTGTCCGCGATGGCCTCGACAAGGCGGTCCGGCGCAATCGCATGGCGCGGTCCGAGCGCGATACATGCGTCCGGATCGGCCTTGAGGATCAGCCAGCATTCGTCCTTCCCGCGCGGCAGGCCCACGGCGCGTGCCTGGCGATCGTTCGGGTGGACCTGGACCGAAAGGCGCTCGCTGGTAAAGAGATACTTGACCAGCAATTCGTCGTTTGCGTCGCCCGGCATCCCGAACCAGATTTCTCCGACCGGCCCCTCGGTCCCGGTCGCGTCCGGAAAGCCGTTCCCGAGGACGCGCCGTCCCCACGGCTTTTCGACGCGGTGCGTCCCGAGCCGCACGACACTCATGCGTGCGCTCCCGCCGCTCGGATGATGTCGGCAACGACCGATGGATCGGCCAAGGTCGAAAGATCGCCGAGATTCGATGTCTCACCCTCGGCCACCTTTCGCAGGATGCGCCGCATCACCTTGCCTGAGCGGGTCTTGGGCAGGGACCGCACGACCTGAATCGTTTCGGGCGTCGCAATCGGGCCGATCTGCGCACGAACGGTCCGGACGAGCTCGGCGTGCAGATCCGAACCGTCGGAGTTGTCCGCCCCGATCGCGACATAGGCGTAGATCGCTTGTCCCTTTACCGCATGCGGAATGCCCACCACGGCCGCCTCGACGACCATCGGATGCGCGGCGAGCGCGCTTTCGATCTCGGCGGTTCCCATACGATGGCCCGACACGTTGATGACGTCGTCGATCCGCCCGGTGATCCAATAGTCGCCATCGGCGTCGCGGCGACACCCGTCGCCGGTGAAATATTTTCCCGGAAAGGTCGTGAAATAGGTCTGAAAAAGGCGGTCCGGATTGTTCCATACGCCGCGCATCTGGCCCGGCCAGCTCCTTGCCAGCACAAGGCAGCCCTCGGCAGCGCCGACCAGTTCGCCCCCCTCTCCGTCCAGCAGTTGCGGTTCGACGCCGAAGACCGGTCGCGTCGCGCTTCCAGGCTTGAGGTCGGTCGCGCCGGGAAGAGGCGCAATCATGATGCCCCCCGTCTCGGTCTGCCACCAGGTATCGACGACAGGGCAGCGTTGCTGCCCGACCACGTCATGATACCAGCTCCATGTTTCGGGGTTGATCGGTTCCCCGACCGAGCCGAGCAGCCGCAGCCGGTCCCTGCGCGTATCCCGGACATGGTGGTCGCCCGCCCCCATCAGGGTCCGCAGCGCGGTCGGCGCCGCATAGAAGGTCTCGACACCAAGCCGGTCGCAGATCTGCCAGAAGCGCCCGGCGTCCGGATAGGTTGGGATGCCCTCGAACATCACTGTGGTCGCGCCATTCGCGAGCGGCCCATAAACGATGTAGCTGTGCCCGGTGATCCAGCCGATGTCGGCCGCGCACCAGAACACCTGCCCCGGGCGATAATCGAAGACATATTCATGGGTCATCGATGCCCAGACCAGATATCCGCCGCTGCTGTGCACCACACCCTTCGGCTCGCCGGTGGAACCCGATGTGTAGAGGATGAACAGGGGATCCTCGGCCCCCATCGGTTCCGCGGCGCAATCGGCGTCGGCCGTCGCGATGGCGGCCGCCCAGTCGTGATCGCGGCCGTGCTCCATCGGCACGGCCGTGCCGGTGCGGGCATAAACGAAGACATGCTCGACCGACGGACATTGCGCGAGGGCGGCATCGACATTGCGCTTGAGCGGCACGGTGCGCCCGCCGCGCACGCCCTCGTCCGCCGTGACAACGATGCTGCTGCTGCAATCACGGATACGGCCTGCCAGCGCTTCGGGGGAGAAGCCGGCGAAGACCACCGAATGAATGGCGCCGATCCGCGCGCACGCCAGCATCGCGATCGCGGCTTCGGGAATCATCGGCATGTAGATCGTCACCCGCGCCCCGCGCCCCGCACCATGCGCCTTCAGCACATTGGCAAAGCGGCACACCGCCGCGTGCAACTCGCGATAGGTGATGCGGCGGGTGTTGCCCGGTTCGTCGCCCTCCCACAGGATCGCAACGGTGTCGCCGCGCTCCGCGAGGTGCCG
>Ga0189279_100251_pt1 | contig 15349 bp, 16 predicted proteins | sample N26B6minimetaG_FD_130324 | JGI IMG/M metagenome (GOLD analysis project Ga0189279, IMG submission 130324) | Marine microbial communities from the Costa Rica Dome - N26 B6 mini metaG | ecosystem: Environmental > Aquatic > Marine > Oceanic > Photic zone | place: Costa Rica: the Eastern Pacific... | reverse complement strand
GCCTTCGCGGAGACGACGATATGCAATTCAGGTCTTGCGAACGAACACCGTTCCCGCCGAATACCCCGCCCCGAACGAGCAGATCAGCCCGGTGTCGCCCGCCGCCATATCCTCGTGGTTCAGGTGAAAGGCGATGATCGATCCCGCGCTCGACGTGTTGCCATAGGTGTCGAGCACCGTCGGGCTCTCGTCCTCGCTCGCTTCGTGGCCCAGCACGCGCTGGGCGATCAGCCGGTTCATGTTGGTGTTCGCCTGGTGCAGCCACAGGCGGCGCATGTCGGCGCCCGCGAGTCCCAGCGTCTCCATCTCCTCGACGATCATCGCTGCGACCATCGGCACGACTTCCTTGAACACCTTGCGCCCTTCCTGGACGAACAGCTTGTCGGTCCTCGGCCCCGACTGGTCGATGGCGCCGTGGGTGCGGTTCAGAAAGCCGAAGTTGTTGCGGATATTGTTCGAAAAGACGGTTTTCAGCCTGGTGCCCAATATGTCCCAATGCCCCGCCGGCGCGATGCCTTTATCTTCGACCAGGATCGCCGTCGCGACGTCGCCGAAAATGAAATGGCTGTCGCGGTCGCGCCAGTTGAGGTGCCCCGAACAGATTTCGGGATTCACGACCAGCACGCTTTTCGCATGGCCGGCGCGGATATAGTCGGCCGCCGTCTGGATGCCGAAGGTCGCCGAGGAACAGGCGACATTCATGTCGAAGGCGAAGCCGTCGATGCCCAGCGCGTCCTGAATCTCGATGGCCATCGCCGGATAGGCGCGCTGCATGTTCGACGCCGCGCACAGCACCGCATCGACATCCCTTGCGTCGCGCCCGGCGCGGGCAAGCGCGTCCTTCGCCGCCGCGACGCCGATCTCGGCAAGGATCGACGGCTCGTCGTTCGGCCGCTCGGGCAGCCGCGGCGCCATATGGTCGGGGTCCAGGATTCCCGCCTTGTCGACGACATGGCGCGATCCGATGCCGCTCGCCTTCTCGATGAATTCGACGCTCGATTCGGTCAGCTCGGTGACGTCGCCCGCCGCGATCGCCTCGGCATATTTTTTGTTGTGCAGTGCAACATAATCGTTAAAACTGGCGACAAGTTCTTCGTTCGAGATGGTTTCGGCGGGGGTGAACAGGCCGGTTGCGGACAGGACCGGCTGCGGTGCGTTGGGCATGATGGCTCTCTCGCGTGTCTTATGGTTTCAAGACGGTGATTAGGCCCGGTCCCCGCGCGGCGCAACGCCCGACAGGCTTGCTGAACCCGTCCCGACATCATGGTTAACCAGCCGCTAACCAATCTGGTGGCATATTGGCAGATGCAGGCCTCCGGGGGATGGCTTTCCGGGCGCCGTGCGGGAGCATGACCATGGCGACGCGTTCAGGACCGGCAGCAGGCGATCTCTCGATCGCGGAAATCAAGGAATTTGCGGGCTTTCCCGCTGCCACCCAGCGCTATATCCGCCGGTCGCTCGATATCGGACTCGAACGCGACGACGCGATCGCACGCTGGTCGCGCGACATGGTCGAAGAGACCGCGATCCGCGTACAGGCGAAAATCTATCGGCGGCTGGGCGACATCCGCTCGCATATCCCCGACGACAGCGGCCTCGATGCGCTCGAAGGCTTCATGGCACCGCTCGTCACCGTGTCGGCGTTCGATCTGGGTCAGGACCGGCTTCCCGGCTTCGCGGCCTATCGTTTCCTTTACGAACGACTGCTCGGTGCGCATGCGCGGCCGTGGCTGCCGGGCGCCTTTTGCGCCGCGGCGTCGCTGCCGCATCTGCATCCGGACAAGCGCAAGCTGCTGCTCCAGTCGATCAGCGAAGCCGCCGCGACGGCGCCCGGCTGGTCGGCGCGCGAGCCGAGCTTCTATCCCGAATGGATCGACAAGATCGACGAGACCAGACCCGCCAACTAGGGTCCTGACCAAGGCGCGTCAGGGCAGGAGATCGAGGCTGCCGAGCGCCAGCGCCTGACGGGCCGGACGCTCGGCCATTACCGCGAACATCTCGTCGCCGCGCGGGGTGCGTTCGACGTTCATCGATGCGAAAACCGCCATGAAATAGCCACTGAGCGCGCCAACCCGATAATCGCTCCACAGCGCGTCGGCGTCGGGCACGATGCCGCGGTCGCGCAGCGCCGCGATCCAGCGATCGAAGGCGGGACGGTCGGCCGCGGCCCGTTCGGCCGGGTCGGCGATGCTGGTGCCCACCAGATAGGCCAGGTCCGCGGCGCCGCTGCCGCGTCCCAGCGTCTGCCAGTCCACCAGCCAGCACCGACGTCCGTCGGGGGAAAAGAGAATATTGTCGATCCTCAGGTCGCCGTGCACGATCGTCCGCGCGGCGGGCGTGCGGGTCAGATAGGCCTCGAGCCGTTCGACGAGCCCGGCGCCGACGTCGAGTATCTCGGGCGCCAGCCGGCCGGCGTACCGCTCGCGAAAGCCGAGATAGAGTTGCGGGAACAGCGCGCGGACCAGGTCGCCGCTGTCGCGCGCCAGCCACGGCAGCGTGTCGAGCCGCGCGTCGTTCCACAACAGCGCGTGCAATCCGGCGGCCGCCTCGATGCAGGGGGCCAGCCCGTCCAGGCCAAGCCCCGCCAGCTGATCGCCCTGGCGCGCGGGTGCGAGATCGTCGAGCAACAGGATGAAATCGACGTCGTCCGGGGCGATTTCGGCATGGTGGCAATGCGGCGCTGCAACCCCGCTGTCCGCCGCCAGCTCGCGATACCAGCTCACTTCCTTGACATAGGTGCCGGTCAGCGCCGCGATGTTGCGGCTCGCCTCGTCGTGGCTCGGACATTTGGCGACGATGCTGGCGGGCGCTTCGGCATGGTCGACCCAGTCGAGCGTCAGGCGAAAGCTGTCACACATCTGGCCGGTTCCGACCTTGGTAGTCATAAAGCCGCGCAGCGCGCCGGCCGGCCGGCCCAGCCGCGCGGCGATCCACGCCGGGGTCATCGCCTCCGGCGACGTCGGGAAGCTCATCGCACGGGGTCCATCGGGCCCGTGAGCCCGGTCGGCGCGTGCGGGCCGACGAACAATTGCTCGAGCACCCCGACGCCGCGGTGCAGGCTGTCGCCGTCCGCCAGTTCGGCGGTGACAAGCGCCTGGATATGCAGCGCGAGCGGATTGCCCCAGCGCCGGTCTTCCTCGACCAGCCGGTCGTGCGCGACCGCCGGATCGGGGCCGTGGTCGAGCCCGTGGCTCCATTGCGGGTGGGTATAGCCGAGCCCGCTCATCGCGAACACCGGCCCCGACGGCGTCAGCCGCAGCGACCGGCCGGGGTCCAGCTCGACATCGAGCCGGGCCAGCCGCCGCGTCCCGGCGTCCCACGTCGCCGCAAAGCTCGCGCCGTCGAAATGGCGCTCGGTGCCTCCGTCGCCTACGACCACCGCACGGCGATTCCACGGGGTGCCGTCGCCATCGTCGTTGCTGTGGAAAAAGAGCGAACGGTCGGCGAAATTGCACGGCGTCCACAGCCAGAAGAATTGGTTGAAATTGCCGTCGGGCGGCGGTTGCGGTTCGCTCGCGCCGACGGGACGAATGCCCCAGCTCCGATCACGGGTTCCCGCGCAGTCGGCGCCCAGGTCGATCCGGACGCCATCGACCGAAAGCCAGCCCGACCAGCGGCCATTCTGCGTCATCCGGGTGTAGTCCATGAACATCCGGGTGCCGTTGCGGCGCACGAAGCGCGGCTCCTCGATCGGGAAATGACGCCCCGTGAAGGTCAGCTCGCCCGCAAGCGGGCCATCGTTCGCGGCGATTCGCACCGTGACGCGCTCGAGCGGGGCGTCGATGGCGATCGCGATCGGGCCGACCGACAGGTCGAGCCGCTCGCCGCCCGACCGCCGGCTCGCGCGAAGATTGTGTTGCACGCCGTCGACAAGGACGCTGACGCTGGCATCGACAATGCCGAGCTGTGGATAGAATCCCATCGCCGCGGCCAGAAACAGCGACCCGTCGGCGCTATAGCCGTTGAAGAAATAACGGTCATAGAAATTGCGGTCGGTGCCCGCAAAGGCCACCGGCTCGCTCGTCTGGTGCAGCGGATAATCGTCGCCTTTTGTCAGCATGAACCCTCATCCCGTTTTTTCTTGCAACCTAACGGGAAGACGGGCCGCGTCAATGCACCGGTGGATCGACCGGCGGGACCGCGCCGACGGGGGCGACAGGCTCTCCGGGCGCGCGCGGCGGCATCGCATCGGGCGGGATGTCGCAGATCTGCATGTCGGGGGTCGGCACTTCGGCCAGGTTGCGCACCGTCACGTCGATGGCCCCGGCCGCGGCGTCGATGCGCAGCGCATTGAAGCGCGGCGGGGTCGACCGGATGCGCCGCGACAGCGTTCCCGCGCCGATCATGCGGATCGGACCTTGCGCGGTCGGCTTGGTGAGGTCGAACGCATCGTGGACATGCCCGGTAAGCACCGCGGCGACGCCGCGCGCCGCAAGCTCGCGCAGGGCGTGTTCGCCGCCGCGGGTCAGGGCGCGGCCGCTGGTCCCCGCCTCGACGAGCGGGTGATGGGCGGTGACCAGAACCTGCGTTCCGGGCGGCTGCGCGTCGATCGCGGCGAGCGTCTTCGCGAGCGCCCTTCGGGTCACGCAGCCTTTCGACCAGTCGAGCCGCCATTGCGCGCGTGCCGTCGTCTTCAGCGGCACGATCGCGACGCCGGGCAGGTCGAGTTCGCGCTCGAGCACGTCCTTGATGCGGCCGATGCGGCGATAGGGGTGGAAGAAGCGTTCGACGGGGTTGAAATAGGGCAGGTCGTGGTTGCCGACCTCGACCGTCACCGGCACTTCGAGGGCGCCTATCCAGTCGCACGCGGCGGCGAATTCGCGCGACCGGGCGCGCATCGTCAGGTCGCCGGTGACCAGCACCGCATCGGGCGTTTCGCGGCGGACGCAATCGCCAAACCAGGCCAGCGCCGCCGGATCTTCCAGGCCGAAATGCAAGTCGCTGATATGAAAAACCTTTATCATGCGGTGGCCAGAAAGGCGACGGAACTGGTGTCGCCCCACACCTGGCTATATGCGCGAAGTTCGGCAACTTCCCCGTCGAGCTCGACTGCGATCGGCGCGGAGCTTTCGAGCGTCAGCATCGCCGCCGTCGCGATCGCTTCGCTGGGCCCGTCGCGAAAATCGCCCCCCAGCCACGCCAGCCCGTGCCGCAGGATGTCGGCGGCCGATTCGGCCAGGACGCCGTGGGCCCGAATGCCGCGCGGTGTCGGGGTCAGCACGATCGCCGGATAGTCGGCGCCGTCCGGTGCGACGCGCACCCCCGGGGCTTCGAGCATGGCAGCGAGCGCCTCTGGCGCCTCCTGGCTCGCTTCGATCAGCCCGTCGCTCCGCAACGTCTCCCGCACCTCCGCCCAGCGCGTCGCCGGCCCGGCGACGAGGGTGATATAGGCATCGCCCGCCTCGCAGCGGATGATCGGCGGGAAAATCCTGCGCGCACGGCCCGAAAGCGCATCCGACAGTATTTCGTCGGGCGCGCGGTCCCCGTGCAGAGCTTTCGACAGCAGGTTGAGCGTCCCCCCGGGCAGCGGCACGATCGCGCCGTCCCAGCCGTTCGCGTCACCCGCAGCGGCGTTGATGGTCCCGTCTCCCGTCCAGACGAGCAGCGTGTCGATCCCCGCCTTGGCGAGCGCGTCGGCATCGGGAAGTCGGCCATCGGGCAGGGTGAAGGTCGCGACAAGCGGCGTGCCGGCGTCGCGGCAGCGGCCGGACAGGGTTTCGAGCATGATTTCATCATGGCTCCCGCTTCGGCTATTGCAGACGAGGGCGGGGCGCCGGACAGCATGGGTCATGCCTGTCCTACGCACGAGGCGAGAAAAGGTGACGGCGCTTGTCGTGACCCGCGACGCGCGGTAGGGGCGCGGGACGCGCAGGCAAGGACGGCGGCTTTTGATCAAATTTCTGTTCGTGGCGATTCTCCTGCTGCTGCTGTTCGGGGGCGGAGCCAAGATGGTCGTCGCCGGTGGCGCGCGATCGCTGAACGCGGTCGACCGCCTGCTCGGTTCGGGCGACGGTGCCCAGCTTTTGATCGCCGACCAGCCCTATGGCCGCGGACCGCGCCAGTCGCTCGACGTCTGGGGACCGGCGGGGACGCAGGCGGGGGATCGCTTGCCCGTCGTGATCTTCTTTTACGGCGGCGGCTGGAACAGCGGGGATCGCGAAAGCTATGGCTTTGCGGGGCGCGCGCTCGCGCAGCAGGGCTTCCTGACGATCATTCCCGATTATCGGCTGACCCCCCGCGCCCAGTGGCCCGATTTCCTGGCGGATAGCGCGGCGGCGGTTGCGTGGGTTCGCGAGCATGCCCCGGCGATCGGCGGCGACCCGGATCGCATCGCCCTGATGGGTCATTCGGCGGGCGCCTATAATGCGGTAATGCTCGCGCTCGACCCGGACTGGCTGCGTAAGGCGGGAAGCGATCCGTCGGCGATCCGGGGCGTCGCGGCGCTGGCCGGCCCCTATGATTTCCTCCCGCTTGAAAAGGGCGGCAGCGCCGACAAGGCGATGGGCAAGGTACGCCCGGCCGAACGGACGCAACCGATCACCTATGCGCGCGGCGACGCCCCGTCCCTGTGGCTCGCCACGGGCGAGGACGACGATGTCGTGCGTCCGCGCAACAGCCGGAATCTGGCGGCGGCGATAGAGCGCGCCGGCGGCGACGCGACGTTGCGCCTCTATCCGGGCATGGGCCACACGGGCATCGTCATGGCGCTGTCGGCGCCGTTTCGCGGCAAGGGGCCGGTGCTGGCGGACGCGACCGATTTTCTGCGCGGCGTTACGGCGCGCCGCGTCGCGCCGATCGAAGCCGCGGCGCAATGACCCCGCCGATCTCCGCGATCGTGATGGCCGGCAGCCGCCCCGGCCCGGACCCGTTGCTGACCGGCAGCGGCGTGACGACCAAGGCGTTGCTGCCGATCGCGGGCAAACCGATGCTCGCGCATGTCGTCGACGCGCTGCGCGCCGCGCCCGGGGTCGGGTCGATCATCGTTCTGGCGCAAGACAGCGCGCGGCTTGCCGCCGAGCCCGCGCTTGCCGGCATCGACAACCTGCACTTCGCCGATTCGGGACAGGGAATCAGCGCGTCGCTCGCGGCCGCGCTTCCGCCGGGCGACACGCCGGTTCTGGTGACGACCGCCGACAATGTCCTGCTCACGCCGGCAATGATCGCGGAGTTTCTGGCGGCTGCGGCCGAAAGCGATGTCGCGGTTGCGATGGTCGAAAAGGAGGTGTTGCTCGCGCGCTATCCCGAATCGCGGCGCACCTGGCTCAAGTTCCGCGGCGGGTGGTGGTCGGGAGCGAACCTCTTTCGGCTTCGCGGACGCCGCGTTCTGCCGCTGCTGGATTTTTGGTCGCGGATCGAGCGCGACCGGAAAAAGGGGTTGAAGATCATCGCGGCCTTCGGTCCCGCGCTGCTGCTCGCGGTGGTCCTGCGGCTGATCACCATTCATCAGGGGGTGGCGCGCGCCGGCGCCCGTTTTGGATTGAAGGCTAACGTCGTGCCGATGTCCGACGGCGAAGCCTGCATAGACGCTGACAAGCCAGCCGATATCGAGTTGATCGAAAGGATCATGGCGGCGCGGGGCAAATAGGTGCACCCGCGAAAGGAGACTATGTCGTCGCAGTCAGCGCGCGGTCGACCGCTGTGATCGCCAGCGCCAATTCCTCATCATAGGGAAGCGTCGCGTCGATATCGACGATCGGCGCGCCGTTGAAGGTCAACTGCGGCACGGTTTCGACCTTGCGAGCGATCAAGGCGCGGTCGTGGTCGGGCTTGCGTGCCATGACCGTGTCGACATCGACGTGAAGCCGGATGACCAGCGTCGGCACATACGCCGCCATTTCGGCATAGAGCGCGCGCTCCTCGGCCTGGATCGTCGCGAGGTGCGTGGTCGTGGCACGTCCGGCGAGGATCGCGCCGTCGTGGAGGCCAGGGACTTCGATCTGCGGATACCGGTCGGTGACGATGGTGATGCCGGCGCGGCGGCGAGCCAGCAACTCCTCGAACTTCGCACGCCGCTTGCGCGATTTTCCGAGCGCGTAGCGTGCGGCGAAGCGGCCGGGGATCGGCTCGTCGCGTTCGCGCAGTCGGTCGGCGATGCCGTCGAGGAAGCGGTGGAGCGGCGGGCCGACGATCGGCCAGCGGCCGATACGACGCCCCTGTTCGCCCGACCCGAGACCGAGATAGCCCGCCTCGGCCGGGCGTGTTGCCCGGATATGCGCGAGCAGGTCGGCCGACAGGGTGGACTTGCCCGACCCGTCGCTGCCGACGACGGCGATCAGGGGAGCGAGATCGCTCCCCATCGCGTCAGCTCAGTTCCTTGAAGAAGCCGATCATCTTCAATCCGCCGATGAAGAAGCGGACGACGACCAAGGCGGCATAGGCATAGACCCAGTTCCACTGGGCCGGGGTCAGCGCGTCGAAGTTGAAGTCGAGGCGCGCGAACCAGGTCAGGAAGACCGCGGTGGCGAGCAGGAACAGCTTGTTCTGCTCGCGCCAGATCATCCGCTTCCACCAGAAGGGATATTTGGGCTTCACCCAGCCCGACAGGCGCGGCAGGAGTGCGGGCACGTCCTTCGCCCATTCGGCATGCGCGGCGCCGAATTTTTCGCGCAGGAACTCTTCCTCGTAGATCGAGATGCGCTCATAGATCAGCACGGCAAGCAGAAAGACGATCGCACCGAACACCCAGCTTCCCGACAGCATCGCAAGGCCGGTGAAGTTCAGGATGCGCCCGACATAGAGCGGATTGCGCACCAGGCTGTAGGGGCCGGTCGTGTTGAGCTCGCTCGCCTCGGCGGCGACCTTGGCGCGGCCCGAGGTGCCGAGCGCGGCCCAGCCACTCGTGAAGATGCGGACGATCGCGCCCGCACTGGCGACCGCCAGCGATATCCAGAACCAGGCGCAATCGCCGGCCGCGGTCTGGAACGGACCCCAGTCCTTGGATACCCAGGCAATCAGCACCGAAATCGCGATGGTGATGTAGATATAGGTGCCGCGGATGAAAAAGAGGCGCTTGCCGCTGCGAGCGAGTTCTTGCTGGTACATGCTGTTCCGCCTGTTGGCCGCTGTGCGGCAAATTACGAGCCGTCCCCTCTAGCAAAGTTTGCGGCCAAAATAAGACCCAACCCGTCATCGTCACCAGCATGACGAAAGCAGGGTCAGATCAGCTTGAGCTTGCGCGCGGTCTTGCCGAGCGACGCGCGGTCGGCATGGGGCAGGGCGAAGCGCAGCGACAGCCAGATCGCGCCCGCCGCGATGAGGGCGATAAGCGGCAGCGCGGCGGCGTCGGGCAGGCGGCTCACCGCGAGCGCGAGCAGTCCGGCGGCGATGGTGATCGCGAGCCCGATCGCCGCGACCTTGGGGAACTGATGGTCGAAGGGCTGGAGTTGCTCGCCCGCCGCAAGCTGGATCATCGGAATGCCCGCCATGACGACAAGGCCGATGGCCATCGCCAGCGTCACCCCGGTCAGTTCGTCCATGTGGCCGACGATCAGCCAGCCGGCGCCCAGCGCGACGAGCACACCGAAGATACTCGCGGTGAGCTGGTGGCGAAAGGCGGCGACGACCTGGAGCACCGGCAGCGATATGCCGAGCACGGCCTCTATCGCGCGCGCGAAAAGCAGGATGACGACGGCTCCCTGCGCGACATGAGCCTGCGCGCCGAACAGGCCGAGCAGCGACGAACTGCCCGCCGCGAGAACCGCCGCGAGCGGCAGTGCGATCGCCGAAATCAACCGCGTCGCATAGGCATAGATGTCCGCGACCTGCCTCCGGTCGGCACGCTCGGCGCTCGCCGCGAGCGGCGCGAGGACATAGACGAAGGCGATGCGGACCAGCTGGACGACGCTCGACAGCTTGCGCGCGATGGTGAACAGGCCCGCTGCCGCCGCGCCGCCTGCCCCGGGGATGAGCAGATTGAGGATCAGCGCCGGTGCGTCGCCGAACAGTCGTGCGATGACGTTCGAGGGCAGGATCGACAGGCCGGCCCAAAAGGTGTCCGTCGCGGTCCGGCCACGCCACGGCCCGCGCCACAGGTCGCCGAAGCTGTAATAGCGCGCAAGCAGGCGGATACAGAGCAGTGCGGTGATCGCCAGCGAGCAGATATGGGCGATGAACAATCCCTTGAGGCCCAGTCCGCCGACGAAGAACAGGCCGGCGAAGACCAGCCGCATGATCTGTTCCCACACGATGCGCAGCCGGATCTCGGCGCCGAACACCATCCGCGCGCGCATCGCCGACGTCGCGATCTCGACGAAGGCCCACAGGGGAAGCGCCCAGACGAAGAGCTGGATCGCGGGGATGACGAGCGGGCGATCGCGCGCCGCGACGTTGAGGAAGGGCGCAAGGTCGGCGGCGAAGAGCGCGATTGCTCCCGCGACGACCAGGCACGGTCCAACCCCGAACAGCATCGCGGTGCGCAGCGCCGCGGCGGCGTCGGCGTCGCTCGCAGACTGCGGCACGGTGCGCTGCATCGCGCTCGTCATGCCGAGGTCGAAGATATTCTCTATCAGGTTGATCGTCGCCCACAGCACCGCATAGAGGCCGTAGCCGGCGAGCCCGAACATCGCGACATAGAGCGGCTGGGCGACGATCTCGACCACCGCGCCGAGCCGCGCGAGGACGGTCGTGCCGAGCCCCTTCGCAACGTGGCGGCTGGTCACGGCTGACGCGGGGGCGGGCTCTTCGCTCATCGCTGCGCCCCTAAGTGGTATTGAGGCGAAAGAAAAGCTGTGTGCTCCCGCCTTCGCGGAGATACACGAATGCGATTCGATGGGGACATCACCCCCTTGCCGTCGCGGTTCATCGGGTCTAGGCGTCGGCCCGATTGCACAAGGGAGCCCGCGACATGGCCGAATTTCGCCTGCCCAAGAACAGCCGCGTGAAGAAGAGCGGCACGGTTCATACTGCCGAGGGCGCGACCAACGTCAAAAAGTTCAAGGTCTATCGGTACACTCCCGACAGCGGCGAGAACCCGCATTTCGACACGTTCGAGGTCGATCTCGACACGTGCGGGCCGATGGTGCTCGATGCGCTGATCAAGATGAAGAGCGAACAGGACAGTTCGCTGACCTTTCGCCGTTCGTGCCGCGAAGGCATCTGCGGCAGCTGTTCGATGAACATGAACGGCAAGAACGGCCTCGCCTGCACCACCGCGATCGAGGATCTGAAGGGCGACATCCGGATCACCCCGTTGCCCCATATGGAAGTCATCAAGGATCTGGTCCCCGACTTCACCCATTTCTATGCGCAATATGCCTCGATCGAGCCGTGGCTGAAAACCAAGACGACGACCCCGAGCGGCAAGGAGCGGCTGCAATCGCCCGCGGAGCGCGAAAAGCTGGACGGGCTGTACGAGTGCATCCTCTGCGCCTGCTGCTCGACGAGTTGCCCGAGCTATTGGTGGAATAGCGACAAGTTCCTTGGCCCGGCGATCCTGCTCCAGGCCTATCGCTGGCTCGCCGACAGCCGCGACGAGATGACCGGCGAGCGTCTCGACGAACTCGAGGATCCGTTCCGCCTCTATCGCTGCCACACGATCATGAACTGCGCCAACGCGTGCCCGAAAGGGCTCAGCCCCGCGCGCGCGATTGCCGAGATCAAGAAGATGGAAGCCGAGCGGCAGGTCTGATGACGGCTTGCGTCGACGGCGGCATGGCGAACCTCACCCCATGAATGACGGGATAGAAGAGCCGAAGCGCCGCGATAATTTCAGTGCCGAGGCGCTCGACGACGGCTGGGTGAGCTGGAACCTGAAGGATCCCAGCCGCTTCAACGCCTTTATCGAACCCCTGTCGGTGCGCCGTGAAGAGCCCACGCCCGACGGCCGCCCCCGTGCGCGGGTCCGGATGCTGCCCGAGCGCAAGCACAGCAACCTTGGCGACAACGTCCATGGCGCGGTGACGCTCGCGCTTGTCGATATCGCGCTGTTTGCCGCCTCGCACCAGTTCGGGTCGCTCGATGCCGGCCATTCGGTGACGCTCGACCTGTCGACCCAATTTGTCGGGGCCGGCCGGATCGGCGAACCGATGGACGCCATAGTCGAGCTGGTACGCGAAACCGGGCGACTGATCTTCCTGCGCGGCCTGGTCGTCCAGGGGGAGGGCGATGCGCATATCGTGCTGAGCTTCGCGGGTACGATCCGCAAGGCGAGCAAGCGCTGAATGACGCTGCTCGCGGTCTATGATGCGCTGGTTGCCGCCAGCGAGCTGAAGCCGGACCCCGAACAGCGCACCGCCGCCGAACGACTGGCGCTGCTGCAGGACGAGCTGGAGGCCGCCCCCCCGCACGGCAGCCTGCTCTGGCGCATCGCGCGTCGCAAGCCGCCGTCGCCGCGCGGCGTGTATCTGTGGGGCGCGGTCGGTCGCGGCAAGTCGATGCTGATGGACCTGTTCTACGACCGACTCGCTATCCAGCGAAAGCGGCGCGTCCATTTTCACGCCTTCATGCAGGACGTGCATGCGCGGATGCGCGAGGTGCGGCGCACCGAGAGCGGCGACCCGATTCCGCAGGTCGCGGCCATGCTGACCGAGAATGTACGCTGCCTCGCGTTCGACGAAATGGTGGTGAACAACAGCGCCGATGCGATGATCCTCTCGCGCCTGTTTACGGCATTGATCGAAGAGGGGGTCACCGTCGTTGCGACCTCGAACCGTCCGCCGCACGATCTCTACAAGGACGGGCTCAACCGCGAGCATTTCCTGCCCTTCATCGCCCTGATCGAAGAGCGGCTCGACGTGGTGAGCCTCAACGGGCCGACCGACTATCGCCGCCATCGCCTCGGCGACGGCAAGCGCTGGTTCGTGCCCGCCGATACGGCGGCGACCGAGGCGCTCTCGGCGGCCTTTTTTCGCCTGACCGATTATCCGCCCGAAGATCGCGCGCACGTGCCGTCGCTCGACCTCGATGTCGGGGGCGGTCGCGCGTTGCGGGTGCCCAAGGCCCTGAAGGGCGTTGCCGTCTTTTCGTTCAAGCGCCTGTGCGGCGAAGCGCGGGGCGCGTCCGACTATCTGGCTGTCGCACGGCAATTCCACACCGTCATTCTGGTCGGCATTCCGCGCATGGGGCCGGAGAATCGCAACGAAGCGGCGCGATTCGTCACGCTGATCGATGCGCTCTACGAATATAAGGTCAAGTTGCTGGCGAGCGCCGCGGCCGAGCCCGACCAGCTCTATGTCGCGGGCGACGGCGCCTTCGAATTCGAGCGTACCGCCAGCCGCCTCGCCGAGATGCAGTCCGACGAGTATCTGGCGCTAGGCCATGGCCAGGATGATGCTCCCGACAAATTTCCCCCAGCGCGATGAGTTCGCGGCAACATAAGTGAGGCTGCGGATGTAATGGACCTCGTGCGCGAGATGGCCGACTCCCTGTTCGACGACGCGCTTCCAGGTGCGAACCGGGCGCGGAGCGGCGGCTTCGATGCGACCCGGCTGCACCGGCGGTAGCGGCAGCCCCTCGAATCCGCCGCTCGTCACCCGCGGATCGTCTGCGACAGCGCGGCAAAGCGCCTTCAGCCGCGCGACCGCGAGCCGGTTGACCACCGCGCGATCGCGACTCATCAATTCGAAGCTATGGCTGAAGGCCGAAAACTGGATCGCCTCGCTCTCTACGGCATGGGCGAGAGCGTCCCGCATCTCTTCCTTGGACATGGCGCACAACTGGGCCGGGCGAAAGCGACCGGGCTTGTCCATCAATCCGCTGACCGGAACTTCGCAGATGCCGTTGTGAAACCGCATGCCCAGATTGTCGGCGTCGAGGCCGATCCGGCATTCGCGGTCGCGATAGGCGGCGTTGAAGCTGCTGTCGTAGCGAAAATCGAGGGCGGCGAGGGCGCGAAGCGTATCGTCGTTGGCCCCGAAGTTCCCGGCGCGGAATGCCGTGGGCGGCCGTGCACCCGCGCGCTCCAATATGTCGCGGGCCAGGCCGATCAGCTTTTTCTGCGCGGCGAGGGAGAAATCGCCGATGTTGCGCCCGATTTGCTTGCCGACGGGGTTGAAGCGCGCGAATTTCAGCCATTCGGTGTGAATATGGAGCTGCACCTCATGGCCGCGCTCGACGATCGGCCGGACGATGTCGGCGATGATCCGGGGGCCATAGACGAGCGCGGGCATCGGATCGACGAAGAAAACACCCTTTATCCCGTGGGCTTCGAGCAGCTCCATCTGGAACAGGATCCCGAAATCGCCGTCGCGACAGCGGCCGAGGATCGAGCTTTCGAAATTGGCACGCGCGTCGGCACCCTTTTGGTAAAGGGCAGCCGATAATTCGGTGTCGAAGCTGATAATCGCCCGCGTCATGGCGATCGTGCGTAGCAAGAGGGCCTAAAAGGACGGTTAAGTGCCCTATAGGGCCTGAGCCAGGTCGATTCAGAAGCGCATGGTCATCGCGACGCCGCCGCCCTTGGTATCGCCCCAGGGGAAAATCTGCACGCGGTCGCTCGCCTTGCGGGTAATCAGGAATCCCGAGGCTTCGCCGATCGCCGCGCCGACGAGCACGTCGTGGACATGATGCTTCTTCGCCTCGACCCGGCTCAGCCCGACGAAGGCCGCGACGATCTGCGCCGGAAGGCCGACTTCCCAGCCATAGCGGTTATGCAGCGTCGCCGCGGCGGCGAAGGACATCGATGTGTGGCCCGAGGGAAAGCTCTTGTTGTCGCTGCCATCGGGCCGGCGTTCGGGAAACGCCTCTTTCAGGCCATAGGTGACGCCTGCCGACACGCCGATGCTGCCGCCGGCCTGGAGCGCGCCGTCCCAATCGCCCTGGACCGCGGGAACGCCGAGCGCAGCAACGACCAGCGCATCGCGGGCGATCGATCCGGCATCGTCCCAGCCTTTTTCGCTGGCTTGCGCCGGGACACCCGCACCCAGCGATGCGGCCGCCAGGGCGACTGCGAGATATATCTTCATGGCATCGGCCCTCCCTTGCGCCGGACGCCCCTACCGCCATTTGTCTTACGCCTGTCGCAGACGAACGCAAGATGGCTGTCCGCAGCCGCCGGATGCGCCAGGATGACCGACACGGCTTCACTCATGCGCCTTCAAAAGATATTGCGAACTATTTGCAAAGAAAGCCGGTTTTTCCTCCTTTTCGCGGTTGTTTCGTTAATGGAATCGGCGTAGGGGCGTCGCCATCCTTGGGACCGGCAAGAGGCTTTGGCCCGTGCCCCCGCCGGTCTGTGAATCACTTTGCCGGGCTTGCCACGAAGGGAGTGCCGCGCACCATGGGACGTAAGAAGATCGCGCTGATCGGCGCCGGGAATATCGGCGGAACGCTGGCGCTGCTCGCCGCGCAAAAGGAACTCGGCGATGTCGTTTTGTTCGACGTGGTCGAAGGCGTGCCGCAGGGCAAGGCGCTC
>Ga0189279_100249_pt1 | contig 15436 bp, 19 predicted proteins | sample N26B6minimetaG_FD_130324 | JGI IMG/M metagenome (GOLD analysis project Ga0189279, IMG submission 130324) | Marine microbial communities from the Costa Rica Dome - N26 B6 mini metaG | ecosystem: Environmental > Aquatic > Marine > Oceanic > Photic zone | place: Costa Rica: the Eastern Pacific... | reverse complement strand
TCGAGCCTTGGTTTGCGCAATCAGCAGCAGTTCTCGTGCTGCGCGGCGTGCTTCCCCTGAGGCATCCCAGCCAAGGACGACGTGGTTGATCTGCTCTAGGCTGGAGTTCTCCGGAAGAATCAGCACGGGCCCTCCAAGGGAGAGGAGAACCGTTTCGATAATATAGCGACGCAATTTCTTGTCATCATAGGCATTTGAAGGACCAACCAGGACTATGTCCGCATAGCGCCCCTCCATTCGCAACGTTCCATGCGCGAATCCTGGATCATCCGCCATGCCCCTGACTTCGACGGGAACCGCTGCGCCGTGCAGGGTCTGCTTCAATTGATCGAGCTGGGCTTCCTGATCAGCTTGCATCTCGTGGAGAGCAAGGGGATATACGTCGAATGGGTAGAGGCCAACCAGGCCATAAAGATCTCGTGTCAGCAACTTTACGGCCAGATGTGCCTCATGGGCCTCGGCGAACTTGACCGCCCTCTTCAGAAAGCTTTTCGACGCCTCGACGTCGTCCACAACTGCAACCAGATCCTTCAGCATCGCTCGCCCTTCCTCAATGTTCGTTCGGTCGAAAACTCTTTTGGCATCGACATTGATGAAGTCGGGTACACCTTCACTGACATAGGTCAGGGCAACCTGATATGATCCAAGCTTAGGCTTGCCTCCACTAATCTTGAAGTTGAATTGAGCCGTCCTAGATCCTCTAGGCCGGATGCTGCTTTCGGGTCCGGTGGACATAGGGAGCGCCGGCTCTCACTTCCGGCGTTTCTCATGCCCAGATTGCTCACAGGAGGATTTGGAAATGAGAACAAGTATCGATCTTACACCATATCGGCGTTCGACCGTCGGTTTCGATCGCCTTTTCGACCTGCTTGACAATGGGGCAGGTCATGACGTCGCCGGAGATTACCCACCCTACGATCTCGTGCAGATAAGTGAAGGTACTTACCGCATCGATGTCGCGTTAGCGGGATACAAGCTAGAAGACGTCGAAATTGTTGCGCAGCAGAATCTGCTCACCGTGAAAGGGGAGCGCGCGCAGGAGAATGAGCCGGGAGAGATTTTGCATCGGGGTATTCCTATGCGTTCCTTCGAGCGCCGTTTCCAGCTTGCGGATTTTGTGGAAGTTGAGACGGCAAAGTTCGAAAATGGCCTTCTCAGCATAACGTTAAAGCGCGTGATCCCTGAGGCAATGAAGCCGCGTAAAATCGAGATCAGCTCTGGCGAATCAATGCCAAGCGGTCTCAGTGCGAAAGGGGCCCCAGAACCAGAAGCTGTTTGACTGTCGGACATAGATGCTCGCTGATCCCATCCTGGGGAGGGGAAACGCTGAGTTGTGCCAGGGGAGTGGGGGAATAGCAGGTAGCTATTCGCAATCGGCTCTTTTGTCGTCCAGTGGAACGCGGATGCTAAGGTATGGAGAATCAGTCCGAAGTTCGCACAGCCTTTGGGGCGCCAAAGCCCCTTTCGCCTCTTATCTATCGTCTCTTGTCGCCAGCTCAGCAGTTCCAGAAGACGGAGTTTGCTGGGGGGGCGGTTCTGCTGATCGCAACGATCATTGCGCTCGTTTGGTCAAACTCTCCATGGAAGTCGGCGTATTTCCATTTCTGGCAGTCGCCTCTGTCATTGCAATTGGCGACTTTTCAATTGTCAAAGCCCTTGCTGCTATGGGTCAACGATGCCTTGATGGCGGTGTTCTTCTTCGTCATCGGCCTCGAAATCAAGCGTGAGATTCTGGCCGGTGAATTGGCAAACCCGCGGAATGCCTTTCTTCCCGTGATTGCCGCATTCGGCGGAATGATCATTCCCTCGGGGGTCTATGCCGCCACTGTTCAACTGATGGACGGCGGTCAAGACGCACTCCGCGGATGGGGTATTCCAGCTGCCACGGATATCGCGTTTTCGCTCGGCGCCCTTTCTCTTCTCGGCGCGCGGGTTCCAGCATCAGCCAAGGTCTTTCTCACCACATTCGCCATAGCGGATGACATAGGTGCGACACTGATCATTGCCCTTTTTTATACTGGCGCCGTCAAGGTTGGCCCCCTTCTCTGGGCAGCATTAGCCCTTTGCATTATGTTCGTCGGCAACCGGCTCGGAATCCGCGCTACGACATACTATGCGATCTTGGCCTGCGGCGTGTGGTTCGCATTTTTGAAGTCTGGCGTGCATCCAACCATCGCAGGCTTTCTGGCTGCTTTCGCCATTCCTTCCTTTCGTCGCATAGAGCCGATGAAGTTCTTGGATGATGCGCGCAATGTTCTCGATGAATTTGAGAAGTCGATAATCAGTCGCGAGGACAGATATCAGGAAAGATCATCTCAGGCCCAGCAATCCCACTTCGCTTCAGTCGAACGGTCGGCAAGGATTGTTCAAACGCCCTTGCAGCGGCTGGAGGCTGCGCTCCATCCGTGGGTAGCATTCGTGGTTCTTCCCGTCTTTGCCCTTGCCAACGCGGGAGTCACTTTTCCTGCAACACTCGATTCTATCTTGGTACTGATGTCGCACCCAGTCACGCTAGGCGTTCTGGCTGGTCTTGTGATCGGTAAGCCTTTGGGAATTTACGGAGCAACAGTGCTCGCTGCGAAGACCGGATGGTTTCAGCTTCCCCAGCAACTGGACCGAACACATCTCCTTGGCCTCAGTTTGCTGGGTGGCATCGGTTTCACCATGTCCATCTTTATAGCTTCCGTCGGTTTTGGATCAGGACACGGCGGAGGTCAGGGTGCTGGGCATTTCGAAGCTGCAACATTCGGACATGGCCAGGAATACAGCCACCATGCTGGAAGTCCTGTTGAATCCTCAGCGGCTAAACTGGGCATTCTCTTTGGTTCGATTATAGTGGGTGGGATCGGTGTGGGCGTCTTGTCCCGAAATTCTCATCGGACCGCTCGTCGAGATGCACAAAGAGCCACAAAGTCGAGCGATTGAGAGGCAGATGGAAGCCTTTTGAGAATCGCGCGCATTGATTGAATGGCGCAATCCAGCATGAGAGCTGCGCAATCGTGCTGAGCTGTTGACCTCTCCTCAGTTGCGACCTCGATGAGGGACGCAAGCAGCCAGCTTTCATCGTCAGAAATCGTTAGCTCGTCGCCGACCGAAATTGGACGTCGCAGATGACTCTCATAAAATGTCATAACGCTATCGAGCGCGGGGACAATGAAGTCCGCACCGTGAGGGGCAAGGGCACGGAAGAGGCAAGGTTGCGGAAAATGTCCATCATCTCGAGCCTTCCGCCAACACCTGATTGCGTCAAGTATGAGAATCCGGTGTGAAGTGGTGGCCGCTTGGCGCGACTGAGCTTGATCTGACACTCTCTGCTCCTCCCTGCATCCTCAGGCATCGATATTGTTAGCCGCTCATCGCTTCCCGTCCCCACCGTTAGCTCTAGATTTAGGTTCCCGACCCAAGGTGATTGAACGCGCACAAGGGCAGCAGGGTAACGCTATGTGACTTGTGTCCCCCTATGTGCTATCGCGCAAATCGCGATCACCGATACGGGTAGATGAATGAACTTTGTGCCTTGCGATGAATGTGCTCTGCGGCAGCTTGCTCGCTTCAAGCGGTTTTCGGCACCAGAACTCGCCTATGTTAAAGCACTCAAGAGTGGGCAGATCGAATTGCCTGCTCGTCAGACGATCATCGAGCCCGGCGCTTACGATGATCGTCTCTATACGCTCTATTCGGGTTGGGCGTTCCGGTATCGCCTGACGTCTGGAGGGCAACGGCAGATCATCGAAGTGCTGCTGCCGGGCAGCTTGATCGGCCTCCAGCAACTCATGCTTGGCCATTCGGATAGCGGCGTCGAAAGTCTTACGCCGGTGACACTGTGCGTCCTCTCCGGGCGTACGCTTAAGCAGCTTTTTGTCCAGTTTGGAGACCTTTCGGACGCAATGGTCTTGGCACTGATGGAAGACCAGCGTCGCGGGGACACGAGACTCGCACTGGTATCCCGTCTTCCTGCCCCCGCCCGCCTCGCGTATTTCCTGCTCGAGTTGTTTGATCGGTTGGTCGCGCTCGACATGGTCAAAGGCGATTGGTGTTATTTTCCGCTTCAACGACGCCACATCGCCGACTTGCTCGGGCTTTCTGATACCCATGTGAGCCGATCGATGAAGGAGTTGCGACAACGGCACCTTGCTTCGATTGACTCGAGTTCTTTGAGCATATTGGATCGCCGGCAGATGACCGCATTTTCGGGCTACATGATGCCTGAAAAACATGCACTGCGTTTGCTCTTGTAGCATGTTACGGTCGATCCAAGACTAATCAGTCCAACCAGGGGTCTGGCTGGATGCGGGCGAGTGGCAAATCGTCTAACGTCTTTTTCAGCTCGATCTCGTGCACATGGACGTTCCGCGCGCCGTTTCTCCGCATAATCGCTTGAGCACGCTCCTCAGCCTCTGCCGCCCTAGCACGAACAAAAACGACAAGGCCTCCGCGCCAAAGATCGCGTTCCAATGTATCTGGATCCATACCCTTGGTGAGAATCTTCCGAACGGCATTTGCCAAGGCTGCGCCCAGTAAACCTCCGCCTGTGCTTGCAGCAATCACAGCCGCCAGCGCGCCACCGGACGCCACAACGGGGGCACCAACCGCCAAAGCTGAAACTGTAATAAGCGTACCAAAGACGAGGCCCGTAACGGACACTTCCTCGTCATCGGTAACAAGCTTTCGACGCGGGAGGTCTGGAATTTCTGACAGAACTGCTGGATCGGGATAGATGGTCGGCAGTTGCTGGCGGATCGTATCCCAACTCGCCATCAGATCGATGTCACTTCTATCGAAGCCAGCGGTTGTCAGCTCGGAAACCATGCTTTCCAGAAGGTCTTGATTGAAAACTGTTCCAACGACCTCACGTACGCGGACTTTCTCTAATGCTTGATCGTTTTCTCCGGAGGGAGAACCTGAATTGAGGCCGGAATCATCAGAAGAGCGGTCTTTTTCGCCTTTGTTAGACATCACGCTGCTGTTCCAACTTTGATATGGTTCGTGACCTTCGTCACACCCGGTGCAGACCAAGCGCTTCTTTCGGCTTCCCAGCGCTCCGCCCAGGAGTTCACTTCCCCGCTTAGCACGACTTCGCTTCCGTCGGTCTCAACCTTGATTCGTTTGGCTTCGACCTGTGCGCTGCGCGTCAGGGCGTTCTCGATCTTTTCCCTGATCTCGTATGCTTGCGCTTTCGGCTTCAAGGTAACGAGATTGACGAGATTTTTGATACCCTCGGTGGGGCGGACAGCATCTTCCGCAGCTTCTCGCTGAAAGTTCCATTCAACTGCGCCCTCAATAGTGACGACTCCCTCCCGGACCACAATCTTCAAGTTGTCGGCCAATTCCGGAAGCGCCGATCTGATCGCGCTTATCGCTGCTCTCGCAATTTCCGGGTCAGTTTTCTCGTCTTGAGTACGGAGTTTGACCGTTATGTCATTCGCTATCGCACTGACGCCCTTCACACGCTTTGCCGCACGTTCGGCCCTGTTCCGGTCTGAATAGGAATGTGTGAAGCCATCTAGCGTGACTACCCCATCCTTCACCGACACGAGGATGTCGTGCTGGAATTCAAAACTGGGGTCCCAATTGATTTCTGCTTCGACATCCTGTCGGACCTCCGCGTCCGGTCTCACAGCGCACTCCATCTCATTTTTGACCGGACATCTTATGTGCAGCCTTGGCTGAGCCGGCCCTGACATACCTCAGTTTGGCAAATTTCCTTCTCAGATAGAGTGGCAGGACTGACGAGATCCGACACGGCCCCGAGTTTGCATCACGAGCAAGATCGGCTTGCTCAGAACTCGCAAGAATATCATTTTTGTGGAGTGATTATGGAGCCTGGTATCAACGACCTGATCGCTAGACCCGACGCTTGTGCTCCGCCAATGGTGGACGCACTGCGAGCGCGAAGTGTGGCGCATGACTTGCGCAATGTCCTTGCCATTTTCTCGGCCGGCATCAGCCTTCTTGAGCGCTCACACGGCCCTACCGCGCGATCATTGCGAATTTTCGATGGCTTACGCGATGCGGTCTCTCACGGAAATTCACTGGTCAGCGAAATTCTTGGTAGTCCAAGGACGGCAATGGATCGAAGGGAGAAGATTGGGCCTTGCACCTTTCTCTCAAACCTCGAGGCACTAATCGCCGGTGCGCTTCCGAGTGGAATTGAATGTGAACTTGAATGCGGGAGTTCAGTTTGGCCGGTCGAGGTCGATCCAACCAGTCTGAAATCGACCGTGCTAAACCTGGTCGTGAATGCTGCTGAAGCGATGCCGGAAGGCGGGGTGATCAGAATCACAGCGAAGAATACGGAATCGGATGAGAGTGTCCATCATGGGTTGTCGGGAAACTTCGTAAAGCTCGAGGTCAGAGATGACGGAGAGGGCATCCCAGCTGAGTTATTGAAGCATGTGCTCGAACCGTGTTTTACCACCAAGTCTGAAACTGGCGGGACGGGGCTCGGCCTTACTCAGGTCCAAAGATTTGTCGCTGAATCCAATGGGCATTTCGCCGTTGAAACCCATGAGGGAACAGGAACGACCATGATCATTTATCTTCCGGCAGCGGATGTTGCAGGAACGACAGGCGGCTGCCGCCCCGCCGGCAGCACACAATCCTTTTGATGATGGAGTAACAAGTTCCAATGGCCAGCACGCAGAATGATCCTCCGAACGGCACTGATCCTCGGCCAGGTGTAAAGCCTCCTGGGAGTCGTAAGAACAAGCAGCCAGAGATTCCCAACTCTCAAGGGATCGATCCGGTGGATGAGGCCGGCAAGGAGTCATTTCCCGCTAGTGATCCACCAAGCTGGGTGGCGGGGCGAGATTCTCGAGCCTAAGGGTGAACTGCCGCCCACTGTCTGATGCAGCGCCGGTGAGCGGCAGAACTCAAATAAGTTGGAAGATGCTATTTGGCGTTGATCGGAATGTGCCGTGTAGTTTCGATCGCTTCGGCCGATCTTGGTATTTTCAACGTCAGAACACCGTTTTCGAAGCTTGCCGACGCCTTGTCTGCCTCGGTGCCGGCCGGCAGGGTGATGCGCCGCTCAAAAAGACCGTAGCTTCGCTCGGAATAGCCTTTATCCTTCTCCTCAACCGAAGACTTCTTCTCGCCCCGGATAGTAAGCAGCTGGTTCTCGAGAGTGATTTCTACTTCGTCCTCATGCACTCCAGGTAGCTCAGCAGAAATCTGAATTTCCTTATCGTCCTCGGATATCTCGAGCTTTGGAAAGTCCGCATAGCGCGTCAACTGCTCAAGAGCCGGCCCACGATAGCCGGGAAAAAGATCGTCAAAGAGTCGATTCATTTCACGATAAAGCGAACGAACCGGGTCGTTTGACTGATCCTGTGCGACTACAGAGTTGTTGTTGCCTGGTCGTCCCCAGGGCATCAGATCACGCATGGCCACTGCCTTTCTCCTCAGGATTGCTCATCACTCCGCCGCCCGAGCAAATGCCGATGCAAGGGTTGCGCGTCATGGCATCGCGGTGATTGCGGGCTCCCGCTCTGATCTATCTCAGCTCGAGGCGTGACGATTTATCGTAAGGTCTGAGCGTAACCTTTGTGACGCGATATGCCCCTTGAAGTCGTCTTTGCGGCAACTAGCTAATTATTGGCTGGGTGCCGTATGGGCCCAGTGGGATCAGAGGGCATCGGCTCCCTCCGGTGCCTCTCATGTCCGAATTGCTCACAGGAGGATTTGGTTATGAGATTAGACAAAACTACGAGTGCGAGGCCTTTCCGGTACCCCTCTGCTGAACCGGAGATCATCAACGGTCCTGGTCGCGTCACGGGCCCTTCGTTTCCCCCTTTCAACATTGAGCGGCTTGGTGCCGACTCCTACAGGGTCACTCTTGCCCTGGCAGGCTTCCGTCCGACCGATGTCGAAGTCGTAAAGCAAGGCAATCTGCTAACAGTCAGGGGCAGCAGTGACGCCGATGGGAAAGACAGGGAAAGTTTTCTTCACCGAGGCATCATTACGCCGCCGTTCGTCCGACAGTTCGAACTCACAGACTTCATGGAGGTTTTGTCCGCAGACATGCGTGACGGCCTTCTCGTGATCGAACTGAAGCGCGAGATCCCCGACGCACTGCGTCCGCGACGCATCGAAGTACGCTCTCAACCGGCGACTGGTGCTGGGGGCCAGGGGCACTCGCCAAGCTGAAGAACACTCCATGACTGGTGCGCATGCTGCTTCGCAGCTGCGTATCCGATGACCTTGAGGAGGAAAGTAAAATGGCTGTGGCACAATCAAAACCTGCTTCAAAACCGACTTACACGCCGACTTCTCCAGAGTTCGGGAGTATGTTGGAGACAGCTGTCGGTGTCCTGGGCAACGATAATGAAGAGCCCATGCATATCGGTACAAAGCCCGACGAAGACCCAGCTTGGCTGCGGCACAAAAGTTCGATCCCCGATGGAGCATCGGCGATCATCGAGCCTTACCCGGAATCGGTGACTCAGCACGGCGGGCGGGCGCGAAAGAACGAGTGGCGCTTGCGATTCGAGCCGAGGGAAGAACCGTTCGTCGACTGGCTAATGGGCTGGACAGGCGGGAGGGATCCATTGATCCACGTCGATCTGCGCTTTCCCGATAAGGAGTCCGCACGAGATTATTGTGAAAGGAGAGGCATCAAATATCGCGTACACGAACGCCCCAAGACTCGACCTAAGCCGGTAGCGCGACAGGCATTCCAGATGGAGTCGGCGCTGGCACCTTGTTGCTCGCCTACCGGTCCCCATGCGCTGTGCTGCGGCAAGTTCCCGTGCATAGACGTTCAAGGCTCTGACGTTGGCGCGCAACGGCAGCACGAAAGTGCTCGGTCCGGCTCTCCAGCAAAGTCCAGATCCTCGTGAGCATTGGATCGCAAGGGGCTTAGTGTGAGATGGCCGAGGCAGATATCCTGGTATGGCTTGGCACGAGCGTGGCGGGCACGCCGCTGTGGGCGTGGAGTCTTTTCGTCACGCTCGTGCTTGGTTTGCTTGCGCTCGATCTTGGTGTCTTCCACCGCGGCGAACGTGTCATAGGCCTACGCGAGAGCCTAGCGAGCAGCCTGTTCTATATAGCTGCGGCACTGTGTTTTTGCGGCTGGATATGGTTTTCGTTTGGCTCGCAGGCCGGCTTGAGCTTCCTGACCGCATATGTCCTTGAGAAGAGTCTTTCCCTCGATAACATCTTCGTTTTCTCACTGATCTTTGGATACTTCACGATACCCGCCACGCTTCAGCACAGGGTCTTGTTTTGGGGTATTCTGGGCGTCCTGGTTTTGCGGGCGCTCCTCATTGCCGCAGGCACCGCCTTGGTGCGGGAGTTCTCATGGCTGCTAACGGTATTCGGCATCCTCCTGATTGGGGTTGCTGTCCAAATGTTTAGGCATGACGAGAGAAAGTTTTCGTTCAGCCAGACGAGGATTGTAGACAATTTTCGTCGCTGGTTCCGAGTGACGGACCAGTTGCATGGCCGCGCGTTTTTTGTACGGTTGACTGACGACTCTGTGCCTTCAGGACACCGCTGGTTCGCAACGCCTCTATTCTTGGCCCTTTTGCTGGTTGAGTTTGCGGATATCATCTTTGCCTTTGAAAGCGTTCCTGCCGTATTGTCTATTACACAAGAACCATATTTGGTTTATACATCAAATATATTTGCTATCCTTGGCCTGCGAGCAATGTATTTCGCGATATCTTCCGGAATAGAAAAGCTACAATACCTGAAGCACACGCTGGCCCTGATCTTGATGTTCATCGGTGGCAAGATCCTGTATCAGGACTTTGGTGGGCATGTAGAGCCGCTGATTTCACTGAGCGTGACGTTGTTTCTCCTGATCGGCGGAATTGTGTATTCCTGGTGGCGAATGCGAGAGGCTGGCAAAGCTGGCTCGGCGCAGCGGGAAAAGGCGAGTAGTGAAACGCTCGTCTAAGACCTTGAAAATGATACCCGCGACCTGGTCGATCGCGGGTATCATCCTGCTCACGGCTTGATAGTAATCTTGTTTTGGACGCTTGTCACACCGGGCGCGGCCCAGGCAGAGCGCTCGGCTTCCTGACGCTCTGCCCATGAGCGTACCGAGCCCTTTAGGGTGACCTTCCCGCCATCGGTTTCGACAATTACGCCTTCGGCGTCGATCTGCGCACTTCGCACTAGCGCATCTTGGATCTTTTTCTTCACTTCGACGGGGCTGACCCGCGGCTTAACTACGATGACGTTAGATACACTTTTCACGCCCGGTATCGAGCGAACTGCTCTTTCAGCCCATTCCTTCTGGTAGTGCCATTCGACTGTTCCTTCCAGCGTGACCGATCCGTTTTTAACTACGGCTTTGATCTTATCGGCTACTATCGGAACTTCTCGCGCAATGCTTTTTACGGCGTCGGAAGCGATTTCCGTGTCGAGTCGCTCAACCGTAACCTTTACTTGAATGTCATTCGCGACCGCCTTTACTCCGCCAACCCTTTTTGCCGCCTTTTCTGCGTAGTAAGAGTCCATGAAGGTGTTGGTCGTTCCGGCCAGTGTGGCGATACCTTCTTTGACTGTAACCGCGATACTTTCATGATGCTGGATAGAGGGATCATATTTAATCTCCGCTTCTATGTCCTTTTTTATGCTTTCATCACTACGAAACGGTGTCATCATTGCTCTCCTTCAACAGAGGTCTGTGGCGATCACTCACCACAGGGCTGGATGGCGTGCAGCGAAGAAAGTGTCGCTGAGGCATGTCAGCCCAGCAGAGGAGGAGGGAACATATGATGGGCCGGCCAATACCTGCTCGGAACTGACCTATATCAGGCCTTCCTCCCATATTTTTGCTATGAAATATCGCGTTCGAGGACGAGTCGGATGCCGCAGTATCGCGAGGGGTTATTGATCTCAGCGAAGCGCTTCGACCCGCTGCCTTGAAGTCACCCTTGCTGTCAGTGAAGGAGACTGGAATTGGCGGTCGCAACCGGAATCTTAGAGGAAAAGCAGATTGTCATTGTCGATGGTTTGAAAAAACTATTGGCCGACACCTATACGCTCTACCTGACCACCCATAACTTCCATTGGAACGTGACCGGGCCGATGTTCACTAGCCTGCACGCTATGTTCATGACCGAGTACACAGAGCTGTGGAATGCGGTCGACCCAATTGCCGAGAGAATCCGGTCTCTTGGTAGTTCTGCACCGGGTTCATATGCGGAATTCGCCCGCCTAAGTTCGCTTCCAGATGCTCCTGCTGATCCGCCTGAGGCGACTGATATGGTCAGAATCCTCGCTGAGGGGCATGAAGGTGCGGCGAGGACGGCGCGACGACTTGTTCCTGATGCGGAAGAGGGAAATGACCAAGCCACGGCTGACCTCGTGGTTGGACGGATTGGTGTACATGAAAAGACCGCTTGGATGTTGCGGTCGATTCTGAAGCAATAGATCTGCCCCGATCTGGCTTGGTACACCTGTCCGGCGCAGCCATGGTCCGCCGCCCCCACCCCCCGTCAGGCGGGCCATGGCTGCCAAGCTCTCTCACTATTCAAAATCCGGTGGATTGAGGGCTTGGTCGGCTTGCTCTAGCGCATCAATCAGCGCTGCCACACGACCGGCTGGGAGATGATGGCCATCGGATATCAACGCCTCGTCGTTTGCTATCCAGTTCATCGCCTCGGTCAACTCTGCGGACGTTGCATTCATACCCTCGATCGTGGCTATGGTTGTATCATCCAGTGCACCGGCAATTCTGGTAATTTCCTCGCGTTCCATGCTCCTGTCTCCTAACAGTTGAACTGCTGCGACATGGGGTGGCCCGAATGGGAAAAGTCGAGGTCCCATTCCCGCGGGAATGGGACCTCATGCGTATCAGGCTCAGTTATTGGCCTTGCCGATCGGAATCTTCTTCAGCCGAGATTTACCTGCGGCTTTCGGCATTGTGATAGTCAGTACGCCGTTGTCGAAGTTCGCATGGCACTTTTCATCGTCAGCACCATCAGGCAGCGCAACTTGGCGCTCGAAAGAGCCATAGAAGCGCTCCGACCACCCATTATCGCGATCTTCGTTAGCGCTCGTCTTTTCGCCTCGGATGGTGAGGACTCCGTTATCAACCGAGACCTCCACATCTTTCTCCGTCAAGCCGGCCAGCTCTGCGGTCACGGTGACTTCACTGTCATTTTCCTTCACTTCAAGACTGGGCCATACCGGGAATGCCTTGGTCTGGTTGCGTAGAAGTGACGGGAACGAGAAAAAATCATCGAACAGTCGATCGACTTGTCGACGGAACTGTTCGACGGGGTGCCGTTCTTCCGGCCAGTTCGTCGTGGAACTCGGCGTTATTTCGGATGAGGTTTCATTCCGCCGCCACGGGATCAAATCTTTGATTGCCATAATTCACCTATATCAATTTCGAGTGAGCGAATGCCTCCGCCGCCGCCGTCATGCGGCGACGTCGGCACAACGGTTGGGTCAGAGATCAGGCGGCCTTTTGGCTTTGTGCTTGAGCCGTATCGATCTGCTTCGGAGCGGGTTCGCCGTAGCCGATCTCAATGCGGCGAGGCTTCATCGCTTCGGGCACCACCTTCCTGAGAGTGATGCTAAGCAGCCCGTTCTCGAAATTCGCTGAATCAACCTCGACATAGTCAGCAAGTTCGAACCGGCGCTCGAAGGAACGTGTTGCGATCCCCCGGTGTAGATATTCGCCACCGTCTTCGTTCTCGCCTTTCTTGCCGCTTACAGTGAGGCGATTTTGCTGCGCGATGACTTCCACCTCATCGGGTGTGAAGCCGGCTACGGCCAGCTCGATGCGGTAGCTGTCCTCGCCAAGGCGCACGAGGTTGTAAGGCGGATAGCCTTCCTGGCCATCGGTCTTGCCTTCGAGCATGTCGAAGAGACGATCGAAGCCGACCGTCGAACGGCGATATGGTGTAAGGTCAATACTCGTTCTCATTTCCAAATCCTCCTGTGAGCAATCTGGACTTGAGAAGCGTCGGTAATGAGAGCCGACGCTCTCTATGTCCACCGAGCCCTTGTGCGGCGCCCGGCACTGCAAGATTTAGGAGCGCTCTCTACCGGTTCAAGACCCTAAGTTGGAGCTTTGTCGTTCTGACCTTTGTCATTGTTAAAGCAGGGTAATCCCCTCATACCTACTCATCCAATTCGCTCGAACGGAAGAGGCAGCTTTGGGGCACTGGGCGATCATCGTCGTCATCGTGGCAGCATTGGCCTCCGCCTTGGCGATTCTGAAAATCGTCTTTGCTGTCCGTAGCGCGGCCATTCCATTTCAAACTGAAAGCCATGCTTTCGTTGACACGGCCGACACTCCCTTAGGCGCGGAAGCGGAGGTTCTTGCCAATGAAAAGGGCGCGCTCTCCGGCTTCTCCCTAATGAACGAGGGCGGCGATGCATTCGCTGCGCGCCTCTCCCTGACCGAGTTGGCTGTAAGAAGCCTGGATCTTCAATATTATCTGTGGCGGAACGACCTATGTGGGGTGCTTCTACTGAACGCCCTTCGCAAGGCTGCCGAACGTGGCGTTCGTATCCGATTGCTACTAGATGGAAATGGCGCACTCTCACTTTACTCCGAGTTGGCGGCACTCAGTGCCCCGTCGAACGTACAAGTGAGGATTTTCAATCCGTTCCTGAGCAAACGCTGGCACTTCCTCGAATACCTAACCAGCTTTGGCCGCCTTAACCGGCGGATGCACAATAAATGCTTCATTGCAGATAACGCGTTTGCCATCATTGGAGGCCGCAATATTGGCGATGAGTATTTCGCGGTAGATGAGCAATCGCATTTTGCGGACCTTGATGCTCTGGCGGTGGGGCCGATCGTCGGCCAACTCTCTACGGACTTCGACCGCTTTTGGTCCAGTTCACTAGCCTATCCTCTTGAGGCTCTTTGCGACAGGGCGGCCACCTCGCCCGTTTCCGCACTGGCAGATCGTTTGTCCCAGGTAATGAACCCACCGCTTGCCCAAACTTATGTTCAAACAATCCGCTCGGCGCCATCCTTGCAGATCGGGTTGTCCAACAGTCTCGATTGGGCACCGGCAAGGCTAGTTAGCGACGACCCTGCCAAGGCACTTGGCCGAGCGAAACCGAGCCAACTCTTGGGAAATCGACTCAATCGCATACTCGAGACGCCTATCCGCGAAATCTCGCTGATATCCGCTTATTTCGTCCCTACCGCAGCTGGGGTCGACGTGTTCACGGCCATGCGTGAGAAGGGTGTTGAGATACGGGTGATAACTAACTCGTTCGCCGCAACGGATGTCTGGGTAGTTCATGCGGGATATGCATCTTATCGCAAAGCGCTGCTGCGAAAGGGCATCAAACTGTTCGAACTGAGAGGAAGGCGGCGGAGCAGCGGTGAGAAGCGCAATTTGCTCAGTAGTGGGGCCTCACGGCGAAGTGGGAAGGCAGGGAAGATTCTGCGGTCCACCGCTACGACACTGCATGCCAAGACGTTCACCATAGACAGGCGCCGCTTGTTCATCGGCTCTTTTAACTTCGATCCACGGTCCATGCACCTCAATACCGAGTTGGGTTGCGTGATTGAAAGCCCAACGCTTGCGAACCGGGTCGAACATGCGTTGGCAAAAGAACTGCTCCGCAGTTCCTACGAATTGAAATTGTCCGACAGAGGTAAGCTCGTCTGGATGGAACACCGAGCAGGGATGGTGATCGAACACCGCGCAGAACCCGGGACAACTGCATGGCAGCGAATTGGAATCCGAGCGCTATCAAACATGCCGATTGAGTGGTTGCTCTAAATGGCTGTGCAATTCTGCATGGCCGGTGGGAGGATATGAATCAGCCAAAAACCTTGGCCGCGACTTGGGCCACCCGTCGACCCTGATAGCGGGCGCCTGCCAGATCAATATCGCTTGGCTGACGGCCCCCATCCGCGCCAGCAATAGTCGACGCTCCATAGGGTGCCCCACCGACGATTTCCTTGTCATTCATCTGGCCGGCATAACCATAGTCCAATCCGACAATCGTCATTCCGAAGTGCAGCAGATTGGTAATGATCGAAAACAGCGTGGTCTCCTGCCCACCATGCTGTGAGCCGGTTGAAGTGAAGGCCCCGCCGATCTTGCCATTCAGGGCACCGCGAGCCCACAGACTGCCTGCCTGGTCCAGGAATGCAGCCATCTGCGCCGAAATCCGGCCAAAGCGCGTTCCTGTGCCTACGATGATGGCGTCATATCGTTCTAGGTCGCCGACGGAAGCAACTGGTGCCTGCTGGTCGAGTTTGAAATGGGCGTTGCGCGCCACTTCTTCTGGTACTGTTTCAGGCACACGCTTGATGTCTACCGAAGCGCCCGTCGAACGGGCACCTTCCGCAATAGCTTCGGCCATCGTTTCAATGTGGCCATAAGACGAATAATAAAGAACAAGAACCTTCGGCATGCAGCGTGTGTCTCTTTCTATCGTAGTGGTGCGGGATGAGTGGCTACTTGGTTTTTTGCTCCTTTCCCGAATGAGCTCTTTG